>Ga0272443_10002875_pt1 | contig 21196 bp, 20 predicted proteins | sample SSMAcet12_FD_193581 | JGI IMG/M metagenome (GOLD analysis project Ga0272443, IMG submission 193581) | Marine sediment archaeal communities from Little Sippewissett salt marsh, Falmouth, MA, United States - SSM-Acet-12 | ecosystem: Environmental > Aquatic > Marine > Wetlands > Sediment ... | reverse complement strand
AATACCGAACCCAGCTTCATGTTCGGCCTCTTCTTCCTGGCCGTCGGCCTGTGCATCTGGAGGCTCTACGGCGAGGCCAGACTCAACATGGAACGGCAGAAAAGAGAACGCAGGTAACCACCACACCATACCTGCCACAAAGCCCCCGCCTCTCAAAGACGGGGGCTTTCATGTCTCTAGACCCATCCGCTACAGCCCATCAACCGACGGAAACATTTGTAACGGCCGGGCGAATATGCTACTGAAACCCGTAGCCGAGTACTTTGGTATCCATAAACAATCCAACCGTCACCTACAGAAACAGAAAATGAAACAAAGCATCAGCATCATCTGCATAGCGCTCTCCCTTCTTGCCGTCGTGTGCCTCTTCGACTGCCGGGCCTGGGCCGCCGAACGGATCATCGAGAAGGTCGGGTTTGAAAGGGTCTCTCTCACTGAAGAGAGGATCTCCTTCAAGCTGAGCGAGTACGGTCCCCCCAGGGTCTTCGGGCTTGAGGGGGAGAAGGGACGCCTGGTGTGTGATTTCTTCGATACAACGATCAGAAAGAGTATCCCTCGGACCATAGAGACGGATGGAAACCTGGTCCTTGGCATCCGGGTCGGGATCCATACCGCCCCGAAACAGAAGACCCGGGTCGTCATGGATCTGGCCCCGGTCGACAGGGATTACGCAGTGGAACAGCACTTTTACGAGAACAACGTGTTCGTCGTTATCGTCCTCCTCAAGTGACGGACCGCGCTTGCCCTCCCTGTCTCATCCGAGCCGCTTCATCATCACCCGTTCAATCTCCGCGGGGGTGAGCTCCACGGGGTTGTTCTTGTTCCCCGTCTTCCGGGCAATCTCGGCGCAGTCTTTCCGGGACATCCCGTAGGAGCCCAGGAGCGGGATATCCGGCTCCTCAATCCACGCGTGCAGGGTCTCTACCAATTTGTCGCAGAGAAGGTCCCGGTCTTCGCGGCGGTAGTCGCGCCCCGCAAAGAGCGCCCCTACGCGGGCATACTTTTCCAGTGCCGGCGATTCTCCGCCGCGCTCCCTCAGCGCTCCGATGGTCTCCTCCGTGGCCGCCCCCAGGAGCGTTCCGCACACGATACCGTGCGGGATATCAAACAGCCCCCCTATGGAAGCGGCGAGGCCGTGCACGACTCCCAGCCCCGCATTCGCGAGACAGATGCCGGACATCAGCGAGCCGTACGCCATTGCGGTCCGCACCGCCGTGTCGCCGGCCCCCGTACCGCAGGCAGAAAGAAGCGAATCTCCGACACAGCCGAGACCGCTCAGGGCCAGGGCATCCGTCACGGGGCTTGCCTTCGTTGAAACATAGGATTCCAGGAGCTGCGTGCAGGCGTCCAGGCCCGTCGCCGCCGTGACAGCGGCCGGACAGGGAAGGGTCAGCTCCGGGTCGACGATGGCCAGATCCGGGATAAAGCTGTCATGTCGGATGGATCTCTTATATCCGTCCGGCCCAACGCGGCTCAGGACGGCATTTGTGGTCGCCTCGCTGCCGGTACCCGAGGTCGTCGGCACCGCGATGTGCGGGAGCACCGTGCCGTCGTGCTCCCTGCCCCCGATCCCCTCCATAAATTCGGTGACGGAGCAATCCTGCGTCATCATCGCGGCCAGGGCCTTCCCCGCGTCAATGACGCTTCCGCCGCCGATCGAGAGGACCAGGGCGATGCCTCTCCCCCTCAGCGAAGCGGCGGTCTCGTCGATCAGTTCGGGAGAGGGCTCTCCCGACACCCGAACCCGTTCACAGGCAATGCCCGCCTTCCGTATCTGTCCCTCGATCCTGTCCCACGCGCCGCTCTTCTCGAGCGATGATCCTCCCGTAACGACCAGAGCGCGACCACCGATCTTTCGCATCTCCTCGGCAATGAGGCCTCTGGTGCCGGCCCCGAATACAATTCTGGGGACAGAGATAAACTGAAAAGCAGAAATCATGGTTTTTCCTTTCCTGTGACGCTGGAGGCCGGGCACAGGTGTTACCGTTTCCCGTTGCATGACATTGGAGAGTCATCCCCCTTTTCTTAAGGGTGTTTCCCTTTGTTCTCCATCAATTCACAGGCCAGCCGCGCGGCCCGCGCGGCCGCCCCCGGTTCGCCCAGCCGTTCCCGTACCGCCCGCAGATCGGCCCTCATCCGCGTCAGTCGTTCTTCATCGTCGAGAAGAATCCCCACTTCACGGGCGATCCTCTCTCCCGCGGCGTTCCCCTGGATCAATTCGGGGACGATCGTCCTCCCCGCGATGATATTCGGCAATCCGATATGGTCGATCCGCACCGCCATGCGGCCGATACCATAGGAAAGAGGAGAGACACGGTACACGATCACCATCGGTGTTTCGAGGAGGGCCGTCTCCAGAGTCGCCGTTCCCGACGTCACGATGGCAATATCGGCGGCCCCGATCGCATCGTACGCGTCACCGTCCACAACGGACACACCGACGGCGGCTCGGCCGGTGAACCGTTCTATCTCACTGCGTTCAAGGAAGGAAGCCCGCGGCAGGACAAACTGAATCTCTCCGTACTTTGCCAGAAGCCTTTCGGCCGCCCGGAGCATCTCGGGAAGGATCCGCTCAATCTCGCCCAGACGGCTTCCCGGCACCAGCGCCACGGTCCTCCTGTGGGTCTCAAGCCCGAAACGGTCCAGGGCCTCACCCCTCAAGTATTTTCTCTTCACGGCGTCCAGGAGGGGATGACCGACAAATTCGACATCCAGTCCGACCCGGTCGTACAGGGCCTTTTCAAAGGGAAGGATCACCGCCATCCGATCAACCAGCCTCGCGATGGTGAATACCCGGGTTTTCCTCCAGGCCCACACCTGGGGACTGATATAGTAGAATACCCTGCACCCGCGCCTCTTCGCGTGCCGGGCGACATACAGATTGAAGTCGGGATAGTCGATGAGGATCACGAGATCGGGCGCGTCGTACCTGAGGGCGGCCTTGAGGAGCCTCCGCGCCCGGAGGATCTCGCCCGCCTTCGCAAAGACCTCCGTCAGACCGACGACCGCCAACTCCGAAGAATGAACGAGGATCTCGACGCCGGCCGCCCTCATCCGGTCGCCGCCGATCCCGAAGAAACGGATGCCCGGGTCCTCCCGCAGCATCTCCCTCACCAGGTTTGCCCCGTGCAGGTCCCCCGAGTCCTCTCCGGAAATGATCATCACCCTCTTCGATCCGGTCTGCATATGATCCCTATGGAGCCTCGTTTACAATATCACAGATACGATTAATCCCGTTCTCTCTTCAATCACCGATATCATACGGCACCCTCCCCTGCTGTGCGATCTTCTCGTCAACGAGGAGGGCGAGCGCCAGGGCGTCACGCCCCTCTCTCCCGGAAACGGCGGGCTCCTTCCGCGTGATCACCGAATCGACGAACCCTCTGATCTCCGCCTCGAGCGGATCGTGATTCCCCACCTCGACATCGTTTGCCCGGATCTCGACGCTCCCGTCACCTTTTTGTGTCCGGGAGAGGGATCTGAGGGCGCGCCGGTCGTAATCGACCGAATGATAGCCATCAGCCCCGAAAAATCTGATCTTCTTCATCTTTTTGTCTGTTACCCGGCTCGCCGTAACATTCGCGACGCTCCCGTTCTGAAAAGTGATCCGGGCGTTGGCGATATCGATCGTATCGGAGAGAACGGAGACGCCAACGGCCTCGACACTGCTCGGTGGGGCCTTCACGAAGTGGAGGATGATATCGAGATCGTGGATCATCAGATCCAGGATGACATCCACATCGGTCCCCCTGTTGAAAAAGGGATGCAGGCGGTGAGATTCTATGAAGAGCGGCCTTTCGATAACCTTTTCAAGCGCGATGATCGCGGGGTTGAACCGCTCGATGAATCCGACCTGGAGGAGCGCCCCCGACCGTTTGGCAAGCATGATCAGGTCGTCGGCCTCTTCCCGGGTAGCGGCCATCGGTTTTTCCAGCAGGACGTCGATCCCCGCCGCGAGAAAATCCCTCGCGACCGCGTAGTGCGCCACGGTCGGTACGGCGATGCTCACGGCATCGACCTCCTCGACAAGCTCCCGGTGATCGGCGCAGACACGGCAATGATTTTCGCTGGAGATGGAACGGCGGCGGGCGTGATCGATATCCGCCACGCCGCCGACGACGCACTCATCAATGGATTGGTATTTCTGAAGATGGTAGGTCCCGAGATGACCGACCCCCACAACCCCGATCTTGATGGAATCCATGGCCTGCCTTCCGCAGCCTTCACATACGGAGATACATCCTGTGCGCTAGCCAACATCCCGCGAGGTCAGAAATATTCAGAAACAAGAACCAGAAGTGATGAGAAATACAAGAGAGACAGTACCGGCCGCCTTTCGTCTGAGGTAAAAAGCCCCCCCACAAAACACCATAAAGTCATACACACTTGAGATATTTCGTCAACCGATATTGTGCAGTTGAACCCCTGCATCAAAAAATAGTCGATGCTCCCGTTCCCCCAGCGGGCCCCTCACCGGTTCTGGATGGTCTCCGTCAGAGGAAACTCGGCAGTCTCGACCCGATACACCTCAAAGCCCCGCGCCTTGTAGTTGTCCAACGCGCGGGGATGGTCGAGGGTACAGGTATGGACCCATATTCTCCGCGTCCCCTCCCACTCCCAACCCGACCGGACCGCATGAGACAGGAGATACCCCCCCAATCCCCTCCCGATGAACCGGGGGGTCAGGCCGAAATAGGCGATCTCCACATCACCGCCGTCCTGCCGCTGCAGCTCGTAGTATCCGGCTGGAGAGCCCTCGTAATAGGCAACCCAGGTCCTGAGATCATCGCTCTCAACGTACGCCTTCCACTGGTCATCCGACCAGGAGAGGTTGTCCGTCCATTCCCAGGTTCTGCCTATAAATTGATACAAGAACTTATTGAATTGAAACTGTTTTACTTCAGACTCGTGTATTTCGAGACCTGCCGGACTTTCCTTGCCTCTCAGGGAAGAGGGGTCCTTCATCTCCAGATAGTATGTGGTGACTTCCTTCATCATTTCTTCATTTCCGATCTTGGGGATACTATACCCATTTTCGAGAAAAAAGGGCAACAGGCATACCCTCCCCCCAATATCGGGATCATTGCTTTTTTCCCTTATTATACTTCAGGATCTCCGCGATCAGCTCTCTTGTGTCGAAGTAGACCTCGTTTCTCCGTATCTTGCCCGTATCGTCAAACTGGACAAAGCACACGCCGACACATTCGACCGTTTGGGGGCCGACGGGCATCGAGGCGTGCCACTTGTTCAGGAACCCGCCCTCCATCGGAATCCCCTCGATCTGCGTCCACACCCAGTCGGGATTATCCGACAGGAGCTTCCTGAAATACGCCCGCAGCTTCTCCTTCCCCCGCACGCCATCCGGTATGGTGGGATCCAGATACAGCGCGTCGTCGGAATAAAAGCCGAGCAGTTTCTCGGGATCATTCCCCGTCCAGGCGGGGAGCCACCGTGACGCGAATTCCCTGGCCTGCCCTTTTGACATCATATTCATAGTATGTCCTCTTTCTTTGTTAAGAGATATAAAGAAGCAAATGCGATATTACTTCGATTCAAGTATCATTTTCAGGTTCTCACCTTCTTCTTTCATGTGCTTTCTGACACTTGACAAGCCCTTCTCAATAGCCTTTCCAAAGAAGGCCTTGCCGATCCACCCCACACGATACGTCCCAGACGCAATGAACAGGCAAGATTCTCCTTTCGGCTCAACGATAAATTGATTCTTAGGAAAAAATTTTCTCATAAAGCGGGATACCGGAGCATATTCAATTCTTTCATTCGGCACTATTTTTGTAACCTCAAATTTGAACTTATGAAGCTTCCCGTGGAGGTATTCTTCCGCATACATAACCGCCCCTTCAGCCCACGGTTGTCCTTTCAGCCACCGGAAACTGACGTGATCGTCTTTATGCCAAGCCCTGTAGGTATCATCATCAATAATCCCGGTTAAAAAGTTAAAGATATTGTCGGGCGTTGTTTTGATTTCTATTGAATCCGTAAGAACCACATCTTCAAAAAATGCCATATTTGAGTTTCCTCATATGTAAAGGTAGCGGACAGGGCACGTAGCTTCCGAAGAGAAGAAGCAGCAATATGTACACTGCCATGCAAATATTTCATACGGGAAGTGTCCCTCGTTTTTCTTAATCTTCACCGCTCAGCCACTTTTGCCAGTGACCGACAAGAAGGTATAACCAATTGAAAAAATCGGTCATTTTGCGACAAATCACTTAGATTCTTCGAGCTATTTATTCGGTTAATCTTTTTGGAATATAAAGTCAAGGAAAGGATCATTGGCGTTCTCCTTTCCCAAACGGATACATTACATTCACTTATCCCTGTTTGACATCGCCCGGACGCTGGTATATAGTCGGCGCCTTTCGTCCCTCCCGCATGATCGGCCCGGGAGTTGTCTGCGGCCGCGATTTGACTGTCAGAAAGAATGGGTACGCCTGAGATGTCAGAAGGACATTGTAATAATTGCGCCGCCGCCGCAAAGGCGCAGACGATAACGGACGCGCGGGATCTGCACCGCTGGATCGTCTTCGGCATCATCGCCTCGATATATTTTTTCGTCTATTTTCACCGGGTCTCCACGTCGGTCATCGCCCCGGACCTCCTGGCCGCGTTCCGGACAGACGCCACCGCCCTGGGCTTCATGTCCTCCATGTACTTTTATGTCTACGCCTTCGAGCAACCCCTGGTCGGCTACCTGGCCGATCGTCTGGGCCCGCGGCGGGTGATCTCTCTCTGGACACTGATCGCGGCGTTCGGGTGCGTCGTCTTCGGTCTTGCACCCACCATCGGCTGGGCGTCCGTCGGACGCGCCATTATCGGTTTCGGCGTCGGCGGCGTCTATGTGCCGGCCCTCAAGGCCATATCGCAATGGTTCGAGACGAGGGAGTTTTCCACCATGACTGGCCTCTTTCTCGGGGCGGGGAACCTGGGCGCCCTCGTCGCGACGACTCCCCTCGTATGGATGGCGGTGGCATACGGCTGGCGGACAAGCTTTTATCTCATTGCAGGGATAACCGTCATCCTCGCGCTGGCGGTATTTCTTCTGACACGCGATCATACACGGGCTTCTTCACTGGCCGCTGTTGCCGGTCCATCCGAAAGCCCGTCCCCCCGGAAGGCATCCCCTCCGATTCTGTCGGTGCTGACGTCGCTACGCTTCTGGGTGTATGGAAGCCTCCTCTTCGGGGTTGCCGGCACCCTCCTGACGCTCCAGGGACTCTGGGCGACTCCCTACCTCATGTCGCGGTTCGGCATCGAGATCACCCATGCCAGCAAGATCAACATGCTGATCCCCCTGGGATTCATCGCGGGGTCCCCCCTGTGGGGATGGCTCGGCAGCCGCGTCCGAAACAAGATGACGCTGCTCGTCTGTCTCTTCATTATTACGATCGCCATGTGGGCCGGACTGGTCATCACCCGCGTCCCCGGCGGGATCACGGGTATCATGGTCGTGATGTTTGTCATCGGCGGCGTATCCGGGGGGCTGTTCACCATCCTCTGGACGCTGGTTCGCGAATCGACCCCCGGTTCCGTCCTCGGCGCCACCATGGGCCTCCTGAACCCGTTCCCGATGCTGGGAATCGCCGTTTTTCAGGTCTGGACGGGGGCCGTCCTTGACCGGGTGGGACGGGTCAACGGGATCTACCCCCCCGAGGCCTATCAGAACGCCTTTTCCCTCTGCCTTGCCGTAACGGTCGGATGCCTCGTCATCGCCCTGCTCGCGCGAAAGAGGCTCTCACGGGACGGGTGATCCGCCTGCCGAACGGCTGCGTATCTCAGATCAGGGCACTCCCCAGTTACATTTTTTATCATGGAATTCCATGCAGTTGAAAACTAGCGGGCGTGGCAGTTATCATTTTCTGTTGACCTGCGGCGAATATTTGTAGATAAAAGCCCTATCTTTGGTAGTTTCGCCTTCAAATTCCCCTTTTTTCTTAACATTTCATTCAATCGCATTGGACGTTTCTTTTAATAAACCGTGCCGTTCATGCACGGGTGTGCCCTCTTTTGTCACTGTAGTCGTTTCCATAAAATTCATATATTCAGTATGTTACAACTATTTCGCGTTGAAATCCCGCAAATGGCACGATTATTTCATTACTAAAGATCGAAAGAAGAAAAACAAAGGAGGACACAAATCATGAAAAGGACTCTACAGACATTGATCATGGCGGCTTTCGTGGTGCTGACCACCGCTTCCTTTGGTTATGCGGAGTACGTTTCAACCAACGCGGCGAACTTCCCCTATTTCCATCTCGGATGCCTGATCGTCGGGGGCATGATCATCACCTCTCTGAAACACAAGTACTCAAAACTGTATCTCAGCGAGGCGGTCGGTTCCTTCGCGCTCTACGCGGTCATGGTGGCCCTCTTCACGGCCCCGGTCGTCAACGCGCTCAAGGGCATCGTCAGCTAGACAGTGCAAGAAATCTGAGGAAAGGAGACACGACCAATGATAACCACACGACATCATCATAATCCGATCAATCTGCGGTCGAGTCTCGCGCAAATATTGCAGATCAGTGTATGGGGTTTTGTTATCGTCGCTTCCTCGTTCATCTTCCTCTATATCGGCCGATGGATCGATACCAAATTCAATACTGAGCCCAGCTTCATGTTCGGCCTCTTCATACTCGCTATCTTTCTGTGCATCTGGAGACTCTACGGAGAGGCTCGGCTGAATATGGAACGGCAACGGAAAGAACGACGGTAACGAATATCCGGTACACATGACAAAGCCCCCGCCTTCTCAGAAGACGGGGGCTTTTCTTTGTCAAGACTCAGCCGCTACGACTCGTCAACCCAGCCGAGGGTCCGCTCCACCGCTTTCTGCCAGCCGCGATACTGCTCCTCCCGGTATTTGTGTTCCACTTCGGGAAGCCATCGCTTATCCTCGGCCCAGTGCTTCTTCAGCTCGTCGAGACCGGACCAGAACTCCACGGCAAGCCCCGCGGCATAGGCCGCCCCGAGAGACGTCGTCTCCGAAACGACCGGCCTGATTACCGGCACACCCAGCATGTCCGCGATGAACTGCATCAGCATCTCGTTGTACACCATCCCGCCGTCCACCTTGAGCGCGGACAGGTCGACGCCGGAATCCTTGTTCATGGCCTCGACGATATCCCTCGTCTGGTAGGCACTGGCATCCAGGACCGCCCGGGCGAGGTGGCCCTTGTTGGCGAACCGCGTCAGGCCCACGATCACCCCCCTCGCGTCGCTGCGCCAGTAGGGGGCGAAGAGGCCCGAGAAGGCAGGAACGAAATAGACCCCGCCGCTGTCTTCGACCGTGCCGGCCAGGGTCTCGATCTCCGCCGATTTCGATATCAGGCCCATATTGTCCCGCACCCACTGGACGAGGGCCCCGGCGATCGCGATAGACCCCTCGAGGCAGTAGACCGGCTTTTCGCCGCCCATCCGGTAGGCCACGGTGGTGATCAGGCCGTGCTTCGAGGGGATCGGCTCCGTGCCGGTATTGAGGAGGAGGAAACACCCGGTCCCGTACGTATTCTTGGCCTCTCCCTTCTCGAAACAGGCCTGCCCCACGAGGGCGGCCTGCTGATCCCCCAGGGCCCCGCATACCGGGACCCGCGCCCCGAGCGGCCCGTCCGCCGATGTCGTGCCGCTGAAATCCCTGTTGCTCGAGGGGACGATGGCCGGCATCATCTCCCGCGGAATCCCCATGATCTTCAGTATCCCGTCGTCCCAGGCGAGGGTCTCCAGATCCATCAGCATGGTGCGGCTCGCGTTGGTGACGTCGGTCTCATGGACGCCCCCGTCGGGCCCGCCGGTCAGCCACCAGATCACCCAGGTCTCCATCGTGCCGAAGAGCGCCTTCCCCTTACGGGCGTCCTCGCGCACTCCGGGGACATTGTCCAGGATCCACTTGATCTTCGGCCCCGAAAAGTACGTCGCTATGGGGAGGCCGGTCTTTGCGCGGAAGCGGTCTTGACCGCCCTCTTTTGCCAGCTCGTTGCAGATCTCTCCCGTACGCGTGCACTGCCAGACGATGGCGTTGGCGTACGGTTTGCCGGTTTCCCGGTCCCAGACCACCGTGGTCTCACGCTGGTTGGTGATCCCGATCGCCGCCAGGTCCTTCCCGGAGATACCGGCCTTCTCGAGGGCGCCGCGGATAACATCCTGTGTGTTCTTCCATATCTCGAGAGGGTCGTGTTCCACCCATCCGGCCCGGGGAAAGATCTGTTCGTGTTCCTTCTGATCGAGGCCGACGATCTTCCCGCTCTGATCAAAGATGATAAAGCGGCTGCTGGTTGTTCCCTGATCTACAGCTCCAACATAGTTCGCCATTTTCATGCACCTCCTCTCACGTCAGATGTGCCTTGAGAGCCATGCATCCAGATCATCCAGGACATGCTCTCTCTGCTGCCCGGTCTCATTGTATATCTCGTGGTAGAGGTCCTCGTAAACATACAGTGTCTTGTCGGCAGAGGATACCGCCTCAAAGAAGATCTTCGACGCCTCTGCGCTGGTCAGGAAATCATCCCCCGCGAGCTGCATCAGGAAGGGGGTCTTCAGCTCGGGGGCCGACTGGTTCGCGACCTCCATGGCCGAGAAAAATTCGGTGGACCAGCGGGCGGTAATCTTCGTATGGACCAGGGGATCATTCAGATACGCTTGGACCGTCTCCTCATCGTGGCTGATCTTCGACGCATCGAGACCATTGGGAAGACTGAGGGTCGGCCAGAGAGTCGAGAAAATCCTGCCGACAAAGACACTGACAAGGGAAGGAGGTTTCGGCAGGCCGAGGGCGGGGGACGAAATGATCAGACCGTCGATCACTTCCGGAAAACGGGCGGCAAACCGGAGCGCGATAAGCCCCCCCAGGCTGTGTCCCAAGAGAAAGATCTTCGCCCCTTGGGGCAGCGTGTCCCGGGCGAGGGCGACCAGGGTGTGAAGATCATCGACGTAGTGGTAGAAGGAGGATACGTGGCCCCGGGGACCCTCACTCTGTCCGTGACCCCTGTGATCCGGCACCCATATGCTGATTCCCCGGGGGAGTAACCGGCGGACGACGTTGTCGTAGCGCCCGGAATGCTCGCCCAGGCCGTGCGCGATCACCACCCGCGCCTTCTCGGCATCGGCCTCGTATTGCCTGTAAAAGATACTGAGCCCGTCCACACCTTTAAAGCTTTCATAATCAGCTGAAATCTCCGCCATAATGAAACCTCCTGTGGGTTGTCATTGCATTGAATTCACCGATTTTTGTGAATCCGTCATGATTGGCCACGCCAGTTCGGCTCTCTTTTCTCGAGAAACGCCATGGCGCCTTCAATCGCGTCTTCACTTGTGAGCATCTCTTCAAAGATAGCGGCGCTCAGTTCATACCCGTCCAGGCCGCGATTAATAACCTCCTTCGTGTGCCGCACCGCCAGAGGACCCGCCCTGCGCATCCTGCCGGCCAGATCGAGAACCGCCTCCATCAGTTTATCATGGGGAGCTACCTGATTGACAAGACCGATTCTCAATGCCTCGGAAGCGGATATGCGCTCGCAGGTCATAATCAGTTCTTTCGCCTTGGCCCTTCCGATCTCTTCAGCAAGCCGTATCATCGCATAGGGGCAGGTGACACCCCGAATCGGCCCGATAAACCCGAACTCGGCCCTGTCGGACGCGATGATCATATCACACATCAGGGCGTACTCGGCGCCGTGCCCGAGGGCATATCCGTTGACCGCCGCTATGGTGGGTTTTGGTGAGTTGATAAGTTTGAGAACGGGAGATTCCCCGGATTTCGTGTCGAACTCTCTCCGGATCATTTCAACGGCCCGTGTCGGATCGCTGAAGTCCGCCCCCGAGGAGAAGACCTCCCCCGTCCCGGTCAGGACGATGAAACGGATGACATCATCCCCGTTGGCCCGGTCGATCGCCCCGCCGAGCTCCCCCGAGAGTTCGAGGGAGATGGCATTCTTTTTTTCGGGACGATTGAGACTTACAAACGCAACGTCTCCCCTTGTTTCGTATAAGAGAGTCGAAAAATCCATATTCCCCCCTTTCTCCCCCGATGCGCTAATCCCTGAGCAGAATCTCCTCCATCTTGCCCAGTGCCTCTCCCAGTTTCTCGGGGATGGATCCCCCGGCCTGGGCCATATCGGGACGGCCGCCGCCTTTTCCCCCGACAACCGGCGCTATTTCCCCGACGATCTTCCCCGCGTTGTAACGGTCCGTCAGGTCTTTCGTCACCATGCACAGGAGCATCGCCTTGTCCCCCACCCGGCTTCCCAGCAAAACGATCCCGGAAGAGAGCTTGTCACGCACCTTGTCTCCAAAGTCACGGAGGGTCTTGACATCCGGCGCGTCAACCAGGGTCGCGAGCACCTTAACGCCCTTGACCTCCCTGGCCTTGTCGAGGAGGTCGGAGGAGTCTTTCGCCGCCAGTTTTCCTTTGAGGGTCTCGATCTCCCGCTCAAGCTCCTTTTGACTTTTCAGCAGTTTTTCCACCCGCTGATTCAGCTCCAGGGGAACCGCCTTGACGAGCCGGGCCGATGTCTTCAGCTCCTTCTCCACCGCCTCGGCGTACTTGACGGCCTCTCCTCCGGTCACCGCCTCGATCCTTCTCACGCCGGCGGCCACGGACGATTCACCGACCACCTTCAGGAATCCGATATCTCCGGTCCGGAGGACATGGGTGCCGCCGCACAGCTCCATGCTGTAGTCCCCCATCCGGACGACACGGACATCATCCCCGTACTTCTCGTCGAAAACCGCCGTCGCGCCGGTCTTCATGGCCTCTTCCCTGGGGAGGACGCGTGTGTCGACCGGTATGTTGTTTCTGATGTAGGCATTGGCGATCCGTTCGACCTCTTCGATCTCGGCCTCTTCGATCTTCGCGAAATGCGTGAAATCGAAGCGGAGTCGCTCCGCATTAACGAGGGACCCCGACTGCTTGACATGGTCCCCCAGGACCCGCTTCAGCGCCGCCTGGAGGATATGGGTCCCCGAGTGGTTCGCCTCGACGGCCCGGCGGATTCCCTCGTCCGTCTTCAGGTCAACGATATCGCCGACCGTGAATGCACCCTTCTTGACCTTCCCGATGTGGGTGAACAGATCGTCCAGGGGTTTCTGGGTATCCCACACGTCAAAGAGGGCCGAATCGTTTTCAATAATGCCGACATCGCCGACCTGGCCCCCGATCTCGCCGTAGAAGGGGGTCTTCTCGACGAAGATCTCGCCCCGCTCCCCCTCGGCGAGGATGTCTACCGGCTTGTCGTCCTTCAGGATGGCGACGATCCGTGATGCGGCCTCGGTATTCCCCTCATACCCGACAAACTCCGTTTTTATTCCATCCATGGAAACCTTCCGGTACACATCGGCGACCTCTTCCTCACCGCTGCCCTTCCAGGCCTCCCGCGCCTTGCTCCGCTGGCCTTCCATGGCGGCATCGAACCCCTCCATGTCCAGTGTCAGGTCTTCAGACCGGGCGACCTCGGCGGTCAGGTCGGTCGGGAATCCAAAGGTGTCGTAGAGCCGGAAGACCACATCGCCGGGAATGACCGTGCTTCCTGTCCCCTTGAGGGAATCGATCTCATCGCCCAGGATCTTCAGTCCGGTGTCGAGGGTGTCCATGAAGCGCTCTTCTTCATTGACGATCACTTTCCTCACGTAGGATTCCTTGTCCACGAGCTCCGGATAACAGTCCTTCATCTTTTCGATCACGACCGGTACCAGGTCGTGGAGAAAGGGCCTGTCAAGACCGAGGAGCTTTCCGAAACGGGCGGCCCTGCGCAGGATCCTCCTGAGGACATACCCCCTCCCCTCGTTGCTGGGGAGGATCCCGTCACTGATCAGGAAGGTAACGGCGCGGCAGTGGTCGGCAATGACCCGTATGGCAATATCGTCCTCTTCATTTTCCTTGTATTTCCTCCCCGACACGCCTTCGATATGTTCGATGATCTCATGGAAGAGGTCGCAGTCGTAGTTGCTGGTTACCCCCTGCATCACAGCCGCCAGCCGCTCAAGCCCCATCCCCGTATCGATATTCGGGTTGGGGAGCGGCGTCAGGGTCCCGGACGCGTCACGATCGAACTGCGTGAAGACAAGATTCCAGACCTCGACGTACCGGCCGCATTCGCATTCGACATTGCAGTCCGGCTTCCCGCAGCCGACCGCCTCGCCCTGATCGAAGTGGATCTCGGAACAGGGGCCGCAGGGGCCGGTATCACCCATTGTCCAGAAGTTGTCCTTCTCGCCCAGGCGCAGGATCCGCTCGGCGGGAACCTTCATCTTCGTGTTCCATATCTCGAAGGCCTCGTCATCATCCTTGTAGATGCTCACCCACAGCTTGTCTGCGGGGATCCCCATCACCTCCGTCAGAAACTCCCATCCCCAGGTGATGGCCTCGTCCTTGAAATAGTCGCCGAATGAAAAGTTCCCCAGCATCTCGAAGAAGGTGTGGTGCCGGGCCGTATAACCGACATTCTCCAGGTCGTTGTGTTTTCCGCCGGCCCTGACACACTTCTGTGACGTCGCCGCCCGCTTGTAGCCGCGATCTTCCTGTCCCAGGAACAGATTTTTGAATTGAACCATCCCCGCATTCGTAAAGAGGAGTGTGGGGTCTTCCTTCGGAATAAGCGACGAGCTGGACACAATCGCGTGCCCCCGCTCTCTGAAATACGCAAGAAATTTCTCTCTGATCTCACTGCCCGTCATTACCGTATATCTCCTTTATCGCCACCATGCTCGACGGAAATCTCCTTATCGTATGCATCTCCCATCTCTCTGAGCACGTCCAGTATCACATCCACGGGGAATCCTCTTCCCACGAGGGTCTGCGTCAATCGTCTCTTTCCTTTATATGAAAAGACCTCGCATTCAGGCTCCCTGCGAAGTCTCTTTTCAACAAGATCTTGTATGGCGCACCGCTGGCCTTTTTCCTCCCGCGCCCCGGCGATGGCCTCTTGTATCAGGTCTCTTGATATTCCCTTCTCGCGGAGGCTCGCCTCTATCTTCCGGTCACCCCACAGTCTGTGGGCGGCGAGACTTCTCGCCCACTGCCTGGCAAAATTCCTGTCGTCCAGATATCCAAGATCACAGAACCTGTCAACAACCTTTTTGACGACGCTATCATCAAAACCCTGCTCCGCGAGTTTGGATTGTACCTCCTTCACACTTCTTCCCCTGTATGCAAGGTATCGCAGCGCCTTCTGGCGTGCCTTCTCATACAAAGGATCATCATCCACTATTCCGACTCCGGCTCCTCGACCCTGTCCCTCTTGAGGCCGAACTTGTCTGAGACCTCCTCGAGGATCCGGGCTGTGATATCGGGATTATCCTTGAGAAAGGCCCGTGTATTCTCACGTCCCTGTCCGATCCTCTCCCCCCCGTACGAATACCAGGCGCCCGATTTTTCAACGATCCCGCTTTCGGATGCCAGATCGAGGAGGTCACCCTCCTTCGATATCCCCTCTCCAAAGATGATATCAAATTCCGCCTCCTTAAAGGGGGGGGCAAGCTTGTTCTTCACCACTTTGACCCTGGTCCGGTTCCCGATGACATCCTGTCCCTGCTTGATTGCCGAGATCCTGCGGATGTCCAGTCGCATACTCGAATAGAACTTGAGTGCATTCCCCCCGGTCGTCGTCTCCGGGTTGCCGAAGAAGACCCCGATCTTCATCCGCATCTGATTGATGAAGATGACCGTCGTCATCGTCTTGCCGATGGTTCCGGTCAGCTTTCTGAGCGCCTGCGACATCAGCCTCGCCTGAAGCCCCATCTGCGCGTCCCCCATATCCCCCTCCAGTTCCGAACGGGGCACCAGGGCTGCAACGGAATCTATGACGAGGATATCGACGGCTCCGCTCCGCACCAGGACCTCGGCAATCTCCAGCGCCTGTTCCCCCGTGTCCGGTTGGGATATGAGGAGATCATCCGTATTGACGCCGATCTTGCGGGCATAGCCCACGTCGAGCGCGTGCTCCGCATCCACAAAAGCCGCAAGGCCGCCCCGCTTCTGGGCCTCCGCAACGATGTGGAGCGCAAGGGTGGTCTTCCCTCCCGATTCCGGGCCGAATATCTCGACGACCCTTCCCCGGGGGACACCGCCGACACCGAGGGCGACATCGAGGCTGATGGAACCGGTTGGTGTGGCAGGGACATCGGAGATGACCTCCTCCCCCCCCAGCCTCATGATGGAACCCTTTCCGAACTGCTTCTCGATCTGGGTTATAGCCAGATCCACAGCCTTTTCCCTATCCGCATCAGACCTCATAGCGACCTCCCCTTATCGGTATACCATACCGCCCGTCAAAAAATGTTATTAAGAATCCAGGGCCCAGCAATGTGAATTACCCGCTACCCTGCCGCCTCCCCTCCAAAGGGGAACCGGGCGAGTTTCGTGTATACCGGACCCGTGGGTCTCAGCTCGCTCCTGAAGAGTATGAGCTCCCGCGCATCAAACCGGTTCGCGCTCAGGTCTCCCACCATTCCAGGCAGATTTTCGGTCCCGGAGATGATCCCGCCACGGGACCGTGCCCTTCCCAGGGTCAGATGCGCCGTGAACGACCGCTTCTCTCCCGGGAAACCGCACTCCCTCTCCAAGTCACCCTCGATCGCCGCCTGAAGGGCTTCCAGCCTGCCGGTCTCTCCTCCGACACCGATCCACAGGACTCTCGGCCTGTTCAGACCGGGGAATACTCCCGGCGCGTCCAGGGTCAGCTTCATAGGGGCGACGCCCCCGGTGTTTCTTTCGACAACCTCCGAGACACGAGTCACATCGTCCGGCAAGAGATCGCCCAGAAACTTTACCGTCAGGTGCATCCCTTCCGCCCTGGTCCACCGTATCCCCTGCAGGGCGGGACGCAGCCTCTCTCTGACACCTTCTATCAGGTCATGTATATCCCGTGGGAGTTCTATCGCCAGAAACGCCCGTATGGGTTTTGTGTCTCCCATGACAACCCTTTTCACCATGAGGACCGGCAACAGGTATCCTTGTAATGCACCGGCGCCGTTATGTCAATACGTCACCTCCGGCCAGGCTCCTCCTCAGCATATCCAGTGCTATCTGCGCCGACATCTCCTTGTTTCTCCTGCGGCCCCACCTGAACTGATACCGGCGGCAGACGGTCCCCTCTCCTGAGGAGAGCGCGACGAAGACCGTTCCCACGGGTTTTTTCTCCGTCCCGCCCGTCGGGCCCGCGATGCCGGTCGTGGCGAGGCCCACGTCCGTACCCCCAAGTCTTCTGACACCTTCGGCCATCAGGGTCGCGGTCTCTTCGCTCACGGCGCCGTGCTTCTCTATGACGGAAGCGGGCACCCCGAGGAGGTCCACCTTCGAGGCGTTGCTGTAGACAACCACGCCCCTCTCCAGGAAAGCCGAACTGCCCGGCACATCGGTCAGGCGATCGGCGATCAGTCCTCCGGTGCACGACTCCGCCACCGCGAGGGTCAGCCCCCTGCCGGTGAGGAGCGCGGCTACCACCCCTTCCATGGTGTCATCGTCATATCCGAATATATAGTCGCCGAGCCTGCCGGCGATCCGCTCCTCGGCAAGTTTAAGGTTTTCTTCCACCCGGGTCGCATCCTCACCCCGGGAGGTAATCACCAGGCGAATCTGCGGAAACCGGGGATAGAATCCGATGGTCACTCCGGAAATGTCGAGATCCTCCCCGGCAAGCTCCTGGTCGATCCGGGATTCGGTGAGCCTGAAGATCTTGATCGTTCGCCTCACAACCCGTTCGCGAGACCCGAACCGCTCCCGCAAGAGGGGAATCACACCCTCCGCAAGCATCCTCCGCGCCTCGGCGGGAACCCCCGGTACTACGGCGACCGGCCTGTCGTCCCTCTCCAGGAAAAAGCCGGGGGCGGTCCCCGCGAGGTTGTCTATCACAACGGCACCTTCCGGGAAGAGGGCCTGTTTCGCGTTGTTCTCCGTCCAGGGGATATTGAATCCGGCGAACCGCTCCTTGAGCCGCTGGAGAACCGTGTCATCGGTATACAGATCAAGGCCGAACGCCCCGGCAATGGACACGGTCGTGATATCATCCGCGGTCGGGCCGAGCCCCCCCGTGACGACAAGGGCATCAGAGATCCTCAGGAGGTGATCAAGCGCCCCCTTGATGGCTCCGGCATCATCGCCGACAGTCATGACGGCCGATACACGCCACCCCTGGGCATGAAACTCGCTCGCCGCAAAGGAGGAATTTGTGTCCTGTGTCATGCCGCTCGTCAGTTCATTCCCGATAACCAGTATTCCGATATTCATCCTGTTTCCTTAAAAGATCACAAACCGTACAAGGAGGAGTAGTACGATATTCGCGTACACGCCGGCAACGATGTCGTCGGCAACTACACCGTATCCTCCGGGGAATTTCCGCTCGCAGAGACGTATGGGGAAGGGCTTGGTGATGTCGAAGGCCCGGAAAAGTATAAATCCCCAGAAGATATGCCAGAGGGTCGGGTCAACGAGAAACATGGTGATCAGGAAGCCTGCGATCTCGTCGATAACGATCCGGGGCGGATCTTTTTCCCGGTATATCCTCTCCGCCTCCCGGGAAACGTACACGGCAAGGAGTGAAAAGGCGACAGCCGACAGCAGGTAGAGCGGCCATGAAAAGCGGGAAAAGAGCATGTACACCGGAACACCCACCAGGGTCCCCGCCGTACCGGGGGCAAGAGGCGATAGGCCGCTCCCCAGGCCCGTTGCCGCAATCCTGATGAACCGTTCATGCATGGTACCGTGCCCCGCTTATTTTGCTGGATACAGGAGTACAATGAGTGGTATCCTTTGTCAATGAATAACTGGGGCTTGCCGTCCCTTTCCGCCCGCAAGCCTCAATTCCCTTGACACCCGGCATGGTTTTTTATATAAGGACGCCGCCATATTCTTGATCGCCGCATGATCGACATGGGAGTCACCATGAAGCCACAGGGAACACAGGTACTGGCAGAATTTTTCAACTGCTCTTCGGACGTACTGAATGACAGGGAGTCGCTCGAAGCGATACTGCGCGAGGGCATCAACAAGTTTTCACTCGGTCTCGTGAGCATCAGCAGCCACTGCTACGATCCCATCGGAATCACCTCGATCGCCGTCATAAGCGAATCACATGTCGCCATACACACCTACCCTGAGGCATGTCACGCATCCCTGGATATCTTCACCTGCTCGCGCGACAGCCAGGTATCCTTCGACCTCCTGAATCACTTCAAGAAAAGACTGGCGCCGGGCAGCACTCGAATCGCCGAGATCTCGCGGGGAAACCCCCTCGAGATAAACAGCAAGAACTGGATAACGGACGACACCAACCTCAGCGGATTCGATATACGGTATCACATCGAGAAAGAGATCTTCAGCGGAACATCGACATACCAGAATATCAGGATCATAGACAATGAAGATTTCGGAAGGATGCTCTTCCTCGACAACGACCTTCAGATAGCCGAGAAGGACGCCCACCTGTACAACCAGAGCATGGTATCCCCTCTCGTCGATGCCGCCATCCCACTGCACCGTGTGGCGATTCTCGGGGGAGGCGACGGCGGAGTGCTGCACGAACTGCTGAGACACGGGCCTCAAAAGGTCACCCTGATCGACATAGACAAAGAGGTAATAACGGCGTGCAGGACATATCTGAAGGATATCTGTCACGACGCCTTTGACGATGAACGGGTCGAGATCGTCAATGAGGACGTCTCAACATTTCTGGACAGGAACAGCGGGTTCGACGCCATCATCTATGACCTGACGATGCACCCGGAGGCCTTTATCGACATGGACCGGGAGGTCTTCCTGGACAGCCTCTTCAGAAAGATTAAAGGGGGACTGAACCCCTCCGGAATGATCACCGTCCAGTGCTGCTCGGATTACGATAACGAGACCCTGAAGACGGCCGAGGTGCTCCTGATGAAGTTCTTTTCGGACGTCAGGTTTACCAAGACATACATACCGTCATACTGCACGCCATGGGTGTTCGCCTCAGGGATAAATCGGTAACCATCCCCTGTTCAGTAGGCGACACACCTGAATCCAAGGATATTTGAATGGTACTGAGCTTGAAGAACGGTACGGTCGGACAGGCGTATCCCGTTTCCCGATATAAAACTGCCCCCTTTGGTGACATACAAACCGGATCCATCTTTTCCCCGATCGGGCTCTTTTGAGAGCGTCACCGTCCATTCCAGGACATTTCCCAAGGTATCCACGATTCCGTAACTGTTCTCAAAATCACCGTATTTGTCCACGGGTGTGGTATCGCCGATAAGACTCCCCTCCACGTTGCAGCTATTATCTATCCACTCCTCTCCCCATGGAAAGGGATGGCCGGATGCCGTGCGGGCGGCGGCTTCCCATTCTTCTTCCGTGGGCAGCCTTTTCCCCGTCCAGGCCGCGAAGGCCTTGGCATCCTCCAGACTCACCTGAACAACGGGGTGATTTCTCTTGCCATACAGCGTGCTGCCGGGGCCGAACGGCTGGTACCAGCACGCCCCTTTCACCACCTTCACACTGAGGGCGGAATTACAGGAAAAGGTGGTGCTTGTACCTGTTTCAGCGGTCTTTTTCCCAAAGTGCCGGCCATTGAACACCGTCCCGTACCCCACCGTCTCTGCCGTCGTCTTGTACCCGGTTTCCTCGATAAAGATCTCAAAGAGGACGTTTGTAACGGGCGATTTACCCATATAAAACGAAGACAAACGAACCATCCGCTCAATATTTCTGCTTTTTCCCGAAATGCCCGAACCAATGGCAAAGGTATCTTTGGGGATCAGGATATACTGGTTATAGAACTTGTCCATAGCGGCCAGGGCTTCGTTGAATTTCTCCGCCAATAGTCGCGCGTTTTGTTCTGCATCGATCGTACCGCCCGGTTCACCGGGATGGATGACATCCGGGCCACCTTCGACAAGTCCCGCCTCGTCTCCTGTTTCTTCCCCATCAACCTCCTCCAGGAGATCGTCGATCTCGTCCTCATCGACCTCTTCCAGGTCTTCATCGGGATCGATCTCTTCTACATCTTCTATCTCTTCGACCGCCTCCAGTTCCCCGTCTGCCTCTTCCGCCTCCCCGGCATCCTCCGTCTCGTCCACCTCCTCCAAGAACTCCTCAAACTCATCGCCCTCGATCTCCTCCAGTTCCCCGTCTGCCTCTTCCGGCTGCCCTTGAGTTTCGGATCCTCCGGCCCCCGAACTACCCTCAGGGACATTCTCTCCTCCGGTCTCACCGATCTCC
>Ga0272443_10002874_pt1 | contig 21197 bp, 15 predicted proteins | sample SSMAcet12_FD_193581 | JGI IMG/M metagenome (GOLD analysis project Ga0272443, IMG submission 193581) | Marine sediment archaeal communities from Little Sippewissett salt marsh, Falmouth, MA, United States - SSM-Acet-12 | ecosystem: Environmental > Aquatic > Marine > Wetlands > Sediment ... | reverse complement strand
TCGAATATATCGACATCGATTTTGACGATCCGGCAGGACCCCGGATCCGGGTTGTCGACCCTGTCTCGCCGGAAAACGATCTGGAAGTTCCCTTCGGCGGGATCAATGAAGGGGATGCAGCGGAAAAAGAGATCACGATCATCAGCGACGGCACCGCGCCCCTTTTGCTCGGGACCATTGCCGGCGGCAATCCCTTGGATCCCCCTTTCGAGATCACCGGGGACCCCTGTTCAGGGCAAAGCCTTTTACCGGGAGGAAGCTGTGGGGTCAAAATAACCTTTTCTCCCACGGAGGTCGGGTCCTTCGAGGACACGTTCGATATCCCTTCCAACGATGAGGGGCAGGATTTGCTTACGGTCAGCGTCAGCGGGGAGGGGCTGGCGGCCGGAACAAACCGTGCGCCAACTATCCCTGCCCTTGTATATCCCGATGACGGGCAACTGGATCTGGGTACGGACGTTACCTTGAAGTGGAAAAAAAGCACGGACCCCGACGGGGATTCCCTTAGTTATTACGTGAATTACTGCGAGAATGATGATTTTTCCGGGTGCGAGCCGGTGAAGGTGGCATTTCAGAAAACACCCAACCTTTTTGAATTTGCCTCGGTGGGGTTCCTGATGTTCGGGATCGTTTCCTTCGGCAGGGACAGAAAAAAATTAACGAGATTGTTGGCGGTCGCAGTCATTGTCGCGGCTTTTGCCTTCGGATCCTGCGGAACCGTACTTGATCAGGGGGCCAGCTCCGACGAGATGACCTTCTCCCCTGAAGGACTCGCCCCGGAAACCCTCTATTACTGGAACGTGACAGCTGATGACGGCCAGGGGCAAAAGGCAACAAGCGAAGCCCGGAGATTCACAACCTGACATTCAGGACGGCCGATCCACTTTTTCGCACGGCTCGACTTTCCGGTCCGTTTGATTTTACGCGCAGGGATTCAGGCGGTTGTCCGATGTCCATCGCCGGAAAATCCCTGTCCGCCGGATTCTCCGGTTTTTCCGTTTTCTCGTTTTCGGGATCCCCAATCTAGAAACCTGATTTGATCCAATCTCTTTTCCGCCATTTAAAGGAGGGTTCGATGTCATTAAAATTTGCGCTGTTAGGCTGCGGGAGGATCGCCAGGAAATACGGTGAAATCCTTTCCGGAGGGTTCGTGAGCGGGGCGGAACTGGCTGCCGTCTGTGATATCAAGGAGGAGAGGGCGAGGCAGTTCGGTGAAAAATACGATCTGCCCTTTTATTCGGACCTGCACAGGATGATGCAGGCCGAAAAATCCATCGACGTTGTGGCCGTATTGACAGAAAGCGGGGCCCACGCAAGAAATGTCCTGGAACTGACTCAATACGGAAAACACCTCGTGGTCGAAAAACCGATGGCCCTGACGGTTTCGGATGCCGACAGGATGATCGAATCCTGCGACCGGACCGGGGTGAAGCTGTTTGTTGTGAAACAGAACCGGTACAATCTTGCTGTTCAGCGGTTGAGAAAGGCTCTCGAGGAAGGGCGGTTCGGAAAACTGGTTCTTGGTTCGATCCGGGTGAGGTGGTGCAGGACCCAGGAATATTACGACCAGGATCCCTGGCGCGGCACCTGGGCCGACGACGGCGGGGTTTTCAGCAACCAGGCCAGCCACCATGTCGATCTCCTCGAGTGGATGCTCGGAGAGCCCGTTTCGGTGTTCGCCAAGTCCAGGACAGCCCTGGTGGACATCGAGACCGAGGACACCGGCGTGGCCATACTCAAGTTTGCCAATGACGCCCTGGGCATTATTGAAGCCACCACGGCGACGAGGCCCAAGGATATCGAGGGTTCTTTGTCCATCTTGGGAGAGAAAGGCAGCGTGGTCATCGGAGGATTTGCCGTCAACAAGATCCTGACCTGGGATTTCAAGGATCCTGCTCCCGATGACGAAAAAGTTTTCGAGGAAGCCGACCAGAACCCGCCGAATGTCTACGGCTACGGGCATGTTCCCTACCTTGAAAAAGCGGTGGACAGCATAGTCAATGGAACCCCCGCCCTCGTGGATGGGCTGGAGGGAAGAAGGTCCCTGGAGTTGATCTCGGCCATCTATGAATCAATCGAAACGGGAAACGAGATCGCCCTGAGGTTCCAGCCGAAGAAATGCAAGCTGGGAATCCGGTGATAAACTGGATGATGAGGTTTCTCCGGGAAGGATCGGAAAAAAATGGCCGATGACATTTTCGTTCATCCCGCTGCCCTGGTCGAAGAGGGAGTTTCAGTGGGCAGGAAAACCCGTATCTGGGCTTTCGTCCACATTCTTCCCGGCGCCAGGATAGGGGAAGAGTGCAACATCTGTGATCACGTGTTCATTGAGGGAAACGTCGAGATCGGAAACCGTGTCACGGTAAAATGCGGTGTCCAGATCTGGGATGGCCTGCGGATCGAAGATGACGTTTTCATAGGTCCCAACGCAACCTTCACCAACGATATGTTTCCGAGGAGCAAAAAGGAGTTCCAGCTCCTTTACACCACGGTGAAAAAAGGGGCCACTGTCGGGGCCAACGCCACGGTCCTGCCGGGAATTACCATCGGGGAAGAAGCCATGGTTGGAGCAGGGGCAGTGGTTACCCGGGATGTGCCTCCGAAAGCCCTTGTCCTTGGAAACCCGGCCAGGATCATCCGGGATCTGGGGGAATGACGTGAATCTGGATGAGTGCAGGATCATTCAACTCCCCAAAATATCCGACCCGCGGGGAAGTCTGACATTTGTGGAAAACCGGAACCAGATCCCCTTCGAGATCAGGAGGGTCTATTACCTTTATGATGTACCGGCGGGTTACGAGAGGGGAGCCCACGCTCACAAAGAGCTCCACCAGCTCATCATTGCAATGAGCGGGAGCTTCGATGTGCTGTTAGACGATGGAAAAAACAGGAAGGACTTCCACCTGGATCGCCCCTTTTCCGGACTTTACGTCTGTCCCATGATCTGGCGGGAGCTTTCCCACTTTTCCGCAGGCTCGGTATGCCTGGTGCTGGCTTCCAATCTGTATGATGAAAATGACTATTACCGTGATTATGGCGAATACCTCGCGGCCTTTGGCAGATAACGTGAAGATCCTGATCTCTGGGGGAAAAGGTTTAATCCTTGCCGGTGTGCGGCCGGTACCCGATGGCCGCCCCCTGTCGGGATGGAACTTTTAATGCTGATCAGGTTGCTGATCCTTTAGGAAAATTCAGGAGGCCTAAAAATGAAGGGCATTATTCTGGCCGGCGGTACCGGCAGCCGGCTGTACCCCATTACCCATTCGGTCAACAAGCAGCTTGTCCCGGTTTATGACAAGCCGATGATCTATTACCCCCTGTCGGTCCTGATGCTGGCCGAAATCCGTGATGTGCTGATCATCAGCACGCCGGAGGAACTGCCCCGGTTCCAGCACATTCTCGGGGACGGGTCGAGGCTCGGGATGCGTTTTAGTTATATCCCCCAGCCCAAACCGGAAGGCCTTGCCCAGGCTTTTACCCTTGGTGCCGATTTCATCGGTTCCGGGAAGGTCTGCCTGGTTCTTGGTGACAATATCTTTTTCGGCCATGGTTTCCAGAAGATCCTGAAGAGGGTTGCCAGCCTCGATCGTGGAGGGGTGATCTTCGGATACTGGGTCAACGATCCCAAGAGGTATGGTGTGATCGAGTTTGACGGAAACAGGAAGGTTGTCAGTATCGAGGAAAAACCGGAGGATCCGAAGTCCCATTATGCTGTCATGGGACTGTATTTTTTTGACAACGACGTCGTGGAAATAGCCCGGGGCCTGAAACTCTCCGAGCGGGGTGAGTACGAGATGGCGGATGTGATACAGGCCTACCTGGATCGGGATGAGCTGAAGGTCGAGATCCTGAGCCGCGGGTTCGCGTGGCTGGATACCGGGACTCATGAATCGCTGCTGGCCGCGGGGAATTTTGTGGAAACCATTGAGAAGCGGCAGGGGCTTAAAATTGCCTGCATCGAAGAGGTGGCCTTCCGGATGGGTTTTATCGACCGTCACCAGCTTCTGACCCTGGCCGAGGAATATAATAACAATTCCTACGGGGAATACCTCAAGATGATCGCTCAGGAAGGCCATTGATTCAATCTGCTGGCCTGCCCTTGTTTTTATCAGGGAAGAAGGGGAGAAAGCATTGGTGAGGATCGCTGTCACAGGTGGAGCCGGTTTCATCGGGAGCAACCTTGTTCATTTTCTCCTCGAGGAGAGAATAGAGCGCCAGGTTCTCAACATCGACAAGCTCACGTATGCCGGGAATCTGGAGAACCTTGCCGGGCTCGAGGGAAAGCCCGGATATCGCTTCGAACTGGCGGACATAGCGGATGCTCAGGCGATGAGCCGTTTGTTTAAGGAATACCGTCCGGATGTTGTTCTGCATCTTGCCGCCGAATCCCACGTGGATCGGAGCATCGAGGACGCGGCTCCCTTCATCCGGACCAACGTTCTGGGGACCCAGGTTCTTCTGGACTGCTCCGTAAAGACGGGAGTGAGCCGTTTTGTCCACATTTCCACGGATGAGGTGTACGGAACCCTGAAGGAGGAGGAGCCGCCTTTTTCGGAAAGTCATCCTGTTGATCCTACCAGCCCCTACTCCGCCAGCAAGGCCTCTTCTGATCTGCTGGTCATGGCCTGCCACCGGACACACGGGCTCCCCGCGGTGATCACCCGTTGCTCCAACAACTACGGCCCCCGCCAGTTTCCCGAAAAACTCATCCCGCTGATGCTTCGAAACGCCATGGCCGACGAAGTCCTCCCGGTCTACGGGGACGGCCGGAACATAAGGGACTGGATCCATGTCAGGGACCACTGCCGGGCCCTGGTCGCCGTCATGGAAAAGGGTGTGCCGGGCCAGGTATATAACATCGGCGGCCAGGCGGAGGTGCGCAATATTCAGGTCGTCAGGGAAATTCTCCGGTGCCTGGGAAAGCCCGAGTCCCTCATCCGGTACGTTAAGGACCGGCCGGGGCACGACTGGCGCTACGCCATGGACATCCGGAAAATACAAAAGGAACTGGGATGGGCCCCTTCCGTGACTTTTCGGGAGGGTCTGGAGGAGACCGTGAAGTGGTACAGTGAAAATCCCGAGTGGATTCAACACGTTTTCAGTGGAGAATACAGGGAATACTATGACCGGATGTACGGGAAAAGACTGGAGCCGGGTATTGAAGATTGAGAATTGAGAATAGAGAATTGAGGATTAAAGATTGAGGATTGAAAATTCTAGTGCACTTGTGCACATGTGCACTGGTGCACCAGAACAGAAGGTACAATTCACAGCTTTCACTTTCCACTTCCCATTTTCCACTTTCCACTTGCTACTTTCCGCTTGCTGCTGTTTTTCCGGTTGGACATTGGACGTTGAACCTTTTTTACTCTGAACTCTGAACTGACCTTTCCTGAGGACCGTGCGGCCTCCCGACAAGCCGCCTTTGCGTCCTTTGCGTTACCTGTTCTTGAACCAGGAGCCTTAACGCAGAGGGCCGCAAAGAGTGCCCGCTTGAGGCTCTTCCGCAAAGGGCCGCTAAGAATTTCCTCTGAATTCTGAACTCTTAACTCTGAACCGTTTTTTTCCGGTTCACCTTTGGATTCCAGTGGTCACCTTGTTTTCACTCCTTAAATCCAATGGTAAGGAAAATAAAAAATTCGGAATGGTTTTCCCGAAATGAGAATCTCCTTACCCCATAATGGAATTATTTTTCTCAAATTTCTTAATTGGAACCCGGAAAGCCGTTATTTGCGCCTATTTTTTTGGTACGATAATTGCTTAAGAATGGCTAGTTTGGCATTTTTCTGATTCCATTTGTTGCCATCATCGAGGGGAGAGAAGGGGACGCTGCTGATTGTTGGGGGACCAGGTCCTCCCGATTCTCGGTAGAAATTACCAGGACCCGACTCCCTTGGGGAGAACGGGGTTTGTTTTTTGGAAAGGAAATTTCATGAATTTACGTTGCTGCCTGTTTTCCCAGGCTGCATGTTTTCATGGAACACCAGTCCAGGTCGTTTGAAATTCGGAATTTTCCCGAAACCTGGTTTTTTTGAGAAAGGGGACCCGACGTGTTTAGAAAAAATTGGGGTTTGACGATTCTGTTTAGCGTTCTTTTGGTTTTTGGTCTTGCGGCATGCGGCGGGTCCGGCGGTGGATCGGACAATGAACTGCCGGTGGTGGACGCGGGAGAGGACCAGGCAGGTTTCTTCGAAGGGGACATGGTCTCCTTTTCAGGATCCTTTTCCGATGCCGATGTGGATGATACCCACACGTTCGAATGGGATTTCGGTGACGGGAGCACAACCACCGGGACCCTTACCCCGACCCACGTTTTTACCGACAACGGGGATTTCCTGGTGACCCTCACGGTGATGGATGACCAGGGTGGACATGGTCAGGACACCCTGACGGTCAGCGTTGCCAACGTGGCACCCGTCCTGGATGCCGGCGAGGACCAGTCGGTATCGGAAGGGGATGCCGCGAGCTTTGCCGCGTCCGTGACGGACCCGGGCACCAGCGACACCTTTACCTATGAGTGGGATTTCGATGACGGCAGCGCGGTATCCAACAGCGCCGACCCTACCCACGCCTTTCCTGATAATGGTATTTACACCGTGACCCTTACCGTGACGGACGACGACGGGGATTCCGACACCGATGATCTGACCGTAACAGTTTCCAACGTGGCTCCGGTGGCGGACGCCGGGACCGACCAGTCCGTGGATGAAGGCGACACGGTGAACTTTTCCGGGACGGCCACGGATGCCGGCACGGGAGACACCCACACCTATGAGTGGGATTTCGATGACGGGGACACGGCCTCCGGGACCCTTATCCCCGACCACGTCTACGAGGACAACGGGACCTACACAGTGACCCTCACGGTGACCGACGACGACGGGGGTTTCGACACCGACACCATGACAGTGACGGTGTCCAATGTTGCTCCCGTAGCAGGCGCCGGGACCGACCAGTCCGTGGATGAAGGCGACACGGTGAACTTTTCCGGGACGGCCACGGATGCCGGCACGGGAGACACCCACACTTATGAGTGGGACTTCGATGACGGGGACACGGCCTCCGGGACCCTGGCGCCCACCCACGTCTTTGCTGACAACGGGACCTACACGGTGACCCTCACGGTGACCGACGACGACGGGGGGTTCGACACCGCCACCATGACGGTGACGGTTGCCAACGTGGCTCCGGTGGCCAACGCCGGGCCGGACCAGCCCGATGTGGATGAAGGCGAGACGGTGAACTTTTCCGGGACGGCCACGGACGCGGGCACGGGGGACACCCTGTACTACGCCTGGCAGTTCGGTGACGGGAACACGACCTCCGGCACCCAGACGCCCTCACATGTCTACCCCACGGAGGGGGTTTATGTCGTGACCCTGACAGTGACGGACGACGACGGGGATTTCGACACCGACACATTGACGGTGACGGTGGGAGGTGTGGCTCCGGTGGTGGATGCCGGGCCGAACCAATCGGGCAACGAAGGCCAGAACTTCATCTTTGATGACAGCTCCTTTGTCGATGAAGGCAGCGTATCCTGGGACTATTCCTGGGATTTCGGTGACGGCAGCGCGGTATCAACGAGCGAAGATCCTACCCATGTTTATGCGGACAATGGGTCTTATACCGTGACCCTGAGAATCACGGACGATGACGGCTACTGGGGCGAGGACACGCTCACCGTGACGGTTGCCAACGTCGCCCCGACGGTGGACGCGGGCAGTGATCCTGCCGGCATCAATGAGGGGGGCTCGGTGGCATTTTCGGCTCCCACCATAGACGATCCGGGTTCCGATTCATTCTTTTATTCCTGGGATTTCGGTGACGGCAGCGCGGTATCCACAAGCGACGCCCCGACCCATGTCTACGATGACGACACGGGCGGTCCGTTCACCGTGCGGGTGACGGTCCGGGACGATGACGGCGGCTCGGACTATGATGAACTGACGGTAACGGTGACCAACGTCGCCCCGTCGGTGGACGCGGGTCTTGACCCTGCCGGCATTCTCGAGGGGGGCTCTGTGCCATTTTCGGCTCCCACCATAGACGACCCGGGTTCCGACTCATTCTTTTATTCCTGGGATTTCGGTGACGGCAGCGCGGTTTCCACGAGCGCGGCGCCGACGCATATCTTTGATGACGACACAGGCGGGCCCTTCACCGTGCGGGTGACGGTGAGGGATGATGACGGCGGCTCGGACTATGATGAACTGACGGTAACGGTGACCAACGTCGCCCCGTCGGTGGACGCGGGTCCGGATCCTGCCGGCATCAATGAGGGAGGTTCGGTGGTATTTTCGGCTCCCACCATAGACGACCCGGGTTCTGATTCATATAGCTATTCCTGGGATTTCGGTGACGGCAGCCCGGTATCCACGAGCGACGCTCCGACCCATGTCTACGATGACGACACAGGCGGGCCGTTCACCGTGACCGTGACGGTCAGGGACGACGACGGCGGTTCGGACTATGATGAGCTGTCCGTGGAAGTTACCAACGTCGACCCGGTGGTGGACGCCGGCGAAGACCAGGAAGTGGACGAAGACGAAACGGTGAACTTTGACGGCTCTTTCACGGATGCCGGCACAGGCGATACCCACACCATCGAGTGGGACTTCGACGACGGAGACACAGCTATCGGCACCCTGACGCCCACCCACGCCTTTTCTACGCCTGGAGAATACACCGTCCTCCTGACGGTAACGGACGATGACGCCGGAGTCGGAACCGACAGCCTCATCGTCACCGTGAACTCCATCATCCCGGATGCTCCGACGGGCCTTGCCGTTACGGATACGACAAGCACCGCAAGCGGCGGCACCAGCGTTTCGCTGTCCTGGACGGACAACGCCGACAACGAGACCGGGTACTACGTGGAGCGCGACGACGACGGGCTTCCCTTCGATACCGACCACACCTTCGACATCGCCGCGGGCAGCACGACCTATACGGACGACACCGTGGCCCCGAACAGCACATACCACTACCGCGTGGCGGCCTACAACCTGGCCGGGACGTCCGGCTATGCGGGCCCCGTCGCGGCGGCGACCCCGGTCATGGACCTCGGCTCTGTCGGGCCTTTCTATGACACCTACGGGGAGGACTGGAACGACTACATCGAGAACGACGGGCCGAGCATCTACGAGGCCGATAACGATGGCCCTGCCCCTGCCACCGGAACGGGCGGCTACTATTCGGTCATCCACGGCGGGGAGATGCGTGCGGTTGAAGTTCCCGGATTGACGGACTGCACCGGCGTAACCGTCGTCGAGGACCTGGGCGCCTTCGACTGGGTCTGTCTCGATGGCAGTCCTGTCCAGGTGGTGTCTACCGGTCTGCGCGACGGGATGAACCTCTCCGACCTCATCGACTTTACCGGTCCGTCCGACTGGATGCCAAACTACATAACCGTCCTTTTGGATGGGCAGCCGTACGGCTACACTCCATCTGAGACCTGGTGGGCCAACCCGGTCTTCGAGGTCAGCGACACCAGCACTCTGGACACTCAAGGCGCCATCTACGCGGTCCCCGACAGCTTCGACGGATATCTCAAGATCGGCGAGGTGGACAAGGTCGCCGTTGTCACCGCTCCGGGCGCCGTGATCACCGGCAGCGATACGGTCCACGAGGTCCTCATGTCCGACATGGGTGACGGCAGCTCCTTCCTCTGGATCGAGGCCGACCTGATGGGAGCACCGGGGACCACCCACAGCATCCTCAAGCTGATGAGTACCCAGTACTCGGTGGTGCGAAACACCTCGGTCAGCGGTTCGGCGAACGGTTCCGGCGTACACCTGTATCATTCCAAAAACAACCTGCTGACCGGGATCTCGGCCGTGGACAACGCCGGGGACGATACGGCTGGCTTCGACGAAGGAGGCGGCATCTGGCTCGAGCTCTCAGACGAAAACAGGCTTTATGACCTCCGGGTTGGCAACAACGGCGCCGTTGGCCTGGATCTGGCAGGCTCGGACGGCAATATCATCAACGGCGTGAACTCGTACAACAACGAGGACAGGGGCATCCGGGTGAGAGAGAGCAGCGCCGACAACGTCCTGGTCAACGTCACGTACTCTGCCAGCGGGAGGAACGGACTCCAGCTTTGGGACAGCAACGGCAATGTCCTGGCCAATCTGACGGGAACCAACGTAGGGGGAGAGACCGGGCTGATGGTTCAGAATTCCGACCGCAACACGGTCGTCAACTATGCCGGGGTCAACGACCGGATCGGGCTTTTCCTCTGGAATAATGGTTCTGGGGATGGTTCTGACAGGAACATCTTCTGTAACGTGGCCATTGGAAACGGCACCGAGGAAGGGATCTGGATCCTGGATTCATCCTACAACAGGTTCACCGGGCTGCTGGAAGTGGGGAGCAACACAGGTGTGGCCTGTTCCGTCTCCGGCGGCACCGATCCGGGCCTTGTCGACCTGACATGCGCCAACCAGGGGTCCTCGGACGCCGCCCTTACCACCGCCATCTCCTTTGAGAATTCCTTCGTGGGCAAGGTGACGGACGATGACGCCGCGAACGGGAGCGACACCAATGGAGCGGTAGCAGCACCCTGGGGCATCATCGACTGGGTGAACTTCGACAACGCCTGGCGCGGCTGGGGCAAGGATGAAGCGGCCTTCCCCGACTGGTCCAACCTGGGATGCGCCGATACCACCTGGGACCTGCGCATCTGGGATTGGAGCCTGGATTCCGGCGACACATCGCTCCTCGACGCCCTCGATGTGCCCGGCGCTTCCGACACCCTGATCCACACGTGGTCGAATGGATCCGACACAGAGGAGTTCCTGAGGAACGCGGTCGAGATAATAGGCGACATCGATGCGGACGACAGGATTGGCGACGACGACGGCCTGTGCGAGTCCGGCGAGGACTGTGTCTACACCCCCAACATCGGGAGCTACCAGGGACATGACGGATTGTCCGGAAGCTACACGACCATCGGCGATATCAGGCTCTTCGAGTATTCAACCAACGGCCGGTGATCAACCTGAGGAAGGTTTTAACAAGCTGAATCTCCAGAAAAGCAGGAGAGGAGAAAAGATCCGGTCCCGATGCCGCCAGGCGTCGGGACCGGCCTTGTTCAGGGGAGAAAAAATTAAAATTGAGAATGGAAGTGCACAGGTGCGCGGGTGCATAAGAATTGAGAATTGAGAATTGAAAATTGAGAAAAAAGGGCGGTTGCCTTAGTGCTTTAAATTTCTCAATCCTCAATGCTCAATCCGAAATATGCTCTTCTACTCTGGACTCTGGACTGTCTTTTTCCGTTGGACCTTGGACGTTGGACGGAACTATGAACCCGGCCTCCCAGTGAGCCGCCTCTGCGTCCTTCGCGTTATCAGTTATTAAACAAGAGCTTTAACGCAGAGGGCCGCGAAGGAAGAGCGAAGAATAGAATTTCCTCTGGACTCTGGACGCTGGACTCTGGACTGCCTTTTTCCGTTGGACATTGGACGTTTAACGTTGGACGCCGATTTTAAAGGCAGCCTCACGCGGAGCCCGCAGAGCGCGCAGAGAAGAGGGAAAAAGCAGTGCACGAGTGCACAGGTGCACGGAATTTAGAATTGAAGATTAGAAATTGAAGATTAAGGATTGAAAATCAAAGAACCCTTGCGGGAACTAAAACATTTCTCAATCCTAAATCCTCAATTCCAAATATGTTTTTTTCTCTGGACTCTGGACTATCTTTTCCCGTTGGACGGTGGTCCCCGAATCCCCGCGTTAAACCTTATTCTTTGAAAGTCCCCTTTGTTTCCCGAACCGGGCGAAGGCGCACAAAAAGATGAGGACCCCGAGTGCTCCCCCGGTTGTGTTTAGAATCAGGTCGGTGAGGGACGAGTCGCGGCTCAGCAAAAACGACTGGCTTAATTCGATCACCAGGCTAAGGAGCCCGCTGAAAAGGATCCCTGAAATTATCAGGACCTTTGTGTCCGCGCTTTCGCGCCGGGAAAAAGCCAGGGACAAAATAAAACCGAGAGGAAAAAATCCCGCCAGGTTGACCGCGGCGTCTGCGTAAAACCACCTCATGGAAAGTGCTTCCGTAGTAGGCAGGGCCAGGATTTCTCTTTTCAGGGGGGACAATCCGGCGGGGATTTCCAGATCCCAACCCGGGGCGGAACCCCGGTTTCGAACGGTTTTTCCCTCACCTTCATCCAGCAGGTAAAGAAGAACCGTGTGGTCGGTCCGAAGGTTTTGTGTTTCCCTGCTTTTCCAGTTCCCATGGCGCCGTGAGATCTCCTTCGGGTCGAGTTTCCGGTTGATCAGGGAAAACCCGTATATCTCTCCTTCCCAACCCCCAACCCCGGATGGGGTGTTGCCAAGGACAATATGGCCGATGGATTTTTCGGCCATGATCCCGGAAAAATCAAGCCCCGATCTCCGGTAGGCCGGCTTCCCGTCGGCATAAAGGACCGTTCCCTTTTCACTGGAAACGAGGGTGAGTACCGTCGTTCTGGAAGGATCCAGAATGTTCAGGGTGCCGATCAGGTTGGTGGTTTTTGCAAGGAGTCCAGTGTGGTCCACTTCCTGCCAGACCAGGGAATCTTTCCATTGGCCAAGAAAGAGTCCTTCCTTTCCCTTGCTGTTCGCGAAGGACACGATACGGGGCAGGCCGACGGAGGATAAAGAAGAGGGTCTTAAAACAACCTCGAGGGAAAGGGCAGATAGTCCCTGGGCACCCTCATTTACCGCAGGAAAGGAGGCTTCCCCTTTACCTCCCATCACGATTCCCGGGGGCGAAAACCCTATCCCGGGACCTCCTTTGATCCAGTTTGCCCCGTTCGGGACCCGGTAATCGAAAGGCACGAGCCCCGCCAGAAGCATGAAAATGACCAGGAGAGTGAGGAGCAGGGCTCCGACACGCCCTGACCGGACCTTCCGGGTGTTCCAATTCCGGTTGTCGGCGATTTTCGGTGTCATGATCCAGCGTCAAAAAAAGCGGGACCAGTTAATGGTCCCGCTTTTTTTTGCCTTTCGGTCAGAAAAATCTTCTCCATTTCTTCTGGTTATTTCAGTCCGCGAAACGATTAATGTCGGCGGTTCCCTTTCAACCCTCCCCGTGTCTGGGAAAAAAACTACCACAAATAGGCTTTACTTTTCCCGGAAAGGGAATCCGGGGCATTATGTTAAAAAAGTCAATAAAATCAGAATTGTTGGTTATTGAAAGTTCGCCCGGAAGGCTTTGACGACCCGCTTGTCGAACATGGCCCCGCTTTCCTCTTCCAGGGTGGACAGGGCATCCTCGGGGGACATGGCCTCCCGGAAAGGGCGTTCGTGGGTCATGGCATCGAAGGCATCGGTTACAGCTAGGATTCGGCCCCCTATGGGGATCTCCTCCCCCATGAGGCCGTCTGGATATCCTTTCCCGTCAAAACGCTCGTGGTGGCCCCGGACCGCAGGCATGTCGATGTCCAGCTGAGGAAAGCTCTGAAGAAGGCGGGTGCTCCAGAGGGGGTGCTGATGCACCAGGTTCTTTTCCTCTCCATCAAGGGGTCCCGGTTTGCTGAGGATGGATTCGTCAACGGCGATCCGCCCGAGATCGTGGAAACGCGCCGCGTTGGCAATCCGCATGGCCTCCGCTTCGGGAATTTTCAGGGACCGGGCCAGGCGGTAGGCGCTTTCTGATACGCGGTTGCTGTGTCCCCGAAGGTATGGACTCTTGTTTTCGGCAATGTTTAAAAGAGTGTCGGCTGTTTCATGGAGAAAATCCCTCTGGACGACGTTGAATCGTTTCCCCTCCGCGAGGAGCTTGGCCATGGTGTGAACATGGGGCAGAACCAGGTTCAGGTCATCCTGGGAAAAAGCTCCGCGGTCCCGCCGGTTGCTGAAGTTGATAACCCCGATAGGCTGGTCCTGGTGGACCAGCGGGATGGAAAGAAAAGAAGGACTGCTGTAGCGCAGGCCGTGGCGGGTTCGGCCCGGCATGAAAAGGTCCACGTTGTCCACACGGAGAGGCTCCCTTTTCTTTAAAGCCTGTCCGCAGATGCTGTCTTCCACGGCTATGACGGACTTCTGGATCTCTTCTTCAAATCCCTGGAACCCAATGCCGTGCTTGAAGACGAGCTTGTTGCCTGTATCGTCGAGAAGAAGGATGGACACCCGGTCGGCGTCCGTGAGGCGGGCAAAGAAATCAACCAGGTGGTTTAACAGGCGGTCCATTTCGAAGATGGCGCCCAGGGTGTTGAGCAGCTCCTGAAGGTCCAGGGAGACCGGTTTCTTCTCGGAATCGCCAGAGGAGGAATACCGGCTGACCACCTTGTTTCCCCCATTGCTCGAGGCCTTTTCGAGGTTTTTTTCCGCTTCGGCAACCAGATCGCTGATCGTGGCGGTCATGGGATAACCGGCGAGCCCGATGCTGATGGTGAGTTTTCCAGAAGGAAGACCGGGCATGCTGGTTAGGGGGGCCCCGGAGACACGGCTCCGGACACGGTTTGCCAGAAGATTTGCCTGGTCAAGCTCGGTCTCGGGAAGAAGCATGGCGAGAACCGTGTCGGAGTAGCGGGTGAAGGTGTCAATCCTGCGAACCATGGGAAGGACTCTCTTGACAACTTCCCGGATGATCATCCCTCCCCCGAAGGATGCGGCCTGGTGGCTCAGTTCTTTAAAGTTATCGATGGAGATGAGCATAAGGCTGAAAGGTCGATTGTTGCGGCGGGAACGCGTGAATTCACGGTCCATTTCCGTTTCAAACTGGGGACGCATGGGAAGATCCGTGAAGGGATCCTTGCCTTCTCCAATGCCCAGGTCGGACCTCTTTATCTTATGGAAAAGGCCTTCGAGCTGAAGGACCAGGATCCAGAGGAACCGGATGTTGTCGTCTGTAAAGTTGTAAGGCTTGGCGCTGAAAAGCTGGATCACGGCGCGTATGCTGCTCTCGACGATGATGGGGATGGAAACGACGCTCCGGCAGGAAAGTTCGGAGAAAGCCGCCTCGACCTCCGGGCCTGCCGCGGCCTCCTGGACCCGGACGGGGAGGTGGTTGTCAACCGTCCAATCCAGAAAGATGTTCCCTTTCCGGTAGGCGCCGGGGAGTTTTTCGGTAAAACCGTGGATGAGCTCCGCGTAGTAGGATTTGTCTTCCTCGTCCAGGAGATAGAAGATGGCCTTGTCGAACTCGGCCAGGTCGCGGGCAAGATCCAGCATGACCTTCATGGCGGAATGAAGGTCCAGCCGCAGACTGTAAACCATGGAAGCCTTGAAAAGGACATTCAGTTTCTGAAAGAGGGCATCGATACTGCTGATGTCCAGTTCAGGCGCAACGTTAACGACGAACCGTTCTCCCCTTTTCAATAGGTTCTCCCGAGTCTTGGAAATGAAGATGTTTCTAGTTGTTCAATAGTTTATCAAGCAAAAAACATTCCAAATCCACGCAAGATTGCGGAAAATCCGGCAGCCACCGATTGTGGGCTTTTTACCAATCTCTCTTCCCATTCAAAACTTGGAAAAACATTACCCGCGGAAAGCCTCATGGTCAAGAGGGAGGGAAACAGGAAAAAGGCTGGCGAGATTCTTGTGCACAAGTGCACAGGTGCACCGGTGCACTTGTTTTCTCCTTCTCCCTTCTCCCTTCTTTGCCCTTCACTTTCTTATCGCCGGATTGAAATACCCGAACCTGATCTCCGGGAAGCGGTCCCGAATTGTCTTCATAAAAGCCCTGATTCCCAGACTGGGCCCCTCTTTCCAGCCGAGACACTGCAGGTAAAGGTCCGGGTCGATGTTTAAGTTCCTCCACTGGATCATATCAGGTTTTGCCCCCTCGGCGAGCCGGCAAAAGGCCGTCAGTTCCTCCTCCTCATCGGTGATGCCGGGGAAGACGAAGTAGTTCAGGCTTAAAAATCGCCCCTTTTCCTTTGTGACCTCCATGCTTCGGACTACGTCGGAAAAGGTGTAGTTGACGGGCTTGAAATAGGCCTGGTAAAGGTGCGGCCTGGCGGAATTAAGACTCACCCTGATGCTGTCAAGACCAGCATCGAAAAGAGTTCCCAGAATGCCGGGCATGCTGGCGTTGGTGTTGAGGTTGATGGTCCCTTTCCTTGTTTCTCCCCGGATGATCCTGATGGATTTTTCCAGGACTTCCGGGTTGGTGAGGGGTTCTCCTTCGCACCCCTGCCCGAAGCTGACAATCGCATTGGGGACGCGGCCGATGTGATACAGGGCGACCTCCGCCACTTCCTCCGGGGTGGGGATGAAATCCATGCGGTCCTGGCTGCAGGACACCCCCGAATTTTCCTGGAGGGATATGCAGCCGACGCACCTGGCGTTGCACCCCGTTGAGGTGGGAAGGGGTGCCTCGTACCGGCCCAGGAAGAGGTTTCTCGCGGCGGGACAGCGGTAGGAACGGCAGCAGTTAAGGGCCAGGTGCCTGAAGAGACGATTGTCTGGCCGCTCCCGAACCAGAGCCTCAGCGTTAAGGACATCGATTCCGCCTTCAGGGAAATGGTCGAGGTCCTGCCTGGGGTCGGGGTCCACCCGGACCGCCGCTGCGGCGAACCCGTTTCCAGTCCATCCAACCGCCGTGTAAGCGTAAAGGGGGAGAGCAGGGGCACCCGCCTTGCGGTCGAAGGCCGCCGTCAAATAACCGGTGTAGGCTGGTGGAAGAAAGGTGGAAACAGCCGTCACGGGCTTTCTTCTGAATGATCTGACGGTTTGGATCCGCCCCGTTTGAGGATGAATGCCCACCGGCCGCCGCCCGGGGAGAACATACAGGTCGGACCCGGAAGGAAGGGGAAGGAGTTCCTCGGGCTGGGGCGGGCGCACGGAGAGACCGCTTCGCCCCGCCATTCGCAGAAGAGGATGTTCGAAGATGTGGCCTTTCCCGTCGGCCATGACGAGATAAGGCAGGTGGGAAAAAGACATGGGCGATTATATTAACAGAAGGAGAAAAAAGGAGGAAGCCTGAGGCCCCGAGCCTGTCGAGGGGGAAGAAGAAAACCAGTGCACCAGTGCACCTGTGCACCAGTGCACAAAAGTTTCCTTCCCTATTCTTCTTTCAAAAAAGTTTGACCGCTTCCGCCTTTATGAGGAGGTACAGTTCCTGGCCGAGGCGGCACCCGAGCTTTTCCAGGGAAGCCTGCGTGATTCGTGAAGTGAATTCCTCCCCCGCATTGACCTTGATCTCAACCGACCCGTTGCGCATACGGACCCCGGTGACCGTTCCCTTGATAACATTCCGTGCGCTGGTGACCGTCGGATCACGGCTCAGAATGATGGACTCGGGAGGGATGATCGCCGTCCGGGCGTCCTCTCTTCCCGGGGATACAACCAGTTCGCAAAGGCCGGTTGTAAAGATCCAATCCTCTCCGGTTTCCTGGAGGGATCCGTGGAAGATGTTCTCCAGGCCGCTTTCCACAAGTCTTCCCTCGTGGAGGTTGATGATCCGGTTTCCCAGCCGGAGTGCCTGATCCACGTCATGGGTGGAAAAGATGATGGTGATATTTCCGGACCCGATGAGGCTTTCTAAAATCCTTTCCAGGAGAACCCTCGTTGCGGAATCAACGTTTGCCATGGGTTCGTCAAGGAGGAGAACGCGCGGCTCAAGGGCCAGGGCCCTCGCGAGAGCTACCCTCTGGATTTCGCCGCCCGACAGGGCGTGGTACCGTCGTTTCCCGAAATCCTTCAAGCCCACATCACGAAGGGCTTTTTCCACCCTGTCATTCCTGTCCGGACCTTTGATCCCCCTCACGGCGAGTCCGAAGGAAACGTTGCCTTCCACGGAGGTTCGAAACAGGTAGGGGGATTGGAGACAGACGCCCAGCTCCCTTCGCATCCTTTCCTTCAGGTCGGGGGAGGACTGGGCCAGGTCAGTCCCTCGATACAGTATCTTCCCGGCCGTGGGTTGAAGAAGCCCGGAGAGAAGGTGCAATAAAGTGCTCTTTCCGGAACCGTTGGCCCCTGTGAGGCACACCATTCCCCCTTCCTCGATGACTAGTTGAGGGATGTCGAGGACGGTGCGGTCCCCGTAGCGGAAAATAAGGTTTTCGGCCTTAAAAAGACTCATCGTCTGGAGGTGGTCTGCAATCTGCGAAAGGTGAAGTTCACCATCAGAGCCAGGACAAGAAGAATGATACCCAGAGCCATTCCAAAAGCGAACTCCCCCTTGCTCGTTTCAAGAGCTATGGCCGTGGTGACCGTTCGGGTGTAGCCGCGGATGTTGCCGCCAAGCATGATGGCCGATCCCACCTCCGCGATGACCCGCCCGAAACCGTTGAAAAGCGCGGCCATGAGCCCGAAGCGGGCTTCCTTGAGGATCGTCACGGACACCTGTCTGGGCGATGCACCCAGGCTGACGGCCGTGGCTTTAGCTCGGGGATCCACCGAATGGACCGCCGCGATGGTCAGCCCGACGATGAGAGGAAACGCCAGGATGACATCTCCCAGGATGATGCCGGATGGGGTAAAGAGAAGCTCCAGGAATCCCAGGGGCCCCCTGCGGGACAGGAAGGAGTAGCAAAACAGGCCCACAACCACAGTGGGCAGGGCCATTAGGGTGTTGAAGATAGTAATAAGGAGATCCTTTCCCGCAAATTCCCTGGTGGCTACTACGTAGGCAAGGGGAATTCCCAGCACGGAGGCGACGACCGTCGCGCTCAGGGCCACCCTGAGGGACAGCAGGACAATGGTGTAGACCTCGGTGTCGAAGGAAAAGATAAGGGCAAAAGCGCCGGATATAGCATCGAAGATATAATCCATGGATTGTTTCCCGAGAAGGGGAAAAGGGCTATGTGCACCAGTGCACACGTGCACATGTGCACTGAAATCCCCCTTCTTCTTTTCACTCCCCCGCGAGGGGAGTGAAAAGGGTATTCCCGTACTTGTCCTTGAAATCCCCGATGAGTTTCTGGCCTTCAGGCGAGGTCATGAAAGCTATGAGCCTCATGGCTCCGTCATAGTTTACGTGAGGCTGCCTTGCGGGGTTTACCGCGATGATCCCGTAGGGGTTGTAAAGCATGTCGGAGGCTTTTACAAACAGCATCCCAAGGTCCACCTTGTCCGAATATTTCAGGAAGGTTCCGGAATCGGACAGAGTGTAGCCCATCTTTTCGTCGGCGATGGTCAGGGTTTCGCCCATCCCTTTTCCGGACTCTAAGTACCAGTTTTTTCCCGTTGGCAGATCGCCGAGGACGGTTTTCCAGATGCTCTGTTCCTTGATGTGGGTGCCGGAATTGTCCCCGCGGGAGACGAAGGGCAGCCCGCTGCCCGCAATGCGCCTGAAAGCCTCTTCGGCGTTGGCCGCGGCGCCCACGCCCGCAGGGTCCTTCTCCGGGCCCACGATAACGAAGTAGTTGGCCATGACCTCCCTGCGATTAACTCCGAACCCGGCGTCGACGAAGGCCTGTTCGCTTGACGGGGCGTGTACAAGCGTTACGTCAACATCCCCGTTTTCGGCAAGCTTCAGCGCCTTGCCCGTTCCAACAGCGATGACGTCCACCCTGATCCCCGTCTTGGCCTCGAACTCCGGCAGCAGGTAAGCCAGCAGGCCGGTGTTGTCGGTGCTGGTGGTGGAGGACAGCTTCAGCCTCTCCTGAGCCGCCGCGGTCCCGGCCAGAAATACTGTCAACATCAACACTGCCAGGATGGTTCTTAATGCTTTCATTCTCTTCTCCTTTCAGGGTTCGGTATGGAGTCCAGAGTCCAGAGACCAGAGACCAGAGACCAGAGTCCAGATGTCCGATCGCTGGCTTTGGTGGTTTTCGCCATGGCCAAATCACCGCTGAACCCGGGAAAACCTTCCTTTGAGTCCCGGGATCGCTTCACCCGGGGAAACAGTTCGCGATGGCCCCCTGTAATTGCGTTAAGAGCCCCTGATCCGAAGCCTCTGATGCCCATTCAGTTACGTGTTTACGCAATCACGTTCCCACGTCCATTTTTTCACGTTGGACCTTGGACGTTGATCTTCCCCGTTGGACACTGGGCTCCATCACTCCATCACGACCTTCCCGCTGTCTGCTGTGTCATACCCTTCCAGGGAAGCCGCGAGATCCTTGAAATCCTGGTCCTGGAGAAGCCCCAGCAGGCCCTGGACCTGGGGCAGGAAGAAATTTTCCTTACGGATGATCAGGTTGAAATTTTCGCGGCGTACGGGGATGAAGAAACATCCCGTCAAACCTGCCGCGGCCTGGATCCCCATCCCGATGTCCGCCTTTCCGGTCCGGACGGCCAGAGCTGTTTCAAGGTGTCCTTCGGTTTCGACGGCCGAGGCAAGCAGAGTGTTCACGTCGGCGTCCAGGCGATCAAATTCCCTGTCCATAAGTGCCCGGGTTCCTGTTCCCACTTCCCGGACCGCCCAGCGCAGATCACTTCCGAGGGTGTCGTCCATCTCTTTGATGTCCTGCGGGTTTCCAGGCGGCAGAAAGAGCCCCTGGGTCCTGATGACGAAAGCGACGACGGCGATTTCTTCCCCGAGACGCTCCCGGAGAAAATTGGCGCTATACCCCCCCTCGGGATCCATGAGGTGAACACAGGCGATATGAACCAGTCCCTTCCGGAGGGCAAGGAGACCGTCCCCGCTTCCGGCCCGGGACTGGAGGGTGACAACTTCCCGGTTTGCCCGGCGAAAGAGGTTGATCAGTTTCGAAAAAAGAGGGTCGTCACTGCCCGCAATTAGGAGCAGATCCTTCTCGTCTGCCAGGAAAGGTTCTGCCGTGGGGACATTCGTAACGCTCGCTTCCACCCACCGGTCCACAAGGTGGCGGGGAAACAGCCATTTTCCTGTTATCTTAGTGGCCGGAATACCGCGTTCGTGGATAAGGGTGTAGACCTGCTTTTCGTTGACATCAAGGTAGGCTGCGATCTCCTGTGTATCCAAAAATCGTTTTTCCATGACCGGAAAGTCCTTTCCCAGGGAAGCAAGAGGATTTTATGGTTGATCAGAAAATTACTACATTAAATTACTCAATATTACAATTAATATCGAAGAAAATCCCCAAAACGGGAAGAATTAATTAAAAATTGAGGATTGAAAATTGAGGATGGAGATCAGAGAATTAAGAATTAAGAATTCTGGATTGATAATGAAGAAAACCCTCCCCCCAGGAGCCTTTGATCCTCAACCCTCAATCCTCAATTCTCAATTCTTAATTTCAACCCTGTTTCTGGAGGCAATCCATGAAAAGTTTTCGAAGAGAACTCTGGTTTGATGTCCCCACCCGCCGAGCTTTTGTTCACATCACCCCCCATGTCCAGGA
>Ga0272443_10002871_pt1 | contig 21213 bp, 12 predicted proteins | sample SSMAcet12_FD_193581 | JGI IMG/M metagenome (GOLD analysis project Ga0272443, IMG submission 193581) | Marine sediment archaeal communities from Little Sippewissett salt marsh, Falmouth, MA, United States - SSM-Acet-12 | ecosystem: Environmental > Aquatic > Marine > Wetlands > Sediment ... | reverse complement strand
CTGACGCTGCGCGACGGCTCGGTTGTCGGACGCCGCTGGGAACTCGTCGCGCCGATCGATGCGTCCGCCGACCTCCGGTTCGACGCGACCATTCACGGTAGAACCGGCATCGGCGATCATCGCCTCCCGGAGACGATCGCTCGGCTCGCCGGGGTCGGCCAATTCAAGTTGACCGTCGACCGCGCGCGGCGCCTCGGCGACCTGAGCGGGTTCTGGTCGGTCGCCGACGCCGTTCGACAGGAGGACGGTTCGATCCGCCAGCAAGGCCTCGTCTTCAGCCCGCTGCTCCGCGACAAGACCGGCTTCTCGGATCCGGAGCGTCTGGAGCTGACGCTCCTGTTGTACGAGGCAGAGCCGGGTTCGAACGTGCTGGTCCACCTGGTGTTCACCGATATCGTTGTCGAGTCCTCCCCAACGACGCCGGACGTTGACTAGCTCTTGAGACTCGGACGATCGCCGGCGGCGACGCACGCAGCTAGCTCTCCGGGACGTTGACGTCGCGGATCTCTTCCTCGAGGCGCTCGGTCTCCGGTTCGCTTTCGACCGCTGCCTCCAGCCGCGCGTGCGTCTCCTCCTCTTCGGATGCCTTGCGTCGGCGATGCAGCAGCCGCGCCGCGAACCCTTCCCTCTGCCCCAGCAGGTCGGCGGCACGCGAGATCCCGTCGATCGTACCGACGAGCAGGACCCGGTCGCCGGGAAGGAGGCGATCCCGGCCGGTCGGGAACAGGAGCCGATCACCGTCTGCACGGAGGAGGCCGGACACGACACAGCCTCGCGGGTAGCGCCGATCGGCGCGGAGGTCGTCGAGAGCCTGACCGCTCGCGGCCGACCCTTCGGCCACGGCGACCCAGACGATCGCTCCCTGCCCGTCGACGATCGTCGCCACCTGGTGCACCGGCGGTCGTTCGATCTCGAGAACGAGTCGATCGAGGAAGAGGCCGGTGGCATCGAGGATACTCGTCACGCCGGCGCGCTCGTACGCGGCTCGATACCGCGGATTCGGCATCCGCGCGATGATCCGCTCGACGCCGGCGCCGTGCGCGAGGAGGGAGAAAGCGAGGTTGTCGGCGGAGAGACCCATCAAGGCGACAGCAACGGCGGCGCGACCGACCTCCGCCTCCTCGAGCGTCACGATATCGGTCGCGTTGCCGCAGATCGCGACGACGCCATACTCGGCGGAAACCGCATCGCACAGCTCGCGATTCAAGTCGATGATCGCCACATCGTGACGATCCGCCGCCAGCTGCGCCGCCAGCCGTCGGCCGACGACGCCCGCTCCCGCGATGACGATTCTCATCCGACACCTACCTCCAGGCCCGCCGTGAGAAGATCAAGAGAAACGGCAGGATCTCCAGCCGCCCTGCAACCATCGCAAGACTATAGCAAACCTTGACGCCGGGACCGAGCCGCATGAACGCGCCGGACTCGACCGCATTCGGCCCGATATTGCTGAGCATCGAAACGGACGCCGACAGCGACGCCCAGGGGCCGAGATCCGACAGGAGCAACGTGATGGCCCAGAGCACCGCCGTCGCCGCGACCCACGCGATGGCGATCGCGGCCGTGCGCTCGACGTCCGCCGATGCGAGTCTACCGCCGTCGAACGTCAGCGGGTTCGCCTCGCGCGGCGAGCGAACCGATCCTCGTACGTGATGGCGCAACAGCCCTCCGAGGACGGCGATTCGACGCACCTTGAGTCCGCCGGCCGTCGATCCGACACAGCCGCCGACGATCATCAACAGGAGAAAGACCTGTGCCGTCAACGGGGAGAACCACGGGTCGGCAAGCTCGCGGATCGTGTACCCGGTCGTCGTCGCGATCGACACGACGTGGAACAGCGACTGTCGGACGAAGGTGTGGAGACCGACCTCGGCGATTCGTGCCCGGTCCCCGGCGAGCACCAACCCCGTCGCGACGAGAAGGAGCAGCAGCCACGCCCGCAGCTCCGCGTTCCGGAAGGCCGCCCGCCACCGGCGACGGATCAGCCCCCAATGGACGAGGAAGCTCGTCCCGCCGAGGAACATGAACGCGAGCAGCGTGTACTCGATCGCGACAGCGTGGCCGACTCCGGCGCTTGCAAAGTGGGCGATGCTTGCATCGTGGGTCGAGAAGCCGCCGGTCGACAGGGCCGTGAGCGCGTGCACAACGGAGTCGAAAAGCCCCATCCCCTCAGCCCACAGCATCAGCGCACAAGCGATCGTCAGGCCGCCGTAGACGGTCCAGAGGATTCGAAGCGACGAGAAGACGCCGGGAGAGAACCGCTCCGACCGCGCCTTGTGCGCCTCTGCGCCGAGGAGAACGTGCCGGCGACCGCCCTCACGGATCACGAACAGGAACAGCGTGAAGATGCCCAATCCGCCGATCCACTGAGTCATCCCGCGCCAGAGGAGGAGGCTCTTCGGCAGAAGCTCCAGCCCGGTGAGCACCGTCGCCCCGGTCGTCGTGAACCCGCTCACCGTCTCGAAGAAGGCATCGAGATACGTGATATCGAGCGCGAGCCAGTACGGAATCGCACCGACAAGCGAGAGGACGAACCAGCCGAGCGCGCCGATCGCCATCGCCGCCCCCGCCGATAGGACACGCGGACGGAAGAGGACCATCAGCGCCGTGCCGAGACCGATGGCGATCCCTGCCGGGACGGCGTAGATCCGCATCGGGAAGCGAACCGTCTCCTGGAAGATCGCGCTGACGATCAACGGGGCCGCCTGCAGCACGGAGAAGGCGACCAGGATTACGCCGAGGTAGTGCAGCGTGGAGCTTCGCGTTCTCAAGACGGCCTCCTGGTGACCATTGTAGCGATCGAGGGGCGTCGAAGGCCGACCTACTTCACCAGCGCGACGAGGTACGCGCGGCCATCCGGATAGGCGATCCAGACGTAGTACGTCCCCGAGGGCACGCCGCCGAGATCGACGTCGAGCCAGCATCCATCGCGATCTCGCCGGCTGGAGAGGCCCGGTCCGGAAGCGGCGACGCCGCCGGCTCCCGCGATCCCCGACCCGCTCGGCGCCGCAACGCGGATCATCGGGGGCTCACCCGCCGCGGAAAGCGGAATCGTCGCCGCGCCGCTCACCGGCACACCGGGGACGCAGCCCGCGGCGGCATGGATCAGGGCGTCGAGCGATGGGCCGTTCGGACGTCCTGCGGACGCGAGGAGCGGCCGGCCATCGGCGTCGCGACCGTGGATCAGCACGCCCGCATGCGTCTGCCAGTTGCCGTCGAAGTCGCCGAGATCGAGGCGGGTCCGCTCCATCGTCGCCGCGGAGGTCCCGCCTCCGGCGGGCCACGCCGTTTGACCCGGGTCCTGGGCATTCGCGGAGTCGACGACCCGGCCGTCCGGGGAGAACAGAAAGACCGCGGCACCGACGTCGGGCAGGTCGAGGCTCGCATCGTACACGAGACCGGCCGCGACGTCCGAAACCACGCTGTCGGTGCCCCGCTCGAGAAGGAAGGTCCCCGTCGACCCGCCGGCCCAGCGATCGTCCACGACCCGCCAGACGCCGGCCTCGTCCTCGACGAACCGCAGACCGCCGTTCCCCGACGCCGCCGCCGAGGGCAGCGGCACGATGATCCCGGAGAGCGCGATGCAGGACCACGCGCTTCGCTCGGAAGTGGATGCTCCCTTCTCATACCAGCATAGCCGCCAGCCGGTCAGATCGATCGGCTCCGACCCGGGGTTGACGAGTTCGATCCACTCCGCTGTCGGATCGGCCGCCGCGCCGGCCCAGGCGATCTCGCTGATCACCGGTTCACCCGACGCTGCACCGGACGACGCGCCGCCGCCGACAACGTCCTCGTCGGCCACAAGGTCGATCGATACCGTCGCCTGCGCCTCGACCCGCTCCGCCGTCCGCGTGAAGCCGGAGGCCGTCGCGTGGTGGATCGATGGCCCGGGCAGGTCGTCCTCGTGAATGGCCCGCTCCGCCGTCGCGACCAACACACCCCCGGGGGCAAGCCCCGAGGCTGGGAGGCGGATCGGACCGAGCGTATCGTCGGCCAATGCCAGCCCCACGAGGGTCGCGGTCCCGGTGTTGCGGATCGTGTACGTGATGACGACCCGCTCCCCGGCCGACGCCTCGCGCCGATCGGCGGTCGCACGCAGCGTCAGGGCCGCCGCCTCCGCGCGAGGATAGAGGATGAACGTGTCGGTGACACTCACCACGCGGCCCGCCGGATCCACGCCGCAGACGGCGATCGTCAGCCGAAACGCACCGCCCGGCCCGTTCGCATCGGCCGAGACTCGGAGCCATCCCGAGGCGGTTTCCCACGGATCGAGTCCAGCGGCTCCCAAGTCGACGGTCCGGTCATCGCCCGTGGCCGCCGCGAGATCGGAGATCCGCGTCGCGCCGGTATTCGTGACCATCACACGGAATTCGACCTCCGCACCCGCGTCGACCGACTCGAACGGATCCAGCGGGAACCCATCCGCGCCGATCGCCTCGATCCGCACGTCGAGTGACGCGTGCGGGTCATCCTCGATCCTCGGGGATACCGTCACCGTCACCTCGTCGGTCGCGATCGCACCACACGCGTCGGTCGCGGTGACGCGGAAGGTGAGCACGCCGCCCCCGTCTTCGTCGGGGGCCCGCAACCGGACCGTCTCGGATCGCGCATTCGGCTCGAGGTCAACCGCCGAACCACCCGTCTGCTCCCACCGGATGTCGTCGATCGTGCCGTCGGCGTCCGTGGCGACGGCCGTGAGGACGACCGTCTCGCCGGCGACGACCGCGCGATCGCTCCCCGCGTCGACCGTCGGTGGGGCATTCGCGTTTCGGACGGTCAGGAAGAACGTGTCTCTCGCCTGCGCCCCGTCGTCATCGGTGACCGTCAGCGACAGCCGGAACGTCGCGTCGCCGCAGCCCCCGACGAACGAAGGAACGTAGGCCGGATTCGATACCGCGGCCGACGGCTTGAACGCGCCGCCCCCTCCGCCATCCGACCACGCGTATGCCGCGATCCACCCGTCGGCGTCCGATGCCGTCGCGTCGGACAGCTCGATCGTCTCCCCCTCGTCGCACGCCCGGTCCGGCCCGACGTCGACCGTCGGCGGACCGTTCACGTTCCGGACGGTCAGCACCAACGAATCGGCGCCCGTGCCACCCCGATCGTCGGTCGCCGTCAGCGTCAGACCGATCGTGACGTCCGCGTCGCCGGTCAGGACGGGCGGGATGTACGTCGGGTTTCGCACCGCAGCCGACGGCTCGAACGCGCCGCCCCCTCCACCATCCGACCAAGCGTACGACGTGATCCATCCATCGGCATCGGACGCCGTCGCGTCGGACAGCTCGATCGTCTCCCCCTCGTCGCACGTTCGATCCGGCCCGACGTCGACCGTCGGCGGGCCGTTGACCCGCAGCCGCATCGAGTCGCTCGCCGTGCCTCCGTCGTGATCGGTCACGGTCAGCGTGAGCTCGACGAGTCCGGTAGGAACGGCCGGCGTGTAGATCGGATGGAGGGTGCCCGGGTCGTCGAATGCGCCGCCTGCGCCACCGTCAAACCAGGCACAGGTGGCGATCCCCGCCCCACCGTCTCCGGCCGACGTACCGGACAGTGTCACCGACGCACCCTGGGCCACGAGCAGGTCGGCACCGGCGTCGACGGACGGAAGAACGTTGATCCACGCGCGTGCATCGGCCAGGACGCCGAGTCCATCGGTGAGTTGCGCCGCCGTCGTCAGAGAGCCGGGAGCACCCCCCTCCACGACCGTCAGGATCTCGACCGTGCACCGCCCGGACGGCGGGATCGGGGCGAGTGGGATCAGTCCGTTCGCGGGGTAGGCAAACCAAGCGCCGCCATCGATCCGTGCCTCCGTGGCCCATTGGTCGAAACCGACCGGAAGCGGGAGGGAGAGCGTCGATCCCGTGAGCGAAGTCGCGCCGCCGTGGTCGATCGTCGCAGTGATCGTCAGCGACGCCCCCCGGACCGCGGGGGACGGGTCGATCGCCAAGTTGAGATCGGTGGCCGCAGTTGCCACACCGGCGGCCGCGCAAAGGAGAATCGTCACGGATCCGAGGACCCGAATCGTCCGTGCTCGTCTCATAACGGGTTCAGTATCGGCAGCCCGGCGGTGGCGCGGCCGGCTGCGAGTCCGGCCGACAGCGCGCGTTCGTCCCGCCCACGTGCGACAGGCGCCCTCGAATCACGCGAACAGCTTGCGGGAGCGCCAGAAGTACTCGCCGCCGGAGACGAGCGACAGCGAAACGGCCAGGCCGAGACAGACCGACTGCGCGATCTCGCCGCCCGCGCCGAGCGCGAACGAGCGGGACGCAAGGATCGTCAGCACGAGGGCGACGTGGGAAATCGTCTTCGCCTTCCCGAGGCGGCTGGCCCCAATCGCGGTTCCCTCGGAGATCGCCAGAATCCGCAAACCGGTGACGAGAAACTCGCGGGCGATGATCAGCATCACCGCCCACACCGAGAGTTCCCCGAGCTGGAGCAGGGCGATCAGCGCGCCGGAGACGAGCAGCTTGTCGGCGATCGGGTCCGCGAACTTGCCGAACCGCGAGGTCTGCTTCAGGCTTCGTGCGAGGTAACCGTCGACCGCGTCCGACGCCGCAGCGAGGAAGAACAGGATCACTGCGAAGATCCGGCCGACGTTCGAATCGGACAGGATCAGGTACATCAACAGAGGGACGCTGACCATCCGTGCCAGCGTGATCTGGTTCGGGATCGTCCGAAACAACGCTATTGCCCTTCGGCGGCGGCCCGGACGATCTCCGCAAACGCGTCCGGATCGAGCGAGGCGCCTCCGACGAGCGCTCCGTCGATGTCCGGCTGTGCCACGAGTTCGGCGGCGTTCCCCGGCTTGACCGAGCCGCCGTAGAGGATGCGAAGCCGCGCGGCGATCGGGGCCTCATAGGCCTCGGTCAGGCGCGCCCGAATCCATCCGATCGCGTCCTGCGCCTGTTCGGGCGTCGCCGTCTCGCCGGTCCCGATCGCCCAGACCGGCTCGTAAGCGACGACGATCCGTTCGACCTCGTCCGCATCGACGGCATCGAGCCCTCTGTCGAGCTGTCGAGCCAGCACAGCTTTCGTCCCTCCTCGACGCCGCTCCTCGATCGTCTCCCCGATGCACAGGATCGGCCGCAGGCCACCGTCGAACGCCGCCCCGAGCTTCCGGCGGACGGTCGCGTCGTCGTCGCCGAAGACGTGCCGGCGCTCGGAGTGTCCGACAAGGACGTAACGGCAGTCGCACGCGGCGAGCATCGACGCCGAGATCGCTCCGGTGAAGGCGCCGGACCGCTCGTGGTGAACGTCCTGCGCACCGAGTCCGACGGTCGAACCGGAAAGCCTCTGCCCACTCGACTCGAGGCTCGTGAACGGCGGGATCAGGAGGACCTCCACGTCGCGGATGTCCCCAAGCTTGCCGAGAAAGGCATCGATGAACGCGACGCTCTCCTTCGGCGTCTTGTTCATCTTCCAATTCCCGGCGATTAGATAACGACGGTCCATGCGATTCCTCCCCTCGGACCCGGACTACGCCGACAGTATATCGAACGGGCGAATCACAGTACACGATTGACAGCGGTACGCGCCCCACCTACCATCCGACCGGATCGACCCGCGATCCGATGAAGGAGGCGAGAAGCGTGTATACAACGATTGGAGCGATCGTCGTCCTCGTAGTGCTCTTCCTCGCGAACGCGATCAAGATCGTCCGGGAGTACGAGCGCGGCGTCATCTTCCGGCTCGGCCGGCTGGTCGGGGCCAAGGGGCCGGGCATCTTCCTGATCATCCCGATCGTCGACAAGATGGTGAAGGTCTCACTGCGAACGATCACCCTCGACGTACCGCCGCAGGAAGTGATCACCAAGGACAATGTATCGGCACTGGTCAACGGCGTCCTCTTCTTCCGCGTGCTCGACCCGAGCGCCGCGGTCGTCGAGGTCCAGAACTACCTCGAGGCGACGAGACAGATCGCGATGACGACGCTGCGTAGCGTCCTCGGCGGGTTCGAGTTGGACCAAGTCCTCGGCGAGCGCGAGACGATCAACTTGAAGCTCCAACAGATCGTCGACGAGCAGACCGACCCGTGGGGGATCAAGGTCAAGACGATGGAGATCAAGGACGTCAAACTGCCCGCCGACATGCAGCGCGCGATCGCTCGTCAGGCCGAGGCGGAGCGCGATCGACGGGCGAAGGTCATCAACGCGGAAGGCGAGCTGCAGGCGGCGACCAAGCTCGGCGAAGCGGCGGCGATTATCGAGCGCAACCCGTCGGCTCTCCAGCTTCGGTACCTCCAGACGCTGAACGACATCTCGGCGGAGAACGCGTCCACGATCGTGTTCCCCGTCCCGATCGAGCTGTTCAACTGGCTGAAGAGCAAGGAGTAGGCTCCGGGACCTCCATCCCGCACCGGATCGTATGCGACGCTATGACGTGCTCGTCGTCGGGGCCGGACATGCCGGCTGTGAGGCGGCGTTGGCCGCCGCTCGGCTCGGGGCCGAGACCGCCCTGATCACCCTTGACCTCGACAAGGCCGGTGCAATGCCGTGCAACCCGGCGATCGGCGGCCCGGGGAAGTCTCAGCTCGTCCGGGAGATCGATGCCCTCGGCGGCGCCATGGCGCGGGTCGCTGATGAGGCGGCGATTCACATCCGCCTGCTGAACACGAGCAAAGGCGCCGCAATGCACGCTCGGCGCGCACAGGCCGACCGCGCCGCGTACACACGGATTTGGCGGCGAGTGCTCGCGGCGCAGGACGGACTCGATCCGATCGAAGCGCCGGTCGAAGAGGTAATCGTCCGAGGCGGCCGTGCCGTCGGCGTTCGGCTCGGCGACGGTCGCGAACTCGGCGCACGCGCGGTCATCGTCGCCGCCGGGACCTTCCTCCGCGGGCGGGTTCTGCTGGGCGACATCGCCTACGACGCCGGACGGGCAGGCGAGCCGCCGGCGACCGCGCTCGCCGGTTCGCTCGAGCGGATCGGGTACATGCCCGAGCGGCTGAAGACCGGCACGCCACCGCGTGTCCGCCGAGACACCTGTAACGTCGAGTGCCTCGAACGGCAGCCGACAAGCGATCGGCCGCTCGCCTTCTCCTTCTGGCATGAACCGCGCGTTCTCCCCGACGACTACCCCGTCTTCGTCACCCACACGAACGAGGAGACGCACCGCATCATCGAGGAGAACCTCCGGCGAAGTGCGATCTATGCCGGCCTGATGAGCGGCGAGGGGCCTCGGCACTGTCCGTCGCTCGAGACGAAGATCGTGAAGTTCCCGGGCCGTTCGAGCCACAAGGTCTTCCTCGAACCGGAGGGTCGCGACAGTGACGAGATCTACCTCCAAGGGATCTACACCGCGATGGCGCCGGAGGTCCAGGAGGCGATCGTCCACTCGATCGCCGGCCTCGAGCGGGCGCACATCGAGCGGTACGGCTACAACATCGAGTACGACTTCATCGACCCGATCCACCTGAGCGCCACGCTCGAATCGCGCCGGATCGGCCGGCTCTTCTTCGTCGGACAGATCAACGGCACGACCGGCTACGAGGAGGCGGCCGCTCAAGGACTGCTCGCCGGCGCCAACGCCGTCCGAACGATTCGCGGAGAGGATCCGATCGTCCTGTCCCGCGGCGAGGCGTTCATCGGAGTCCTGATCGACGACCTGGTTACGAAGGGCATCACCGAACCGTATCGGATGCTGCCTTCGCGGGCCGAGTACCGCATCTCCCTGCGGGAAGGAAACGCCGACCTTCGCCTCTCGGAGCTCGGACACACGACCGGACTGCTTTCGGATCGTGACTACGAGCGATTCGTCGAGCGCCGGGACCGCATCGAGCGACTGACCGCCGAACTGATCGACACCCGGATCGGCCCGTCTCATCCGATCAACGAGCGGCTTGCCGCCCGGGGCGCCGCGCTACGCAACAACGGAGCGAGCCTGTTCGAACTCCTCCGGCGGCCGGGCGTCCGAATCGCCGACCTGCTGCCACCCGACGGTCATTCGGCGGACGTCCTCGACGAAGTCGAGATCGCGGGGAAGTACGCCGGGTACCTCGCGCAGCACCGGCGGGACGCCGATCGCCTCCAAGGGCTCGAGGCGCTGTCCATCCCGGACAGTCTTCCCTACGAGGAGTTGTCGTCCCTGTCGATCGAAGGACGGGATCTGCTTTCCCGCGTCCGGCCGCGGTCGTTCGGGCAGGCCTGCCGCGTCCCCGGCGTTTCGCAGGCCGACCTGTCGATGCTGGCGATCCACCTCCGCCGGCCGGAGTTCAGTAGGCCGCCGTCGGGATGATGCGCTCCCGGTGGATCAGTCGCGATGCAGCAGCGCGGAAGATCGGACCGGCGGTCGAGCCGCCGCCGACCGGCGTCGTCTTCACCTCGTCGAGCACGACGACGACGACATACTCCGGGTTCGGACCCGTCAGGATTCCGGCGAACAGCGACGTGTACTTCCCGTCGACGTAGCCACGTCCGGGCACCGCCTTCTGCGCGGTTCCCGTCTTGCCGGCGACCGCGTAGCCGTCGATCGCCGCGAGGATGCCGGTGCCGCGCTCGACGACGCCGACCATCAGGTCGCGCATCGTTTCACAAGCTTCGACCGAGGCGACCGGCGCAGCGGGCTCGGAGTCGCCACGCGCATCCGACGACGCGATGACGCGGGGGGCGGCCGGGGTACCGCCGTTGGCGACAACCGCCATCGCGCCAGCAAGCTGGACCGCCGTGACCGCGACCGACTGGCCGATCGACGTCGACGCCAGCGCGAGACCGGACCAGTCCTCGACGTCCCGGAGGATCCCCGCCACTTCTCCGGGCAGCTCGATGCCGGTCGGCCGGCCGAACCCGAGGTCGGCGAGCATCGTGTGCAGCGCCTCCTCGCCGAGCCGCTGCGCGACGCGAATCATCCCGGTGTTGACCGAATCTTCGATGATCTCGCGGAATGTGACCGTACCGTAGGAGATCCAGTCGGCGTTGTGCATCACGTGACCGTAGACGTCGATCCCGTCATTCCCGTCGAACGTGTCCTCGACCGAGACCACGCCCGCCTCCAACGCCGCCAATCCGGTGAAGACCTTGAAGCTCGATCCCGGCTCGAACAGGTGGGTCACCGCGAGGTTCCTTCGCTCGCCGACCGTCGACATCCAGAAGCGGTTCAGATCGTAAGTCGCGTTCTGCGCCATCGCGAGGACGTCCCCGGTCGCCGGATCGAGCACGACGATCATTCCGCCGTCGGCGCGATGCCGCGCGACGCCGGAGGCAATCTCCTCCTCGCAGAGGAACTGAAGCTCCGCATCGATCGTCAACATCAGGTCGTCGCCGGGCCGCCCCTCTTTGACGATCTCGACCTCGTACGTCCGCCCGTCGGCCCCCTCGAGGACGTGCAGAACCCGCGGCTCGCCGCGCAGGCGATCGTCGAACGCCAGCTCGATCCCCTCGAGGCCGTCGCCGTCGGTGCCGACGAAGCCGAGCACGTTCGATGCGAGCGCGCCTTGCGGGTAGCAGCGCTTCCACGTGTCGATCAGGATCAGTCCGTACGCGCCGCCGTCGCGCGCCCGCTGTTCGATCCGGTGCGCCGTCTCCAGATCGACCCGTCGATCGACCCAGGTGAAGTACCGCCCCGGCCGAATGAGATCGCGAATCTCATTCAGCGAGCGGCCGAGTTCCTCCGCGAGGATCTGGGCCAGTCGATCCGGATTCGTGGCATTCACGCCATCGACGGCGATCGCCATCGCCCGGACGTCGACCGCCAGCGGCTCGCCGTCCCGGTCGAGGATCGAGCCGCGCCGCGGCGGCAGCTCGATCGTTCGCTCCTGGGTCGTCTGCGCGGCTGCTGCCCAAGCTCCGTGCTGGACGATCTGGAGTTGGAAGAGCCGACCGACGATCACCGCGACGCCGACGATCAACAGGGCGGCGGCAATCCGCCCCCTTCGCTTCGTGACCTGCCTAATCGGATCCGCCGGCGGGGAGAGGTACATAGTGGACGACCGTCGGTTCGATCATGCCCAGGCGGTCCCGTGCGATCCGCGCGATCCGCTCCAGCGAAAACGCCTCTTCGATTTGCAGCTCGAGCGCCCGGTTGACGCCAGCTACGTCCGCGAGTCGCTCGGCGGCGCTTCGCGTCGCTGCCGTCAACTCGTGAATCCGCGTCGTCTGCCACAGGTGCAGAACGCAGAGTCCGGAGACGGTCCCGACGACGAGAAAGAAGGCCAGCGTGCCGATCGACACCGCCCGAATGCGCGAGCGACTGCGCGCGCGGCCCGATGAATGGACAAGCGCCCTCGACCCCGTTCGGTACGTCATCTCGCTCCTGAGGATAGGGCGGACCGGCCGCCGGAGAGCGGACACGTGTCGGGTTCTCAGCCGAACTCGACGACTCTCCGGGCGGCTCGCAGCTTCGCGCTGCGAGCGCGGGGGTTCATGCCGATTTCATCGGTACTCGGGACGATCGGTCGCTTCGTCAGGATCTCCGCCTCGACCCGCTTGTCGCAGACACACGCCGGCAGCTCCGGGGGACAGATGCAGTCGGCCGCGGCCCGCTGCACGAACCGTTTCACCATCCGGTCTTCGAGCGAGTGGAACGCGATCACAGCCAGGACACCGCCATGACGGAGGCGGGCGAACCCGTCGCGAAGCGCCGCCTCGAGTGCATCGAGCTCCCCGTTGATCCGGATCCGGATTGCCTGGAACGTCCGCGTCGCCGGGTCGATCCGGCCCCGTCGATACGCCGCCGGGACCGCCGCACGCACGATCCCGGCCAGTGCGCCGGTCGTCTCGATCGATCGTCGCCGCCGTGCCTCGTCGATCGCTCGCGCGATGCGCGACGCGTATCGCTCCTCCCCGTACGTCGCGACCACCTCGGCGATCTCCGCCTGTGGGGCCGACGCAAGCCAGTCGGCGGCCGAAGGTCCTGACGACGGGTCCATCCGCATGTCGAGCGGCCCGTCCAGTCGGAAGCTGAAGCCCCGCGCCGGATTGTCGAGCTGAAGCGACGAAACGCCGAGGTCGAGCAGGAATCCGTCGATCGGGCCGATCGCTGTACCCTCGAGCAGCCGGTCGATGCACGCGAAGTCACCGTGGAGCAGCGTCACCCGGTCGCCGAACGATGCGAGCCGCGTCCGCGCCCGAACCAGCGCCGCCTCGTCTCGATCGATGCCGACGAGCCGCACGCCGTCCGCGGCCCGCAGGATCGCCTCGGCGTGGCCGCCGAGTCCGACCGTCCCATCGACGATCGTCGCGCCCGCCTTCGGCGCGAGGAGCCGGACGACTTCGTCGCGGAGGACCGGGACATGGTTGTAGTCTTGCCGGGCTGCGCCCGGCTGGTCGGACATCGCCCGCTCCTCAGTCGACCTGCTCCCGCAGGTCGACAAGGATCCGTAGCGCCTCCAACGGCGTCGTCCGTTCGGGATCGAGCGATCGTAGTTTCTTGACCACCGGATGCTCCTCCGATCCGAACAACGGGAGCGGCTCTTCCGCGGCCGTGGCGCCTCCGAGCTGGGAGAGCGGTGCCTCGGCGAGCAGCTCGGCGAGGATTCGATCGGCGATGTCGGTAACGCGTTCCGGTAGGCCGGCCAGCCGCGCAACGTGGACGCCGTAGCTGCCGGCGGCGGTCCCCACTTCGACCCGGTGGAGGAAGACGACGTCTCGTCCGACTTCCTTCACCGCGACGTGAAGGTTGACCGCGTTCGGGATCTCGTCGACGAGTCGCGTCAGCTCCTGATAGTGCGTCGCGAACAGCGTTTTCGCCCGGACGTTCGACGCAAGTTCCCGGGCAACCGCCCACGCGATCGACACGCCGTCGAACGTGCTCGTCCCGCGCCCCATCTCGTCGAGGATGATCAGGCTCCGCGCCGTCGCCCGACGGAGGATCGTCGCGACCTCGAGCATCTCCATCATGAACGTGCTGATCCCGGCCGACAGCATGTCGCTCGCCCCGACCCGCGCGAACACGCGGTCGACGATCGGCAGACGGGCCTCGCTCGCCGGGACGAAGGAACCGAGCTGCGCCATCAGGCAGATCAGCGCCGCCTGGCGCAGGTAGACCGAGTTGTGACTTACAAACCCAGCGGCAACGTAGGCGTTCCCGTCGGGCACGCTCAAGTCGCAGACTTGCCTGACACCTGCCGGCTCGACGAGTTCAACGGAGTCGTAGAAGTATCGGTTCTTGAGTAGTACGTCAAGCTCTGGGCAAGGCACATTGCTTTCGTAGCAGTAGCCAGCCAACTCCGCGATCTTCCGATAGGATAGATTGCGGCCGTTGGGTACATAGGTATAGAAAATCGAGTTGATCCTCTTCACGTGCTTCAGTGCCACCGGCTTATTGGAGGTCGAAACGATCCTTTCCTGAATCCGCTTGAGCACAGAAGCCAAGTGAGGAATACCGCCGATATTCGGTCTTCGCATCTCTGACGCCAATCTCCTGCGATCTTGCTTGCGCGGCAGCCGGAAGCCGACCTTCTTGTAGAAAACCAGAGCCGCTTCGCCGTAGATGCTCACTCGGAAGGCAGGCCGGCGAGACGTCTGCTTGGCCTGGCGAGAGCTGACAATCCCCAGGTTGAGTAACAGCAGCTGGACTTGATAGGCTAGCTCGGAGGAGGTCGTCGAGAGCTCAAGGTTACCGTAACGCTTGTCCGCTGATCCGTCCGTGTCAAACAGGCCCTGAAGAAAGGCGGCAACGATCTCGCGAGGGGCCTGAAGAATAGTCCACGGCACGTTCTTGTCCGGTGCGCCGACGTACCCTAGGCCAAGTTGCGCCAGATACGCCCGGATTTCCTGGCTGGTCACGTACCAGCCACGCGCCTTGGTGCCACGCTTGGTGGTGAAGCCTGCTCGATAACCGAACTGCTCAAGGACAATCCGTCTGAATTCCTCTCCAAGAAAGGTGTCACCCGTGCTGAAGCGCACGGCATTTCTTCCCGTCAGCGTCCCATCACCGACCAACAGACCAAGCAGGTAGGAAAGGTCTGACGTAAGTCGGTCCGGCAAGCGATACCGCTTCGCTCTCGGCGAAACGTCCGGCACTACGTCCGGTACATCCAGTCTGTCACCCCAGAGGTCAGCCTGCTGCTCCAGCGAAACAGTGTCTCCCGCCGAAAGCTCAGAAAGGGCTTTCCAACCTTCGGTGCCGTCGGCATTTCGAACCCACAGCCGGTGAGCAGGTGTACCTGTCAACTCGAAGCCAAGCCGGGTACGTATGCGTAGGACTGGAGAAATGCCTCCATCGTAGAAGTGCGAAGTGCGGGTCACTCCCTTCCGCCCCCGAACCTCGAGCTCAAGCTCAGTGAACGTGTCCGGTCGGCTGCCAGAGGGCCGAAATGCCGCCAGAGGTTGCATCCCTTGATCGCTGACTACCGGTGTGTTCTCCACAAGGCACTTCCCGGCCATGTTCGGACCGGTCAGGACCACGAGATCCCGTCCTTCCTCCAGCAGAAGGTCGTTCGGGACGAACTCCTCGATCCGCTCGACGACCGGATGGCGTCCCCCTCGAATCGCGATCTCGTGCTTCTCCGTGAAGGCCGGACGCACGTAGCCGTACCGGTGGGCGACCTCGCCGAGTGAAAGCAAGACGTCGAGCTCGGCGAGACCGTCGGCGAGCCGCTGAAGGACGGGGATCACCTCGGTCAACCGATCGAGGGCCGCCTCGAACAGCTCCACCTCGCGTGCCACCGCGCGCTCCTCGGCACCGGTGATCCGCTCCTCGAACGCCTTCAGCTCCTCGGTCACGAACCGTTCGGCATTGGCAAGCGTCTGCCGCCGACGGTACGCCTCGGGGACCTTGCCCAGGTGCGTTCGCGTCACCTCGAGGTAGTACCCGAACACACGGTTGTATCCGATCTTCAGCGAAGGGATTCCCGTCCGCTCCCGCTCCTCGGCTTCCATCGCCGCGAGCCGATCGCGAGCGGTCTTCGTCTCCCTCCGGAGAGCGTCCAGATCCTCGTCGTAGCCGGTTCGGATGATCCCTCCATCACGCGCCTCCGGCGACGGCTGATCGACGAGCATCCCCACGAACGCCGCCGCCAGCTCGCCGAGCCGTGGTTCGGCCAGGGCCTCGGCGATCGCGTCGAGTCGCGCGATCGGTCGATCCGCGTCGAGGTCAGCGATCCGTGTGCCGATCTCGCCGATCGGCTCCAGAGACTTCAGCAGCATCAGGAGATCGATCGGGCGCATCCGGCCCGCCCCGAGCTTCCCGATCAGGCGTTCGATGTCGTGGATTCCGCCGATACGATCGCGAAGCTCCTGCCGCTCGATCGAGCCTTCGACGAGCCGCTCGACCGCGTCGAGTCGAGCCTCGATCGCAGCGCGATCGGTGAGTGGAGCGAGGATCGCCCGGCGCAGCCACCGCCTCCCCATGCCGGTTCCGGTACGATCCAGCGTGTGAAGCAGCGTCCCGCGCTCCTGCCCGTCACGCAGCGGACGGACCAGCTCGAGACTGGTCACGGTAAACGGGTCGAGGTCCATCTGGTCGGACAGCGCGTAGCCTACGAGGGGTCGAAGGTGAGACAGGAGACTCTTCTGGGTCCGTTCGAGGTAGGCTCGGATTGCGCCGGCGGCGCGCAGGGCATCCTCGGCGATGCCGGAGAGCGGATCGGTGTCGAACGTCTCGGCGGCGAATGTGTCAGCAGGGACCCGTGTGATCGACCATTCGTTCAGGGCATCGCACGGCGCGTCGACTCCCTGAGCGAGCAGCAGCTCTGCCGGCGCTCGGCGCGCGATCTCGTCCTCGAGAACGTCCGCCCCATCTGCGGTTGTGGCGATAAACTCGCCGGTCGATAGGTCGAGGAATGCAACTCCGAATCGCGTCGCTTCCTCGGGAACGTCGACGGCGGCCAGGTAGTTGTTCGAGCCACGATCCAGAACCGCCTCTTCGATCACCGTTCCCGGCGTCACAACGCGCACGACATCGCGCTTGACGAGTCCCTTCGCCTTCTTCGGGTCTTCGACCTGCTGACAAACGGCAACCTTGTGGCCCCGCTTGAGCAACTGGTTGATGTACGCGTCGCCGCGACGGATCGGCACGCCGGCCATCGGATGGCCGTTTCGCGAGGTCAGCACGATGTCGAGTTCGCGGGCGGCAAGCTCCGCGTCGTCGAAGAAGGTCTCGTAGAAGTCGCCAAGGTGGAAGAAAAGGACCGTGTCCGGGTAGTCGGCTTTGAACCGTAGGTACTGCTTCATCATCGGGGTCTGCTTCGTCGCGTCGGACATCGGAATGGCAGTATACGGCGGCGAATCTCCGCACCGCAATCGGGCTCCGAGGAGATGCTCCTCTGGAAGGCGCCTTCAGAACAGCATCTGCGGGCTTCCTCTCCTCTCCTTGACATTCGAACCTATGGTTGATATAGTGGTTGCAATCAGATCATAGTCCTGAAAAAGGGCAAACCCATCGTGAGGTGGGGACGCAAAGCTACGGGCCTGTGACGACAGACCGCCGGGCTACCAGGGAGCTGGTGCCCGGTGTTTCGTTGTGGGCACCAACGCAGGGACCTGAAGGGGCAAACCCGTCGTGAGGCGGGGGCGCAAAGCCACGGGCCTGTGCTGCTCCTACGGGCGCGCACGTGAATCGAACGATTCGCCTCCGCGCCGGTGTGAGCAAACAGATCGCCGGGTTGCCAGGAAACTGGCGCCCGGCGCTTTCTTTTCCGGGCAAGGGGACAGGGAGGAAAAGGGAATGCAGACGACGATCTACTACAACGAAGAGGACTCCTACCTGGTCAAGCAGGTCGACGCGAAGAGCCAGCGGGAGCGCAAGAGCCGCAGCTCGGTCATCCTGTCGATCCTCGAGGAGTACTTCGAGAGCGAGAAGCGTCTCGGCGAGATCCTCGTCGATCTCGGTGTTCTCTCCCATTCCGAGCTCGCAAAGGGCCTTGAACTGCAGAAAACGCAGTTCGCGGACAAGCTTCTCGGTGATATACTGCTGGAAGAGGAATTGGTCGCTCCCGAAGCGGTGGAGCGCGCCCTCATCATCCAGGGACGGCATCGCCCGCAAGGCGGGGGAGGCTGATCCCGATGAGAAAGAGGACAGATAGAGATCCTACCGATACGAGACACTCAGCTGTAAAGGCAAACCGCCTGCGAGGGCGGGACGCAAAGCCACGGGCCTTCGTGAGTCGAATCGCGCAGGCAGCCGGGCTGCCAGCTCCGAAGGAGGAAGGCATGACGGAGCGGGCAGCAGGACTCCGGGGCTTGGGGGGGAGAGGGACACTCATCGCCGTCGCACTGCTGACGGCACTGGCACTGGTCGCGTTCGGGTCGATGGTCGGCGCACAGACGATCACCGTAACCGACGTGACCGGGACGTGGGAGAACACCGATCTCGAGGGGACCTCGAGTCCGGCTTCGGGTGAAGGGACCAACTACATCCACTGGGGGACCGGGGACGACGGCCCGAGCGGATACACGTTCACCGCGGTTGGCGGCTCGATCACCGTTCCGCAGGAGACCCCGGTGAAGATCGGAACCTTCACGCACCACAACTGGCCGGTCTCCGGGAACACCCTGCTGACCGCGGACCTCGAGATCACGCTCGAGCTCGACGGCCTGCCGGATATGGAGTTCACCATTCCGTTCGAACACGACGAGACGGACAACAGACCCAGTACGTACAGCTGCCAGGATTGCGGCCAAGGCTGGTACTGGGATGACGGCGACTATGAATACGGCTGGATTCCCTGCGTTCAAGTCTCCGCCTGCAAGTACACCACAAGCAAGAACGACAAGTGCAACGGTTGCGCCGACCGGGTGAAGATCAGCGGCACCGGCAGCATCACCACCGAGATCGACGGCATCTCCTGCACCGTCACCGCAACATTCGAGTCGACCCCGACCTTTTACACGGCGGAGAAGGCGAACAACTCCATCGACCTCAAGATCGAGTTGAAGTGCGATGATGCAGCGAGGATCACCGTGGAGAAGCAGACCGATCCGGGCGGCGACTCGACCTCGTTCTCCTTCTCCGGCGATCTCGGCTCGTTCACCCTGAACGGCGACGGGGACTCCGAGTCGGCCGTCGTCTCTCCGGGCACCTACACCATCACGGAGAATAGCCAGTCCGGATGGACGCTCACGAGCATCACCGGTGACAACGACGGGAACCCCAACAACGGCGTGACCCTCACCGTCGCCGACGAGGATGACGTCACGGTGATCTTCAACAACCGGAAGGACGCGACGATCGTCGTCGAGAAGGAGACGACTCCGGGCGGCGACACGACGGACTTCGATTTCTCCGGCGATCTCGGCTCGTTCACGCTGGACGGCGATGGCGATTCCGAGTCGTTCGGCGTCGCTCCCGGCACGTACACAGTAACCGAAGATGCGATCACCGGCTGGAAGCTCACCAGCATCACCGGCGACAACAACGGCGACCCGAGCGACGGTGCGACCGTCAGCGTCTCCGCCGGCCAGACGAAGACGCTGACGTTCAACAACAGGAGGGTCGAAGCGGACCTGTCGCTCGAGAAGACGGTCGACAACGGCACCCCGGACGTTGGCTCTAACGTGACGTTCACGATCGAGGTGACCAACGGCGGACCGGATGATGCCACGAACGTGTCGGTCGAGGACATCCTCCCGAGCGGCCTTCAGTATATAGGCCACACGGGTGGCGACTACAGCGGCGGCATCTGGGATATCGGCACTCTCGCCAAGGACGACAGCGCGACGCTGCACCTCACTGCGAAGGTCCTCGCCGAAGGTGAGTACGAGAACTACGCCCAAGTCGAGGCATCCGACCAGGATGATCCCAACTCGACCCCGGGCAATGACTCGACCACCGAGGATGACGATGACACCGCGTCGGTCACTCCCGTCCATCATCCGTGCATCGATCTCACGAAGACTGGGCCCGACACCGCGTGCGTCGGTGACGAAGTGACGTTCACCTTCACCGTCGAGAACTGCGGCGACATCGTGCTGCAAGGCGGAGCACAGGTCTACGATCCGCTGGTCAACCCGAGCGGTGATCACGAGATCTGGAGTGGCATCCTGCAGCCTGGGGACAGCGAAACGTTCACTGAGACGTACACGATTCAGGAAGGCGACCTGGCTCCCAACGGCAACTTGATCAACAACGCTTGGGCCATCGGACACCCGCCGGGGTATGCCGATGTGCGGGATGACGCAAGCTGGGAGATCGAAATCGGTGGCGCGGATCTCGTCCTCACCAAGTCGGGCGATCATGATACGGTTCAGAACGGCGACGATCTGACGTATACGATCACGATCACCAACGACGGACCGTGTGACGCTTCCGGCGTGACGCTCACCGATACCTTGCCGGCCGGGCTCTCCGGTCCGAGCTACAAGATCGTCGGTGGCGGCTCGGGCTCCTGGACGGGCTCGCTCGGTCTCGGCGACCTTGCGGACGGTGACTCGATTGTTGTGGAGATCACAGCAACCGTCGATTCGGCGCAGCCGGGCGAGTTGGTGAACGAGGCGTGTGTGTCGAGTTCCACCGACGACCCGAATCCAACGAACAACTGCGACGATGAAACCACAGACGTGGTAGACGTTAAGATCGTCCTGACGCCCGGGAGTGCGACCAACCAGATCGGCGACGAGCACGAACTCACCGCCACGGTCCATGTCGACGAGGGCTCCAACTGGCAGCCCGCCTCGAGCGGTTCGGTCGAGTTCTCCGTCACCTCAGGTGCTGCGGCGTTCGTGGGGGGCGGTACGACCAAGATCGTCTCCATTTCCTCCGGGGTGGCCAAGGCGTCGATCGTCTCCTCCACGCCGGGCTCGAACACCATCCACGCCAAGGCGACCATCAGCTACGGTGCCGACTCGGTGACCGCCGAGACGGATGGGACCGGTGAGAACTCTGACGACGCAGAGAAGGACTACATCAAGCTCCGTCTCGACCTGACCCCCGACACCGACACCAACCAGACCGGCGTCGATCACGAGTTCACCGCCACGCTGGAGTACACCACCAACAACTCCACCTGGCTCCCGGCTGTCGGCAAGACGATCGACTTCCAGATCACCGGAGGACCGGGCAGCCTCAGCGCCCCGTCGGCCGTCACCGACGGCAGCGGCGAGGCGAAGGTCACCCTCACCTCCACCCTCGCCGGTCAGACCACGGTCAAGGCGTCGTTCGACGGCGTCGTCGACACCGCCGACGCGAAGGCCGACGACTCCGCGACCAAGGACTGGATCAAGCTCCGTCTCGACCTGACCCCCGACACCGACACCAACCAGACCGGCGTCGATCACGAGTTCACCGCCACGCTGGAGTACACCACCAACAACTCCACCTGGCTCCCGGCTGTCGGCAAGACGA
>Ga0272443_10002870_pt1 | contig 21235 bp, 15 predicted proteins | sample SSMAcet12_FD_193581 | JGI IMG/M metagenome (GOLD analysis project Ga0272443, IMG submission 193581) | Marine sediment archaeal communities from Little Sippewissett salt marsh, Falmouth, MA, United States - SSM-Acet-12 | ecosystem: Environmental > Aquatic > Marine > Wetlands > Sediment ... | reverse complement strand
CGACGTGGACCGCGCCGCCCGCGAGGTCGTCGAGGCCGCCGGCCTGGGCGACCGCTTCGTCCACCGCCTGGGGCACAGCCTGGGCCGCGAGGTCCACGGCCCGGGCGTCAACCTGGACGATCTGGAAACCCGCGACGAGCGCCGCGTCATCGAGGGCGTGGCCTTCTCGATCGAGCCCGGCGTTTACCTGTCCGACTTCGGGATGCGCTCGGAGGTGGATGCCCTGCGCTGGCGGGGCGAGCTGCTGGTCAGCGGCGAGCGGCAGGCGCTGCCGGAGTTTCTGGCCTGAGGGCGGCCGGCCCCGGATTGGGCCGCGGCACCGGCAGCGTGAACGAGAAGGTCGAGCCCTTGCCCACGCTGCTCTTCACCCAGAGTTTGCCGCCCATGGCGCGCGTGAACTCTCGCGCCAGGGCCAGGCCCAGACCGGCCCCGCCGTGCTCGCGCGTGGCGGAGTGGTCGATCTGGTAGAAGCGGGCGAAGATGCGCTCCTGCTCGTCCTCGGGGATGCCCACGCCCTCGTCGGTGACGTTCACGCGCAGGTAGTCGCAGGAGTCCGTGCGGCGCCGCCCGTGGATGAATCCCCAGTCCAGGCACACCGGGCGGTCGGCCGCGGAGAAGCGCAGGGCGTTGGCGACCAGGTGCTCGAGGATCCGCAGCACCTGGGGGCCGTCGACGGAGACGCGCAGGCGCGGCAGGGGCGCGGCCAGGCGCACGCGGCCGTCGGGGTCGATGTGCGGCAGGTGCGCCACGCGGAAGTCCCGCAGCAGATCCGCGAAATCGTGCTCGGCCACGTCCAGGGCGATCTCCGCCGAATCCATGCTCGACAGGACGAGAACCTCGCTGATGAGGCGCTCCAGGCGGAGCGCCGAGTCGTGGATGGCGTCCAGGAACTGCCGGAGCTGGGGCCGGTCCGCCAGATCCGTCTGCTCGCGGGCGAGGCTCGCGAAGCCGATGATGCTGGTCAGCGGCGTCTTCAGCTCGTGGCTCACGGTGCTCAGGAAGTTCGCCTTGAGAGCCTCCAGCTCGTCCAGCTCGCGCTCCATGAGGGCCAGGCGGTGGTCCGTGAAGAGGCGTTCGGCCAGGAAGGCGGCCTGGCGGCCGCGGTCCTCGAGCCAGTCGGTGGCCGGCGACGGACCGGCGGGCAGAGCCAGGAGCAGGGCGCCCAGCAGCTCGCCGCGGCCGTCGTGGAAGGGACGGGCCCGGACCCGTTCGCCGGCGGCGAAGCCCGCGGCGCGGCCCTCCTCGAGAGGCGAGGCCGCCGCGCCCGGCAGGCCCTGGAGCTCTTCGATCACGGGATGATCGTCCTCCCACTCGGCGGGCAGTGCGTCCGGCAGATCGAAGACGGACCAGGGCCGGGCCAGGGGCGCGCGCAGGACCAACAGCCCCCGGCCTCCCGGCAGATCCTCGCCGAGGCAGCGTCCCAGCCAGGCGGCCAGATCGGCGTAGCTGCGCTGGTCCTGCACCTCGCGCAGCCACTGGGCTCCTGTCCTCCCGGCAGTGGGCTCCTTGCCGCGCGTTTTCAGCATCGGCGGGGCTCCTCGGCTCGTGTCACTTCTCAGCAAAACGGTGCATATGGCTGATATTGCTTCAACTACACCACACGCGCAGTTCCAAGGGGTATCACCCCTCCGCCTGCAACTCCCGTTCCAGGATGGGATCAGGAAGCCGTGCTGCCCGCCCGTCGCGAGGCCCGGATCAGCATGCGCGCGGCGCCCGCGTAGGAGAGCATCAGGGTGACGGCCAGGGCCGCCACCAGGATGGCGGTGAAGGCGCCGCCCGGCGCCCGCTGCGCGGGCAGGCGGCTGAGCCAGAAGAGGAAGACGTTCCCCGAGAGGGTCTCGCTCAGCATCTTCCACTTCCCCAGGCGGTCGGCCGGCAGCGTGAAGCCGTGGCGCTGCTGGATGAACTGGCGCAGCCAGGTGATCCCCCACTCGCGCAGCAGCAGCAGCGCCACCAGCACCGTGATCCAGGCGTCGCGCAGGAACCAGACCAGGGCCAGGAAGATGACGGTGATGAGGACCTTGTCGGCCAGGGGATCGAGGTGCTCGCCCAGGCGGGTCACCTCGCCGCGGCGGCGGGCGAGCCAGCCGTCGAGCACGTCGAGCAGGCTCGCCAGGACGCAGATCAGCACCGGCAGCAGGCGGGGGCCGGTCAGGAGGAAGAGGACCGCCGCCACGATGGCCAGCACCATGCGCGCCGCGCTGAGGGCGTTGGGCAGGGTGCGGATGCGGTGATACTGCCGATGCCGAGAGGACTTCACGGCGCCACCCTAGCACGGGGGCCGGACCCCCGCAAGGCCCCGGCCCGCGGGCGACGCGGGCCGGGACCGCGGCGGCTCAACGCCGCGTGTAGACGAAGGTGGTGTCGGCCTGCTCGGTCTGCCCCCAGGTGTCGGTGATCGTCACCGACACGCGGATGGAATCGGGCGTGGTCGACATCAGATAGACGGCCGAGCCGTCCAGGTCGTCCGCCTGCGCGGGCCAGTTCACCCCGCCGTAGTTGCCGCCCGACACGAAGAAGACGCCGGCGTCCGGCGTGGACCAGTCGTAGTGGTAGAGGAACTCCTCCTGGCTGCTGTCCACCTGGACGCGCACCAGGCGGGGCGGGAAGCCCTGGTCCATGCTCAGCAGGACCTCGTCCTCGTACTCCGGCTCGCCCCAGAGCAGGTGGCCGGGCCCGTCCACCTCGATGCCGCCGATGAGGGCGGGCGGCGGCGTGTCGCCGCACTCCTCGGAGGAGCTGGCCTGCCAGGGAACGAAGCCCACCGCCGCCGACTCCGACCCGGCCGTGTACTGGATCTGGAGCTGGATGCCCGACTGGCTGGCGCCCTCGCCCCAGTAGTTGCAGCGGGCGTCGATGGCGGGGCCGCCCGGCCCCGCGTAGCCGCCGCCGATGCTGAAGACGTACCCCGACTCGACGAAGTTGTTGTCGTGGAACTCCACGTAGCTGCCGCCCGACAGCACGATGGCCGAACCCTCGTTGCCCGTGAAGAAGCAGCCGTCCTCGACGCGGCCGCGGCTGCGGAAGGCCTCCATGCCCGAGCCCGTGTTGTCAGTGAAGCTGCAGTTGGTCAGGTCCAGGTCGCAGTTGTCGACGCGCATCCCGGTGGCGCAGGCGGAGAAGGACGCAGCGTCGGCCGTCACGGACGTGGCCACCGCGTTGAGGCCCTTGCCGCAGTGCAGGAAGCTCATGGACGACAGCAGCACGCCCGCCGCGCCCTCCTGGGAGGTCACGTCGAGGCCCGTGCTGGCGTTGCGGATCTCGGCGTCCGCGATCTCCACCACCTGGTCGGAGGAGGAAAAGACGATGCCCTGCCAGTGGCTGGTCGAGGTGCTGCCCTGGGCGTTGGCCTCGAAGACGGCCTCGTCGCCCGGCGAACCGGCCACCGTCAGGTCGCCGTTGATCTGCAGGGTGCGGCCGGATTCGCACAGCACGCGGCAGCCGGCAGGCACCGTCAGGTGCAGGCCCGCCGGGATGGTCACGTTCGTTACCAGCACGTAGGAGGGAGGATCGCCGGCGCCGCCCGCGGGCCAGGTCACCTCGCCGCCCACGACGTCGCCGTAGTTGCTGCTGGTGAGCGAGCGGCCCACGGTGAAGGCGGCCATGAGGGTGTCGCTGGCCTCGCCGTCGCTGACGATGCAGGTCACCGTGTGCTCTCCGAAGGCGGCCGGCGCGTTCCAGGTGGCCGTCCCCGCCTGGTGGTCGAACTGGGAGAAGCTGCCGGGGCCGCTCCACGAGTAGGTGAGATCGTCGCCGTCGGTGTCGTAGGCGTCGGCGTCCAGGCCGGTACTCGTGCCGCTTCCCACGTGGATGCGGTTGCCGGCCAGTCCGAGATCCGTGAGGACCGGCGCGTGGTTGACGATCTCGACGGTGCTGGGGTCGCTGGCGCAGCCCGCCAGCGTGGCCAGCGCGGCGGCGGCGGCCAGGGCGGCAAGGCGCCGAATGGACTTGTCAGCGAAGCTGCTGCTTCTCATACTTTCCTCCGTTCTGGGGCACCCGGAAGCATAGTGCTTCGCTCCGCCGGCCACAATCGCAAACGAGGTCCGCCATGCGCCGTTTCGCGCTCCTGGCACTGCTCCTGATCCTGCTACCCGCCCTCGCCGCCGCGGAGCGGCAGCCCGACCTGGTCATCGCCCACACCAACGACCTGCACGCCCACTACCGCAGCTTTCCGGCACGCGGCGGCGAGCTGCGCGGCGGCGTGGCGCGGATCGCCGCGCGCATCGCGGCGCTGCGCGCCGAGCACGGCGAGCGATTCCTCTACCTGGACGCGGGCGATCTGTTCGTGGGCACGCCCTTCTACCACTTCTACCGGGGCTCCCTGGGCATGGCCGTCCTGGAGGCCATGGCCTGCGACGCCATGGCCCTGGGCAACCACGAGCTGGACGAGGGGCCGGTGAACTTCCTGCGTGCCGCCGTGGGCCGCTCCTTCCCCGTACTCTGCGCCAACCTGGACTGGGCCGACGGCGCGCCGCTGCTGCCCGCCGACACGCTCCTGCGCGCCGGCGACCTGGACGTGGCAGTGGTCGGTCTCGTCACCGACGAGCTGGGGGAGCTGGTGCCCTGCGTCGCCCAGGGCGAGCTGGCGGTGGAGGCGCCGGCGGCCGCCCTGGGGCGCTGGCTGGCGGCGGAGCGGCCGGCCGCGGATCTGACCATCGCCCTCACCCACTGCGGCCTGGGCCAGGACCGCGAGACGGCCGCCGCCGTGGGCGCCCCGCCCCTCTTCATCGGCGGGCACAGCCACAGCTTCGTCGAGGCGGGCGAGCGGGTGGGCGACGTCACCGTCTGCCAGGCCGGCGCGAGTGGCTACGTGCTGGGCGTCATCGAGTGCTTCCGCCGGTCCGACGGCGGCTGGGACTTCGCGCCGCGCCTGGAGCCGGTGACGGCCGACTGGCCGGAGGATCCGGCCGTGGCGGCCCTCGTCGCGTCGGCGGGAGAACTGGTGGACCGTGAGATGGAGGTCGTCCTCGGCCATCTGCCCGAGGCCTTCGCCGCCCGGGACAAGGACACGCGCCCCGATCCGCTGGGAATGCTGGTGGCCGACCTCATGCGCCGCCACGGCGGCGCCGACCTGGGCCTGCAGAACATCGGCGGCTACCGGGGCCATCTGCCGGCGGGCGCCGTGACGCGCGGCCGCCTCTTCGAGCTGCTCCCCTTCGACAACATGCTCCTGCGCCTGCACCTGAGCGGCGCGGACCTCCGCGCCCTCTTCGACCACCTGGCCGCCAACCACACCGGCGGCCGCTTCGGTCAGATCGCCGGCGGCAGCTACCGCATCGCGGACGGCCGGGCCGCGGACATCCGCGTGGGCGGCGAGCCCCTGGATCCGACGGCCGCCTACACCCTCGTCACCCTCGACTTCCTGTTCAAGGGCGGCGACGGCTACGGCTTCCTCCAGGCGGCGGCCCGCGTGGACACGCTGCCCGGCCTCGCCCGCGACCTGCTGGCGGCGCGCCTGGGCGGAGCATCGCCGCCGCGTCCCGGCGATCTCGCGCCCAACTTCCGCGCGGGCGACTGAGGCGCGCGTAAAAAAAGAGCGCGGGCAAGCGCCCGCGCTCCCGAGTCATCCGATGCCCGGCCGGGGGCCCTATTTCAGCATCACCATCTTCCGTGAGATCGCGCGTTCGCCCATGGTCACCCGCGCCAGGTAGACGCCGCTGGCGACGGGCCGACCCGTCTCGTCGTGCCCATCCCAGACGAAGCTCTGCGCCGTGCCCGGCGGCAGGTCGCCCGTGAAGAGGGTGCGCACGAGGCGGCCCCGCACGTCGTGCACCCGCAGGACGACGGGCAGCGGGCCGCCGCCGGTCGGCGTCGCGAATCGGATGCGCGTGCTCGGGTTGAAAGGATTGGGGAAGTTGGGCCAGAGCCGCCCCGTCTCCGGAGCGCCCGCCACGGGGGCGGCGGTGATCTGCGTCTCCCGCGTGAAGACGCCCGTGCGCGCGGCGTTGGCCCGGAACATCTTCCACTGGGCCATGCCGTTGCGGTAGACGTCCGCCAGGTCCCATACGTAGACGAAGGCGTCCCAGCCCAGCAGGCCGATGTCGATGGTGTAGTCGCCGTCCAGATCGCAGAGAGTCGGCGTGGCGCGCACCTCGGCCTCGGTGAGGATGGGGAAGCCAGGCAGCAGTTCGCCCTGGATGTTCCAGGCGTAGAGGTAGCCCTTCTCCGTGCCCATCATGATGTCCAGCGACTGGTCGTCGTCGAGGTCCACCACCACGGGGCTGGACTCGCTGCTGTCGTCAAGGTGGATGGGCCAGCCGGGAAGCGGGTTGCCCTGGTTGTCCAGCACGGTCACGTAGGAGCTCGTGTAGGCCTGGACGCCCGTGGCGACGATCTCCATCTGCCCGTCGTCCTCGAAGTCGCACAGGGCGGGGCTGGGAGCCAGGCCCGCGGCGTTGCTGCGCAGGAAGACCGGGAAGCCGGGCACCGGCGTGGCGTCGTTGCGCAGGGCGTAGAGGGAGTCGTTCTCGCAGAGCACGACCACCTCGTTCACACCGTCGTCGTCCAGGTCGCCCACCGAGGGGCTGGAGTAGGTGTCGTTGCTGAGCTGGAGGGGCCAGCCGGCCAGCGGGGTGCCGTCGTGGTTCCAGGCGTAGATCTTGTGCGGCGACGAGCTGCCGACGACGATCTCCAGTTCGGGATCCTCGTCCAGCTGCCCCAGAGCCGGGCTGGACCGCACCCAGGAACCCAGGCCGTTGAAGAAGACACCGTCCGTGGACGCGTTGCCGTCGCCGTCCGTCACCTCGGTGCCGTCGTGGTTCCAGGCGTAGAGCTTGCCGTCCAGGCAGACGGCGAAGATCTCGACGCAGCCGTCACCGTCCACGTCGGCGGCGGTGGGCGTGGCCCAGCACCAGTGGGGCAGGCTCTTGGGCCAGCCCGGCAGCATCTGCCCGGCGGCGTCAAGGACGACGAGGCGCATCGGCGCCTTGGTGGCGGCGATGATCTCCAGGCCCGGCGTCAGGGTGTCCACCTGGGCCAGGGCGACACTGGCGACGACGTCGGTCACGTCGCCGGTGATCACGCCGTAGGTGCTGCTGTTGCCGTCGCCGTCGAGCACCTCCACGCCGTCATGGTGCCAGGCGTAGATGAAGTAGCTGGCGGCCACGACCTCATCGTCGCCGTCGCCGTCGATGTCGCCGACGGCCAGGCTGCTGGCGCCGCCGAGATCCGTGGCCAGGGGCCAGCCATCCAGCATGGCCGGATTGGTGGACACCTGGAACTCCTCGCTCTGCGAGCTGCGGAAGCCCGTGGAGTCCAGGCTCTCGACGACGAAGTAGTAGGTCGTGCTCTCCTGGAGCCCCTCGTTGCGGAAGTAGGCGTAGGCGGTGGGCTCGGTGGAGGCCAGCATGTAGGGTCCGCCCGCCTGGAGGCTGCGGTAGACGAGGTAGCCCGCCGGCGCGTCCGCGGGGATCCCCCAGAACATGTCGATGACGGTGCTGGCGAAGCTGGGATCCAGGACGATGCTGTCCGGCGGCTGCGGCCGGCGCACGACCAGGGTATCGAAGACGCTCTCGCCCAGGGGTCCCGCGAGCTGAAGCAGGAAGCGGTTGGGAGTCGCGACGTCCGTCTCGAGCACGTCGATGCCGGCCGAGGCGCCGCGCTCGAGCAGGCCGAGGACGGGCAGGCCCACCTGGCCGCCGAGAACCTGGGCGTCCGGATCCAGGGCCGTGAGCTCGGCCGTCCAGCCGACCAGGGGCGTGCTGCCGTAGTTCTTCCAATCCGGCAGTATCGTGTAGGTCTCGCCCGCGTCGGGCTCGCCGTCGCCGTCGCCGGTCGCGTCGTCGATGGCGTAGCAGAACAGCGCCGGCGCGGGCGCGTGCAGGTCCACGTCGAGGCGGTCGGCCTGGCTGCCGCCGGTGTACGCGAGGGTGAAGTCGAGGGCGGCGCGGGCGCCGTCCGTCAGGTCGAAGGGAGCCTTCATCAGGAAGACGCCGTCCAGCTCGAGGCTGTCGCCGGCCGCCAGGGTCTCGCCGGTAACGACCTGGCCCTCCACCAGGTAGAGCTCGCCGCCGGGCAGGTCCAGGTCGAGGACGAGGTCGGCTGCCGCGGCGTCGCCCCGGTTGTGGACCGTGAAGGCCAGGCGCACCGTCTCGCCCGCGTCCAGCAGGGAGTCGCTGTTGCCGGCGACCAGGGTCTGCTGGCCGGTGCCGTTCCAGGCCGGGTCGTCCACAACGCGCAGGCCGTCCACCGAGAGGCGCGGTCCGACGCCTGGCGCCACGGGCACCTCGCCGTGGAAGGGCAGGCGGTTGTTGGCCGTGATGGCGACCGCGATGTCGCCGAGGGACTCGGCGCGGAAGGGCAGGTCGACGCGGCCGAGCGCGTCCGTCACGCCCTGGGCGCGGTCTTCGCCGGCCTTGGCGGCCACGGCGAGGGCGCCGGCCACCGGCCCGCCCATGCTGCTCACCGTCAGGTGCAGGGTGTCGTCGTCGAGGGTGTAGGGCTGCGTCAGCGCCGCTTCCAGGGGATGGGGCGTGTCGAGCCAGATGTCGATGCTGGGGTCGCCGATGAGCACGTAGCAGAGCTGCGTCCAGCGGTGGCTGCCCTCGACGGACGCGAGCACCGACCACTTGTTGTGGCTGAAGGTGAAGCAGGCGCCCACGGTCGAGGTGTCGGCGAAGAACTCGCTGAAGTAGGCGTTCTGGTAGTAGACGCTCGTGTTGGGGAAGGCCTCGCGGGCGGTGCCGATGCTCGTGATGCCGCCGCCCTCGGGCGCCAGGAGGAAGGCCTCGCCCAGGCAGTTGTAGTCGATGGCGCAGGAGGTGCAGTTGAGCGAGTAGAGGCTGAAGAGGCGGTCCAGCCCGTTGGTCATGGCCATCGCCTGGGAGGAGACGATGTTTCCCGACCCGCAGGACATGGTGTAGCGATACCCGTGCCCGACGTGCAGCACCAGGTGGGCGCGGGACTGCATGTCCTCGTAGACGTCCTCGACGATCTCGGGCAGGGAACCGGGATAGAGCCAGTGGGTCTCGTACCAGCGCTGGGCCTCGATCTGCCCTGGCATGTAGCTGGAGTAGACGGCCTCGCAGTAGTCGGCGCCGTTGCGGGTGATGACGTCGTCCGGCATGCCGGTGTGGTAATCCGTGGGGAAGAGCACCTCGCCCATGTAGGCCATCTGCCTGACGTAGCTCGTGTCCGGGGCCTCGGTGTAGGTGACGATCTTGTCCACCAGGAGCTGCGCGTCGGCGGCGGTGCGGATGGGCAGGCGCCCGAGGTGGACATCGGCCATGAAGCCCACCTCGTCGCCCGGCACGCCGGCGAAGGTGGCCTCGCCGAAGTACTGGTCGCCGTCGGCGTTCCAGTCGCCGTCGAGCTGGGCATAGTAGAGGTCGCTGGGGATCAGCTCGGGCGGATCCTCGAAGTAGGAGAGCACGTAGCGCACGGGGATGATGGCCGCGTCGCCCGCCAGCAGCACGTACTGGATCCCCCACTTGGCCAGCGCGTCCCGCAGGAAGGTGCGGACGGTCTCCTGGAGGTCGGCGCCCTGCGGGTAGTGGGCGCGGATCCAGTCCAGGTCGCGCACCACGGTGGCGAGGCCCCGCTGCGTCTTGTGCTCGGCGAGCGTCTCCAGGATGGCGGCGTGCTCCGGCGCGCAGATGATGACCATGTCCACGCCGCTGCCCTCGAGGCTGGGCTCGCCCCGCGGGGCGAAGAGCCCCCGGTCGTCGAGCCGCGGCGCCGAGACCGGCGCGAAGGCGGCGAGGGCGCCGGGATTGGCCACGCGCGGAAGGGTCCGCGCCACCGCCGCCGCTTGGGCGGCCTCGCGCTGGCGCAGGGGCAGCACGATGCCGGGATCCGGCGCGGTCTCCACCACCACCCGGCAGGAGCGCAGGCGGATGAGCCGCGCGCCGTCCGCGTCCTCCTCGTAGAGCAGGGGCGCCAGTACGATCTCGGCCGTGGTCAGGCCGCGGTCGGCGAAGGTCGCCGTCTGGAGCAGGTGGGCCGCCGGAAAGACGCCGGCGGGCGCGTCGCCGCGGGCCAGGCGGCGGCCCGTGTCGTCGGCGGCGCCGGCGAAGGCGGGAAGGGGACCGTCCAGGCGCAGCGTGTCGGCGACGACGGCCTCGAGCCGCGCCTCGGCGATGCTCTCGCCCGCGGGAACGAGCAGGCTGACCGAGCGCAGGGGCAGCTCGGGGCGCCCCGCGGCCTCGGTGCGCCAGGGCTCGGCGGCCAGCAGGCGGGTCAGGGCCGCGGCGTCGCGGATCCCGCGCAGGCCCGCGTCCGCCTGCCAGGTCGCGGTGACCGAGGCGGCGGCGGGAAGGCTGGCGAGGAGTGTGAAGACGGCGAGCAGGGGGATGAGCGGGCGAAGGTGCGAGCGCATGCATGCCTCCTGAGAGAGTACGTCCTCCCCCGGTCCGACCGCCAGGAGAGGCGTTAATCGCGGAAACGGCCCCAATTATACCACGCCCCCGCGGGCACGGGCAAACACGCCCGCAAGCGGCGCGGCCGCCCCCCCTGCGCGGGAGGGCGGCCGGTGCCGCGTCGCGTCGAATAACGGTACGTCGGGTCTAGAAATCCGTGCCGCTCGTGAAGCGGAAATCGCGCACGCGCAGGGGCGGCAGCACGGCGTCGCCCAGACCCACGGGCTCGCCGAGGGCCTCCACCTGGTTGAAGAGGTCCAGCAGGCTCTGGTTGAAGCGGAAGTTCTTCACCGGCCCGACCACCTTGCCGTCCTCCACGAGGAAGGTGCCGTCGCGGGTCATGCCGGTGACCACCATCTGCATGGGATCCACCACGTTGAGGTACCAGAGTCGCGTGACCAGCAGGCCGCGCTCCAGCCCTCCCACCAGGTCGTCCAGACCGCCCTCGCCCCCGTCGAGGACGGGGAAGCGGGGGAAGGCGCCCCAGCCATTGGGCTGGGACAGGCCGTGGCCCGTCGGCGTCTGGCCGGTGAGCCGGGCGCTCAGGCGGTCGTGGAGGAAGGAGGCGAGGACGCCGCCCTCCACCAGGGACAGGGACGCCGTGTCCACGCCCTCGCCGTCGAAGGTGGTGCCGAACAGGTCCGGATGCGCCGGATCCTCCCGCAGGGTGATGTTCTCGCCGAAGACCTTCTGGCCGAGCTTGTCGTGCAGCGGGCTGCGCTTCTCGGCCACGGCGAGCCCGTTGAAGCCCAGGTAGTGCAGGAAGAAGAGCAGCTCGCGCACGGCCTCGGCTTCCAGGACCACCGTGTAGGGCTTCGTCTCGATCTGCCGCGGCTCGCGGCTCTCCAGGGCGCGCCGGCAGGCGTCCTCGGCCACCTTCGCCGGGTCGATGTCGCCCGCCCGCCGGGCCAGGGCGCGGCTGCGGCCGGCGCCGTCGTCCTTCTGCGCGCTGACCTCGAAGATGGCCCGCGTCTTCTTCGCGAAGCGGTGGAGGCCGCGGGTGTTCGCCACCGCGAACGGTTCGATCTCGCCGTAGTCGGCGATGGTGCCCTCGCTCGTCAGGGCGATGCCTCCCACCTCGAGGCCCTCGCGCGCGGCGGTCTCGACGGCGGCCTCCACCCAGGCAGCGCGCTCGGTCGGGCTGACGGCGGCCGTCGCCTCGTCCCAGGCGCCGTCCTCGCGGCGCTCGCCGCCCTCGGCCATGTCCAGCACGCGGTCGCTGTCGGCCTGGATGGCCGCCAGCGCCTCGGCCTCGCCCACACAGCGCTCCAGGCCCTCGGGCGTGAAGTCGTTGGTGGTCGCCAGGCCCTGGCGGCGGCCCTTGCGCACGCGCACGCGGAGCTGGTAGCGCTCCTCGCTGACGTTCTGGGTGATGCGGTTCTCGCCGAAGCGCGTCAGGTTCTCGTGGCCGCCGCCGAGCGACACCTCGGTATCGTCGGCCTTGCTGGCCGCGAAGACGCGGTCGCGGATGATGCCGAACTCCTTCTCGCCGATCATTGGCTCACCCCCACTCGGATCTTGCGGAAGCGCGCGGGCGCCGAGCCGTGCGTCATGCGGGCGATCTGCCCCGGCTCCCCCTTACCGCAGTTCATGACCCCGAAGGGCCGCCACCATTTCTCGCTGCAGACGGCGTCGCAGGCGCCCCAGAAGTCCGGCGTCCGGCTCTGGTAGTTGCAGTCGCGCAGCATGCGGGCCTTCTTGCCGCCCTTGATCTCCCAGCCGATCTCCGTGGAGAACTGGAAGTTGAGCCGCATCTGGTCGATGCTCCAGCTGCGGTTCGTCTCCATCCAGATGCCGTCCTCGGTGTCGGCGATGAGATCGTCCAGGTCCCAGGCGCCCGGCGCCAGGCCGAGGTTGGGCATCCGGATGATGGGGATGCGGTTCCAGCCCTCGGCGCGGTTGCAGCCGCGGCTGCGTGTGTTCCTCTCGACGTGGGCCAGCTCGCGGCTGGTAAGGTAGCCGCTGAAGACGCCGTCCTTGACCACGTGCCACTTCTGGGCGGCGACGCCCTCGTCGTCCCAGCCCCGGGTGGCCAGGCCGCGCGGCAGCGTGTTGTCGGCCACGATGTTCACCTGGTCGGAGCCGTAGCGGAAGCCGCCCAGCTTCTCGGTGGTCAGGAAGCTGCGCCCGGCGAAGTTGGCCTCCATCCCCAGGACGCGGTCCAGCTCGCTCGGGTGGCCGCAGGACTCGTGCACCTGCAGGGCGAGCTGCGACCAGTCGAGGATGATGTCCTTCTCCCCGGCGGGGCAGGGGTCGGCGCTCAGCAGGGCCACGGCCTCGTCCGCGATGCGTGCGGCGTTGTCCTCGAGCCCGTACTCATCGAGCACCTCGTAGCCGGCGCTCAGGTGCATGCCGCCGGCCGCGTCGGGGAAGCTGCGGCGCTGGATGGAATCGCCGTCCGTGGCCGTGACGGCGTAGCCGCCGCCGCTGGCCAGGAGGTCCTGCTCCAGGACGGCCCCTTCTGTCGAGACGAAGAGGATCCGCTGGTTGTCGAAGTGCATCTGGGCCTGGGCCACCTTCACGCGGTCGTCGACGTGCAGGGACTCCTCCAGCCGGTAGAGCCGGTCCAGCTTCGTCTCGCGGGGCACCGTGAAGGGATCCACCTCCCGGGGTGTTTCGAAGCGGGCCTGCGCGGCGGGCTCCGCCGCGAGCTGCACGGGCTCCTTCATGACGCGCGCGCTGGCCTCGGCGATCTCGACGGCGCGGGCGGCCGCCGCGTTCAGGCTGTCGGCGTCCAGGCGGTCCGTGCTGGCGAAGCCCCAGGCGCCGTTCTTGAGCACGCGCACGCCGACGCCCTGCGTCTCCCGGCTCTCGGCCACGGCCAGGGCGCCGTTCTTTACGTTCAGCTCCTCGGCGCGGGCCTGGACCCAGCGGGCGTCCGCGTACTCGGCGCCGCGGCTGCGGGCGGTGTCCACCGCCTCCAGAACTCGATTCTTCATGCTTTCCCCCTTCGGGCCCGCGGGCCCGGCGTATCCGTGTCCGTCGCGCCCGTGGGCGCGGCGACAGTGTGCGCCATCGGCGGCGCGATGTCCAGGAGAGCGAATCAGGTGCGGCGGCGGGGGCGCTCCACGGGCTGGCGGAGCTCGCGCAGGCGTCGGCGGCCACGTATGATCAGGAAGGCCGAGACGACGGCCAGGAGGGCCGCGGCCAGGAGGCCGCCGCGGTTGGCGTCCAAAAAGCCGCCGGGCAGCCAGAGGCGCAGCTCCTCGTCGGTGCGCCGGTAGCGGCCGCCGGCCATCAGGACGTCCAGGTGCTCGGTCGCGAAGCGGTACTCGCCGTCCAGCCGGTACTCGCCGATGCTGGCGGCGAGGACCTCGCCGCCGCGGTGCACGCGCGGCTCGCCGCCGGCCTCGATGATCTGGAAGAGGTTCTGGGCGGGATGGTGCAGCACCGAGACGCCGGCGGCCTCCAGGCGCCGGCCACCGTCCCACTCGACGCGCAGGCCCGCCGGGTAGAGCCAGTGCTCCTCGCCCAGGCGCTCGGGAGGCGCGACGGCCTCGAGGGCGCGGATGCGGTGCCAGCCGTACTTGATCGAGATCAGGAGGCCGGGACGCGCCAGCCACTCCTCCACGCGGCCCAGGGCCCGCCGCCGCGCCGCCGACACGGCCCGCTCGGCGGCGAAGTAGAGGCCGGCGAAGTCCACGCCCTCCTTGAGCTGCTCCAGGGACCAGTCGCCCGCGCCTCCCGCCGCCGCGGCCAGCCGGTCGGCGGGATCCCCGGCGGCGCCGCAGCCGGGCTGTCCGAGCTCGGCCAGGAGCAGCCCCTCCAGGAGGCCCTCCGCCAGGAGCTGCACCGGACCCAGGCGTCCCGCGCGCAGGCTGTCGGCGAGAGTCGGCAATTCCAGGGCCGTCAGGCCCAGGCGCTCGTGCAGGCAGACGCCGCGCTCGCGGCGCTCCCGGTCCCAGGCCGGCGCGGCGTCGCCGTCCAGGCGCAGATGGCGCGCTGCGGCCCAGCGTCGCGGCGCCTCGCCCGGCGCCCCGCCGCCGGCCGCCGCCTCGGCCCAGCGCGCCAGGTACTCCCACTCGAGGAAGCGCAGGGCCAGGTCCCGCGCCGAGGCGGGGGCCGCCACGCCATCGCCGGGCGCGGCCCAGTCCGCCAGGGCGCCGCCGAAGGCGCCGGGGCCCGGCACGGAATCCGTCGCCGCTGGCGGGACCTGCGGCGGCGCGGCCCTGCAGGCATCCGGCGCCGCGAGGGCCAGACCGGCCATAAGCAGCGCGAGCGCGGCTCCGCGCGGCGTCAGCATGCCTCCTGCTCCCGGTCGGAGACGAGTCGCCAGTACCAGTCGATGACGCGGGCGAGGGCCTCCAGGGCCTCCTCGGGCTCTCGGATGCGCGCCTCCCAGGCGGGGTGCCCGCCGGTCTGCAGGCGGAAGAGGTCGCGGTGCAGGGAGACGACGGCGAGAGTCCGCTCGCCCAGCATGTACACGCGGCGCAGCGGATCGCCCTCCGTGCGGACGGCCGGGTCGATCTGGCGGAGCTGGATGTCCAGGCGCCGGAGCAGGGCCGCCACCACCGGCTCCATCTCGGGCCCCGGCGCCGGTGCGGGCACGGAAGTCACGGGGCCGCGCTCCCGGCGCGGTCCGCCGGCGCCATCCGCGGCGCGCGGCGCAGGGCCTCCAGGTAGCCACGGTAGAGGCGGCGCGCCGCCGCGTCGCAGCCGGGGGCGGGCCAGTGGGGCCGGTCCGGATCCACGAGCCGGCGCCGCGGCAGGCCGCCCCAGATGCCCATCACGCCGCGCTGGGGAGGCGGCGGCCGGTCCAGGCCCACCAGGAAGAGCGGATCCTCGGGTCGCGCGCGGGGGTCGCGGCAGGCGTTCTCGCGGCCGGGATCCTGGAGGTAGAGCCACAGGCCGCGGCGCCCCGCCGGCGGCGCCAGCTCGAAGCACCAGCGCAGACCCTGTCGCGGACTCCACGCGGCGCTGCGTCCGCGCGGCAGGAGCGTCAGTCCCGGCCGGGGCTCGAGGCGGTCGGGCTCCGCGCCGCCGTCGAGGGACGCGCCCAGGCCGCGGGAGCCGGCGCCCAGGAGACGCGCGGCCAGGGGCAGGCGCGCGTCGGGCAGCACCACCAGGGCCGCCTCGCCCTCGTCGGCGGCGGCCAGGGCCAGGTTGAGGGCGAAGGGGAGGATCCAGGGCGAGCCGCCGGTGCCGTCGACGAGCACCTCCTGGAAGGGCAGGCGCCGCGGGGCGCCGTCGGGATCGGCGGCGAGGCGCGAGCCGCTCAGGAAGTGGTGGCGGATGCTGCGGATGTGGTTGCGGCGGCCGGGTCCCTGCGCAACGGCCATGGCGGGCTCCTAGCTGATGACGAGCAGGGAGTTCTCCAGCCCCATCTCGGTGACCACCGAGTCGTGCTGCTCGGGGTCGGTGACCCAGCGGCCGTCGAGGATGTAGCGGTACTCGTAGCTGCCGGCGGGCAGGGCCAGCACCACCTCCCACCAGCCGGGGCTGTCCGCCACGGGCTCCAGGGGGATGCCGCCGGGGTTCCAGTTGTTGAAGCTGCCCGTCAGGTAGACCTCGCGCGCCTCGGGCGCCTCGACGCGGAAGCGGATGCCGTCCTCGCAGGGCTGCGGTCCGAAGAGGCGCTCCGCCGCCACCTCCTCGCGCTCGACGAGCAGCTCGGTCAGGCGGCTCCACAGCTCCTCGGCCAGGTGCTCGAAGTCGAGCTTGACGGGGCCGGCCTTGGTCAGGCGTCGGACCGGCACGCCAGCCGCCGCCGCCATCTTGACGCGCACGCTGGCGCGCACCTTGGTCTCCAGGAGGTGGATGCGGTCGTGGGCGGCGAGCTTCTCGTAGAGCTCGCGGCTGAAGAGGGTGCGCCGGTTGAACTGGTTGGCGGCGACGAAGCAGGGCGGGCGGCGGTCCATCTCCTCCTCGAGGACCTCCAGGGTCTCGAGGATCTTGCCCAGGCCGTGCAGGGTGAAGGTGGAGCTGTCCACGGGCACGAGCAGCGCGTCGGCGGCCACCAGGGCGTTGAAGGTGAGCAGGCCCACCGAGGGCGGCGTGTCCACGACGATCCAGTCGTAGTCCTCGCCGTGGCGCAGGAGCGCGGAGATGAGGCGGCTCTCGCGCCCGGGCTGCCGCGCCAGCTCCTGCTCGGCGGCCGAGAGGATGATGCCGCTGGGCACGAGATCCAGGTTCCGGTCGACGCGCACGGCGATGTCCGCGAAGGGCGCCGCGGGATCCTGGAGGAGATCGTAGGCGCCGAGGTCGCGGTCCTCGGCGGAGACGCCGAGCCCCAGGGACGCGTGGCCCTGGGGATCCAGATCCACCAGCAGCACGCGGAAGCCATCCTTGGCCCAGGCCGCGGCCAGGTGGATCGCCAGGGTGGTCTTGCCGCAGCCCCCCTTCTGGTTCACTACCGCCAGGACCTTCATCACCCACCTCCTGAACGGGTCCGCGCCGGCGCCCGGGACGTCGGCCGCGGCAGACCCGGGGCCGCGCCCCGCCAGTCGCATGGTCCCCCAGGGATCGGAAAAGCGTCAAGGATTATTCAGGCGACGGCGGCACCGATCACGCGGACCGGCGCATCGCGAGCCGGATGGCCTCGGCGCCGATCACGCGGACCGGCGCACCATGAGCAGGGCGACGGCGGCGCCGAGGATGGCGCCCATGAAGACCTCGCTCCACGTGTGGCCCAGGAGCTCGCGCGTGCGCTCGCGCGGGAAGTGACGGTGATCGATGAGCTCGTCGAGGATCTCGTTGAGCACGCGGGCCTGCTTGCCCACCTCCTGCCTCAGCCCCGTCGCCTCGAGCACGAAGTAGAGGCCGAAGACCAGGCAGACGGCGAAGAGCGGCGAGGCCAGCCCCTCGGCCCGCCACGCCCCCACCGCCAGCGCGCTGACCGTGGCCGTGTGGCTGCTGGGCATGCCGCCGGTCTCGAACAATCGGTAGAGCTTGAAGCGCCGCTCGCGCAGGCTCTCGACCACCACCTTGTAGATCTGCGCGGCCAGGGCGCTGATCAGGGCGGCCCAGAGGATGGGGTGGATCATGACGGCTCCTCGGCGGCGCGGCCTCCCAGGCGGCGGGTGACCTCGAACCAGCCTATCACGGCGAACAGGAGAAGCAAGGGTTCGATCTCCCAACGGAAGCGGCTGCGCACGAAGTAGGCCCCGTAAAGCAGCGAGTACTCGGCGAACAGGAAGAAGACGGGGAAGAGCCGCCGCCAGCGCCGCCGCCAGAAGAGGATGCCGGCCGCCGCGAAGGGCAGGATCAGGCCGTACAGGCCCTGGTAGGCGCGGCTCCAGACCGAGGGGTAGCCGAAGCGCGCCACGTCCTGGCACCACCAGAAGTAGTAGACCTTCTTCGCGAAGAGCGCGAGGTAGCGCCCGGGATCCTCGCGGACGTAGGACAGGGCCCGCCCGTAGAACCAGTACTCCAGGCGGGGCTCGGGCAGCCGGCGCAGGGCGTCGCGATCGATCACCTGCCAGAAGGTGTCCTCCTTGAGATCGCCCCACGTGTAGCCGCCAGCCAGGGGGTTGTTGCCCACGAGGAAATTGAAGCCGCCGTTGGTGCTGGTCAGCAGGATGTCCCGGTGCACGACGGCGTTGCGTATCACCCAGGGGCTCCACACCGCGCCCAGGGCCAGCAGGTAGACGAGCGTGCGCCGCCAGCGCCCCGGATCGGGATTGCGCCAGAGCCGGAAGAGGAACAGCACGCCGAGCAGGCCCAGGGGCGGCGAGGTGAGGATGGCCAGGGCGTGGACGACGCCGGTGAGCAGGCCCAGGCGAAGCGAGGGCAGTTCGCGGAAGCGGTCCATGAGCCCCATGAGCACCAGCACGAAGCTCATGATGAAGGTGGTCGAGAAGATGGACAGGCAGTAGATCGCGAACACCGGATAGAACAGCACCGCGAGGAAGGTCCAGCGCATGGCGCGGCGCCCGAACCAGCGCCCCGCCAGATCGGCGGCCAGGACGGCGTTGAGCAGGGAGGCCGCGATCTGGAGCACGCGCAGGCCGGCGACCCAGTGCGGCGTGGCCATCTTGAAGAGGGCCATCAGCGTCGGATAGAGGGGCGGGATGAAGCTGCGCACGGGCACGTCGGAGAAATAGAAGGGCATCCAGTAGCCGCGGCCCGCCGCCAGGTTGTCGGAGATCACCCCCGACTCGAAACCGTGGACGGGCAGATGGTCGCCGATCAGCGCCCACGCCGCCGCCCGCAGCAGCAGCCCGGCGGCGAGGCCGAGCCAGAGCAGGCGCGGACCGAGGTCCCGCCAGCCGCTGGGATCGATGCGCGGCAGGCCCTTCATGCCCCGTCGAGGATGCGGCGCAGCGCCGCCTCGGCCTCGGCCGGCGTGGCCACGGGCTCGAGGATGTCGGCGCGGCGGTCGTCGATGGCCGTGCCGGCCAGACGGTCGCTCCAGCCGCCGAGCCCCGTCACGGCCAGCACCGGCTTGCCGTAGCTCCAGGAGTACGCGATCTCCGTGAGGGTCCCGGCCCGGCCGCCGATGGCCACCACGGCGTCGCCGGCCAGTGCGGTCAGGCTGTTGCGCGTCCAGCCCATGCCCGTGGGCACCAGGAAGTGGCAGTAGGGATTGCCGGCGCTGTCGTCGGCCGTGGGCAGGATGCCCAGCACGAGCCCCCCCGCCTCGCGGCAGCCGCGGCTGGCGGCCTCCATGACCCCCTGCCGGCCGCCGGACACCAGGGCCCAGCCGGCGGCGCCGATGCGCCGGCCCAGATCCTCGGCGAAGGCCAGGGCGGCCGCGCTGGCGTCCGCGTCCCCGATGATGGCCACCTGCCTCTGACGCACGCAGTCTCCTTCCGTCAGTCGCGGCGACGCCGCACGCCCAGCCCGGGGCCCGCCGGCGGGCGCAGGCCTTCCGGAGCGTCGCGCATGCCCTCGTAGGGATCGCGGTCCACGAGGAGAAACCCGTCCAGGTCCGCCCAGCGCGTCAGGGACAGCAGCTGCGCGCCCTGGCTGATGCCCAGGCCGCTCTCGATCATGCAGCCGATCATCAGGTCCAGGCCCGCCTCGCGCGCCTTCTCGGCCACGGCCAGGCTGCGGGCGATGCCGCCGTGCTTGGCGATCTTAAGGTTCACGCCATCGGCGTACTCGCCGAAGACCTCCACGTCGTGGGGCTCGCGCACGCTCTCGTCGAGGACCACGGGCAGCGGCGCGCGGCCCCCGATGGCGCGGTAGCCGGCCAGGTCGCGCCCGGCCAGGGGCTGCTCGATGAACTCGACGCCCGCCATGGCCAGGCGCTCCATCTTGGCCAGAGCCTCACCCGCCGTCCAGGCCCCGTTGGCGTCCACGCGGATGGCGACCTCGCCGCCCAGCTCGCGGGCCACGCGCTCGACGACCGCCAGCTCCCCTTCGCCGCCGGCCTTGAGCTTGAGGATCCGCCGGCCCGCGGCGGCGGCCGCGGCGGCGCGCTCCACCATCGCGCCGGGCTCGGCGATGGCGATGGTGAAGGAGGTGGCGACGGGCGCCGCCTCGTCCAGGCCCAGGAGCCGCCATACGGGCTCGCCGCGCGCGTGGCCCAGCAAGTCCCAGAGAGCCCCGTCCAGGGCGGCCTTGGCGGCAGGATTGCGGCCCAGGGCGGCATCGGCGGCGTCCAGGAGCGCGCCCACGGTCCCGGCGTCCAGGGCGGACGGATCGATGTCGGGCAGGGCGCGCGCCAGGTGATCCAGGGCGGCGCGGGCCGTGGCGCGGGTCTCGCCGTAGTAGGCGGAGGGATGGGCCTCCCCCTCGCCCACCAGGCCGCCGGCCTCCACGCGGACGACGATGTTTTCGAAGGCGCTGCCCCCGCCCCGCGCGATGACGAAGGGGTGCGTGGTGACCAGGTCCAGGTCCTCGACGGTGAATCTCATGCCCCACCTTCCCGCACATCGGGGAGGGCGTCAAGGGCCGCCGCCAGGGGCGCGGCGCCGTGGCGGAGCGGATCGGCGACTGGTAGCCCGATCTCGGATTCTTCTTTATGACAGGCTATTAGTGCCGATTCCTCATCCAGTTTCTCGGTGCGCAATGCCATGCCCACCACCGGCGCGGGATGGAGGAAGGCCGCGGCGTCCTCGATCCAGCGCCGCTGCCGGACCGGCCCGGCCAGGGGCCAGGCCTTCGTGTGGCTGGTCACGGTCCGGCCGGCTTCGTGGCAGAGCAGCACCGCGTCGGGCCAGGCGCCGTGGAGCAGGCCCAGGGCCACGCCGGAGAAGGCGGGGTGGGCCAGCCCCCCCTGCCCCTCGACGACGATCCAGTCGGCCGCGGGCTCCGCAGCGTCCGCCCGGGCGATCTCGGCCTGGACGGCGCCGGCCACGAAGTCCGACGGCAGGGCGTCCACGCAGACGCCGCCGCCCGCCAGGAGGATCCCCGTCTGCCCCGTGGCCACGAAGCGGGCGCGGCGGCCGCGCTCCGCCAGGGCCCGCACCAGGAGCAGGCCCGCCGTCATCTTGCCCACGTTGCAGTCCGTGCCCGCGACGAGCAGGACGCGGGCCCGCCGCCTCGGATCGGGATACGCGATGCCGAGGTCCGCCGGCGGCCGGCGCAGGTCCCAGATGCGGCAACCCCGGGCTGCGGCCGCCTCGGCCCAGCGGGGCTCGTCGCCCAGGAAACGGTGCAGGCCGCTGGCCAGGTTCAGGCCCGCCGCCAGGGCCGCGTCGAGGAAGGGCTCGAACTCCGGCGGCAGGGCGCCGCCGGCCGGGGAGATGCCCACCAGCAGGGCTTCGGGATCGAAGGGCAGGGCCTCGGCCACGCTGGCGACGATGGGCGTGTCGCCGCCGAAGCCCAGGGCCTCGCCGCAGGCGCGCCCGGCCAGCTCGGGATCGACGACGGCCGCGGCACGCTCGGGCTGGAAGCGCAGGACCCCCACGGCCGTCTTGGCGTGGCCGCCCGTCAGCCATCCGTGGGTGAGCAGGAGGAGGCGGCCGAAGCCGTCCGTCACGGCGCGATCTCCC
>Ga0272443_10002869_pt1 | contig 21242 bp, 21 predicted proteins | sample SSMAcet12_FD_193581 | JGI IMG/M metagenome (GOLD analysis project Ga0272443, IMG submission 193581) | Marine sediment archaeal communities from Little Sippewissett salt marsh, Falmouth, MA, United States - SSM-Acet-12 | ecosystem: Environmental > Aquatic > Marine > Wetlands > Sediment ... | reverse complement strand
GAAAATTACAGGCGGAAAGTATGTAAAGAGAAGAAAAAAGAAATCTTACGAAGTAGCAGGGCAAAAAAGAGTAGTTAAAATAGGGGAAGAAAAAAGAAAAGTTAAAAGAACTAGGGGGGGAAATAAAAAACCATTACTTCTTCAAGCCAAATTTGTTAACGTGGGGGAAAAGAAACTGGAAATAAAAAATGTATTGGAAACTCCTTCAAACAGATTCTTAGCAAGACAAAATATTCTTACAAAAGGAACAATTATTGAAACTGAAGAGGGGAAAGTCAGAATAACAAACCGTCCAACTCAAGAAGCAGTTGTTAATGGAATTTTAATCAAGTAATTTTTTACTTCTAAAACATAACCACAAAAAGCGAAAGCTTTAAAAACCCAAAACCTTTAAAAAGGTTGCGATTAACTAAAAAATTCTAAACAACAATGAGTTTTGTAAAAAAATGCCCTGAATGTGGAAGTATTCACATTACTTTTGATCCTCATTTAGGAGAAATAATCTGTAATGATTGTGGCCTTGTTATTGAAGAGAAAATGGTTGATTCTGGTATTGATATGCAAGGAAAGTTTGACAAAGGTGAAAAAAAAGGCCGTGGTGGGGCCCCAACTTCTATGCAAAAATTTGATAAAGGATTAACTACAAATGTTGGAGAAATTTCAGATATTTACAAACTAGAGCCAAAACAAACTAGAAAATTTCTAAGATTAAAAAAATGGCAAGAAAGAGTTTCAACTTCTATTGAAAGAAATTTAAGACTTGCAATGGCAGAATTAAGAGTTATTGCTTCTTATCTAAATCTTCCAAATGTTGTGAGAGACGAAGCTTCAAGAATCTACAACTTTGTTCTTCAAAGAGGTCTTGTAAGAGGAAGGTCGATGGAATCAGTAATTGCTGCCTGTTTATATGCTGCATGTAGGTCTTATAATATTCCAAGAACCTTAGATGAAATGGCAACAGCCTCAGATGTTGAAAGAAAAGAAATTGGAAGAACTTACAGATTTATCATAAGAAAACTTTCAATTAAAGTTAAGCAAAGTTCTCCAAAAGACTACATCTCAAGATTTTCTTCAGTCCTAAAACTATCTCCAAAAACTCAAAATGATGCATTAAAAGTATTAAAACAGGCAGAAGGAGTTGAATTAACAAGTGGAAGAGGGCCTGCAGGAATTGCTGCTGCAGCCTTATATGTTGCTGCTTTAATGAATGATGAAAAGAAAACCCAAAGAGAGGTAGCTGACATTGCAGGAATTACAGAAGTTACAATTAGAAATAGATATAAAGAACTAATTGAAAAACTAAAACTCGAAGACAAAATCAAACAAAAAGAAAAAGAAAACAAGAAAAAATAATTCTAAAAAATCAATAATCAAAAAATTACGTATACTTTCGGATTATCTTTTTTAATTTCTAATAAACGGGCTGGACAACGAAACGTTTATTAATAACCAGATATTTAAAATATCATGACTTATAAACAAGCAGTAATTGATTCCCAAAAAAATTTGAAAATAATAAAAGAAAAAAGTTATCTCCTAACAAAAGCTAAATACGGGCCATCAAAACCAACAAAAATTCCGCTAAATTTAAATCGGGAAATTGTATTCTTCGTGGGGGCAATAATAGGAGATGGGCACCTTAGAAAAGATAAATCACAAATAACTATTGAATTATCAAATATAAAATTAATAAATTTTATAAAAAAAATATGTTCCAAACAATTTGAAAGAACCTTCAATATCCTCCCCGTAAAATTAAGAGTGGAGGGAAGAAAAAATACATTTCACATGCCTATCGATAGTAAATCCATCTATAATTTACTAAAAGAAGTTTTTGAAATTCCCTCCGGGAAAAAAAGTAGTATAGTCAAAGTTCCAAAATATATTCTAAATTCTAATAATAAAATAAAATTGGCATTTCTCAAAGGAATAATGGCGACAGAAGGAGGAAAAAGAAAAAGAGGGTATGGGCTTTCAACAGCCAGCAAAGAACTATGGCTAGGATTAGAAGCATTATTTAACAACTTAAAAATTCCAATTCTAGTAGATAAATGGGTTTATAAAAAGTATAATAAGGAATACTATGGGATTTCTTTCAAAAAAGAGTATATGGAAAAAATGATGTGGGAGCTAGGATTCGAACCCAGGTAGGCACTAAGCCACTGCGGCCTAAACGCAGCCCATTTGACCACTCTGGCACTCCCACAAAAAATTAATAAATCCTCAAAACCGCACAAGAATTAAATTAAAACTGAGTATAAAAAGCTTTAGAATTCTATTCACTCATACAAACAGAATTAAAATAATAACAAGAATTACCTGTTCTAGTTTCAATTTCTTCACATTCATCTTCACTGCAAATCCCAGTTCCTCCACCACAATCCTCGCAAACACACCCAAGTTTAGGCTTATCCGATTTTTCAAAAGTTATAAGATCATCAAAACCAGAATAATCATAATCCTTTACAAGACAATTGTCTTTAATACCAAAATAATCTAAATTTAAATTTTCTAAAGCAGAAACATCTGAAATCCAATTATTATTTAATTTAAGAGTTTTTAAATTACTCAGAGTAGATAATGCTGAAACATCATTTATCTCATTATATTCTAAATCAAGATAGGTAAGTGCATCTAATTTACTTAAAGAAGAAAGATCAACAAAATTTTGTCCACTAACATCAATCCCTACAATTCTTTTATCTTCTACTATTAACCGGCCTCCAAAACAAAAATCATTTAAATCCCCTTCATTCTCCAAAATAAAATCCTCAAATGCATAAGAATCTTCCATCAACACTTCTTTTTGACAAACCATCTCAGTACTTTCAGAAAAAACACATGTGCCTGATAAACTATCCCACTCACAACCAAGAACACAAGGATCAAGATCACATTCAAGTTGGTTATCTTCGTAAGTTTCTGCACATCCTGCATTAAATTTGCAAGGCTCACAATCATCAAGGCGTGTATAATCAACATAGCAAAGAGAAAGTTTTCCATCTTCATATCCTAAATTTTTGTGACATTCTTCTACATCCGCCCCAAAAAAACTTTCTGCATCTTCACAATCATAATCCAAAATGGTTCCTGAACTTTCAAATGACTTTTCAAGTCTCAAAAAGCTTTTCCTAAGCTCTCTACACTCTACAAGATTTTTATTAATCGCTAAAAGCTCCCCATTCAATTGTTTTCCTGTTTCTTGAAACTTGCAAAAAACAACCTCGGTTATAGAATCCTTCAAAAGAGCATATTTTCCTGTCTCCAAAACATTAAAATCAAAATTCTCAAAATCCTCTTCATCCAACAATCCTTGAGCAGAAATATCAACATAAGATCCATCGGGCTCAATAGGAACTGGGATGTTTTCTATTACTCCATTAGTTCCAAAATCCTCTCCATATTCAACACCATTACAATTTTCACAACTTTTAATAGACACATGCAAATGATTAGGAGTATATTCAAGTAAAGTGCAAACTTGCATTCCTAATTCTACGCTACATTCTCCTGCAAATTTCCTCAATAAATCAACCTCATAACCAACAGTTCTTAAATCTGCAGCTCGACTTCTTAATTTCCCCCCAATTTCAAAATAATGACAAGATCCTTTTCTATGAACACAATTATCTAAATCAATATAAATTTCCTCTTCATTTCTTAAATCACATTTTCTTGGAGTAACATAAATATTATTATCTGTAATTGAAGTGATAGTAATATGACCTTGGCCATTTTTTACATGTTTGTCATCAATACAATTTAATAAAGTAATCAAATCTGGATCAGCGTGAGTTAATTGATTCTTATCATAATCTCCATTATGCCCAATATCCATTTTAAAATTAGTTTCTCGATCATAAGAAATTTCTGTTCCACTACAATGATTCCCCCAATATTGCCAAAAAGCGCAATCAAAACCTCGCACTTTTCCAATAGCCCAACATTCCTCTTTAGTGCAAACATCAAAATCAAACCAGCCCTTGCCACAATCTTCACAAACTGACTTCCCCGCTATTTCATCTGCATATGCAAAAGATACAAGAGCTCTAAACCCTTTATCATAATCTAAAGGATCTAAACTTAATCTATACAAAATTTCAGAAATTTCATCGTCATAAAGAAGGGAGTTAAATTCAAATGCAGAAACAGATCTCCAATTAAAAACATCTCCTTCAACATCAAATAACCACCCTTCATATTTATCAAAATTAAAATAAGCTTTTGCATCAAAAGAACTTTCAATTAAAATATAATCATATCCTTCTCTGTACTCAAAAGGTTCTTTTCCTTCTCTCTCCAGATCAATTTGTTCTTCGGCTAATTCCATAAATTTCAAATTAAAAATATATCTCGCCCCATCATCAAAATTCTTTGTTGCTAAATTTTCTAAAAAAGAAGAATAAGCTAAACCAGAAATAAAATCTTGATTCTCACTTATCTTTTTCCAATCATCTCCACCAAAATTAAACTCCCATTCTTTAATATATCTTAAATGAACAGGATAATACATTCCCAGATTCATTTTCACTCCTTCAAGATCTGTCACAAATTCCCAAAAATAAGAAGCTTTTTGAAAATCTACACTTTCTGTATGAATATTTAATTTATCTTCTTTAACTTTATCCACAATAAGTTTGACCCCCCCAGCATAGTCTTCTATTGTTAATCTTCCTATAAGATCATGGTGGCTAGTTGGAGCTTGATTTCCTGCACATTCAGCATGTCCAAAAGTTCCTGTAGAAGGAAAAATTGTTCCATCAGAAACAGGTAAAAAACCGCAATTATCAGAAATTCTCCAAGCCCAAGATCCAAAGCTATATTCATAATGAATTTCTCCTTCAAAAAAACCTGTTCCTAAAAAGCCATCTCCAATTCCTCCAACTTCAAAAATAGGATAATCAATTAAAAACTCTTCATAAAATTGTTCTTTTTCTTCGGGAGTATAACCACTAAGATCTACTATTCCTTCTAAATCTTCTTCTATTTTTTCTATCGCTTCTTCAGTTCTTTTTTCTGCGCTTTTGTCAAAAGCAACTAATTTTAATTCTAAAACAACATATTGCTCTTCTTCATTTAATTCATCAACCCTAATATTGATTTTATCTTTCTCTTCTCCATCAGGAGCCACAGTAACAGATTCTCCAGATTCTAGGGAAAAAGTCAAAGGCTCTGATAGAACTACAAAACTAACTTTTCCTCCAGAAATGCTAGTTACCTTTATTTGATGGTCAATACCATTAATAGTGAAATTAAAAATCTCTCCAACTTTCAATTTAGTAGTGGCTCCTACTTGAGATAAACTAGTAGAAGTAGGAGTTTGCGTTCTCTTATTTTCAATTAATTCCTTAAAAGCATCAATAGCAAGCATGGCATATTCATTCCCTCTTAAATAATGTAAATGTCCTGTATGATAATCTAAAAAAACTCTCTCAAATAAACCTGTAAGAAAATTAATTGCTTGTTTTGGGTCATCTGAAGGTTTCTTCTTCAATTCTTTATCTAATTGAACTTCAGTAGATAAATAATTTCCAGACTGATTTAATAATCTCTGAACACGAGCATTGTGCTCTTCTAAAGCTGCATCTTCTATATCTGTATTTTTAATTACATTTTCAACACTTTCTTTATCTAACCAGCATTTCATATATTTTTCATCGCAATAACCAACTTCAACCCATCTTGAATTTTCTTTTCCACAATCTTCTTCATTTTTACTAGGACAATCAGTTGAACAAATTCTAGTAATTCCTTGCCCATATAATTCTGGACTAATAAAATCAGTTGCTCCCTCTTGGATATTAGGTCTTGCAAAAGCATACAAACTTGAACTTCCAGAAATACATTCACTTCTCGAAGTAATGTCTGTTCTACTTGCTTGTTCTGCAGCATATTGATCTGAAATGTAATTTACTGCAAAATCAGTTGATACTTGTTTAAAGTCACATTCTAATTGCTCATTCACCATAATACATAATTCTTGATACCCAGAAGGTGCTAAAATTTCAACAGTATCTGAAACCTTATCCCCAGCAGCAAGATATCCTGAAGCTATTTGTCTGGGTGAAGAAGTGTCTTGATAAAAAGAAGTTCCAGGACTTTCTCTTAAATAAACTCTATAATTAACCCCCCTATCTCTTCCAGCATAAACATGAAAAAACACTTTATACTGTGAAAACGGAGGATTTGTTGCAGTTGTATGCGGAATTTCATCAAACCACCCATGAAATTGCGAAGGAGAATCAGGTTCTGTTAATCCATCTAATAAACTCCCTCCAGCAGGAAAAGTTCCAGAAACAAAACTCTTGCATATGGGGGTCCCAACTTCTTCAACAGACCTATATTTAAATGCGTTATATGAATTTTCCCCATAATATTGAGTAAAATAACCAATAGAGTCTTCTGCATTATCCCAAGCACTTTGAACTCCCAAATACTCTCCTCCTCCTCGAACATTTTCTCCAGCAAAAGCTTCTAAAACTTTTGGAACAGCTAACCTAGCAAGAGGTAATCCTTGTCTCCATAAAAACTCACATCCATAAACACTATAAAGCTCATCACAAATTCCAACTGTTTCACCTGTTTTTAGACTAGTATTTAAACAATTTCGATAATCATCCATAACCTGTATCCAGCCATCCATTCCAGCATGTATTCCAGACAAACAAACAGGAATATAAACTTCTGGAAAATTAGGTAAACACAAAGCTATACTTCCAAAAATTCCTGACTGCACAACATCACTTACAGGATATGCTCCTCCTAAATCACATCTACTTGAAGGGCAAATTACAGGATCACAAATATTAAACATTAATCTACAATCTTTTGGAGACATAAAATCTTGACATTGAATATCTGGAATTTCAACAGCAGGACTTCCAACACGAATTTCATATTTTTTGCCTCGAGTATTAATTTGAATTTTACTTGCTCCAGATCTATACTGCTGTCTTGCTTGTTCAAGAGCACTATAAGCCTCAGCCACTAAATTTCTTGCTTGATCAGAACTAAGACCAGGAAATTGACTATAATCTTGTCCATTTACAAAAGAAGCACAAGTATCTCCTCTTTCTTCTCTTCCATTTGCTCCAACATTACAAATCTCAAAACTATGTGCTCTTCCAGATTCATCATATGCCCTTATTCCACTAAGACTAGAAAAAGTCTGCTGTGTCGAAACATACCAACCCTTATCTAAATCAAAAGGAACAAGAGCAGGATAACCTTTATATGGTTCTGTTTCAAAATATCTTGCAACAGGATATTTTTCACCTGCAGAAGAAATATATTTATTTTCATATTTAGAAGCATCAAATTTATTAAAATCCAACCCAAAAGGATTTCCTCCATCAGTATGTTTAGTTAAAACTTTACTTGCAGAAATATTATATGTTTCTGTGACAACATAATCATTATTTAAAACAAACAAATATTCTTGTCCTCCAAGATATTTATCCCCCCCAATTTGGACAAAAGTATTATCATCAATATTGGGAAGTGTGCCTGTAAATTTATCTTTTACATTTTTCCACAAAGTATCTTCAAGAACAGGAACTGGAATCATATCTTTTCCTGAAGAAAACCAAAAAGCATTATTAATTCCAAATTTATCTGATAAACCTTGTCTTGCAATATCATCACTAGTTAAAGAATGTATTTCAGAAGTTTTTGCAATTAATCTTTCTTTAACCATTGCATTCAAAGTATCACTCCCTTCTAAACCAGAATATACTTCTAAATCTCTTAAATCCTCTACAGAAGTAGTAGACGGATTTAAATTGTCAACAAAAGTATCTATATCGACTTCTTCTCCACTAAAATTCATTACATTGCCACCATGTTTAGTTTTGAAATTTGCCTTTAGTCTATTTCTATAATCATCTGTTAAAATTTTAGTTCCAAGACAAGTGTTATTGACAACAGTTCCTCCAAAAAAAGTTGAAGTTTCACAAGGCTTTCTTAATTGTTTTAATCTTTCATCTAACTTCTTTTGATCCTCATACCACTTATCCACATCATCATCAATATCATCAGAATGTTTCATTAAACATTGATCAATAGAAGGGTAGGTTGCTTCATCTTGAATAACTTTTCTTTCACAAATTTCATACCATCCATTCTTTCCCCTCATAATTTCTTGCCTGGCAATTGATTTTCCACCAGTATTGGCCACAAAATTCTTAAGTGTTAAAATTAAACCTGTTCCTAAACAAGCAGTCTTCATCGTCTTTACAATTTTACCTAACTTCTCATATTTTTCTTCCCACTTTGCAATTTCTTCATTAATTTGTTGAAGTTTTTCGTTTATTTGATCAGGAGAAAGTTGTATTGCTCTTTTTTCAATTCCTATTTTAAAAGAAACATTTGCTTTTGTTCCGGCATCATTAATATTAGGATTAATACTTACCTTAGCCACTTTTTTCAAATTCACGTCTGTTAATGTTAAAACATATCCTCCAGCAACTCCTTTTGGGACATTTTTTTCTAATCTTTCACGAGTTGTTCCAAAAATATAATTAACAATTTCCCCAGTAGTACTTCTTTCTTTTATTATAGGCACATCCATTTCTGCCATATTTTCTTCTAAATTAATAAGTTGCATATATTCCCCAGTATGTTCTGTTCCATCCCCCCTAAAAGCATCCAAATAAACAATCTGATTTTTCCTTATCAAAAATATTTTCTCAGCACCATTAGGCCCTTTTACTTTTACTTCTGCACTATACTCTTCATAAGTTGGTTCATAAATTCCTCTAAAAAATATTGCCTTCAATTCTCTATCAATTAATACATGTTTAGTTGAAATTTCAGAATTTGCTAATCTCATTTCATTTGCACAATATTCTGAAATTTCTAATTTTGAATCAGGATATTTTTCTTTAAATTCATTACATAATTCAAGAAGAGTTAATTTTTGCCCAACCCCCTCTGTTAATTTAATATATTCAAATAAAGCTTGTTCTCCCTTTGTTTTTGTTTCAATACTAGGATATTTTGTAGAGGCATAATTTTCAATAACAGCCTCATAATCTCTCTTTGCTTTTTCATAATTATCTAAAATATCTCCCTGCAAATCAATATCTTGGGCACTTGAAAATCCAAGAACTTTTATATTTTTATCTTCAACCATATGTCCATTATCAACATAAAAAATTCTTGTATAAGATTTACTATCTGCTAAATATTCATAAGTATTTATGAATACACTTACATATCCCTTAAATAAATTAAAAATAGTGTCTGTAAGCTGATTGCCACTTTGTTTTTCATATTGATATCCTTGAGCTACCTTTGCAATTGCGGCCAACTCATTTGCATCTAATTTATCTTTATGAACCGGCATAGCAAAAGTATAGATAAACAAAGACTCTTTATTTACATCATTTCCAGTTGTTCCAGCATACCCCAAATAAACTGCTTTTCCGTCCTTTGAAGTGTATAATTTATCCCCTAAACTATACGTATTATTTTTGCATCCGCCCTCATCACAAATATCTAATTCAACCTTAGGAGTTATTTTTAAAGAAAAAGTCTCATAACCATTATCTGTTTTACAACGAATCTTAACTGTTTGAAAAATTCCTTTTTTCTCAAGATCTTCAATTTTACATTTTCCTTCCAAAAAGTCTTCTCCATCTGCAACCTCAAAAATTTCTCCATTAATATATAACTTGGCCCTTGTATCTGGATTTTCAAGAGCATCTAATTTTACTTTTAATCCTGCTAAACAATCAAACCCAGGAAGATAAACCATATTAGAAGATTCTTTTTCTCTTAAATCAAAACTAGTAACCTTTCTATCTCCAGAATAAAGAGAAATTGTTGCTTTATCATTATAAATATTGTCTGCCCGAACATATCCTTTACCACTCCAAAAACTATATTGTTCTTTCTTCTTCTCCCATTCCTGATTTTCTAAAATAGGAAGATAAAATCCAGCTTTTCCAACTCCAAAAGCATTTCTAACGTCATATTTTAAATTTGCCACAAACTCTCCTTCAACAAATTCAGGCATTGAAGATTCGTTTTTTTGCTGTTTCAAAACAATCACAGCATATCCAATATTATTTAAGATAGGGGAATTAATTCTTGTATCTATATTTCCTAAAGCTGCTTCTGCAGGATGAAATCCAACCCCCCTCACTTCTTTAGGGTAATTCCCTGAAAATCTAATATTTTCAATTACATCCACATCAATCAAAGGATTAACTTTTGTTGCTGCTAATTGGCAAAACACAGGAACATCTCTACTTTCTAATAAATCGCTTCTCACAACTGCAGGAGTGCATCCAAAAGGAGCAATTTGTAAAACAAAATCCTGCCCCAACCCCTCTTGACAAGAATCAGCATAATCAGCAGAATTAAAAATATAACTAAATAAAGAGGGATCAGCACCCAATCCTTCTAAAGCAGTAGTTGATCTAGTATAAGAAGATCCAAAAGAAGTTGCTAACAAAATAATTAACAATGCAATTATGAAAAGATATCTGTTTTTAAACATCATTCAAATACCACCTCCAAATCTCTTCCTTCAAATAAAACATAATTAAGTTGCAATTGTTCAACTGAACTTGGAACAGGCAAGCTCTGAGCATTAATCTTCACAACCCTAGAATTCTTTAATTCATTCTCCAATACATAATAAGGTTGTTTTCCTCCTCCAGCCAAAGCATTAGTAACAAGTTGTTCAGGAATTTCTATATTAAAACATTCTTCTCTAGTTAAACCAAATAATCCTAAAACTCCTGATCTAGGAACATCAACACATTGTTCTTTTATTGTTGACTCTAATTTTAATGAAGATTCTCTATAAATAGAAACCTGCACTTCATATTCTCCTTGACTTAACTCTACTGTTTTTTGTTCAGGATAAGCAATTGTTTTAGAATTAGTTTCAGAAACAAAACTAATAATTGCTTCTCCACCAAAAGATTTTCCATCTAAAGTCAAATCAACTTCAAGAGGATAAAGTCTATTTAGAAAAATATTCACATCACCAGGATTTACCCCCAAGTTAGCAGATTTACCATCTTCATAACCTTCTGCTCTGGCTAAAATATATCCATTAACACATTGAGGAAAGTCATCTGACAATCTTCCCCCATTAGTTGTTCCAATATAGCAATTTGTATTAGAACATTCATAAGAAATATCTGCTTCTACAGGTCTCTTAAAGAAATCATAAGTTCTAACATTTATATTTGTATTTTTGTGTTGACATAATTCCGGGATTTCTATATCAATAGTACTTGTTTTTAAAGCTTCTCTAGGATTATTTCTTTGAATAACAACAGCCATTGGAAATTGAAAAATTTCATCTCCATTATACACTTGAACTAAAACTGGGTAATTCACATTATAAACAAAATGATAAGGAACATAACAAAATCCTAAAATTCCCAATCCTTGTTGATTTCCAACAGGCATGGCCATTAAAATTGGGCCTTCACTTGGAACAACTTCAAACCCATGTGCCCAAGATTTAAAATTTAAAAATCTCACATCATTATCAATTCCTAAATCTAAATTAAAATAATCGTCATCTTCTCCTTCTGCTTGCAACATTATTGTATTGGCTTCAATTGCATTTTCTAAATCATCAAAAACTTCTTCAGCATTCCAAATCATTGGAGAACAAGTTACTTCAACCCCATCTACAGGTGCATAAAGTCTCAATGTATCAACAGCATATTCTTCTAAAAATAATTCCTTTTGTTCTTTATTATAAATTTCTCTAGCAGAATCATAAAGCGAACCTAAATAAGAGTCAATCAAAATACTATGTTCTCTCACCATTGCACTATCTTCTCCTCTTACTAAAGATAATTCCATTTCTAAAACAATTTCTACCTTATCATCAGAAATAACTGTTCTTGCTCTGGGAATCCCTCTTGTAATGTCAAAACCTTGCTCAGAATAACCAGATAAATCGCAATCTTCAATTTTATTTTTAACAAATTCTGCAAGTTCATTTTGCATTCTTGTTTTAGATGGAACTTGTTCTTTCTGAATATTATTGCCAGAAACATAATACCAATAAGGAATATCAACTCCTGCAAAATTTAATTGTGATGAAAAAGGCATAAAAGAAGATCCGGAATCAAAATCAGGCAATTCAATAAATCCTCCCCTAGTTTCTAAAAGATCAATACCCAATAAAGCATCTTCTTCTAAACAAGATAAAAAACTTTCATATACTGGAGCAACACTTAAAGGTAATTCTGGTCCTTGAGTAGATGGTTTAGTCAAGAGAAAAATAAACAAAGCCACTGCCACAATAACAACTGCAATTATAATAAAAATTGTTGTTTGCGCGCGTTTTGATATCGGGCAAACTTTCTTTTCAATCCGCGGTATCAAAGCGAAAGTTCCTCTTAAATATTTATTTTTCATCCTCTTTTTCCTTTAATAATTTAATTGCATCCTCAATAAGATGAGATTTATTTCTATACTTCCCCCCCCTCATAATCAATTCGATAATGTTTATAGTTTCTGGGTTAATTGTCGCGGAAACTCTTACAATTCTTGGAACATATTTTAAACCTTTTACCTCAATTGTTGGAACTTTCAATTTAATATCTTTCTTTATGCAAACCACTTCATCAACCTTTTTTGGATCATGATTATGTAAAATAAAATTAGAACTCAAAGTTTCTAATTCTACCCTAACCGCTTTTCCTTTTTTCAACATAAGATAATCAGGGAATTTTCCAAAATCTTTTTTAAGTATTTTTGAGTATCCTAATTTCTTATAGTTCTTTTTAAACCATTCACTAAATCTATACTCAGTATTTATTATTTTCAACCCAACATTTTACCTCCTTTATAAACCATAGATGGCCATTTGCAATCCCTCTACTTTATATAGAGAAAGTTCATTAAAAACATTTTGTTTTGTAAAAAAGGCGTATAAAAGTAAAAATTGGAATTTTCTCGCCAAACAAAATTCAGGCACAAAAACTAAAGTTGTTTTTTTCCAGTTCGAAGGTAATTAATCCCCCCAAAAAGAATTAAAGCTCCACCAATAACAAAAATCAAAGATTGAATATCAGTAAAAAAACTAGCTAATTCGAAAAACTCTGCACCAAGATTAATAAAATACAACCCAAATAGTAAATATATTAAAAAACCAATTAATCCAAACTTCTTTGCCATATTTACCCTAGATAAACATTATATTTAAATATTTCTAATGGCCCCACCCAGAATCGAACTGGGATCTCATCCATGTCGAGGATATGTCTTAGCCATTGGACTATGAGGCCCTAAACAATACAACAACTTAAACTTAATAAAATAGATTATTTTCTCTTGCTTCTCTTCCCCCCCTTCACCTGCCCCCAATTATTTTTTACAAAAGAAACTTCTAAATTTAATCCAGCAAGATCACATAAAGTATCAAACAATTCTTTAGGCAATAACCTTGCCCCCCCAAAATAATTTTTAAAAGTTGAATAATTAATTTCAACTCTTCTAGCCAACTCCCCTAAACTAGGGGCATTCACTATTTTCATGATTTCATTGATAAATTGCTTTTGTTTCCCCTTCTCAAAATTAACTCTCATAAAATAAGTGCGGGACCATACTATAAAAAACTTTATAAACTAAATCTCCTCTTCAAATTCAATAGAAAATGAAGATTCCAAAAAAGATCAATAGATATTGCCCATATTGTAAGAAAAAAACAGAACAAAAAATAAAATTAGTTTCAACAGGAGGGAAAAGGGGAACATTAACAAGAGGATCAAAATCAAGAGCAAGATTAAGGGGGCAAAGTAGAGGCATAGGAAACAAAGGAAAATATTCTAAACCTGCTGTATCAAAATTCAAAAGAAAATCTAAGACAACTAAAAAAACCAACATTATGTACACCTGTACAGAATGCAAAAAATCTAAATACCAAAAGAAAGGTCAAAGATTAGGTAAACAAATACAAGAATAAAATGGCTAAAGCAAAAAAGAAAAAAAAGTTTTTTGATGTGGAAATTCCAATTATCAATAAAACAACACAGTTATTTGCATTTGAAATAAAAGACCTAGGGGGAAAATTTGTAAAATATGATTTAACAAGACTTCTTAGAGGAAAAAATGCAGTTCTACAATTAAAAGTTCAACTTAAAGGGGAAAAAGCAACCACAATTCCTCAAGAACTTAAAATTTTGCCATATTTTATTAAAAAAATGGTAAGAAAAGGAACAAATTATGTGGAAGATTCTTTTTCAACTAAAAGCAAAGATTCAATAATCAAAATCAAACCATTTTTAGTGACAAGAAGAAAAGTTTCTAGAGCAGTTAGAAAAGCTTTAAGAGACAAAGCAAGAGAAGAATTAATAAAATATGCAAAAGCTAAAGATTCAATAGCAATCTTCGAGGATATTTTAAAAAACCAACTTCAAAAAACATTAAGTTTAAAATTAAAAAAGATTTACCCTCTTTCTTTATGTGAAATTAGATTCTTAAAAATTGAAGATAAAAAACAAGAATAACAAATCTTTTAAACCAATTACTTCTCTATTAAATTATCGCGTAACCTACCCCAAGGGAAGGTTAAGCTAAGGAAACCATTAGGTGTCCTTGCGCCTACGTAGCTCAGTGGTAGAGCATTTGCCTTGTAAGCAAAGGGTCGGGGGTTCAACTCCCTCCGTAGGCTTTTCTTATGAAAACTAAAGAAATTTCCAAAATTAAAACATTAAAAGAAAAATTTAAGTTTGTAACAAACCACTTTTCTAATAAAAAAAAGAATTTGGTTTTACAATTTTTTAAACAATTTTATATTACAGATAAAAAATTATTAAGCAAAAAACAATTTGCCCAATGCACCCTTCAAAATAAAATATTAATTAAATTATTAATCAAATCTGGTAAATTCAAAAAAGAAGATATTAGAAAAAATTGGTGGCCTTTTTGGGGGGTGCACCAATATCTAATTATTAAAACCGGCCAAAATAGTTTCATAGCAGATCCCTTCTTTAAAAAATTAGAGAAAAAATTTCCTAAAACTCCTACTTCAACCCCAAATAAACCTCAATAAAAGGCAAAATAACAATTAAAAAAATTCCAGAAATTGCTTTAACCCAATCCATAAAATCAAATTCATATTCTTGAAGTTTCATTTTTTCTTATCTCTTCTCAATTGTATGCAAACATTCAGAGCATCTCCATTTTTCAAAAACATCCTCTTTATATGAAAAAGGTAACAAATAACCCTTATCACATTTTGGACATTTTGGAAAAATACAAGTATTATTTTCTTCCGCCATTTTTAACCTCCACCAATTTATTTAAGTTTTACAGCAGTACCATATGCCAACATTTCAGAAGCTCCTTGCATTATGAGATTTCCATATTCAAATGGAGAGTCTCATCCACAGAGTATTCGAGGACATCAAGGCCCACTACTTTAATTTAACTGCAGTACCATATGCCAACATTTCAGAAGCTCCTTGCATTACCATTGAAGTCATAAACCTCATCCCAATAATTGCATGTGCTCCAGATTCAATAGCTTGATTAATCATTCTATTAAAAGCTTCTTCTCTTGCATGGCCAATCATATCAGTATAAGTTTTAATTTCTCCTCCAACTAAATTCTTAAAACCTGCACCAATATCTCTTCCAATATTTCTAGCTCTAACAGTACTTCCTTTCACAACGCCAATCACTTCTGCAACTTTATACCCCGGAACCTCGTTAGTTGTGGTAACAATAACATTCCACTCCTCAGTCATTATTTTTTCCTCCCTTGTTTTATTTGTTCAATTTTATCTTCCTTTTTATAAAAAAGTATTACCAATCCCAACACCAATGCAGGAATTCCATAAAATAATCCAACCCAACGCGCTTCAGCAAGGGAATTAAAAAGAGACAATCCACTTAAAAATAACCCCCCAATACTAAGGATTAACCCGGAAATTAATTGGCCATAATTCATAAAAAATCAAATTCATAACAATTAATAAATTTATCTATGGTTTATTTTGTCTTTAATTGTTTTATAAACCTTATATGTCGCATTCATGGCTAAACCTGCAGGAGAAAAAGACATGGCTCCTCTAGCTGTTTTCAAAGTATAACTAATTCTAGCAAAACTTTGTCCCAGATTATAAATAATATATACACAAAGAGCTTTTTGATAAGTTATATCTAAGATATCTGCAATTTGTTCAGGAATAAATTTCTTACTTTCTTCTCCTGCAATTGCTAAACTTCCATATTCAGCAGTGGCTCCAATAATCCCAAAAGCCACAGCATTTACCAAAGTTAATTTTCTTGGAGTTGAATTAATTCTTTCGGCAAATTTCACTTGATCCTTATGAGGCAAAACTCCTCCAAAATAATATGCTTTTGCCCAAGCCCAGAGTTTTGAAGGAAGACTTCTTGAATTAATACCATTAACAATTTCTTCTAATCTTGCTTCGGTTTTTCCATCCATAAAGAAATCTCATTTATCAAGTTTAAAAACCTATCATTCAACTGATTCAGCCCTACCATCTTCAACAAGGATTTTAGCAATTTCCTTAGAAATATTCACTATTTGGCCCTTTTCATAAGGCCCCATTTTCTCGCCTTCCAAACCCACAAATTCTTCTACATCCTCTTTAAACACAATTAAATCATTTTTCTGTTGCTCTTCCCCCCCAACCCCTCCATTTAAAGAACTATCAAGCTTTTTATCAGAAATATCTACACATTTCATTAAATCCTCAAACAATTCCTTTTCAAATGCAAGCATATTTTCAAAATCCTGCTTTGAAATACCAGTTTCAGCAGCAATCAATACTAAATTCAGAATTTTCTTTCTTCTTCTTAACATAAGCTCCTTAAACAAAGTTATAGCATTTTCAAGCTGTTTTTTGGTTTTAATAATAACATCAGAAAAACCATCATCTTCCTTCAAAGCTATTTGCTTCTTATCCTTAAGATAATTTGAAACCTCATTTATAAAATTCTTAGGAATTGCTTGCAACTGATCAGAATATCTTTCCTTCCTAGCAGCTTCGTATATGTCGTTGTAAGTTATCATTTTAAACCTCCATCTGAAGCTGCGTTGGGGTATCCATTAAAGCTAATTAAAAAATGCCACTTAACCGCAATTAGAGGGAAGTTTCTAAAAGAAACCGCTAGGTGTCTTTTAGCTTCGTATATGTCGTTGTAAGTTATCATAATGCAAGAAAAACAAAGAGATTTTTAATGATTGCTGTGCTCTACTTATCAAATCCAATCCTCTTTAAAAAATCTTTTCCCACAATTCTTCCTAAAGTTCCTTTTTTACACTCTTTTTCTGAAAAATGCTTTTCTTTAGGCAATTTACCATTGTATAAAAGAACAGGAACAGGATCTGCAGAATGATCTTTTAATTTGCAAGGAGTTGAATGATCTGCAGTTACAACAACTTTAATCTCTTTTGGAGGACAAAATTTCCTAATAAACTTAAAAAAATGCTTATCAATATATTCAATCATTTTTTTCTTTTCAATCGGCTTATTATCATGGCCAGGTAAATCTGTTTCTTTAAGATGAACATAACAATAATCAAACTTTTTATGAAATTTTTTAATAATTTTAATATTAAATTTGATAGCTTTCTTCAACCCATCCCATAAATTTCCATAAGCATCTAAATTTTTTAATTTTGGATACTCAAAACTTATAACTTCCATTCCACTAGCTCTAGAAAAACCTCTTTCTAATGGCATATAACTAGGTGAAATCCACTTTTTATATTGCTTGAATTTTGGAGCTTCAACCCCTGCGCCTCGAACAAACAAATAATTTGCAGGCAACAATCCTTTCTTTTTTCTTTCTTTATTAATAAAATGTCTATCTAAGACCTCATGTGCTTTTTTAATAAACTCATTAACAATATTTGCTGTATATTGTGAGTTTTCTTCATCATCCACAGGTTTACAAACCCCAGTTTTTAATGCATCATGAGTTTTTCCTTGAATATATGTAACATCGTTTCCTAAAATATTATCAGAAAAACCCCCCCTAAACACTAAAGCTGCTCTATGTTGAATTGTGGGTTCAAATAAAAATTTACAAGGCATTTTAATCCTATTCAAAGCTTCAGCCAAAATCTTTGCTTCCCTTGTTGTTAATGTTCTTCCGGCCCTTCTATCTAAAATATTTCCTTTTGAATCAACTGTAGCAAAATTAGTTCTTAATGCTAAATCCCCCCTAGTTAAACCTATTGCAGCCCCTCTAGCTTCTAGCTGACCTCTTGTACTAGAAATCAAATCATTTCCAAAAATAGAAACAATTGCTTCGTCAGACTCAGGAACAAATCCGGGTCTAACAGGGAATAAAAGTCCTAATTCTCCACGTGTTGCCAAAAAATCCATATTAGGAGTTTCTGCGGCCTCTAAAGGAGTTTTTCCTTTAAGTTGATTATGAGGTAAATCTCCCATTCCATCAATTATAACCAATATTCCACGCATAAAAAGGAATAAGAAACCAGTATTTATAAAAATATAGATAAAATAAAAATAAATTATTGGTTAAATTTTACATAATCCTTGCCCTAAATGGTTTGCTAAGGGTTGGATCAACTTGACTCCTAATATACTTAATCATAGCTACAACATCAGATATGTTTATCATTCCATCCCCATTAAAATCAGCGGCTTCCAAAGAAAGAGTTTTTCCATTTTTCCCAAAAATATAATCAACCAAAAGTTTAACATCTTTCATATTCATAATCCCATCTGAATTAACATCTCCTCTAATAATATCAGTTGGTTTTTCATTTATAATTTTAATTAAAGCCACAACATCAGACATATTTATTCTACCATCTTCATTAAAATCTGCTATTTCAAAGGAAAGGGACCTTTTTTCTTTTCCAAAGATATAATTAACTAAAACCCTTACATCCTTCATATCCACATTTCCATCTAGATTAACATCTCCCTTTTCAATATTTGGAAGACCATATTGGTGTTGGTTAGTTGCCCCTAAAGATACTTGGGCAGCAATCATACTTGAAGTCATAAGTGCTACTATAACAAATACCATTAGTATTCTACTTGTCTTGTTTTTCATTTTGTTTTTTCCTCCCATGATATTTACTATTTAGTTTCTTGGAAACAATATAAAATTAGATCCAAGATCTTTTATAAACCACTCGAAGACTTCAAAAACGTTTGAACAATAATATTATAAATCCTCTAATCTTGCTAAAAATATGTTTGGAAAATTAAAAGAAAAACTAAAATCCTGGACAAAAAAAGTATCAAAAGAAGCAGAAAAAAAAGAAGTTGAAAAAACTGGAAAAAAAGAAAGTGAAATTGAAAAACAAATCAAAAAAGAAACAAAATTAATAGAACCTCCCCTAAAATTCAATGTTGGAGAACAAAAATATGAACCAGATACAGATAAATTAAAAGATTTGGAAAAAGATTTAGAAAAAGCTCAAAAAGATCTCCAAAAAGAAAAAGAAAAATTAACAAAACAAAAAGAATCAGAAACATTAAAACCAATTAGTGAAAAAACAAAAACCAAAGAGCCGGAACCAGGAGAAAAAGGCTTCTTTAAAAAAATAACTTCAAAAATAACTAAAATAAAAATTTCTGAAAAAGAGTTTGAAATTTATGAAGAAGAATTAAAAATGCTTTTGCTGGAAAATAATGTAGCATTTGAAGTAGCTGAAAAAATAATTGAAAAATTAAAATCAGAAATAATAAATAAAGAATTTCTCAAAAAAGAAGCAGAAGAAGAAATAAATGATTTATTTAAAGAAATAATAAAAGAAATTCTTATAGAACCTTTTGATATAATTGAAAAAATAAAAGAAAAAAAAGATGAACCCTATGTAATTCTTTTCTGCGGAATAAACGGAACAGGAAAAACAACAAGCATTGCAAAGATCGCGAATCAACTTAAATCAAAAAAACTTAGTTGCGTACTTGCCGGAGCAGATACTTTTAGAGCCGCATCAATAGAACAAATTCAAAAACACGGAGATAAATTAGGAATAAAAGTAATTGCTCATGAATATGGTTCAGATCCTGCTTCAGTTGGATTTGATGCAATCAAATATGCTAAAAAAAATAATATTGATTGTGTCTTAATAGATACTGCAGGAAGAATGCATACTGAAAAAAATCTTTTAAAAGAAATAGAAAAAATAGCAAAAGTTTGCAATCCAGATACAAAAATATTTGTTGGAGAAGCAATAACAGGAAATGATTCAATAGAACAAGTAAAAAGTTTTGATTGGGCAATAGGAATTGATGGGATTATATTAACTAAAGCAGACACAGATGAAAAAGGTGGCACAGCACTTTCAGTAGGATATGTTACAAAAAAACCTATTCTTTATCTTGGCATAGGCCAAGAATATGACAAAATCCAGATTTTTGACAAAAACAAATTCATCAAAGAGTTAGGATTATAAAATCCTATTTATAGTTCCTGCTGGAGGCGCTTCACCAACAAAGACACTTTGATCAATTTCTCCTTCTGGCACATAGTTTTCATCTGCTTCTCTCACTTCATCAGTGTATCCTAACAGCTCATAACCACGCACTAGTTTTTGCCCAACAGGGATTCTTAAATCTGTGTATAAATTATCTACCATAATCCCCACAATAAAACCCATTTTAAAAAGATATCGGTTCAAAAAATCCATAGTTTTATTAAGCACAAATTCACCAAAAATAGGTAATAAAATGCCAGTAATCGTAATTGGGGGAATTCCCATACAAATAGGAAGGTCTGAATATGGTCCAAAAGAAACAATTATAGAAAGTGGAATAGAAAAAATAACTAAAAAAACCGATAATCGGGGCAAGCATCCAAAAATAGTTTATACTGTTAAAAATTATGGGGACCAAGAAACAGCTTCTTTAGCAGGATATTTATTTACCCCAGAGATCTTTTATGTTGGAAAATTTAGAAGCCAAAATAAAAAAAACGGAATTAGATTTCCTACACTATGGAATCATGTAGAAGAAGACATGCAAAAATCAGGAATTGAAAAATTATGTGCGAGAGTATATTTTAGATTAGTCCCATTAGTAAAAAAAATTGGATTTGAAATAAATCCTATAAGCAGAAAAGCTTATAGATTAAAAAAAAGATACCCAAAATTTTTAAGAGCAATATTGCCCCCATATATCTTTCGAGTATCTAAGAACATAAAACCATAACATTATTAATCCTAAATTCTCTTATTTACTTATGTTGGAAAAATTAGGCCAAGTTCTAAGAAAAGCTACAGATAAAATAGCAAATGC
>Ga0272443_10002868_pt1 | contig 21243 bp, 20 predicted proteins | sample SSMAcet12_FD_193581 | JGI IMG/M metagenome (GOLD analysis project Ga0272443, IMG submission 193581) | Marine sediment archaeal communities from Little Sippewissett salt marsh, Falmouth, MA, United States - SSM-Acet-12 | ecosystem: Environmental > Aquatic > Marine > Wetlands > Sediment ... | reverse complement strand
AATCGAATTGAAGCGATGCTCCGGAACGCAGTTTGATCCCGAGATCGTAGATGTCTTTGTCAATGAAGTATTGCCAGAAATTAGAAATCATAAAAACACAAGTTCTTAGAGTCTCTAAACTTTCCTGTGTAGCTGGCTTTCTTCCTCATGGGGAAATCTCTCCCCATATTCTACTAACAATCGGTTCATGACCGGTCCCCAATCCCGGATCGGCATGGTCCACCGTTTCGAAGCCTGCTGGATCGCCAGGTACACAATCTTGATCGCCGACGTATCATTGGGGAAAATTCCCCGATTCTTGATCCATTTCCTTATAGCACTGTTCAGGGATTCGATAGCGTTGGTCGTGTATATCACTTTCCTGATCTCATCAGGGTATTCGAACATCGTGATAAGATTCTCCCAGTTCCTCCCCCACAGTCTGCTGATTGATCCATACTTTGCATCCCACTTCTATAAGAATGCGAACATCTCAGCAAGCACTGACATCCAGAACTTGGAGCCTTCGTTCTCACTGATCCACAGACCCATCAGCTCCTTCATCCCGTCAGTATTAATTCCCAGAGCAAGATAGATAGCCTTTGTGGTAACTCTCTTATCCTGATGGATCTTCACCACGATACAGTCCAGATAGACAATCGGATAGATGCTGTCCAGAGGTCTGCTCTGCCAGGCTCTTACTTCATCTACAACAGATTCTGTGACCTGAGAGATCAGTGTATGGGAGACATTCACTCCATACAGTTCCTTCAGAGACTCAGCTATGTCCCTCGTAGACTGACCTTTGGCATACAGCAGGAGAAACTTATCATCCAGACCGGTAAAACGTCTCTGGCCCTTCTGGACGATCTGAGGTTCAAAGCTGCTGTCTCGGTCACGGGGAGTTTCAAGATCAAACTCTCCAGACTCTGTTTTCAGCTTCTTTCGATTGTAGCCGTTCCTGCTGTTCTTCTTATTTCTTCCAGATGCTTCATGTTTCTCGTAACCGAGATGCACATCCATTTCGGCCTGAAGAGCTTTCTCTAGAGTCTTCTTCATCAGTTCTGAGAATGATGCACTCAGATCTTTTTCAGAGGTGACTCCTTTGGTTAACTCTTCAGCCATCTGTTCAAGCTTGTCTCTTTCCATGACACGGCTCATTCTAAACTCCTCCGCCCAAACCGGGCTACTTAGAATTTGCAGTTACACGAAATTATTTACAGAGTCGCTGCTCATTTTCAGGAAATCGCGAAGCAGAAGACTACAGAGAAACAGGACACCTCTGGACCTGTCACCATCACCTCTGTCCCAGAGGAGTGACGCCCCTTCCCTGAGGATGATTTCAGAAAACAGGTGTTACCAAACGTGTTACGTAGTCTTCATAGCTCTTTCCGTGTAGTCCAGGTATGTGGATGTACCGCACAGTAAAGCTCTGCTCCGATCAGCACAGGAGAGACAAAGAAAGGAGTATGTCTGCAGTTGGCAAATCATGGATGGTATCCCAGTCCTGGACGGGGGACGGGAACCGGAGACCCTGTACTGCTCACTTGTGATGGATGTCGGGTAAAAGAGATACCTCAATATAAGAGATACACCAACCGGTAATCGAAGACTGTTTCCAGACTTCCCGGAAAAGATATCAATGGAAAAACAGTAAAGGAGAACGGTTATCGTTCTCCTTTACGAAAAGCAGGGAATATATCAGGGACGATAAAACGCTCCGCTCATACCAACGAAGGTTACTGTAGTTTCAGGCATTTCATACGCTATCCAGGAGAGATCAGTACCTGCTCCTCCGACATCTTTCCACACGCCGAATTCAGTGCCCTTTTTCCCCACTACATAGATAGTATCATTTTCTTCGTAGACATAAGCCGGATATCCGGCTTCTGCAGAAACCGCTACAGGAGAACCTCCATCTTTCCAGTATACAGGAATTGATACAGCAGATACAAGGCAGAAGCCGGTCATGTAGACATGACCATCCTGTACATGTACACCTCTTGCCTCGCTGAAGCTAGTCTCTGACAACTCAGTGAGAGAATTCCAGGTACCGGTTTCATTCATATAGCCTGCCATATACCGGTTGCTGGAATCAAAAGAATATCCGGGAACAAACACCTTGGGATCTTTCACAGCCAGCGTAACACCACCATTCAGATTGGAAATTGCAGTACTTGACGAATCTTTCAGTGGGGTGCCACTCTTCCAATACACAGCGTATTGGTCATTACTGGTGTCAGTAATATTACCAGAAATATAGATATCACCTGAATCGACCACAATACTGTATGCAAAGCCATAATCCATATCAGTTACAGTCAGTTCGTGCCACACTCCATCGACCCAATACCCGGGGACACTGTCATACCAATCATCTGACTTCGTTAAGAACCCACTCACATAGACCGATCCGTTATATTCCCACACCCCGAAGGCCCTCGCATCATACGCAGAGTATAAAGATTCAACAGGAAGAGAGGTCCACACACCATTTTTCCAGTATCCCGGAATTGCAACGCTTGAAGAATTGTCACAGGACCCTGCAATATAGACATCATCCCCTGATACATACACCGCATTTGCAGATGCATCTCCTCCTGGATGAACCGTATTCTCCAACTCGGTGATTACTCCGTCCTCCCAGGTATAAGCATACCGCGTATCACTGGAGTCTATTCCATATCCAACCGCATAGATGGTGCCGTCTTCCACCGGGTTCTCTGAGGGATCAGTCTCACAACCGATACCAACACTCATCAACACAAGAAGCCCGAAGATGCCTAACAGCTTCCCGATTCTTTTTTTCTGCTTCATAAAGTCCTCCTGGAGTACACCTGTCAGGTATCACTGAACATTTCTTTTCGCTTCGGTACGGAACGTCATACACGTATCCGCAGAAGGTATTTCAAGAGAACCCCGCGTACCTGATAGTAGTGTATTTCAGCCTCGATATGTAATCCATCGGTGGAAATTGCTATTTTACTAGCAACTACATGCCAGAGTATGCAGGTGGAGAATGAAACATGCCAGGAGAGAAACCGTTTCTCCTCAGGTATGTTCCCTGCAGTATGCTCTGGCTTTTCGCGATAGTTCCCGTGTGGTTTTGAGATTGAGTTTCACTTTGATATTTTCGAGATGGGTACTGACGGTGCTGACACTGATCGATAGCTTTTCCGCTATTTCCTGATTTGAATCACCACACCCGAGTTCCATGAAAATTTCACGTTCCCGGGATGTGAGCACACTCAGATCTTCAGTAAAGAGGTTTTTCGTATAGACCATCCGATGTATCATCTGCCCAGCGGTGTCAGGAGAAATATAGTACTTTCCTTTCGCAACGGTCTCAACTGCACGAATCAGATCCGATACTGCTTCCCGCTTGGGGAGAAAACCAAGCGCTCCGAGTTCAAACGCACGATCCGAGTACTGCTTCTCCACAAGCATAGTAATAGCGAGTATCTTTACCTGCGGATATTCCTTTTTCATATATTCGATAAGGTCAAACCCTGTCATGACTCCTTCAAGGACCATGTCAAGAATCACCACATCAGGTTCTCTTTGAGAAAGGATCTGTTTCAGTTTCTCAACGGTCCCGACATCCCCTATTACTTTGATCGAGCCGGAAGACTCAAGAACAAACTTCATCCCCTCCCGAACCATCTGATGATCATCAAGCATCATGACTGTTATCATCATCCACCTCTTCATCCTTTCCATCCTGCACAAGAGGAATCTCGGAGATCACGGAAAACCTCCCGGAAGGTTGATACTGTGCAGAAAATGTCCCTCCGTGGGAGACTGTCCGGTATTCCATGATTTTCAAGCCTCTTCCCCCCAGGGTATTCCTCTCATCGCGAACAGATGTATGAGTACCAACACCATCATTGACAACATGCAGTGATATACTCTCCTCATCATATCGGAGAACCACCCGGATACGTGAAGGATCGGCATGCCGTATTGCATTGTTAACCGCCTCGCTGATGATAAGATAGAGATCATTTGCAAGAACATCATTCACGGGCACTTCACCCTGAGGACAGTCTAAATCAACAGAGATTCCATGGTAGGAAGAAATCTTCTCAGCAAGCGTTTCAATACCTGCAACAAGGCCCAGTTTCCCGATATTCACGGGGTACAGCTCTTCGAGAATAGTATAGAGATAGTCCCGTATTTCACCGTTCACCTCAAGAATTGCCTCTAACTTCTGTTCAGTCACCTCCGGATCATGCCGGGAGAGCCGGAGACCTTCCCCAAGCAGTTCGAGAGCATGAACTGATTGTCCGAGACCGTCATGAAGGTCACGTCCCAACTGTTTTCTCTCTTCGTCAGCAAATCGGACAAGTTCTAGTTTCTTCACCGACTCATAGGCTGCTTTCAGTTCCTCAGCCCGTTTGTCGACTTCCTGTTCCAGGCCGGCATTGAGCTCGGTCAGAGAAGAGGACAGGACTTCGACCCTCGTAAAAGCCTCTGTCAGCCGTATGGAAAGCGCGAGAGCCTGGAAAAAAATAAACAGAATCATACCGGTCTCAATATACGTGTCCGTATGAATGATGAAACTCGAGTAGAAATTATCGTTGATTGTTGCTGCGGCGAGTATCACAGTACCGATAAGCGTAAAGACGGCACCAGACCTTCGATGAATGGCAGCCCGGAGAATCGCAAAGACTATATAGAGAATCGAGAGGGCTGAAAAACCGTAAAAAAGAAACACATACCGGGTAAATGCCAGAGGGGGGGAAATGAGGACTGAAAAAGCAAACAGGAATGAGATAGTCACTACTATCCTCACCACGACGGCATGAAATTCTTCACGATACATGATGGAAAAAAGGAGTGTCGCAGTCGGCAGGGCAAGGTAAAAGGTAAGATATTCCAGCCGGACAAGTATGTGAAACGGGAGGTGTGGAAAAAGGTGCATGATGGTATATTGAGTCGGAAACAATGCTCTCAGAGACAAGAGAAGACAGAAAATTGAAAGTGCGAAGTACTGCCTGTCCTTACTCCTGAGCAGAAAGATTGCAAAATGATAGAGACCCATGACAAACAAAGCGCTGAAAAGAATGACAGTTCTCACCTCAGCACCCCAGTGCCACCGGTACAGTGTCTCATAATCTCCGAACCAGATCTGTCTCCAGAGTCCGCCGATACGGTAATCATAATTGGAGATCTGCACGATGATGTCAAAAGAAGTCACACCCTCCAGTGAGCTCAGACGGGTCACCCCTGTCCTATACGCCGGAACAGCCGTATCTTCCTCATCTGAAACGTGACCAATGGCAACAACCTGTTCCCCATCCACAAGGATATTCATCGCTGTTCCCGCTGACTGATTTCTCAGAGCGAGGTTCCTTTCTAACGGATCAGTGATAAGATGGAGCCTATAGGTGGCATAACCGGTCTCAGAATCAGTCCACGTTCCGGGAACCTCGGCAAACGCAGATTCAACACCTTCGAACTCACCGGATTCAAGCAACTGATTCCAGAAAAACTCCCACTCACCGTTGAGAGGGATGAAAGGAAGCTCGTTGATATCCCATCCTCTCAGATCTAGAACTCCCTCTTCAGCTCTGTAGGTTCTGTCAGATGGGATACGGATCTTAGGTGTAAGCACTATATCAAAGAACAGCATCATACTTGTCACTGCAAGTATAATGAACAGGAGAATTCTGATATTCTGTGTGTTTTGCATATCCATACTCGTTCTATTCTGTTGAGTCTCACTGGCCTGTGTCCAGACATGTTCGCAATTTCATATTGAATAAGTCATGAGAAGACCCATACGAGTAAGTAACCAAACAACACTAGGAGGGAAAACATCTCATGACCGATTCAAATGTTACCAAAGAGCTGGAGAAAAAGCTACTGTCGTTTATCACAGAAGAGGATCCGATGCTGCGCATGTTGCAATGGATCATCGAGAAGTTCACGGAGATTGAGGTGGCCAACAAGGTGGGAGCACAGAAAGGCGAGCACAGTACAGAACGCACCACACATCTCAGTGGAACCCGTGTAAGACGATTTGATACGAGAATGGGGACAATGTATCTCACGATCCCGAAATTGCGTAAAGGAGGCTACGTGCCGTTCTTTTTTACTGCAAAGAAGCGGAGTGAACAGCTCTGATTCAGATTATCCAGGAAGCCTGGGTCTCTGGAATCTCTACACGCAAAATAGAACGACTAGCCAAGAGCATGGGTATAGAACAGATCTTTGCTTCTCAGGTTTCTGTGATGAATCAGGAACTTGATGGAATCGTATGAGAACTTATTCCCTGAAGCTGTACGCTGCCTGGAAGAAGGGCTTGATGATTCTCTTCAGTTCTATAGATTCGATAAGATCGATCATCGGAAGATATCTTCCACCAACACTCTGGAACGACTGAATCGTGAGATTCGGAGACGTTCGAAGGTTGTAGGTATTTTCCCAAACAAAGATTCATACATCCGATTGATTACCACTTACCTCATTGAGTATGAGGAAGAATGGCAATCAGGAAGAGCTTATATCAGCGTTCAGTCGTTGACTGAACAGAAATTGAAATTGGAAGAAGTCGCATGACTAACAGGGCTTCTCATGACTAATTCAATTTAAAATTGCGAACTTGTCTGGACACAGGCTCACAAAGCCCGGTCGCTCCGACAGAATCCCTTGTCAACTTTCATTATCTTCCATTCTTCTGGAGATGTACAGCCCCGGAAGTGAGGACATTTTTCTGCTAATTCGGTAATAATACGGTAGCTCTAAAATCGTTTGTCTTTTGCATACTTCCGTACTATTTTTGCCCTACCAAGTTGTACATATGGTACTGGATAGTGCAGTCTGGGAATCCAGTGAGAAATTGCATGAATTGTGCTGCTGTAACCATGATTATTGCTTTAAGTTCAAGCACAGCTGATACCGCTCCAAGTAAACCTTCCAGATCGGATTTCTCTCGCTCTTTTTCACAGTGTCTGTTCTTCTCATCTATGATCCTCAATCCTCATTCAGAACAGAATGAGGTAATGGTAGCTTTCTGTTTATCGACCTGATCCAGATCTTTGAAAGACCATATCAACATTTCTTACCTGATCATTGATAGGGAGGGGTACTTTTGTACTCTCCTAAAGGAGAGAGTACCATTAGTACCAGAACCTTAACCGTATAATCAACTGGTACCAGTGGTACCATTTACCATGTGAGTACCATTAGTACCTGTCAGCATGTGTGATGAAATTTCTGGATCTATGACTATCACGCCCTTCTGATGGTTCTTGATGATTCCGCTCTTTGTAAGTCGTGAAGCGATGCCAGTACTGCTTGCTTTAACAGCTTGGTCTGCCCCCTTTTTAGTGCGTCCTTCCTGTTCAATGAGATATTCCTTCCATTCTTTTCTCGGAAGATACGGCTTGCCCTCTACTACATGGCTGCCCGAGAAGAACCATGCATCATTCAATTCAGAGATGTCCTTTTTTGTTTGAGCGTTCCTCTGAATGTCCTTAGGTTCGATCTTCTGAAGAACAGCTGATGTTACGGCTTTTCCTTCGTCGTCAAACCATCCTGCAATTGGGATAGGAACAAGCTGAAAGTGTGCATCATCTGTCAGTTCTCCATCCTTGTTTTTTAACTGCCTGACGATGAGATTCGATTTGCTATTTGTATTGTTTACCCAGATTTCAACATCGAGTGCGGCTTTCCAAGCTGAAGATCCTCTTGCCCTGCTCTGAGCATTTTCATTGACTCCATTATGATGGACGAGCAGAACTGAACAATTGAATTCTTCCATCAGTTTGGCACATGAAGTGATCAAAGCTCTGGTATCCTTAGCAGAATTTTCGTCACCACTCATGAATCTGTGTAATGTATCCACCACAATGAGTTTAGGCTCATATCCACTAGATAGAATCGATGCTATTGCCATTTCCAGTCCTTCCTTCGTATCAAGGTCAGTTCCCGATTTGGATATCAACATATCAATATCTTCAACTTTATGATGTTGCATCCATGCTGTGATCCTCCCCCTGAGTCCTGCATGACCTTCTCCGGCAAGATATACTACAGACCCATGATGCACGGGATAGTTCGCCCATACATATTCATCGGAAGCAATTCTCAAACACCAATCAAGGACAAGGAAGGTTTTACCTGATCCAGATGCTCCATGTACCATGATTAAAGATTTTTCTGGCAACCAACGTTTGATGAGCCATTGTATAGGTGCCGGTTTACTACAAAAGGAAGAGATCGGTTCTAACCAGGAAGATTCACTCATCAGTGAATCTTCGCTGTGCTGAAAAGGATTGAACACACTATCTGTTTCAACTTCACTGGGCTTGTCGAGGTCAGCAGATTCCGCAGAAATTACTGAGGATATATCATAATCCATAGTTCCCTCCCTACCGCTCTGTCAGATACTTTCGAGGTCCTGAGCCTTTGCTGTGCTTTTCCCGATATCGGAGCAACAAGCATTGCCCCGTGTCTGTAGTTATAATCGGGAATACCCTGGAGAGTGGAAACACGATAGCACTTCCAGAATAAGTCTGATATCTAATATTTCCATACTTGCTCGGGAGAAATTCGCTGATCGATTTTACTTGTATCATGCGGTCTTCCCCCCTGTTCCATGCGTGTTTCCGGTCCCTATCATGATTGACTCATTCCGTGTGGTCTCGTATCGGTAAGCGACACCGTTCTGGAAATGTACGGCGATGGTCATGACCCCATAACTCGGACTGTCAGAAAGAATAGACTGGAAGGTCCGAAAAAGATCACTTGAAATTTCATTTCTATTCAACTCTTTCATCTTTTGTTTCTCCTGCCTGTTCTGCGATCAGGTCGATAACATCAGCAGAGATGAGCACCCTGCTGCCGATCTTTGTGTGCGGAATCTCTCCGCTCTTCAGGTGTCGATAAAGCGACGTCCTTGAAATTCGTGCTACGTAGCAGAATTCCTTAATAGTGAGCAGTCTCTTACCTGTTTTCATCTGAGACCTCCTGCTCGTTTACCTCCGGAAGGGCTTTGGAATTTTCTTTCATCCAGGCGTCAATGACATCCAGATCGAACACGAGACTCCCGTTCACCTTGATATGGGGAATGATATTCCTCAACACATAGGAACGGATCGTCCTTTCTTTGAGTTGCGTGTATTTTGCAACTTCCTTCACTCTGACAAATCTTGCCATTCGTTATACTCCTTTGCCAAATAGTGGCAACTAGTGATAATCGAATGGTAATCGCTATATCACAGAAAATACGGAGGCTATCCGGAGGTGATTTGGAGGGTGGATATTTATTTTCGGAAAAACCCTTTGGAGAGAGTCAAGTTTATTTGGGTCGGAATAAATTTTGCGTTCTTTCAGCTAATTGAGTTGATTCTAGTCGTTGCTATTAACCCAACCTTTAACTTTATCGATAGCATCTCCGATGATTCTAGCTTCTTCGTCTCTGCTCCTGTTCTTAGGTGAAGTTGCTCTTCGCAATTTTGTCTTAATTGCAGAACTGGTTGGAAGGTCTTCTTGTTTATATTTTTTAATATCTTTCAGAAATTTAAACCATTTTTTTAATGTAGTTGTCAGCATACCATTTATGATATATCTAGTATCTTCGCCTTCAGGAGGCGATAAAGCACCACACTCAATACCATAATCAAAAATTCGAGAGGTGGGATTAGAAAGCCGAGAGTTTGTGTTTTCTGTTGTAGTTTTTATATTACTGATCATATTATTCATGCTGGGTATATATGAGGCGTAATGATTAACCGACTTCATGAGTTCAAATAGGTCATTATATTTTTTTGAGAGATCGAAGTATTCTCTTTCAGAACTAGAAGGATATGTTTCCCAAGGTGTAGTGGTTCCAAAAACCGTCTTTCCGGAAAGCTCTGCTAACACACTTTCACGTTTATAATTATATTTGTTTTCCATATTAAATGTTTCAATATTTAATTCAGCTATATACCCGATAAAGCCCGTGAAATTCGATCTGAGGGGCTCAAAGACAATTCTGAAATACTCTAAGAATAATACATATACATTGTGAATGAATCCAATATGGATATCTCCTGTTCCTTCATTCACTAAGTATGTTGAGTGTTCTGGGTATTTAGAAAGGATCTGCTTAAGATTATCATTATTAACAGGATTCCCTTTATTACAAAAAAACTCGGCGATCTCATCCCATAACTCTAATCGTTTCGCAAATATACTAGCCAGAAGCAAGTTGTGTGCTAGAGTATGGACAAGAAGCTCAAATCCTTCTGATGTATCAAATAATTTATGTAAGTCTCCGAATAATTTTCTGTAAAAATCTTCATGTGATTCCTCATCCGGTTGAGCTAATGGGAACCGAGCTGCTGATTCATATGATTTGTTCTTATTCTTTTTTATAAATTGTCTGTAAGTTGCCATTGGTGATGGGTATCTACAGACGCTTGAGAGCTCAAAAGTATTTACTTCATACTTTGAGCTCTGATTCTCTCTTACAACAATTGGAATATGTCGAATCATTCGCATTGAAGGCCAGTATGTATTGCTATCTTGTGTCCTGTCTAGGTCAAATGAAAATACTCGATTGTGATATTCTTCGGTGAAAAAAGTGAGATTCACTAATTCCAGACCATCTTCACGTGTCATAGTTTACCTCATAAGAGTCATGAATTATCTTTTTATAACGGGTTCGTGAATGATACTACGATTTCATCTTCAGCACCAACATGAATCAGCTTGTTTCATTATATCCTAAAATTGGAGGATGCGGCACCATGTTCATTCTCATATTCATATCGCAACCTCCTGGAACGCCAACTCACTTGCTTCACGTACTTTCTTGAAGTGTTCTTCATTTGCATGGTCGGCGTAGTGTTCAAGCATTGCCTGCGTCTTGTGACCGGTGGCGAGTCCGAGGGACCTGAAATCGACAAGGTCCGCCATCTTGGCAGCATAACGGTGCCTCCAGCTGTGGAAGACTATATTCCGTTCTTTCCTTTCTTCCTTCATGCCCATCGCGTCGAGAGCTTCATAGAATCCGTTAAGAAGGAATTTCTGATCCATCGGCTGATTCTCTATTGTGCTGTAGAAGATAAGTCCATCTCTCCAGGGATTCTTCTTCGCAAGGTAGAAGAGTTTGTCTCGGACGGCGGGGAGGAGGGGAACCTGACGTTCTTCACCGTTCTTCGGAGTCTTAAGTCCGTCCCGTACACTCCATGCGTGGCGGATGAAGAGACGGTCGATTCCGATATCTTCTTCCTTGAGTGCAAGGACCTCTCCCGAGCGGAGGCCACAGGTGGCTGCAACGAGATTCCCGATGAAGGCTCTTTCATCTTTCCACTCCTGCTGGAATACCTGCTGAGCTTCTTCGTCGGTGAGGATCCCTCTTGCTTTCTGTTTTCCGATAAACGTTGAGACTTTCTCGGAAGGATCGACAGGGATATATCCCTCCCGATGAGCCCAGGCGAGGGCTACTTTTCCAGCTGACATGATTCTGTTGATGGTGCTTACGCTGAGGCTGGTATCAGTGAGAGAGAGGGAGAATTCCTTCACTTCATCACGTGTGATTTCAGAGAGGCTTTTTCCTTTGAAGACAGGCTCCCAGTACCGTTTGATTCTCAGCTGAGAGTCGTGACAGTGAGTCCTCCCGATGGAGTGTCCGTGAGCGATCTTCTCCCGTACATACGGACTCGTGTCGTAATCGTAGAAATCATTGAGGAAGGTTATGAAATCAAGTCGGTCAGCCTTCTTCGGCTTCTCCAGCAGACCTCGATCTTTCAGGATCGTGATGATCTTCTGGGCTTCGTTATGGGTGAGATCAATCTCCTCCACGGAAGATATCAGTCTCTGTGCGGTGATTACCTCAGCGACTTTCTTTTTCTTCTTCCTGCTATTCTGTTTCTGTGGGATACCCTCATACATCCATCTGGTTGCAGTCATGAGAGCACTATCACGGTCGGTTTCTCCCGTGCTTATGCCAGTGAGTTGATTACCTGTAGTTTGATCGACAAAACGGACGTACCAGATCCCCTTGTGGGGTGACAGATAGAACGGTTTCCGGCTCATGTTCCGACTCCTTCCGAGTACCGCCAAGCGTAATTTTTGGTACGCTTTTTGGTACGCTTCAGATGTGACATGCTTCCGGTTTTTCCGTATGCTATCTCAACTCCTTACAAAGTAAGGTTTAATTCTTTGGGCCCAGTAGGACTTGAACCTACGACCCACGGATTATGAGTCCGATGCTCTAACCAACTGAGCTATAGGCCCGACTCGAATGATAATAACGGAGATCCTTTTTCTCTGTCAATATCCTGATGATGCTTTCACTCCTTGCGTTTCTTTCTTTCTCTCGCTATAATCCGCACTCATGAGTACACAGAATAATTCATTGCATTGGGCTGATATATACGCAGATAAAGTTATCCGTGAAAAAGGGGATAAAGAGAAGTATACCTGTGCCAGCGGGATCACTCCCAGCGGGACGGTGCATATAGGGAATTTCAGGGAGATCATCTCGGTTGATCTGGTGGTCAAAGCGCTTCGTGCAAAGGGGAAAGAGGTTCGTTTCATCTACTCCTGGGACGACTACGATGTGTTCAGAAAGGTGCCGAAAAACATGAAGGACCCTGAACTGCTTGCGACTTTCCTCAGGAAGCCGATCACCCATGTTCCTGACACGAACGGGGAGTGGGAGAGCTATGCTCAGGCAAATGAGAAAGCTGTAGAGGCCCTTCTTCCTGTGGTCGGCATCGAACCCGAGTACATTTATCAGGCATCGCGATATGAGTCGAGTGTGTACGCAGAGATGATGAAGACTGCACTGGAGAAGAAGGAAGAGATCAGAGCCGCTCTCAATGAGCACAGGACGCAGCCGCTTCCTGATTCCTGGTTCCCGGTGTCCGTGTTCAGTTCCTTTACCGGTAAGGACACAACCACGGTGCTCGCTTATGACGGTGAATGGGGTGTGACCTATCGTGATGACGAGACCGGACAGGAGGAGACTGTCGATCTGAGAGAGACCGGAGCGGTAAAGCTCCCCTGGCGGATCGACTGGCCGGCCCGATGGGCCTACGAAGGAGTCGACTTCGAGCCTGCCGGAAAGGATCACCACAGTGAAGGAGGTTCGTTCGACACCTCCAAGGAGGTCGTGAAGACCTTCGGTGGGGAGGCTCCTGTGTCGTTTCAGTACGACTTCATAAGTATCAAGGGGCGTGGCGGGAAGATCTCGAGTTCCAGCGGTGAAGTGGTTTCTCTTCCCGATGTGCTTGAAGTCTATACCCCTGAAGTCACCCGTTTCCTCTTTGCCGGAACTCGACCGAACACAGAGTTCGCGATCTCGTTCGACACCGATGTTCTGAAGATATATGAGGACTATGACAAGTGCGAACGGATCTATTTCGGTCTGCAGCAGGTGAATGAGAAGAAGAGGGCCAAGGAGGCGCGGATTTATGAACTCTCTCAGGTACATGGGATACCGGAGGATATATCGTATCAGATACCGTTCAGACATCTGTGCAATCTGCTGCAGATTCACGCAGGCAATGCCGATGCAGTGATCGCCTCACTCGGTGATGTGAAACCTTCTCAGGAAGAGCGCCTCAGACAGCGCTGTGTCTGTGCGTACAACTGGATCACAACCTTCTCACCCGAAGAGTTCCGATGGGTGCTTTCCAGTGAGTCTTCTCCTCTGATCGAACTTACTGAGGTGCAGCGGAATGCAATAAAAGCCCTGTATGCCAAAGTCGAGGCTCTTGATGAATATGATGAAAAAGAGTTCTCTTCGGTGATCTATGATATCGCGAAGGAGGCTGAGATCGATCCTCCCGAGCTGTTCACTGTCAGCTACCGCATTCTCATTGACCGGGAGAAGGGGCCGAAACTCGCAGGATTCATCAAAACCATCGGCAAGGAGAAAGTCCTGCCGATCCTCTCCCGCTATTTCTGATCTTCCGAGCGCCACCTGTATAGGTGGCGTGACAATCAGACCGTTGTGCACCACGGGACAGAACTATACCACATGTTCAATCTGATGAGATGGAACGAATAGGTATTTCTTGCTCCTGAAGGCATCAGAGCGGATTCTGATATATCCTCCTGCATGGGATCTGTACGTGCTGCACATCTTCCCCTCTCCCGCATATTCCTTTCACTGATCATCTTCGATCCACATTGTCATTGATTCTCAGATGGCATCGTTCTGCAGTGAGGGACTGTGTGCTCTTCTGTGATTATTCTTTTGCACAGAAAAAAAACATTTGACAATGCATTCATGTTGATGCATAGTTGACAGAGTAGAATAAGAATCTTTTAAGTGGAGGGCGTATGAACATACTGAAAAAGATAGATGCCTATGTTTCACTTTTCACCGAATGGCTGTTGAGTGCGAGCATCCTTCTGATGGCTATCGTCCTTGTATCGAATGTGATAGCAAGGAAGGTGTTTTCTCACAGTATTCCGGCTGCAGATGAAATCGGTGTTACGCTGATAATTCTGGCAACCTTCAGCGGGATCGGGTACGCGGCAAAAAAAGGCCGCCACATCAGAATGTCCGCCCTCTTTGATGCCGTTCCGAAAAAAGTTCAGAAAGTCCTGATAATCCTCATTTCTGTCGTTACGGCGATTACCTACGTATATGTCTGCTATATCGCGATCGAATATATAGAGTACACGAAAATGCTCGGCAGGGTGACCTCGGCACTGGAGATGCCCGCATGGATACGGGTTGTAATCGTCCCTGTAGGATTTGCACTGGGAGCTATCCAGTATCTGCTGAACATAGTCATCAACATACAGTCTCCGGAAGTATATATCGGAACAGAAAAACCGGCGATGGAGGAATAATATGGTAATGAGTCTACTGTTTATTATGGTGCTGCTTCTTCTACTCGGTTTCCCGATGATTATGACGATGCTGTTCTCCACACTCTATTACATGATGATGTTCATGCCTGATGTAAAACTGTTTACTGTGGTCCAGCAGATGGTTCTTGGCGTACAGAGTCCGGTGCTGATGGCTATTCCCATGTTCATGCTGGCAGCAGATATCATGACAACGGGTCATACCTCGAACAGATTGCTCGATTTTGTGGAGAGTTTTGTCGGACATCTGCCGGGAGGTATGGCGACAACTACCAGCCTGACCTGTGCCTTATTCGGGTCTATCAGCGGATCGACACAGGCTACAGTAGTTGCCGTAGGCCGACCTGTGCGGACGAAGCTGCTGGAGAGAGGGTATCCCGACAGCGAAGTCATGGCACTGATCATCAACTCAAGCAATCTCGCATATCTGATCCCGCCGAGCCTGGGCATGGTGGTCTACGGGGTTGCCAGCGGCGCATCGATCGGGAAACTGTTCATCGCCGGTCTGGGACCTGCAGCTGTCATTTTAGTCATGTTCGGTATATACAGTGCCGTCTACGCGAAGGTGAAGAAGATTCCCCGACTCGAGAAAGCCTCGTTCTCACAGCGCTGGAACGTGACAAAAAAGAGTTCCTTTGCTTTTGGGTTTCCCATTATCATCATGGGAGGAATCTATTCCGGGATTTTCAGTCCAACCGAAGCGGCAGCGGTCTCCGTACTCTATGCTCTTATTGTTGAGGTGTTCCTGTATAAGAGTATCAAGGTGTCGGATCTGTACAGAATAGCTCTTTCGACCGGTATCATCACCACGGTAGTCTTTATTCTTGTTGCTGTCGGAGGTGCCTTCTCCTGGGTGATATCGTATGCACGGGTACCTCAGCTGCTTACAACGGGATTGTTGGGGGAAGCCCCTTCAGTATTCATGATTCTTCTTGTTGTGAATATCCTCTTTTTCATCAGCTGTATGTTCGTTGAGGCTGTGGTTGTGATTCTGATTCTTACCCCGATCTTTGTCCCGATCGCAGCGGCAGCTGGTATCGATCTGGTGCATCTGGGAATTATCATCACACTTCAGGTAGCTATCGGATCAGGGACACCCCCGTTCGGGACGAGTATTTTTACCTGCAGTGCAATCTTCGATAAACCGTTTCTCACTGTCATAAGAAATGAGGGGCCGTATATCGCGATTCTGCTTGTTGCATGTCTCCTGATATCGGCGTTCCCTGAAATCTCACTGTTTCTTGTGAACCTCATGGGATGATCGGCACTATGACATACACTCGCCCTATCTAAGAAATATGAAGTTTTACGTAAAAAGGAGAAATACGATGAAACACAAAATTGCATTAAGTCTGTTGGCTGTGGTCATGCTCGTACTGTTGATGTCCTGCGGAGGGAAAGCCTCTACCGGTTCTGCAGATACACAGGAGACGAAGAACCCGGAAAAGGTCTACACCTTCAAGATCACCCATGAAGAGTATGCCGACACCGTTCCTGACCTCTATGCGAAGGAACTTGCACGGCGGATCGAAGAAAAAAGCGAGGGAAGAATTCAGTTTGAGATTTTCCAGGTGGGACAGCTTGGCGTGGGAGTTGACCTCATCGAGCATCTGCTTACCGGCTCCACACAGATGGCCATCGTCAGTCCCGGGAATGTAGCGACCATAATCCCCGAGGGGCAGGTATTCGCTCTGCACTACCTTCTTCCCACCGATGTCAAGGATGCCTATGATTTCCTTGCTTCCAGTACTGTTGTCACCGAAGAACTTCCAGAGATCTATGCTGAAAAGAACCTCAGGCTCATGGACCTCTGGCCGCTGGGTGCGAGTGACTGGCTCAGCAACCGGGCGATACAATCACCGGAAGACTTCACGGGAATGCCTTTCAGGACGATGGATACTCCCCTGATTATTAAGAATTACGAAGCATATCAGGCAAATCCGACTCCGGTTCCCTATACCGATGTGTACAGTGCACTGCAGCTCAACATGGTCTCAGGGGTTGAAAATCCACTCGGGGCTCTTGTTGATATGAAATGGTATGAGGTACAGGATTATCTGATTCTCTCGAACCATATCATGTACCTTGAAGGTGTCTTCATGAATGACGAAGCATTCAATGCACTGCCTTCTGATCTTCAGAATATTGTATCTGAAACGATTCTTGAAATGCATGATGTAGCCTACGAGCTGCAGGATGAAGCAAATGCAAAAGCAAAAGAGATTCTTGAGGAGCATGTCGAGGTTCTTGATCTGTCCGATGAATCGATTGCTGAATTCAAACGGGCAGCGGCACCAGTGCGAGATTTCTTCAAAGATCAGTATGGTGAGCGTGCTGCCGGGATTCTTGAAGGCCTTGAGACAGAAGTCGAAGAATTCCTGAAATAACACATTAAGAACGGAAAAAGGAGATAGCAGATCATGTTTGCAGATAATGTGCCATTTGAGTTGTTTGAAACACGACAGGAGAAGTGCCGTCAGGAAGCATTGAAAAGAGGACTTACCGGAGTGTATATCTGCTCGAGAGGTGGGGGTACCTTTGACCGGTTTGCCGGCGCCGACTTCTTTGCAAACCATTACCAGCAACGCTGCTATCTTCCTGACAATCCTCCTCTCTGGAGTGGAAGGTCTCACTCGATGCTGTTGATACCTGCACAGGGAGAACCAGTGTTGCTTGTCACGACAACTGAGTACCGGAAGGATCTGGTGGCGATCAAAGACATTCGGTATGCACCTGATTTTCATGAGCTGCTTGCAGATACCGCCCGTGAACTGCACATGGATTCCGGACAGGCAGGAATCATATTTGAAGATACGCTCCATCTCACGATCTTCCGGCATATGCAGGAAAACCTTCCCGGCCTCACCCTCGTCCCCTCTGATGATATTCTTACCGACATGCAGGTTGTCAAACACCCGAGGGAGCGAGAGTCGATACGCGAAGCCTGCCGTATCGGGAGCGAGGCGGTTCGGATTATCATGAGCGGCGTCGAGGCCGGCAAGACTGAGAGCCAGATCATCGGGCCTGCAATGGATTATGTTTTCTCGAACGGTGCTGTGCTTTATTTTGTTGTGACCAACGGTGGACCTGACCACACGCCCGTACATAGTCTGGACTTTCCCGGGTACGACAGTAAGCGTTTACTCGAAACGGGTGATATCTTCAAGGTGGACCTGATAATCCTGTATGAAGGGTACATCTGTGATTTTGGAAGAACCACAGTGGTGGGTGGAGAACCGACTCTGCAGCAGCGGAGGATGATCGAAGAGGTTACGAAGTCCTGTGAACAGGTAATTCAGTCCATTCGTCCCGGTAGGAAGATCAGTGAAATCGTGAAGGAGGGGGATGAGTACCTGAGAACACAGGGGATTTCTCTCTCTTCAGTCCAGAATGATTCTCAGGAGATCTATGCTGCCTTCCCTCCGCACTGGGGACACGGGATCGGGATGACCTGGGAGAGACCCTGGTTTGTCCTTGAAGAGACACTTACGGTACAGGAGCATATGTATCTTGCGGTGGAAAAATGTCTGTACAGTCCTTCGGTCGGTACAGTGAATTATGAACAGAACCTCCTTGTCACTGCTGACGGGGTCGAAGTTCTCACAACAACAGAGAAGTTCTGGATATAGGTGCTATGAAAAAATCACACATAGATACAGAAGCATTGACTGCCTTTATTCAGGATCTCATCCGGATCAAGAGTCTTTCAGGAAACGAAGAGGAGGTCGCACGGCGGATTATCACGGAGATGCATGCTCTGGGGTATGACGAAGTCAGTGTTGATGCCTACGGAAATGTGCTCGGAAAGATCAGGGGCAACAGTTCCCGTTCGATCCTCTTTGAAGGTCATATGGATATTGTCGATGTCCCGAATCCGGAAAGATGGAGTTATGATCCCTTCGATGGGACTGTACACCGGGGGTGTCTCTACGGCAGAGGAGCTTCAGACATGAAAGCGGCACTGGCTGCGATGATTCATGGTGCAGCCGGATGCAGAGAAGATGCTGACCATGGAGATATCTATGTCGCTGCTGTCGTATATGAAGAGATTTTCGAGGGAGTCGGGTTCGGGAAAGTTCTGGACAGGATAACCCCTGATGCGGTGGTTCTCGGTGAGCCGAACGATCTGGAGATCGCCATCGGGCAGAAAGGTAGAGCGGAAATCGTTGTGGAAACCGCAGGGATCAATGCGCACTCTGCTCATCCCGAGCATGGAGTGAATGCAATTGATACGATGGTCACCCTGCTTCATCAGCTCCAGAAACTGCCCGTAGTGGAATCAGATGTGCTGGGGAAGGGAATTGTGGTTGCAACTGATATGATATCTACCCCGTATCCGGGGACGAGTATCATACCGAACAGGTGCCGTGCAACACTGGACAGGCGTCTGATCGAGGATGAGACAAGAGAAAGCGTGTTGAAGCCTCTCATTGATACCATTGAATATCTTCAGGCTGCAGATTCGACGTTCCAGACGCAGGTTTCCTATGCGGTTGAAGAACTGCCGACGTATACCGGTGAAAGATTGCGTTCTGAAAGATTCTATCCCGGCTGGTCTCTTTCCGGGAGTGACCCCCTGGTGAGTCTCGCCCTGGCTGCGTACCGTGAACTCGGTATTGAACCCGTCCTTTCCTCGTATCAGTTCTGTACCGATGGAAGTGAGTCTGCGGGAAAACGGCATATACCCACAATCGGTATCGGACCGGGAAAGGCCAGTATGGCACATGTCGTGAATGAGTGTGTCGAATTGGAAAAGGTCTTTTTAGCGGCAGATATATACTTTACATTGGCTAAAAGATTTAAATAGTGTAGAATGAGCTACTTTTGTGTAAGGAGACTCGGTTATTGCTTATGGATCAGGTAGCGATCGGATTGCGTATCAAGAAAATTCGAATGCAGCAGAGAAGGACACAGCAGGACATTGCTGATTTCTGCGGTTTTACGAAAAGCCACCTCTCGAAGATAGAAAAAGGCAAAGTCATGCCATCGATAGGTGTCCTCGCAAAAATCGCTAATTCATTGAGTATCAAGATATCCATCCTTCTTGATGAGGAGCATCACGAGACTATCACGCATGATGCAGGGGCCCGGATTGCCGATAATCTCATTACAACGGCCAATGGGTACTCCATCTACCCGTTTGCAGCCTCTCAGGAAGATAAGAACATGCAGCCGTTTTTCTTCGTGACCCGCAAGGATGAACACCGTCTCCATACAACGACGCATGACGGTGATGAGTTCCTCTATATACTTGAAGGTGAAATGCTTCTACGCATAGGTGCTCAGGAGTATCATCTCAAAGCGGGTGATGGTCTCTATTTCAACGGGCAGGAAGAGCATCAGACAGTTCCTTTAACTGATATCGTAAAAGTCATTGATATCATTTCAACCTGACATCCTGAGAAGGTCGTTATCATTGCCCTGGCAGATGGTAGTGACCTGATACTTTCTTCAATCAGGGAGCGTGGAACCTGTGATGCTCCCACGGCTGCACGTCAGGATGATCAGGGCCCAATTCTGCAGACAGGAGTTTTATTTCTTGACGAGGCGTAACGGTCGGATACTGTATGCTGTAATAAACTCTTCAATCTGTGCAGGGTTCAGCCACGCCTCCACCTCTCCAGTTGATACCCAGATCCACTGTGACGGCGTGTATTTTCTACGCGCCTCATAGGAAGCCTCATACCAGCCGTTTTTCAGGTCACCGATCGATACCATCTTCTGGATGGCTCCGGAGGGAACCGGGACTTCATCGGTCACTTCGTATCCTCCGAAATCCCAGAGGTGGATTCTCTGCTTCCATGCATACAGCTGCGAGTCAATGATCACTGATTCAAAGTACGGGTGAAGTTCCTCCCCGTTCAGGTAGAGCCTCCCGACCCGTCCTTCACTGCGTGAACCTGTGAGTGTCGTCTCTATCCGGTATTCCCAGGAAACGGCAGAGACCTCCTGAGTACCGGAGGTCCCTGCATCGGTGAAAACCAGGATCATCAGCGAGAGTGCAAGCATCAGTTTATTCATCATTTTCTCCCTGTGGTCCTGTGTGCCTGACGTGTATATCAGTCTTCCGCAAACCAGTAATCAAGTAATTCATACCATGTGTTTACGGTGCTGTCATCCGTCAGAGAGAGAAAGTCGAGCTTTCCGTAGGAACCTGATGAGCTGCTATAATCGGAGTTGGTGTAGAACGCAGAGATGTAGGCCCAGTCATTTGAGTACCCTTCTTCTTTGAAGTCACCGGCGGGGAAGAAGAAGCCGAGCCCATGCTTGCCGTCAACATGTGCTGTTCCGCCATTCGCCTCTGCATCGTAATGGCTTCCACCCCAGGAAGAAATCACTGCATCGTCGACAGCGGTCTTCAAGGTGGCAGCAGCAGTGCTCAGGCTTGAGAGATTGCCGTCTGATGAAACACGGTCAGCAAAGTCGTACAGGTCAAAG
>Ga0272443_10002864_pt1 | contig 21265 bp, 18 predicted proteins | sample SSMAcet12_FD_193581 | JGI IMG/M metagenome (GOLD analysis project Ga0272443, IMG submission 193581) | Marine sediment archaeal communities from Little Sippewissett salt marsh, Falmouth, MA, United States - SSM-Acet-12 | ecosystem: Environmental > Aquatic > Marine > Wetlands > Sediment ... | reverse complement strand
ACTCCCGATGCTCGAAGCTATAAAGAAATACGCCGATATCGATGCGGCAAACCTTGACGACAACGGTCTTGTCGCTGCGTGCAAGGACAAAGGCATCGAGATCGAGGAAGGCCGTGGACGCGCCAAGATCATCGATGACGTCTTCACTGAGAAAGTAGAGCCCAACCTGATAGACCCGACATTCATCATTGACCACCCGCTGGAGATGTCACCGTTCGCCAAGATACATCGTGACAATCCAAAACTCACCGAGCGATTCGAGCTGTTCATTTGCCAGATGGAGATGGGTAACGCATTCACCGAGTTGAATGATCCGCTGGATCAGAGAGAGAGATTCGAGATCCAGCACCAGCTCTCCAAACTTGGAGACAAAGAAGCCCAGGTGATGGACGAAGATTTTCTCCGGGCAATGGAACACGGTATGCCCCCGACTGGAGGCCTCGGATTCGGCGTGGACAGACTCGTGATGCTTCTCACTGATCAGCCCAATATCAGGGATGTCCTCCTGTTTCCGCAGCTAAAACCGGAGTAAGTAATGCGCTTCGAGTTCCTCGTAGCCGCGCGCTACATGAAATCGAAACAGCGGGAGAGCTTCATTTCCGTGATCACCCTGATCACGATTGCGGGAATAGCCATCGGAGTGGCTGCCCTCGTCGCTGTGCTGTCGATGATGAATGGTTTCGAATCCGAAGTTCGTGAGCGTATCGTCGGGACGCTCGCTCACGTCACCGTCTACACTTTCGATGATGTGGGCGTTCAGGAAACGGAATCGCTGATGGAGGATGTCCTGTCGGCAGATCATGTTCTTGCGGCATCTCCATTCATCTATTACAAGGCATCTATTTCTTCGCATCGGGAAAACGATGGTACGATGGTGCGCGGGATCGACCCTCAGCTTGAACGGGGCGTGTCATCGCTCGCCGAGACCATCGTCGAAGGCGATCTGATGCTCGATACGCTCGACACGGGACTCCCCGGCGCAGTGCTGGGAAAGACACTTGCGAACAGGCTCGGTGTGGCGGTCGGCGACAGAATAGTGCTGATGAGCCTCAAGGACATTACTTTCTCGGGAGGTGTGACGGGCATGACCATGCCCAAGGTTGCCCAATTCACCGTATCGGGAATATTCTCCAACGGGCTATACGAATATGACGCATCGCTGTGCTACATCAGCATTCCTGCGGCACAGAAACTCTTCAAAATGGGTGAAAAAGTCACGGGAGTACAGATCAAGATAGACGACATGTACAGGTCACGCAACGTGTCCGAGATCCTCAACGAGCAGCTTGGATTCCCCTACTTCGCCACCGACTGGACACAAATGCACAAAAGCCTCTATTCGTGGATGAAATTGGAGAAGTACGGTATGTTCATAGGTTTTGCGCTCATTATCGCAGTAGCAGCCTTCAACATCATATCGACTCTCATCATGTTCGTGCTGGAAAAGAAGAAAGAGGTCGCGATTCTCAAGTCCATGGGAGCCACTCGCCGGTCCGTGATGAGAATATTCGTATATCAGGGGATTGTTGCAGGAACTGTAGGGACAGTTGCAGGTACCATCTTAGGGGTGGTGATATGTTTGCTTCAACAGGAGTTCGGCCTGATCTCGCTTCCTGCCGACATATATTTCATAAGCAAGCTGCCTGTAAAGATGATGCCTCTGGATCTGTTGCTGATTGCAGCAACCTCGATATTCCTGAGTTTCCTGGCAACTTTATACCCGGCTTATCGCGCAGGAAGGCTGTATCCTGTTGAAATCCTTAGATATGAGTAGATTTTGCTAAACTATTGTGACATATGGGCGAAAATATGAATAGCCATCGGAACGGCGGGACTGAGAACCGGATAGACACTGCCAGAGACGACAACGTAATCAGGGCATCCGGGCTTAGGAAGGTTTTCAAGTCAGTGGACGGTCAACTGGAAGTGCTCAAGGGTTTGGACTTGAACGTGAAACGTGGAGAGATGGTGTCAATTGTCGGGGAATCGGGTGCGGGAAAGAGCACCCTCCTACATATCCTCGGCGGCCTTGATACTCGCACCGATGGTGAACTTGAAGTATGCGGAGTTGATTACTCCGAAATGAACGACGATTCCCTGGCAGGCTTCAGGAACAATAAGATAGGATTCGTATTTCAGTTTCATCACCTGCTGAGTGACTTCAACGCATTGGAAAACGTGATGATGCCTCTTCTGATAGCGGGAAAAGACCAAACGGAATCAAGGCGCAAAGCGTCCAACTTGTTAGAAAGAATGGGATTGGAGACCAGACTTAAGCACAGGCCGGGAAAGCTCTCGGGCGGTGAACAACAGCGGGTCGCTGTGGCGCGGGCTTTGGCTACCGATCCTCAGGTTGTGCTTGCTGATGAACCCAGCGGCAATCTTGACACCAAAACTGCCTCTTCACTTCACCAGACACTGCTCGACCTGAATGACAAACTGGGTATCACTTTTATTATTGCAACTCATAATCGTGATTTCGCCAGGAACGCCGATAAGGTATATGAGCTTACTGACGGCGTTGCAGTCGCCAAAGACATAGGAGACTTGTGATGAAGCTGTGCGAAGACTGTCACGAACGGGAAGCCACGATTCACCTGACTCAGGTAGTCGGCAACAAGCAGATAGTGCTCAACCTCTGCAGCCAGTGTGCAGCTAAACGCGGCTTCGACAACCCGTTGAAGAACGTCCCCTTCCCACTCGGTGATTTCCTCTCAAGCATGGTTGAAAAATCACCGTCCGGGGATAGTGAAGCTCTCCAGAAACTCGTCTGTTCTGGTTGCGGCATGACATTCTCGGAGTTCAGGAATACGGGCAGATTCGGCTGTGGGAAATGCTACGAGGCATTTCACGCCCAGCTCGATGAGCTCCTGCGCAAGGTTCACGGAGCCAACAGACATAGCGGCAAGTTTCCATCGGGTTCACCGGAAAGAATGCAGCCTCTCAGGGAAGAACGCAAGCTGCAGGAAGAACTGCGATCAGCTATCGAGACAGAGGATTTCGAGAAGGCTGCGGAACTGAGGGATCGACTGAAGGCTATGACGGCCGATAAGCATTAGGTGTTGCCCTGTGCTTAGGCGGCTGGTATATTTTTAGTAGAGGGATTATGTTTGAAGACTTGGTACAAAAACCTGCTAAGTGGTTAGAAGCAGACGGCGAGGAATCCTCGATAGTCGTTTCAAGCAGGGTTAGAATCGCGAGGAACATCGCCAATCTCGAATATCCGGGAAGGGCGTCCTCTGATATTCGAAGCCGTGCAAAAGACTTCATTCAAATGGCTTTGCAGGAGAAGGGGTTCTTCGAAGTCGGCAAGCTGTACGATTCGCAGAGTATCCCTGACCTCGACCGGCACTTCCTCATAGAAAGGCATTTGATATCGCCGGAGTTCATGTCGGACAGGGACAACAGGGCCTTCTACATTCGCAACGATGAGTCGGCCTCTGTCATGATAAACGAGGAAGATCACCTGCGCATTCAGACATTCCAGTCGGGGCTGGAGACTGTTCAGGCTGCAAGACTGGCGGAACTGATCGACGGCCAGCTCGGTGAGAGGTTAGAGTACGATTATAACAAAGATTACGGATTCCTTACATCCTGCCCAACCAATGTGGGAACAGGACTCCGCGCATCCGTGTTAATACACTTGCCGGGATTAGTTCTGACAAACGAGATTGACGCTGTCATCTCGCAAATAACAAAAGTCGGCCTCGCAGTGAGAGGATTCTACGGTGAAGGTACCGATGTTCTCGGCAACCTCTTCCAGATATCCAATCAGACAACGTTAGGCCGAAAAGAGGAAGATATCGTAAGCTCCCTGGAGGAAGTAACCAGGCAGCTGATAGGACACGAAGAAAACGCCCGAATGACCTTGATAAAGGATGCGGGTGACGAGATAAAGGACAAGATATGGAGAGCATACGGCATACTCATGAACGCTCGTGTTCTCTCCTCAGAGGAAGCTATGAACTTGCTGTCTGCAGTGAGACTCGGTGTCGCGATGGGAATTCTCGACATGCTGCCCACGCGTCTCGTGAACGAAGTGATGCTGCTGGTTCAACCGGCGCACCTGCAGAAGCTGCTTAAAGAAGAACTTTCATCATCTGAGCGCGATAGCCGAAGGGCCGAATTAGTTCGCAACAAGCTATCCGGAAGATGATTGCAGATAACCAGGGAGGTTTATCATGAATGAGATGTTCACTGAATTGGCGAGAAAGGCAATCGAATACGCTCGTGACGAAGCTGCCCGACTGCGCCACGACTACATCGGGACTGAACATCTTCTCCTCGGTTTGATAAGACTGGGCGAAGGTCGAGCGGTCGAAATCATAACCAACATCGGGCTTGAACTCTCCGACCTCAAGCAATCCATCGAAGATGTCGTGCAGCCGTCAGGCGGCACGATGACTATGGGTCAGCTTCCGCTCACTGCAAGGGCGAAAAAGACGCTTGAAGTCGCCGGACAGGAAGCCCGCGCTTTGAAATCGAAGGACATTGATACTGAGCATATTCTGCTGGCGCTGTTGAAGGACGAAGAAGGCGTAGCGGCGCAGGTCCTGACCATGTATGACATCTCCTATCAGGAGGTCTATGACGAGCTCAAGAATATTCTCAGTGGAAACCCATCATCGTTTGCCCGCAAGCGCAAGAAAAGCAAAACGCCTGCCCTGGATCACTTCGGCAGGGATCTCACCGAACTCGCGCGGCGCGGCAAGCTTGATCCGATCATCGGACGTGAAGATGAGATCGAGCGCGTCAGCCAGATACTCTCGCGTCGCAAGAAAAACAACCCCGTCCTGATCGGTGAGCCGGGTGTCGGCAAGACTGCGATCGCGGAAGGGCTTGCCCAGAGAATCGTTCAGGGCAAAGTTCCGCAGACTCTCGAGAACAAGAGACTCGTTACGCTCGACATGGCATCCCTTGTCGCCGGTACCAAGTATCGTGGTCAGTTCGAGGAACGCCTGAAAGCCGTGATGAACGAAATCATAAGCTCGAAAGACGTTATCATCTTCATTGATGAGCTTCACACGATAGTCGGAGCGGGCGGTGCCGAGGGTTCTCTCGACGCATCGAACATTTTCAAACCCGCTCTGTCACGCGGCGAACTTCAATGTATCGGCGCGACAACTCTTAACGAGTACCGCAAGTACATCGAAAAGGATGGCGCCCTCGAAAGAAGGTTCCAGACTGTGATGGTCGAGCCGCCGTCAACCGACGACACGATCAAGATACTCAACGGACTCAAGCTGAAGTACGAAGAGCATCACCGGTTGACTATCACTAACGAAGCCATCGAGGCCGCAGTGAAACTCTCGGACAGGTATATCACGGGCAAATTCCAGCCCGATAAGGCTCTCGACATTATTGACGAGGCCGGGTCTCGTGCGCATCTGTCGACTTACACGAAACCTCAGGAGTTCACCGATTTCGAAACCGAAATCGAAGAGCTTTCCAAGAATAAAGAAGATGCCGTCAAGAACCAGGAATTCGAGCGTGCCGCCCATTTGCGCGATGAGCTTAAGGCCAAGCGCGAGAAACTTGAACAGATGAAGCAGGACTGGGAGGCCGCACGCGAAGAAGAGGAAGTGGAACTTGTCGGAGAGGATGTTGCTGCGGTCGTGTCCAAGGTCACCGGAATCCCGCTCTTCAGACTGGAAGAACAGGAGTCACGGCGACTGCTTCGAATGGAAGACGAACTTCAGAAACGGATTGTCGGCCAAACTGAGGCAATTTCGGCGATTACCAAAGCTATCAGGCGCGCGCGCGCAGGTCTCGGTAATCCTACCCGTCCGATCGGTTCATTCATCTTCCTCGGCCCGACAGGTGTCGGAAAGACCGAACTCGCGAGAGTGCTCGCGCAGTTTCTCTTCGAAGATGAGAACGCGCTGATTCGTATCGACATGTCGGAGTACATGGAGAAGTTCGCTGTCTCAAGACTCGTTGGCGCTCCTCCGGGATATGTCGGATATGAAGAAGGCGGACAGCTGACCGAGAAGGTCAGAAGGCACCCCTACTCTGTGGTTCTTCTCGATGAAATCGAAAAGGCCCATCAGGATGTCTTTAACATTCTCCTGCAGTTGCTCGACGACGGCAGTCTGACGGATTCATTCGGCAGGAAAGTCGATTTCCGGAACACGGTCATTATTATGACTTCGAACATCGGAACTCGGCAGATATTCGACTCCAAGACGCTCGGCTTCAAGTCAGCCGATGCAGCGGATACGCCGGATCATGATGCCATGACCAAACGCGTCAAAGAGGAACTCAAGAAGCTGTTCAATCCGGAGCTGTTGAATCGAATCGACGAGACTATCATTTTCAGGCAGTTGACCAAGGATCACATCAAGGAAATCATCGACATCCAGATTTCCGATGTCGCCAAGAGATTGGCAGACAAGGGCATATCGTTCAAGCTTTCTCCAACTGCGAAGGAGTACCTTGCTGACAAGGGGTATGATCCTCACTACGGTGCAAGGCCGCTCAATCGGGCGATCCAGAAATACCTCGAGGATCCGCTTGCCGAGGAGATTCTCCGTGGGCAGTATGCCGGTGACTGCAACATTCTGGTAGACTTCACTGAAGGAAAGGAGTCGCTGGAGTTCAGGGTCAATCCGAAGTCCTCGGAGAAACCGGATGAAAAGCCTGTAGTATCATAGATTTTTCGCTTGCCATTTCGGCGGGCAGACATATATTCTTATCTTGACTTGAAAAAGCCCAAATCACGATATTTGGGCTTTACTATAGCGTTGACAGGAGGAATCCAATGGCTCATAAAAAAGGTGTCGGATCGTCACGTAACGGGCGCGACTCCCACGGACAGCGACGCGGTGTGAAGGCATACGGTGGCGAGTTCGTTACGGCCGGCAGCATTATCATAAGGCAGTGCGGCACGAAGTTCCACCCCGGAGAAAATGTCGGTCTTGCCAAAGACTTTACCATCTTCTCGCTGATTGACGGCCATGTGAAATTCGCGCGCAAAGGCCGCGATAAAAAGGTCGTTTCCGTAGAAGCTCTTACCAGCTAACTGCTTTCTCCCACGCAGCCCCTATCATCAAGGAGAGGTGTATCATGCGTGATATCGACGTTAGTGAAATAATTCCCAAAGTACGTCAAATGTGCATGGAGGCTAACTACTTCCTCGGCGATGATGTATTCAGCGCCCTCAGGAAAGCCTCCGAAACCGAGGAATCCCCTGTCGGGAAAGGCATACTCCTCGATATCATCAAGAACGCCGAAATCGCCCACGACCAGGAAGTCCCCATGTGCCAGGATACTGGATTCGCGGTCTTCTTCGTCGAGGTCGGTCAGGATGTTCATTTCACCGGCGGATCTGTTACCGAGGCAATCAATGAAGGCGTTCGCCAGGGTTACAAGGACGGTTACCTGCGAAAGTCAATCCTCGGCGATCCGATCCAGAGGGTCAACACTAAAGACAACACGCCTGCCGTGATTCACTGGGATGTTGTCCCCGGCGACAAAGTCAAAATCACATTCGCGGCTAAGGGCGGCGGCTCGGAAAACATGAGCGAAGTCAAAATGATGAAGCCGTCTGATGGGGTCGAGGGCCTCAAGGAATTCGTGCTCGATCGTGTGAGACGTTCCGGTGGCAATCCCTGTCCCCCGATCATCGTCGGCGTCGGAGTCGGCGGAACATTCGAGAAGTGTGCCCAGCTTTCGAAAAAGTCACTGCTTCGCGAAGTGGGTTCCAGACATGAAGACCCGTATTATGCCGCTCTCGAAGATGAACTTCTCGAAAAGGTCAACAAGATCGGCATCGGCCCGCAGGGACTCGGCGGCCGTACCACCGCGCTCGCGGTGTTCATCGAGGCCCATCCCTGTCACATAGCCAGTTTCCCGGCGGCTGTCAACATTCAGTGTCATGCCGCACGACACAAAGAAGTCATTATCTGATTGGAGATAGATCATGGCTGATGAAAAAGTGAAAGTCACAACGCCGCTCACGGATGATGTCGTCAAGAAGTTGAAGATCGGCACGCAGGTTCTGATCAGCGGCACGATATACACCGGGCGCGACGCTGCCCATAAGAAAATGACCGAATCGCTCGCCAAGGGTGAGGAGATTCCGTTCGATCCCAAGGGTCAGATCATCTATTTCGTAGGTCCGGCCCCGGCGAAACCGGGACATGCTATCGGTTCTGCAGGTCCCACGACCTCATATCGCATGAATGCGTATTCACCCGCGATGCTAGATGCCGGTCTCAAAGGCATGATCGGCAAGGGTGCCATGTCCGAGGAGGTTCGCGGTAAACTGCAGGAACATTACGGATGTTACCTGCTTGCAATAGGCGGCGCAGGCGCTCTGATCGCCAAGTCGATCAAGGAAGCCGAAGTTATCGCATACGATGAACTCGGCCCTGAGGCTGTCCGCAAGCTCACAGTCGAGGACTTCCCCGCAATAGTGGTCTACGACTGCTATGGCGGCAACCTCTTCGAAGAAGGCATCAAGAATTACGGGCGAGAGTAAGCCGCTCGCACACACTGGACCAAGATACGATTTCATTGACCGCCGTGCTCTCCGCGCGGCGGTTTTGTTTTAGAAATAGACTGACAGGCCGAAGAGAACGGCGCTTGACTTCAGAGCGAACAATCGAACGACCTCGCTCTATGCCGCCGGTTGATCCGGTTTGGGGAGTTTCCCGCGTAACTTCGCCCAGATCGATTTCCACTTCAGCTTCTGAATCGCACCCGTAGGATCGAGATCCTTCGGACAAACCTGCTGACAGTTGAAAATCGTATGGCACCGGAACACGCCGTAGTCAGTGGCAACAAACGCGAGCCGCTCGTTGGTGGCGCCGTCACGGCTGTCATCGACAAACCTCAGGACCTTCAGAAGCGCGGCGGGGCCGAGATAGTTCTCATCCGTAGCAACCACAGGGCATGACCCGAAACATGCTCCACAGAGAATGCAGTCGACTTTGCCGGCCAGCTTCTCGCGCTCTTCCTGTGTTTGTATGTATTCGCGCTCAGGCGGATCTTCCTTCGGTATCAGGTAAGGCTTAATCAGCTCGTAGTTCTTGAAGAACGGCTTGAGATCGACCACGAGATCACGAATGATTGTCGAGTGAGCGAGCGGCCGTATGGTAATCGTATCCGAGCTGAGGTGATCTATATTCGTCTCGCAAGCAAGGCGGTACTGGCCGTCGATATGCATCGCGCAGCTGCCGCATACGGCCTGCCTGCAGGATGATCTGAATGCAAGAGATGAATCTTTGTTCTCGAGTATCCAGTACAAACCTTCCAGAACTGTCATCCCTTTGATGTCAGGAAGCTCGTATGTCTGGAAGTACGGTTTCTGGTCCTTGTCCGGATCATACCTGAGTATCTTGAACTTGATCATATCAGTACTTCCTTTCTTCCGGTTCGAACTGTCCAAGTTTGACAGGCTTGTAACTGATCTTAGGACCATCACTGGTATATGTGAAGATCGTATGTTTCATCCACGGATCATCAAGTCGTTTCGGGAAGTCAGTTCGAAAATGCGCACCGCGACTTTCTTCCCTCACGAGCGCACCCTCGGCGATCATCTGCGCCGCGTCAAGATTACCCGCGATCTCCGATACCCAGATGAAATCGTAGTTGAACCCTTTATTAATCTGGATAGCCCGAATCTTCCCGAACCGTTTCTTCAGCTCGCGGATCTTGTCGCAGGCTGCCTTCATGTCCTTGCCGTTTCTGAAGATTCCGACTTTCTCCATCATGACTGCGGCAAGCTCGTTCTTGATGTCGTATGGATTCTCGTCGCCGGAACCCTTAATCATCGAATCGAACCTGCTGGCTTCGCTTTTAACCGCATCATTGATCGTGCTTTCATCACCCATTTCGCCGTTCGGAAGGTACTCGGCGACATATCCGCCGCCGATCTTTCCGAAAACAACCGTTTCGAGCAGTGAGTTTCCACCGAGCCTGTTGGCACCGTGCACGGAAGCACAAGCGCACTCACCCGCAGCATAGAGACCCTTGATTTCGGTCTCAGTCTTCTCATTCGTGTCAATACCGCCCATAGTGTAGTGCTGGGACGGCCTCACGGGAATCGGTTCCTTGATCGGATCGACATTGACGAACGAGAGCGCGAGATCGCGTATGCCGGGGAGACGATGCATGATCTTCTGCTCTCCGAGGTGACGGAGATCGAGATGAACATACGCATCTTCGAATCCTCTCCCCTCCATCACTTCCGTCTGGATGGATCGAGCGACAATGTCTCGTGGTGCAAGTTCCATGATCTTCTCGGAGACATAGTTCTTCATGAACCGCTCGCCCTTGTTGTTGATCAGGTAACCGCCCTCTCCCCTGCATCCTTCGGTCATGAGAATCGACGACGGCCAGAGACCCGTCGGGTGGAACTGAATGAACTCGAAATCCTTGATAGGCACACCGGCCCAGTATGCGAGCGACACGCCCATCCCTGTTGATGTATGGGCATTGGTCGTGTTGGTCGAATATACCCTGCCTGAACCGCCTGTGGCGAACATCACGGCTTTCGCGGCCATCGGCACGAACTCGCCCGATTCGATATCGAAGCAAACGAGCCCATGACACCTGCCGTCGCTCACGACAAGCCTGGTAACCATGAACTCGACATAGACTTCGACTTCGTATTTTACCGCCTGTTCATAAAGCGTTTGCAGGAGATAATGCCCGGTTCGATCCGCACCGTAGCATGTACGGGGAAATCCCGCACCGCCGAACGGCCTCTGCGCGATCTTGCCTTCGGGAGTCCGCGAGAACGGACAGCCCGCATGCTCCATTTCAATGATTCTCCCCGGAGCAGCATCACACATCATCTTGACAGCATCCTGATCGGCGAGAAAGTCAGAACCTTTCACGGTATCGTAGGCGTGTCGTTCAGGCGTGTCATCATGCCCGGTCTCGGCATTCCCGAGCGCGGCGTTGATTCCGCCCTGGGCTGCCCCGGAATGTGATCGTACCGGATGTATCTTTGATACCAGGGCAACATCCACCCCACGTTTCTTCGCCTCTATGGCAGCCGATAATCCCGCAAGCCCCCCGCCGACTACTAAGAAATCATGCTTGATCATTCCAACTACCTCCTTAGTGTCCGAAGAGCTTTGGCAGAACAGATATAACAGTCCACGTCATGACAGCGACGAAAAGAATCATCACTATCCAGAAAATCGCTTTATGTCTTCGGGTAGCTGAGAAGAAGTCGGCGATTATGATCCTGATCCCGTTAAGCATGTGGAAGAACACTCCCACGGCAAGCAGTAGTTCCAGCGCATGGAACAGCGGCGTCTGAACCGTGCCCAGACGCTGCGTAAACGCCTCGGGACCGCTTCGGGCCGAACTCAGGACCCACGTGTGCATAATGAGATATACCGCAAGACCAATCCCTGTAAGCCTGTGAAGGACGTAAGAGAAGGTACCGATGTTCGGATTGAGTCTTGCCTCATTGACAAATATTCCGGCAAATCCTTTGAAGCTCATCGATTCCTCCTACGCCTTGAACAGATTGATTAGTGTATCCGCGCCGAAGTAAGTCAGCGCCAATCCGACCAGCCAGAGCAACGCTATGGCAACCCGACGAACCATGTCGGAAGGCCTGTAATCAGCGATTATCCCCCACAAACCATTCATGGCGTGAAAGACGCAGCATGGAACGAAGAGGATGTAAAACACCTTCCAAACCAACGATCCGGAAAGTCGCGCGTTTACCAGCGAGAAGTCAATAATCCGCTCGCCGAGGGACAAATGATTGACGTTCATGTGAGTGAACAGGAACACCACCAGCATTATTGCGGAAATCCGCTGGAGGAGCCAGGTCATTGTGCTCCTGCTCGAGCTGTATTCACTCATGAAGCCCTCCTAAGACTTTATATCACTCTCTGGATATGTTAGCGTTAAAAAGATCATTATCTTTGTCAAAACTGATCGAATACTCATTTCCACATTCAAGACTGTCAACCAAAATGGTCTCCCCTTTACTTCACATTGCACACAAAATGCAGATAAGTGTCGTCTAAGTCAATCAATTTGAATTTGACATGCACTAACACCTCCGGTATATTCGTGAACTGATAAGACAAGAAGTTGTATAAGCGTTAACGGATGTTCGTACCGACGATAATTGGGTGAGAATATGGAGACCCCAAAAATGAAACACAATTGGCGTAATTTCGCATGGACTGCACTTTTGATGATTGCGATGATTCCCGTATTCTCGGGATGTATTCAGGAGGACATCACTTCCTCTGATGATACCGGTACGAACGTAGTCCTCACAGGGACATGGCAGTCGCCGTTACCTCAAGGCAACATACTGTATGACGTATGGACCGACCCCGAAACCGGGACAACATTCGCCGTCGGCGAATTCGGTGCGGTTCTCGAAATCTCCAATGGCCAGCTTGTGTCATTCGGTACGTTGACAGACGCCGATCTCTTCGGCATTTGGGGAACATCCTCCTCCAGCCTGTATGCCTGTGGAGGATCAGGAGCGATATTCTACTTCGACGGGGAGCGATGGAATACGATGGCATCCGGCACGTCGAACATCATTCTCGACATCTTCGGCTTTTCGGATCAGAGCGTGTATGCGGTCGGAACCGGCGGCCTCATACTCTACTATGACGGCGTCGAATGGACGGTGATGGAATCCTCCACGACGCAGACCGTTTACTCGGTTTGGGGTAACTCCGTTGATGATGTCTATGCCGTCGGGCTGAACGGGATGATTCTCCACTATGACGGAGTCGAGTGGGCAATGGAACCGGAGGTTACGACAAATGCCCTCTTCGCGGTCTGGGGCGGTGAAGGTGATGTCATCTATGCCGTCGGCAGCGGTGGCAAAGTCGCTTACCGTGACGGCCGTCTCGGAGGCGAGTGGGAAACATTTGTGGTTGACTCTGCAGTCAATCTTTACACGATCTGGGGACCTTCATCCGATGCGTTTTATGCATCTGGCGATGACGGTCGAGTCGTGTTGATCTCGGGCAACGACTGGGTGGCAGTCACTGGCCTTCCCGAGGAAATACACGGTCTCTATGGTATCGAAAGTGACGAGCTGACCATGAGCGGTGCAAACGGAGTGCTGTACCAGAGATCGAATGACATCACTCGCAAGATAGTTCCTCGTCCCACAAACGCCCAGTTGCGGAGCGTGTGGGGAGCTGATGACAAGACCGTATTCGCAGCCGGTGATGGCGGGATTGTTCTCGCTCGAAATGGAACCGGATGGAGAACATCCGTACAGAGCCTGACCACCAACCCCATACTGGAGCTGTGGGGAGCGTCAGAGAACGCAGTGTTCGCGGCAGCAGGTGACAAAATACTCTACTTCAACGGTAAGTTCTGGTCCGTGAGCTACGAGGCTTCTGAATCGATCGAAAACTATGTCACGCTGTGGGGAAGCAGTCCATGGGACATTTATGCGGCTGGAGATTCGGGCCGGGTCATACATTTTGACGGCGGAGACTGGACACCACTCGAGACAGGGACTGACAAAAACATAGCTGCTATCACAGGCACTGTTGAGGGCCTTGTCTACGCGGCAGGCGAAAGCGGGACTATTCTTAAATACGACGGCCAGACCTGGAACACTATCTACAGCGACGACGACTATTACTTCCTCGGCATCTACGCCCGGAACCAGAATAGGATTATGGCCGTAGGAGTGGATGGTGTCGCTGTTTACTATGACGGCGCCCAGTGGATTCAGACCCTCTATGGATCCGGCATTGACCTTCTCGACATCTGGGGTATTTGGTCCGACAGGATGTTCGCGGTCGGCAGAAACGGCTGGATCATCTACTTCGACGGATCAACGTGGACAATCCTCGCCTCCGGAACTAATCAGGATCTTCTCGGAATATGGGGCTGGGAGGAAGACAGGTTCTATGTTGTCGGGGATGGCGGAACGATCAGGTCATACAAGGCTACGGGGCTGAATTAGGATTTCTGATCATCATCACTTATGGCGGAGACTTTTCGTTCCAGTTCTCTGAGTTGCTTCACATACTCCGGCAGCTTTCCAACGCACGCTTCGATTTTCATCGCACGAATCTTCTCTCGGGCAGGTGATCCGAATACCGTGGTCCCGGCTTCTATACCTCTCGCGACTCCAGATTGAGCGGCAATCTGAACACCATCACCGATGTCGATGTGGCCGACTATTCCGACCTGACCGGCTGCGACAACGTAGTCGCCGAGCTTGGTAGAACCCGACACTCCAACCTGTGAAACGAGGATGCATCCCTTGCCCATTTTAACATTGTGGGCGATTTGCACGAGATTGTCTATCTTCGAACCTTCTCCGATATGAGTATCTCCAAGCGTACCCCTGTCAATCGTGACGTTTGCTCCTATTTCCACGTCGTCATCGATCACGACACGCCCCACCTGGTATATCTTGTGGTGAACGCCCCCGGAGGTTGCATAGCCGAATCCGTCAGATCCGATCACCGTACCGCTGTGCACGATGACACGGTTCCCGATGAGCGTCTTCTCCCGGACAGTAACATTCGGATACAAAAGGCAGTCGTCGCCGATTTCGCTTGATTCGCCGATGAAGTCGTTGGCGAGAATCGCCGTGTTCTTCCCTACAGTGCAGTGATCCTCTATGACGACATTCGGACCGACGTGAGCCGTAGCGTCGATGCGGGCCGACTCAGCAATCACAGCCGTGGGATGAGTGCCGGGAGCGTACCTCCTGGCAGGATAGAAGATCCTGACAGCCTGCATAAACGCGAAGTATGGCTCCGGATGCAAAAGAAGAGTCAGCCTGTCACTCGTCGTGCCTGAAGCCGCAATAACCGCAGATGCATTAGTTGTCTTGAGGTAGGGTAGATACTTCTTGTTCGCTACGAATGTCAGATCACCGGGGCCCGCATCCTGAATGCCCGCGAGCCCGGTCAATTCAACTGAACCATCACCAGAGACTTCAGCACCGATCTTATCGGCGACTGAAGCTGCGGAGTAACGGGGTCTACTGGATCTCAGAGAGTTCCTCCAGTACCTTCTCGGTTATATCGAGGTTCTTGCTGGCGTAGGCGATATTTCCATTCACCGCATCGAATATATAAAGATAGTTGTTCTCGATAGCAATCTTCTCGAGCACTGCGGTTATCTTGTCAAGAAGCGGTTTTGTCAACTCCTGATTACGTCTTTCCGCCCTTCCATTGGGACCGAAGATATCATTGGTGAACTTCTGCAATGCCGCTTTCTTGGTCTCGATCTCGTCCTGCTTCTCCGTGAGCTTGGTGGGCGAAAGAATCAGGCGCTGCTTTTCGAGTTCGGTTTCCAGTGAATCGACCTCGCGCTGCATGTCGAAACCTTCCTGATTCCACTCATCGATTTCCTTGTCGAATGCCTCCTGCGCATCCTGGAATTCTTTGAATTCCTGGCGGATTCTGTACGAATCGATGTAGACGATTCTGCCCTCCTGCGCCATCAGGTCATCGGCTGCCATGAACATGACTGCCGCCGCTATAACCAGAAGGACTGCTGATTTTCTCAAGTTAACAACTCCCACTTCAATCTCTCCTTACTTCTGCTTAAACTTGTTATCAGGAAACTAGAATGTTGTGCCAACCTGGAAGTGTGGTTTCCAGCCTTTATCCGGATCGTCTATCGTTCGGCTTAATGGCTTTGCAAAATCGAACCCTATGATTCCGATTCCCGGAACCACAAGGCGGAAACCGAAACCGAGAGAGCCGTAGAGAGATTCGGGATCGAACGGACGAATATCTTTCGGTTTAAGCCACGAGTTTCCGGCATCTGCTAACAGCAGGAGATATACCTGCTGCTCAACAACGGGGAACTGTATCTCAGCATTGTACACTGCCATCGACCTTCCGCGAAGATACGCACCCGACTCACTCGTCGGGGTTATACGTCCATCATCATAACCCCTGATGAATCCATCAGGATCGGTTCCCCCTGGAGAGAACTTCTCCGAGTATGGCACTTTATCTTCTCCGTCAGGTGCGAATATCAAGCCATAACGCGCCTTCGCAGCCAGCGAGAACTTCCAGAACAACTTCTGGAATTTCGCCATCTGGAGTATGTACTTGTTGTATCTCCAGTCGCCGCCTATAAAACCGCCGGAGTACTCCCCGCTCAGGCTTACCATAGAGCCGGCTGTCGCGAACTGGGCAAGGTTACGAGAATCACGAACCAGCGTGAGCGACATAGCCGACGTTCGCAGCCAATCCTCGTCATATACGGTCAGGCTTGTCGCCTCATCTTCCGTACTTGTGATATAGGCATCCGAGAAGTCGTAATACCGAACATCCTCAATAGTATAGCGCCAGTATAATTTGAAGTAGTCATCGGGCCAGCGAAGTCTTCGGCCCAGGTTAACACCTAAACCACGGCGGCCCTCGGTGAAATCGTCATACCATTTGCGATTCAAACTGTAAACGTCGAACCCGAAAGATGTCGGAGTATCGAGAAGCCACGGTTCGGTGAAACCGAGCGAGAATGATGTCCTTCTGTTGCCGAACTCGAAGCGCAGATCAACATTCTGACCGTTGCCCCTGAAATTGGGGATTCCGAGACCGACAGTGCCAACAAGCTTGTCCTGACCGGAGTAGCCGGCCCCAACGTTGAATTGCCCGGTTGGTTTCTCTACCACCTTCAGGATGAGATCTACATCGCCGTTTTCGAGCACGCTGAAATCTGGCTCAACGTTCTCGAAATAGTTGAGAACCATAACATTTCGAACGGAGCGCATCAGTATCGAACGATGAAACACCTGCCCCGGCGCGGAGAACAACTCACGGCGAATGACCTTCTCCTTAGTCTTCGTGTTTCCTTCGATTTTGACGAGATTTATCTTGGCGGGAACGCCCTCGGAAATTTCGAAATCGATGTTTACCGCCGAGTCCGAAGTTGCAAGATTGTCGAAAATCCTTGCGTGTATGTACCCTTCCTCTTGATACACAGAGTACAACTCACCGACAGACTCCTCGTACTTCTCACGATTGTAAACATCCCCACGGTCGAACTTCAACTTCGACGCAAGTCTCTCTGACGTAAAGAGAGTGTTGCCCGAAAAGCTTGTTTCCCCAAAGCGATACCTTTGTCCTTCGTATACTTCAATTCGAATCGTAAGTCGCGTCTGGTCTTCACTCAGGATTAATGAATCCGAAACGATCCTCGCATCGACATAGCCCTTCTTGTTGTAAAACTCGACAATCTTCTCTTTGTCTTCGGGAAACTTGGCCTTGTTGAAATTGCCCGATCGGAAGAAGCTCTTCTGCTTGTTGGACATCTCACCGCGAAGCTTGCCATCGTCGAACGCCACGTTTCCTACGAACTCGATGCTCTTGATCTTGACCTTGCGATTCTCCTTGACCTTGAACTTAACGTCGGCAATACCGGTTTCCTCGATTTCGTCCAGTTCGTACTCGATCTCGGCGAGGAAATAACCTTTCTCGCGATAGATTTCGAGCATGTCATTGATACTCACCTGCAGAATGTTGGGAGTGACGACCTGCCCCTTCTTGGTGGAAATGATATCCTCTAAATCCTCGGTATCAACCTTGTCGTTCCCTTCGATTTCAATCGACCGAGCGCGCGGGAACTCCTTGACGACGACATATAGGGCTATATCGCTACCGGTAACATCACCCTCAATCTTCACATCACTGAAAAGACCGAGAGAGTAGATACGTTTTATTGCATCCTGTGTGGATGTTGACGTGAGGACCGAGCCGACGGGAAGATCCGCGACACTCATGATGAGCGTGCGATCTACGGAAACGTTACCTCTGATGTCAACCGACGTAACTACGAGATCCTGGGCCCGCGCGGCAGGCTGCAGGAGAATCAGCGAAAGGACGACCACCAGCAAAGCGCAGGAGAATGACAAGAGCGGCCTGCGCTTCGCGCTTTTCGTTACATCAGCCAAATCAGTTTCCTGAGGCATTGATCTTGTCAATTCTCACTTCAGTGTACGGCTGACGATGTCCCCTTCTGAGCCTGTATGTCGCCCGGCGCTTCATCTTGAAGATGATGACCTTGTCATCAAGAACTTCTCCGAGCACTTCAGCGATTACGCTCGCACCTTCGACATACGGCGTACCTATCGTAGTCTCCTGCCCGTCACTGAGCATGAGGATTTTGTCCAGTGTCAGTTTCTCACCTTGGGGAGAGTCAACCTTTGGTATTCGAAGAGTCTGGCCTTCTTCCACCCTGAACTGCATGTTTCCCGTTTCAACTATCGCGTACATTCAGAACGACTCCTTATAAGTTCAAATTCACCTTACGGTTAAACAGCCAAAATAGCTATTAAGCCCACAGTGTCAAGCCAAAAACTCTACCCTGTTTTAACCTGCGTAACGTTATTAGTTCCAGCCGCTTTCAGAACCGGCGACCACCAACTACCTTGTGGCGCGGTGACTCACAATTGGAATCGGATCTTCCGACGGGGAAACTTCATGATTGACCCAGTGTATTATGATTTATTAGGTTGTTAGCTATGGCGGACTTTAAACTGCACTCAACATACGAGCCTACGGGCGATCAGCCTGAGGCAATAGACCAGCTCACGAGAGGTCTCAGGGCCGGCAGAAAACACCAGACGTTACTCGGGGTAACAGGATCGGGAAAAACGTTCTCGATGGCGAACGTTATCAAGGAGTACGGGAGGCCGACTCTCGTAATCTCACACAACAAAACACTTGCGGCACAGCTCTACGGTGAGTTGAGGGCATACTTCCCCGAGAATGCGGTTGAGTTTTTCATCAGCTATTACGACTATTATCAGCCGGAGGCCTATGTCCCCGCTACCGACACTTACATCGAAAAAGACACCTCGATAAACGATGACATCGACCGGCTGCGCCTCCGGGCAACATCATCGCTGCTCGAGCGGGAAGATGTAATCATCGTTGCGTCAGTATCATGCATCTATGGAATCGGCTCACCAGAGGAGTACAAAAAGCAGCTCGTGTTTGTCGAGGCGGGAAAGCAGTTTGATCGTGACACTTTGCTCAGAATGCTGGTCGACATCCACTACACCCGCAATGACTACGAGTTCGTCCGCGGGACATTTCGCGTACGGGGCGATGTCGTCGAGGTGTTCCCCGCTTATGAGACCGAGGCATTGCGGATCGAATTCTTCGGAGATGAGATCGAGAAGATCAGCGTCATAGAACCGTTGAAGGGCGAGATCAAGGGCGAGCGCGACCGTATCGTGATCTACCCGGCCAAACACTTCCTCACCTCTGATGAACGACTCAAAGCCGCAATAAAAGGCATCGAGCAGGAACTGCAGGAACAACTCGAATACTTCCGGGCCAATGACAAGCTTCTCGAAGCGCAAAGACTCGAATCGCGCACCAGTTACGACATCGAGATGCTCCGTGAGATCGGTTACTGCAGTGGTGTCGAGAACTACTCGAGACATCTCTCAGGACGCAAAGCCGGTGAGCGGCCCTACACCCTGATCGACTTCTTCCCCGATGATTACCTGACGATAATCGACGAGTCGCACCAAACCGTTCCCCAGATCAGGGGGATGTTCGCCGGTGACAGGTCACGCAAACAGGTACTCGTAGACTTCGGATTCAGGCTTCCATCGGCGCTCGACAACCGGCCGCTGTTCTTCGATGAATTCGAGAGCCTGACCCAGAAGGTCGTGTATGTTTCGGCAACTCCGGCCGACCATGAACTGGAAAGATGTGAGGGCGTCGTTGTAGAACAGGTCATTCGTCCAACCGGCCTTGTCGACCCCAGCATCGAAGTTCGCCCTCTTGCGAGCCAGGTTGATGACCTGCTGGAGGAGATCAGAAAACGCGTCGAATCTCATGAACGCGTGCTGGTAACGACTCTTACCAAACGCATGGCCGAAGACCTTTCCGACTACCTGTCGAAAATCGGAGTGAGGGTCAGGTACCTCCACTCGGAGATCGATGCTATCGACCGCACCGAAATCATCCGCGATCTAAGGCTTGCCGAATTCGATGTTCTCGTGGGAATCAACCTGCTTCGCGAAGGTCTCGACCTCCCCGAGGTGTCACTCGTGGCTATTCTCGATGCTGACAAGGAAGGATTCCTGAGATCCGAGCGAAGCCTGATTCAGGTCGCAGGAAGGGCGGCCCGTAACGCAGGCGGGCAGGTGATAATGTACGCTGACAAGATGACGGATTCGATGAAGAAAGCCATCAGCGAAACGAACCGCCGTCGCAAAATCCAGACCGCGTACAACGATGAACACGGTATCGTGCCCCAGACTATTCGCAAGTCACGTGATGAAATACTCAAGGCAACGGCGTTTGCCGATTCCAAGACTGTCGAAGAATCCGCCGAACTCCTCCCCGACTTCTTCAAGGAAATGCCGCCGAGCCAGCGAGTTGAGTTCCTCAAGCAGGCAATGCAGTCGGCGGCTGAAAACCTCGATTTCGAGAAGGCCGCGTTCTACAGGGATGAAATCCTCAAGCTTTCGAAAGGTTCCAAGGCGAAAATCAAACGCCAGATGCCTTGAACCCATCAAGTTGCAGGATGAACTATGGTATTTTCATGGTGGCAGGTTCTCCTGACTCCCAATACGGGCACAACCGCCTATCTGATCGCACGACAACCCGTTGTAATGCCACGCGTTACATGACAAGCTGAGTGCGGGGGAACTGCTGATTCGGGGAAGTGTTGAGTCAGTCGGGTGTTTCGCTCTCAGAGGATCTACGTGAGGTCACGATATGCGATCAGACCGGACAAAGTAGTGACAGAAATACAATTGAGCCGCCTTCGTGAACGCATGTAAAAGAAATGTTGACACGATGTTACAGTGGCTTATATTAGGGGTCGAATTGAGAGGAGTCGATTGTGGCAAAAAGACAGTCATTTGCGGATAAGGCCAGCAAGAAGAAACACGAAACCATATGCCCGGTCTGCAATCAGCCAGTTCAGTATACACTCGTGGTATCCCCCGAGCCTACAGCTGACGGGAAATCATTTAAGATGCGGTCGCGTAATATCGGCATTTGCAAGTGCAACGAGAAGAGTGTTCTCGCGTAGATATTGGCCTTCCGTTTCAGCATAGAACCAAGAGATACGGATTGCTCTTGGTTTTTTCTTTCTGAGATTTCGCGTTATCCATTTACAGAAGAGTCAGAATGGAATCTGAGTTGCACGAAAGAATTGAAAGGGAATTCCTGCCCCATGTGATGAAGCCGGGCAGGTACGTGGGCAACGAGCTGAACAGCATTCACAAGTCGCATGACGGCTGTGTGAAGTTCGCCCTGGCCTTCCCAGACCTTTACGAGATCGGGATGTCACATCTCTGTCT
>Ga0272443_10002863_pt1 | contig 21278 bp, 6 predicted proteins | sample SSMAcet12_FD_193581 | JGI IMG/M metagenome (GOLD analysis project Ga0272443, IMG submission 193581) | Marine sediment archaeal communities from Little Sippewissett salt marsh, Falmouth, MA, United States - SSM-Acet-12 | ecosystem: Environmental > Aquatic > Marine > Wetlands > Sediment ... | reverse complement strand
AGGGGGTAAATTATATGGGTGTTGAGAACACGCATGAAATAAATATGAGTATTATGAAAAGAAAAACACTCGAAATATCTCATAGATTTACCATAAATACGGTTAAGAAAAACAGCAGATCAGTCCGGCCTGGAAATGCCAGACGCGGTCGCCTTTTCTTTCAATTTTTATTTATCCTGTTCCTGTTTTCAGGCTTTGCTGCCGGAGCCGAATATTTGGGCGACAGGGTTTGGAACGACTTGAACGAGAACGGCATCCAGGACCCGGGAGAGCCCGGTGTCGCCGGTGTGACCGTCACCGTAAACAATGTTGACTATACAACGGATGCCAACGGATACTGGCAAAGTAACGACCTCAGTTGGTTTCGGAATTATACCGTAACCTTCAGTAACCTGCCGACCGGTTACGTATTCAGCCCGCAGGATCAGGGTACGGATGACAACCTGGACAGCGATGCTGATCCCACCACGGGTGTAACAGGGCAATATCGCCCCGGCTATAATGAAACTATTACTCATATTGACGCGGGTATTTACTTTGCAGCCCCGGAAATTGATATTCAGGGGAACGGCATATCTATTTATAGCGGAGATGATACCCCCGGCAGTACGGACAACACTTACTTCGGTAGTGAAGATATACTCACAGGTTCCAAACTACATTTGTTTACCATTTCCAATTCGGGGAATGGCGAGTTGACGCTGAGCGGATCTCCCAATGTGCAGATTTCCGGAACCCATGCATCGGATTTTACCGTCACGGCACAACCTACCAGTTCTACCCTTGCCAAGTATGGCGGAACAGCAACATTTGCTATTGAGTTTAACCCAAGTGCCTCAGGCATTCGCACAGCGATCGTCACCGTCGAAAACGATGACGCCGACGAAGGAACCTATACGTTTACCATTCGTGGAAACGGAACCGTCAGTCCGGAAATTGACATCCGCGGAAACGGCAACTCGATCACCGACGGCAGCACTACACCCTCGGCCTTTACCGACACTGATTTTGGAGACACCGATCTCTATACCGGTACCACAAGCATAACATATACCATTCACAACACCGGTAGCGGTGACCTGACCCTGACCGGATCTCCCCGGGTTCAAGTCAGCGGGAGCCATGCCGCAGATTTTACTGTAACCCAACAGCCCTCTTCGTCTACCGTAAATGCTCAGGGCGGGACTCGGACATTTGAGGTTACCTTTAATCCCAGTTCAACCGGATTAAGGGTGGCGGTATTAACGATCACAAATGATGATGGGGATGAAAACCCATTTACATTTTCAATCAAAGGAACCGGAACGCTAAATCCCGAAATAGATATCAAAGGGAATGGTGTATCAATTTCTGATGGTGATGTAACGCCAACAGTTAGCGATTCGACTGAATACGGTACCGTGAATGTCGGCAGTTCAAAGAACATTACCTATACCATTCACAATACCGGAGAGGCCGCACTGGACTTGACGGGTGCCTGGCCGCTGATCAGCGTAGACGGAACCCATGCCGGAGATTTTTCCGTCATCAGCTCTCCCTCTTCTTCGATCCCTATCGGTGGTTCCAGCAGTTTTACCATGGCGTTTACTCCGATAGCCGCCGGCCTTCGTACTGCAACATTTACAATCCAAAACAACGATCTCAGCGAGGGTAGTTATACTTTTACCGTTCAGGGTACCGGGCAATATGTAACAACACCCGATCCGGAGATCGCGGTAAAGGGCAACAACATAGAAATATCAGATGGTGACTTAACGCCCTCCGCGACAAATGGAACAGATTTCGGATCTATCTCCATTGATGGAGAAACCGTCGATCAGGTATTCTCAATTTCGAACAGCGGCACGGATGACCTTCTTTTGTCGTCCACGCCCATTGTAACGATCAGCGGCACCCATGCTGCAGATTTCACCGTTACAGAGCAACCAAGCTCCCCGATAGCGACAGGAGCTTCCGTACCCTTCACGATCAGATTTAATCCGTCCGCGACGGGGATACGCACGGCAAATATCAGCATTGAGAACAACGACCAGACAGAAAACCCCTATAATTTCACTATCCGGGGTACGGGTCTTGCCGCACCGGCAATACAAATCTCCGGGAACGGCAGTGTGATCGCAGACGGGGATAACACACCTGCATTTTCCGATAGCACCTATTTTGGTAATGTGCCTGCCGGACTGGGTCAGGCTATTGTTACCTATACCATCCAAAACATGGGAAGCACAACCTTAAATCTTACGGGAAGTCCGGCTGTGAATATTGTGGGTGACAACGCAGCGGATTTCGAGGTATGGGTTCAGCCCTCCACCAGTATCTCTGCAGGCAGTTCGACCACATTTAAGATAAAACATGATCCGTCTCAGACCGGATTGCGCAATGCTACCGTGAATGTCACTAGCAATGATCCGAATAACTCACTTTATACCTTTGCGATACGCGGAAACGGCACGGGCCCGGGCTCTCCAATAGCGTGCGCACCCGCATTCTTCCAGGTCTATGGGGATAATGGAACCGTCGCATACCTTGATGCAACGACGAATCCCTACACCTATATCCCGATCGTTGAAGCCGGGTATGCACTGAATGAGCTCGCTTACAACCTGGAGGATGGTCTGCTTTATGCTCTTGAAGTCGGGTCGGAAATATCCGGCGACAGAATTGTGAGGATCGACGGGGAAGGTACGATAACGGTTTTAAGCTCAATCAATGCGCCGTTCTATGGATCAAATGCTAGTTTTGACGCCTCAGGCAATATGTATTTTTCAAATCTTCAAGGAGATCAGATCGCCATTTTTGACGTCAGCGAAGGCACATTTACAACGAGAAACCCTTCCGGACCCGATTTCCCGCCGGGCGATATGGCATATTTAGATGGTGACGGGAGATTCTTTGGCGCTTACGAAGATGACTTATATATCTATGATCCCGTTACAAATGCTGTCTCCCAATATGCCATATCCGGTAAATTGGCCGAGGAGTATAATTCGGGTGTAAACGATCAGTACTATGGATCGGCATGGGCTGCCAATGATGGATATATCTATGTCGCGAATAACGGAAGCGGCCGAATGTATAAAATAAACGTTACGAATTTGAGTAGCGTTTCCAGTGTTTATGTCGGCCAAGCGATTGTAACCCCCGCGGCTGATGCTGCGTCCTGTCCGCTTGCTGATGCTCCCTTGCCACAAACAGCCACAGTGGGTGATAGGGTTTGGATCGATGCAGATGGCGACGGGATTCAGGATGCAAACGAAACGGGGCTTCCCGGTGTAACCGTTACCCTATATTCCGCGGACAGTCCTTTTGTTGATCAGACCACATCAGATGAAAACGGTGAATATCTTTTCCAAAACCTTTCACCGGGTGAATACTATCTTGTGTTTTCAGGCGAGCCGTCGGGCTTTAATCCCACGACAAAAAATGCCGGATCTGATGGCGGTGTTGACAGTGATATAGATCAGACTACCCGGGAAACAGATGTTTTCACTGTTGGTGTAAGCTCTTTCCACGATGAATATGATGCCGGTTATGTCACAACAGGTGTGGGTAATTTTGTTTGGAATGATGAAGACCAGGATGGTGTTCAGGATGCCGGCGAACCGGGTGTGCCGGGAGTCAATGTTGATCTGCGACTTGCAAGCAATAATAGCCTTGTTGCCTCAACCACCACCGATGCAAACGGTTTCTATGCTTTCGCCGGTGTGTCCGCAACAAGTTATAGAATATATGTGAACGGACTCCCCGGAGGCTATACCTACTCACCGCAAAATGCCGGTGGCAACGATGCGCTAGACAGTGATGTCCAAACCTCAGACGGTCGCTCAGATCAATTCACACTGACAAGCGGCAATTTCAACAATACGGTCGATGCCGGTATCTATCAGCAGACCACACCGGAAATCCAAATAGAAGGGTTGGGTAACGAAATACCCGATGGTGATATTTCTCCTTCTCCGACAGATGGTACGGAGTTCGGCTCTATCTCAACAACAGGCAGCACGGTTGTACGCACATATACCATAAAGAATATCACCGGCGCCAATCTTTCATTGAACGGAAGTCCCGCTGTCCAGATCATCGGTGACCACGCCAGTGATTTTAGCGTAAGCACACCACCCGCGTCGACGACCATCGCCCCGGGAAATCAAACAACCTTTAGTATTACCTTTAATCCCACTCTTTTAGGAGTACGAACCGCCAGTGTCAGCATTACGAACAATGATGACGATGAGAACCCCTACACATTCAGGATCCGCGGTGTCGGCGAGGCTCCGGAGATCTACGTCACCGGAAACGGTGTTCTCATCCCGGACACGCTTGGAACACCTTTAACATCCAATTTCACTGATTTTGGTGAAGAAGATGTAGCAAGCGGACTCAGGGATAGAAGCTTTACGATAAATAACTCGGGTACGGAGACCCTTAATCTGTCGGGTGTGACGATAACCGGTGCCCAAGCAGGTGATTTTTCCGTCGTTTCGCCCCCGATGTCTTTCGTTTTGCCCGGGGGGTCGACCAGCTTTGTTGTTCGTTTTAATCCAAGTGCTACCGGTCTGCGTTCCGCCCGCATCTCCATTGGCAACAATGATGCGGATGAAAACCCCTATGAATTCAATATACAGGGTACGGGTTCTTCTTTTCCATATATTGAAGTCCTTGGAAATGGATCTTTGATCGCAAATGGCGATGCAACACCAAGCAGCACCGACCACACTTACTTCGGCAGTCAGGACATTGTAGCGGGGACAATTACACGTACATTTACAATTGAAAATAACGGATCCGGAAACCTTCTGCTGACAGGAGGCTCTCCCGTACAGATTACCGGAACCAATGCCGGAGATTTCATCGTATCCCAACAACCGGGATCTAGCACGGTAGCACCTTCAGGTTCTACAACATTCCAGATCACCTTTAACCCGACCACCGTAAGTTACAGGAATGCTAATATTACCATTGCAAACAGCGATACTGATGAGAATCCCTATGTTTTTGCCATTCGTGGTCTGGGAACATCGACGCAGGATAGAGAAATGGAGGTCCTTGGAAATGATCTTATCATCGATTCCGGTGATAATACACCTTCCACTCTTGACTATACCGACTTCGGTACGGCGACGATCTCGGGCTTGCCCGCTACCTCTACATTTGTTATTCGCAATATTGGTTACACCGTTCTAAATTTGACCGGTCCGCCTCCCTATGTAAGTATCGGTGGCACACATGCTTCGGAATTCAATATCAACTCAAGCCCATCAAACTCCATTGCCATAGACAGTGCAACAACGAGTTTCGAGGTATCTTTTTCACCGGCGGGTTTAGGTGTGAGAGAAGCGGTTATCTCTATTGCCAACAATGACGGGGATGAGAATCCCTACACATTTACTATTCAGGGTACCGGACAGTATGACCCTGCATCCCAGTCAGGCATATCGGTAAAAGGTAATTTGCTGTCAATCCCGAACGGGGATACCACCCCGGCCTCCAGTGACGGGACTGATTTTGGTACGGTTGAGGTTCTTTATGATTCGAGCAAGACCAATACTTTTGTTATTCACAATATTGGTGTAAACGATGACCTTGTACTCGGTTCAACGCCCCAGGTAAGCATAACAGGTGCACATGCCGGCGATTTTCAGGTGACGGCTCAACCTGTATCTTTGATCGCCCCCGGAAGCTCCGTTTCCATGGAGATCACCTTTAATCCCAGCGGGACCGGTGTTCGAAACGCCACCGTGACGATCGGAAACAGCGACTATGATCAAAACCCCTACACCTTTAGCATTATAGGACAGGGGAGCACTGAGCCGAATATCAAGGTTGAAGGGAATGGCGTGACCATCGCCGATGGCGATAATACCCCCAGTACTTCCGATAACACCGATTACGGTTCGGTTGACATCAATCTGGGCAGTAATGAACTACAATATACGATAAGCAATAATGGAAGTGCTTCACTAACGTCAATTTCAGTAGACATTACCGGACCGCATAGTGATGATTTCACTATCACAAACTCACCGCTTTCAACGCTCAATATCGGTCAGAGCTCTACATTTGATATTCTCTTCGATGCCCGGGCCGTCGGTACAAGAACGGCCACCATTGAGATCAGCTCCAATGATCCGGATACACCCACTTTCGAATTTGACATACAGGGTGCCGGAACCGGTACGGGTTCGCCCATTGACTGTAGTCCTAAGTTTTATCAGGTTTCAGGTAATGGCGTTGTATCTTACTTGAATGCAACATCAAGCCCATACACTTATACAACGATCGCAACGGCGGGATATGAGATAGACGGTATCGGTTATAATGCCGAGGACGGATTCATTTACGGTTTTGAACATGACAATTCGGGATGGTTCCCGCCGACCTACATGGTCAGGATCAATGCTGCCGGTGAAGTAACGCAATTAACAAGCATAGATCACTCATTTGCCTCAAGAGTAGCAGATTTTGATGATGACGGGAATTACTATTTCTGGAATGATGCCGGTGACGATGTTCGTCGCTTTGATGCCAGCGAGGGTACGGTGACAGGCAATCTGAATCCATCGGGGACCTTTGCAGCCAAGGACATGGCCTTTCTGGAATCCGACGGTAAGTTTTATGGTGTACACGGGTCAACCCTCTATGTCTATGATCCGGTCTTTAACACCGTGACCTCAAGCGTCAGCATCACGGGTAAGCTCAACGATGATCTTGTGGGCGGTACGAACGGGAATGCATTCCCTTCTGCATGGACCGCCAGCGATGATTATCTCTATGTTGCCAACGAACAAAGCGGCCGCATGTACAAGATCAATGTCACCACAGATCCCGGGGCAAGTGTTTTTGTCGGTCAGGGCTCTGTCGTAAGCAACGGTGACGGTGCTTCCTGTCCATCCGCCGCATCTCCTTTGCCCACCACGGGTACGATCGGTGATCGCGCATGGCTGGATAACGATGGTGACGGACTACAGGATGCCGGAGAGCCCGGACTTGAGGGAATCACAGTCTCCCTCTATCAAGCGGATGATACCTTCGTGAACTCTACTACAACGGATGAAGATGGCAGTTACTCATTTAACGGCCTGACAGCTTCAGAGTATTACCTTATATTCAGCACTCCACCTACCGGGTTTTCACTCTCACCGCAAACCGTGGGCGCCAATGACGCAATTGACAGTGATCCCAATTCCACCACCGGGAAAACCGCTAATATTACCGTAACCCCGGGTGTAGTTAACAGCAGTATCGATGCCGGATACAGAGCAACGGGTGTGGGTGATTATGTTTGGCTTGATGCCAATGAAGATGGTATTCAGAATGGAAATGAGAATGGTGTTCCCGGTATCACGGTTGAATTACGACTATCAAGTAATAATTCCCTGGTTGCCTCACAAACAACCGATGAAAATGGTGCCTACTCCTTTACCGGAGTCAGTCCTAATACATATAAGATCCGTGTAACAGGTTTGCCTGCAGGGTATGCTTTCACATCACAAAATGAGGGCGGAGATGATACGATAGATAGTGATGTGGCTTCAAATGGTGAGTCAGCATCATTTACGATCGTATCGAATTCATACGATCACACATTGGATATTGGTGTTTATCAAAGCTCCGAACCCGAGATCAGCATTCAGGGCAACAGTACTGTGATCACTGACGGCGATGTTTCACCGTCCTCGGCGGACTCAACGGATTTCGGCCAGGTAAATGCATCTGCAAGCGGGCAGACGGCCACAGATTCGGTTATTGTTACCTATACAATATATAATGATATATCAGGCGCAACCCTGACCTTGAACGGTACGCCAAGAGTGCAGTTCTCCGGTGTGAATGCAGCTGATTTCTCACTGCACACCACGCCGGCCGAAACGATTGCCGCGGGTGGCAATTCAAGCTTCAAAGTGAAATTCATACCCACGGGAGAAGGCCTCCGAAGTGCGACGCTGAGCATTCCCAACACAGACGCGAACGAGAACCCCTATAATTTCAAAATACAGGGAATGGGGTTAGCGTCTGAAATTACTGTAGAGGGGAACAGCCAGGTGATCGAAGACGGGGATGCAACCCCTAGCAGTGCGGATCACACCGATTTTGGAAGCCATGATGTAATGACCGGCAGCCAGGCATTTACCTATACGATTCTGAACACCGGAAATGCAAATCTAACATTGAGCGATCCTGTCATTACAGGTCATCAATCGGATTTTACACTGACAAATTCACCCAATACAACTGTTGGCTTGAATAGCGTTACAACATTTACTATAACCTTCGATCCGACTGCGGCCGGTCTGAGAACCGCCCAGATCAGTATTGCGAATAATGATATTGATGAAGATCCCTACACGTTCACCATTCAAGGTGTTGGAACAACCACACCGGAGATCGACCTGAAAGGGAAGGGAATCTCCATTGCTAATGGTGATAACACGCCTACAGCGGTAGATGATACAGATTTTGGCACTGAGGATATTTTGGATGGTTTACAAACGCGTACGTATAAGATCCATAGTACAGGAAGTGGAACCCTTTTACTTTCGGGCAATCCGATAGTGACACTAAGTGGGTCTCAAGTCGGTGATTTCTATGTAAGTCAGCAACCAACAGGTAGTTCTGTGCTTTCCGGAGATTCAATCGATTTTAAGATCACCTTTGATCCGACAGCTGTCGGCGTTCGAACGGCCCAGGTAAACATAGCGAATAATGACGCAGGTGATAATCCCTTCACATTTCTCATTCGCGGTAACGGTGCTGCGAGTGCCGAGATCGATATCTTGGGGAACGGCCAGTCCATAATAAATGGAGATATCACACCCTCTTTCGCAGACAGTACAACTATGGAGAATACTGTCAGAGACTCCACGTCCTATGTGACCTATACCATTAAAAACCTGGGTAGTGCCAACTTATCTCTTACCGGTACTGATCCCTATGTTAGCATCTCAGGGACACATGCGGCGGATTTCAGCGTGGCACAGGCACCACTTGCCGTGATCTTATCCGGCGCTGAGACGACATTCAAGATAGCATTTACACCGTCAGAAGAAGGCGACCGAATGGCTACGATCAGTATTGCCTCGGACGATTCGGATGAAAACCCCTATACATTTACTATCAAGGGCTTTGGCCTTCCACCCCTGCTGCCTGAGCTTACGCTTGTGGAATCAGTGGACCTGACAGAAGCTTCACCGGGTGATACACTGCTATACACAGTTGCGTACTCAAATGTCGGTATAGGACTTGCCACGGAGGTGGTCATTATTAAAGAAGTTCCAGAGCACTCAACCTATGTTGAGGATTCGGCTCAGGGTATTGATATGACCATTGAATACAGCCATGATAATGGTGCTAACTATGATTCTGAACAAACTCCACCGGTTACCAATATTCGATTTATCAAGAATTCTAACCTACCAGCCGGCAGTGATGGTACGATTGTTTATAAAGTGAGAATAAATTAGTTCTTCTAGTCTAAGATAATCCCTTTTGTGAAAAATTCCAAATTGTCCGATATTTTGGGTGAATACATAAGAATATGGAAAAAATAAATACAATATTTTTTCAATTTATACTAGTAAAAATGCTTTTATTACTCTAGATTATTAAGAAATAGTAAATAAACGATTACAATAAAGGAAATTGTTTAAAAAAAGGAGATGTCAACATAATAAGTTAAAAGAACATAGTCAGTCCTAAACTGCTGATATATAAAAAGTTATTTAGGTCGATCGGAGATAAAAAAGATATTTTTTTTATTTCAAATTGATTTTATTGAAAATTTATTTTGCATATAAGAAATATTAAGAAAAGTAGAATCTTAGTTAAAAATTCAAAAAAGTCGGAGGATTAAAAATGAGAGCAAGAAATATAAAGGTCATTATTCTTTTCATACTGGCGGCTTCAATGCTATTTGCACAGGGAGTCCCGAAGCTGGAATTGACTGTCATTGATGAAAAAATCAACATGAGTCAGGCAGAAAAGGAGGGACGGGTTGCGATCACTTATAAACCGGGTGATGTTATTAGATATACTATAATTGCCACAAATACCGGTGATGGTATCTTGACCAGTCCATTGATCACAGACCCTCTTCCGCAGGGTGTCGCCTATTTACCCAACACTGCGGATGGGTTGAATACCGTGATCACGTATTCAGTGAACAACGGTCAGTTATTTCAAGCCTGGCCCCCGACATACCGGGTTTTAAATGAGAACGGAGAATATGAAGAAAAATTAGCTTCACCGGATATGGTAACACATGTTCGTTGGGAGTTGACAAGATCACTGGAACCTAATGAAAGCCATCAAATGGGATTTGAAGTAATAGTTAAATAAGACGTCGATCGTAAAAGCTCGATGTAAAAAAGTTAAAACAATAAATCAATCAAATGAAAAGAAACAAAAAAACTACAAAAGAGGAGGTTCAATTATGAGAACCAAAACGTTTCTGATCACAGTTCTTGTGCTTGCAATGGCGGCGTCGTTCGCTTTTGCTGCAGGAACACCTGCCGGCACGGTTATTACCAACTTTGCCACAGGTGAGTACAAGGATGCTAACGGGAATGCTATGGCATCCGTTACGTCAAACTCCGTGACGACCACGGTAACTCAGGTTGCAGGTGTTGATATTTCGGATATCAGCAACTCAACCACAGCCCCCGGCGGTAGTGCAACTTACGCTGCTACCATAACGAACACCGGAAACGGAACCGATACTATTGATCTGTCAGTAGTAGAGGTAGAACAAAATGGCGGTGACCATACCGTAACGATTTATCTTGATGATAATGGAAACGGTGTACTTGATCCGGGTGAAACAACGGTAGTAAGCGCAACATCGGCTTTGGCTGCAGATGCTGAATATGACGTTATTATTCTCGTTCAGAATAACAGCGAACCTAACAGTGGTAGCGATGGCTCATCCGTTGACATTACCTTTACCGGTACCTCACAGTTTGATTCTAATGTGAGTGACGATGAAGAATTTACTTCAACTGTCAGTGCTGCGGAACTTGTCGTTACCATCTCAGTGGACAATGACAGTCCGCAACCCGGCGACGTTGTTACCGTAACGATCACGGGTACAAACAACGGTAGTTCAACAGCTGAAGACGTTGTTTTCTCAGCACCCATCCCGACGAATATGACCTATGTTCCGGGAAGCCTGTATATTACAACGTCCTCCCGTACAGATGCAGATGACGCCGATAGTTCTGACTATAATGTCACAACACCGGGTTCTGTAACTCTCAATTATGGCGATATTGCTGCAGCCGGTTCGGGATATGCAACATTCCAGGTGACGCTTGATGAAGATGTTCCATCAGGAACTGATATTGTACCTGAAGCTACGGCCGATTATATCGGAAACGGCGATCCTATCGATGGTTCCGGCGGTGATATGACTGTTGCACAGGCTTACGCCGTAATAGTTGGTGCAGATGATTCGGAAAGTGCTGATCCCAGTGATGTTGTTGTGTATGCGGTTACCGTAACCAACGACGGAAATGGTACGGACAGTTTTGACCTGACCACTTCAGATGATTCATCATGGACGTGGACAATCTACAAAGATATCAATGAAAATGGTGTATATGATTCAGGTACGGATACCGAAACCACGAATACGGGATCATTGGCTCAAGATTCAGTTCTTTACCTTCTTGTTAGAGCTACAGTTCCTGCCGGGGAAGAAGATGCCGCTGTAAATGCCATGACATTGACAGCAACGTCAGTTGGTGATGGTTCTGAAACTGATGAGGGTGTATTTACAGTTACCGTCACGGCACCGCTCCTTGCTTTGACAAAATCCGTGGATAAAGCATCGGCTGCACCGGGCGACACGCTTACTTATACCATTTCTATTGTCAACTCTGGTTCGGGTCAGGCAACCACCGTTGTGATAACGGATTCTGCTCCGACCAATACGACCTATGTTGCAGAATCGATGATGATCGGTGGTGTATCAAAAACTGATTCAAACGATGGTGATGGCGCTTCCTTTATCGGTGGCAATACGGTATTTGTAATATCAACATTGTCTGCAGCCGGGTCTGAAACACTTAAGTTCAAAGTCGTCATTAATTAACAAAATTTGTTTTTTGTGATGTTGACGATCTATGGTTAATTGATGAAACGAATATTCCCGAAATATGCTTTGATCTACGCTGCAATCCTATGGATATTTTTGTCGTTTTCAGCGCTTTTTGCCGCTTCGACGATCGAAAATACCGCATCAGCTACTTTTGAAGTTGGTGGTGAGCAGCGCAGCATCCAAAGCCAAACCGTGTTCACCTCTGTGAAAGATACGGTAATGCTTGATATTACAAAACGTGTTGAGCATACGGTATATCATCCTTTAGATACGGTCAAATACCGTATTGATCTGGATAATACGGGTAATATAAACGTTTCTTCGTTAACGGTTACCGACACATTGTCGGACAACCTTATGTATGTCAGCTCACAACCACTTGCCACACAACGTGGTCAGGTACTCTCATGGAACCTCCAGAATTTGCAAACGGGTGCAACGAAAGGCATAGATCTTATATGTCTAGTTGCACCCGATGTTGCATCGGAAGTTTATGTTGAGAATATTGCAAATTTTGTAACGACAGACCTTGTTAGAGGTCGGTCACAACCTTCCTTATTCATGGTTGAAAGAACGCCCGAACTCTACATAGAGAAGACGGCAGATCCGATAGTATACAGAAAAGATACCCTGACCTATGCGATAAGCTTTGGGAATACGGGAGACGGCGTGGCAACATCAACGGTTATTAGAGATACCTTGCCAGCACAGATCGATTTTGTATCAGCGGACGGAGCTTTTAATTATGATGCCAACAATCATAGTGTCAGTTGGGATATCGGAGATATTGAACCCGGAACCAACTCCACCTTGACGATCAAGGGCCTTGTTAAGGATGTGAGCACTTCCATCCTGGTTATATTGAATACGGCCCATATTCACTCACAGTCATTACATGTACGGTCAAATACTGTTGTCAGCGAACTGAATAATTATATGCTGAATATCACGACTGATCCCGATACAATTCGCGGAGACGGAGTATCTAAATCACTGATCACAGTCGATATTAAAAATGCAACTGATCAACCTGCACCGGACGGTACACCGATCTCATTGAGTACGGAACTTGGTACACTTTCATCAAATGATGATACCCTGTATACGATAGACGGTTCGGTTCAAGATACTCTGACGTCAGTTGTCATTGACCAAGAGTATGTACCTGTCAAAGTGGAAGCCAGACTTCTTCATGCAACGCAAACAACCGTAAAGGACACGGTTGTATTTGGCGCCTTAAGGATCGAAGGTACTGTAGTGGATGAAGATGGAAATCCCGTAGAAGAAGCCGTCGTAACGATCATTCTAAATGGAGAAGTTATTGGTATTGCGATTACAGGACCGGATGGCGAGTACAGTATTCCGATCTATGAATCCGGTAACTATATCATCAGGATCGAATATTCTACCGTTGATCATGACATCAGTACGGTGGATAAAAATATTGATGTCAATATTGATGATCCCGATCAACCGACGACCATCAGCGATCTGAGTTCAATATCCGGACGCTTAATTGATGCCGAAACGAATAAACCCATCAGAATACCCGATATTCCCATTGTAATTGATTATCCTGATAATGTTGGATTGGGTAAACCGGGTGCAGATGGTGACTTGCCGGATACGACCTATACGGATTCTTCCGGATTCTGGTACTTTAAAAATGTGGGTTTGGGTGATTATTTCATTCGTGCAATCTTTGACGAAAGCGATGGATATCATATCACGACCCAGACGGTTGATATTGATGAACTCGGTGAGAATATGATCAATGTAGACCTTCTGCAGCGACAGATCATATTCGGTGCATATAAAACTGTTGATAAAAACCAAGTATTTGGCGGTGATACAATTACGTACACCATTGTATATAGAACAATGGCATTCGCTGTTACAGATACCATCAGCGTTCTTGATATGTTGCCGGACGGAATGGAATTGATCGAAAGTTCCTTAAGATATTCCGATGCATTTGAAGGACATACTTATGATGCTGTTAATCATGAGTTATTCCTGTATCGTGTCGGCATGTCACCGGAAACAACCGATTCAATATCCTTCCAGACGATCGTGAGTGAAAACATCATTTCATTGGTCAATAATGAGGCCATTATTATGAACTCCGCCGATACCGCATATACGGCGGATAACGATGATTCAGAGGCCGAAACCCTGATCTTGACTCCTTTCCTGACTGCAACTAAGTCAGTTAACCGATCTGTTGCCGAAACAGGTGACATACTTACTTACAATATTAAGATCGAGAACAGGAGCCAGGCGCATACCTTGTACGGGGTAACGGTTTATGACCAGATGCCCAAGGGATTCCGTTATAAGGAAGATCGAAGCTTCCTGAATAATACAAAGATCGACGACCCCGAGATCTTAATGTCTAATTTGGCTCAAAAGCTGACCTGGACCTTAAGCGATACGCTTGAAGCCGGTGAAAGCTTAACCTTGAAATATCGTGTGATCGTTGGATTGGAAACCCGGATCGGAGAAAATATCAACTCTGCGCAGGCTGTAACCAGAATGTATGACAGTTATGACGTATGGTCGAATAAGACCCAAGCCGATGTGATCGTGAAGCCCGGAATGATCCAGGCTCGCGGACTTATTTTCGGTAAGGTTTATTATGACGATAACGGCAATCTCCTGCATGATAACGATGAAAAAACCCTGAAAGATGTTGAGATCATCACGGAAGAAGGTATCCGTGTGATCACGGACGAGTATGGGAAGTACTCCATCCCCAATGTCCGCATGGGTGACCATGTCTTGAGAATCAACGAAGCTACCTTGCCTGAAAACACAGAGATCAGCTTGAGCTCATCGGATTTCCTCGGTGATGAAAGATCAAGACTGGTTAAAGTGTCTTACAGTGGCATTGCAAAATCCAATTTCCCGATAACAACGATCATTCCTACAGAACCGGAACCTATTGTAGAGATCCTGCCGGAACCCGAACCCGAACCGGTGATCATACCGGTAGATACCGTTGATGACAGGGAAGCTTTTGTTGAGATCACACAGAATTCATTGACAGAATCCATGAGATTGATCGTCAACGATTCATGGAGCATGATGTTAGACTTTAATTATTCTTCAGCGAATAACAAATTCAGTCTCATCGATACTGCGAATATGGACAAAACGGTCAATTTCCTGAAATGGCAGAGTCAGATGCATGTGAAGATCAGTGAAAGCGTTGAAATGTCCAATGCACCTTCATTCTCTTTCGGACCAACACCCAAAGAGACCAAGACACCTGCTCACGTTGTGGTCGATTACTTGAAGGAGCATGGTATACATGCAGATAGAATCTATCTGGATGATACTTTAACACTGCATCCATCACTATATGGACGTATCAAGAGCTGTGAAGTTGAATTGCTGCTTGTACCGGAAGATGGATTATACGTACCGGATCAGGCATTGACCATGCAGCATGATATCACGTATTACGGCGAATTGCCCTTTGAACAGATATCATTGCTGACGAGTACACCGGAAGGTTTCATTGTGGATGAAACGTCCGGTATGCTGGATGATACACCTATTGAAATTAGGTCCGGTTCAAACATGATGACTATCTGGGACCTGGGTGAATGGACACAGGAAGCAAGCAGAACCTTAACTTACGATCTGATACCTATAGATCCTCCCAATATCAGACGGGCTACAAAGGTCACATCCTATATGGATATCACGACAAGCGGTGGTATGGTATTGACAACAGAAACTATGAGTACGAACATCCCGACGCGTGTAGAGATGATCAAATTTGACGTTACGCTTGAAGGAGCATTGTTCGATGTAGGTTCCTACGTACTTAAACCGAGTGCGCTGGAATCAATTTCAGAGACAGGTCAATTCATGCAGTGGAGAACGGATGTGAATATCCTGGTTGAAGGTTTTACGGATCATGTAGGTAGCGAAGAAGACAACATGGTCTTATCGTATAACCGTGCTCATGCAGTTAGGGACCATTTGATAGAGGTCTATGGAATTTCTCCCGATCGCATAGAAACAGCCGGTTATGGAGAAGCTTTCCCTGTTGCGGATAACAGCACACGCGAAGGAAGAGCTTTGAACAGACGAGTTGAGGTTATCATGAACTCCAGCTTTGAACAGAAGGGTGAGGAATTGGAACCTGTTATTCACGATGATCTCAAAGTGAGAGTACAAAAGAATAGAATTGAAACAATAAATGAGAAAATGTCTCAGTAGGAACGATGTTGAATAGAGTTACACGACATATCTTCAGGACACTCCTGATCATCAGTCTCTCGGTAAGCGCTGCGTTTGCCCAGATGTTGATCCTCAGTCCTGCAGAAAATTCTGTAACAAATCTAAATCGCATTGCCGTTTCGGTAATGGGTAAACCTTCCGCAGAGACAAAACTGTTTATAAACAATGAATTGGTATCCACCGGCAAGATAAGGATCGATGGAGTTTTTGATTTCCTTAATGTTAAAGTTCCGGATGGTCCCATTTCACTGCGTGTGGAAGCAAAGGGAGCATTGGACAGACTTTATTCCGCCGAACGTAATATTCATATTTTAGGGCCTGTAAAAGAGATTCTGCCTTACGAGGATAGAATAGAAATACCTGCGGGCGGTAAAGATAGTAAGACAATTAAATATGAGGTTCGTGACGAATGGGGCTATCGTCTGGATCACTTAAAAGTAGCGACCATTGAACTTGAAAAAGGAAAAATCCTCAATGAAGATATTGATAGCCTGAATGCAGGTATACAGATACCTGTAAAAGATGGCATTATCGAAATCGAGGTCAGTTCAGCTCAAAGTCCGGGACGCGCAATTCTGAGAACCGAGATCATGGGTGAAGCCTTTGATCAGACTATCAGGTATACAACAGAAAAGCATCCTTTTATAGTGGTCGGATCTGTCAGTGGTGCAGCCGGAAACTATCAGGACTTCGGTGGTAGCGACGATACACCTGACGTGGAAGAATGGCGCCAGGATTCAACATCAATATTTGGAATGCCTGTCATGGGTGGCGGCCGCGCTGCGGTATACGCTAAAGGAACGATCTTTGATAAATTCGGATTGACAGTCTCATTTGATTCAAAACGAAACTATGAAGATGAGTTCTATCGAGATATTGACCCTGATGAGCAATACGCTGTCTATGGTGATGCAAGCACATTGACCTATGATGCCCAATCGCAATCACCATTATTTGTAAAACTTGAGCACAATGAATCCTCATTGGTTTATGGTGATTTCAATACGGGGCTCACTCAAAGTGAATTTACAGCTTACAATAGGACATTTAACGGCTTCGTAGCCGATATCAAAGATAAAGATCATGCGGTAAGAGGATTCGCAACGTTGACAGACAGAGAAATGAAACTTGATGAGATTCGCGGTGAGGGTACTTCAGGATATTATTATTTAAGTGAGATCAATATTACAGAGCTTTCGGATAAAGTGGTCATTATTACGCGTGACAAATATCATTCCGAAAAGATCATCGCCTACAAAGAAATGATTAGGTATCAAGATTACTCCATTAATTATGAAGATGGATCGATCATGTTCAAGCAACCTGTTGCCAGCGTTGACGAAAACGGTAATCCTGTTACAATCAATATTGCCTATGAACATCAAAGCGGTAAACGTAACAGTTTTGTCGGCGGTATCAAATACGATGGTACCTTCTTTGATAAATTAAAGGTCGGCGCATTGGCTGTCATGGAAGAGCAGGATACAAGTAACTACTACCTGGTCGGTGTAAATACTACTTTACCGATCACTAAATGGATGTCATTGAAGGGTGAATATGCCCTATCCAGCACACCACAGATCGCCGGTACTGCTCTCAACGGTCAAGCTTACAAAGTGGAAATGCAGATCAAAGCCAAAGATTTCTTTAAAGCCAATGCATACTTTAGATCTGTAGACAGTTCGTTTGTCAACAATTCACAGTCCGGAAGTGCAAATGAAAACGGAGCATCCAAATACGGTGTAAAAGGTGTTGTCGGTAATAAGATCACCGGCTTGTTAAGCACTGAGTATTACATGCAGCGAAACAAGATGGGCACAGTGAACGAAAATTCGGCTGAAGTCCTTAATGTAACTTATAAACGGGACATAACAGAAAAAGCTGATTTCCTTCTGGCTTATGAAAATGCAAAACGCAATGATAATGCTGCCCAGGATTCTGTTTATTCACGTCAATCAAGCATTATCAGAGCAAAATTTAATTATAAGATCCTGGAAAAACTAACCGGATTTGTTGAAAGAGATCAAAATCTGGTTACAGGAGATCAGTCTAAACCGACGTTTACCGGAATCGGACTTAAATACTCCATTACAGAAAAGATTGCCGTGTTGGCAAAATACAAACGTATAGAAGGTGAAACTCCCGGTAATCAGATCGTATTTGGTTTGGACACTAAAGTTGGGGACAACACTGATATCAGCGGTAAGTATGAGATTGGGGGCGCAACGGGCAACGATCGTAATCGAGCAACCATTGGATTGAAAAATAAATGGGCTGTGACAGATGATTTTACATTAAATTTCGCCTATGAGAACGTATCCTCCTCGGATCATTTTGAAACACCTACAGTTGATCATCAAGCATTATCGGTAGCTTATGAATACTTGCCTGAATTGCCCATTAAAACAAGCGGTAAATATGAGTTTAACATTAAGAAAGAAACAATTCAAAACAACCTGATGTTGAATGTTGATCTCAAGGTACTGAATGGATTGGCCATTATCGCCAAGACAGTTAACTCACGGGTTGATTACAGGGAAAATGATAATGATTATACGGTCAAATCAAACAGCCAACTGGGACTTGCATACAGGCCTGAAAGAAGCGATTATTACAATGCATTGTTGAAGACTGCATATGTTGTTGATAAGAATACACATGTCAGTAATCCTGTTAACCAGCAGCGTTTCATCGTATCTACACACCATTATTGGCAACCCTTGGATAAACTTGAGATCGGGTTCCGTTATGCCTATCGTGTTATTACGGATGAAGAGATCGGATTATTCAAAGATCGTGTTTCAACACACTTCTTTGCAATGAGACTTGAATACGACTTGAGTTTAAAATGGTATGCTGCGAACGATCTGAGATTCATACACCTTATGCCTGTAAATGAAACACAGATCAGTTCAGCTATAGAGGTTGGCTATCTTGTAACGAATAATCTGCAGGTCGGTGTCGGCTATGCCTTTAACAGCTTTGAAGATCCTGATTTCTCAACCCAAAATTACACATTGCGTAATTTCTTCCTGACCATGCATATGAAGTTCAGCGAGGATATTTTCAATTGGAAATAAATTCAGGCTTTAGATTAATCTTTATTTTAAGCAATCGATGTTTTTTTATAAGTTCATCAATTATTATGCTATAAATCGAAAAACGGCACCCGTGGGTGCCGTTTTCCTTTCTCTCTCTCGAATAGGGGTTACTTAACAAGCAGCATTTTTTGTGTGGCATCGATACCATTGAGCTGTGTGCGAAGGAGATACACACCGCTGCCTAGATCATTACAGTTTACGTTAATTTTGTAGCTTCCTGCGGCATGATAACCGGATGCAACCTCTGCCACGACCTTGCCGCTCATATCATACAATCTTATGTCAAGCGTCTGGGGCGTATGAACGGTGAAAGGTACCGTGAAGCTGGGGTTGAAGGGATTCGGATAACTGGCTTCAAGCGTCATGTCATCGTTGTCAATGATCCCGTTGTCTGCCATGGCCTTGGATTTCCGTGATGTCAGCCCGATAGTTGAGACGATCTCTTCGCTTCCGTATACATCCACGGCAACCAGGCGATAACTGTATTTAAGTCCTTCAATCACATTGAGGTCTTTGGCTGCGTAGCGCTGGCGTTTGCTGGTAGTGCCGGCGGCTGTCACACGGGCGATCTCGCTGTAATCGGTTCCGTTGGAGCTGCGCAGGACGACGAAGTCGCTCAGTTCGCTCTCACCTGCGGTTGACCATTTAAGCTCGGCTGTGCCTTTCTTCAGGGAGGAAGTAAATGAGGCAAGTTCAACCGAACCGGCAAAAACAGGATCATCCACCGGATCGTCGATCACCGGATCGTCCACGACGGGATCGTCGATGACCGGATCGCCTGTATTCATGTCTACGGTTTCAAGTGCTTCGGCAATATCCAGACCGCCGTCAAAGTTCTCGATCTCATAATCATAGAAAATATGATCAAGACCGGGTATGGAGGCGGGGAAGAGGATCTCGCCGCTGCCATCGGCTTCTGTGAGCATCGTGATGTGCATCAGGTCCGAAGGATTGGCAGGATCGTTTGAGACGGGAAGATAGCCGCTCTTATATTGTGGCATCATATCATTGAAAGTGGATGCGAACGTAACGGCAAAACAGTTCAGGGTATTGTCGGTGACATTGACCAGACTGTAACGGTCCAGTCCCGTGCCATCAACGCTGCCGGCCAGTATGCCGGTCAGTTCGACGAATACCTTATTATTATACACCGCCACGCTATTGAATACCGCTTCGGGATATTCGACATAGATCATGCCTTCGCCGATCACGTCACTGCCGTCGGTCATATAAGCCTGTACATCGAATTCATAGGCATTGTCCGTAACGCTTCCGTTGGCAAAGACCAAATGAAGCTGTCCGCTCTCGCAAAATGCGAAAGACACCAAAAGTGTCAGGATGATAAGAACCGCTGTCTTCTTCATGGTAACCTCCTTGAGGGTAGAAAAAACTCTCTCTCTCATTGCTGCTTGTTTCATGACTTCTCTCTCTATTTCGTCCGCTCGGTTGTAAAAATCTCTCTCGTTTCAGAAGCAATCTACGGATTGTATATCGCTTATGCAATAGGGCCGGATCACAATTGATTGATTGTTAATCCAACAGGTCAAAACTCATCGATTCCGGGTGTTTTTTAACTCTTTATTAAATCTTTTTGAAGTACAACTTTATACTTTCTCATAAAAGTAAACCTGAGCTTAAACTTTTCTTTATTTTTTACGGTTTTGTTAAGATTTTCATCCCTTCTGTTAAGATTTCTTAAGAATGCTCCTATGAACCAAGGATCGAAACGTCAATAAAGCATTTGTATTTAAAACAAAACATTATTAAAATCATTGCAGTTGAGAATTAATGATCAACTGACACAGGACGGGTATTACATATGGGGTAAC
>Ga0272443_10002861_pt1 | contig 21294 bp, 16 predicted proteins | sample SSMAcet12_FD_193581 | JGI IMG/M metagenome (GOLD analysis project Ga0272443, IMG submission 193581) | Marine sediment archaeal communities from Little Sippewissett salt marsh, Falmouth, MA, United States - SSM-Acet-12 | ecosystem: Environmental > Aquatic > Marine > Wetlands > Sediment ... | reverse complement strand
CAACGCCGCTGCATTACCAGTACTACGTGCCCAGCCGCGGCCGGGCGCCCGACCTGCACCCGGCTCATCCGAAACTGCGTCTCGTCCGCCAGATCTGGCCGAAGCTGCCTCTCGGCGTGACGCGACCGCTCGGTGCGTGGCTGGCCAAGTCCATCCCCGGCTGAGCGCTGAAAGGTTCGGGCTGGCGAATGCCTGTACCCGTTGCGTGGAGTGTCATGAAGCTGCTCGTTCTCATTCATCGGCTGCCCTGCCCGCCCGACCGCGGCGCGAAGCTGCGTGCGGCGGCCGAGCTGCGCTGGCTGACGCGTCGCCATGACGTGTGGTGCGCGGGGTTCGTCGATCCGCCTTCTTCCAAAGAAGCGGCGATGTGCATGGAGCGTTCGCTGAGGGAGTTGCGCGCAGCCTGCCGCGGTGTGACGGCCGTGGCTTTGCGACCGTGGATCGCCGGGGCGCGGGCAGCGGGGGGGCTGCTGGCCGGTCGAACGGCGACGGAGCACTATTTCGCCTCCCGGCGTTTGACGCAGTGCGTCCGGCGTTGGGCGCGCGAGGTCGGATTCGACGCGGTGCTGGCATTTTCTTCCGGAATCGCCCCCCTCGCTCTGAAGGTGCCTTCCAGGCGACATGTTCTGGACCTGGTCGACCTGGACAGCTGCAAGTGGGCCGAGGCGGCGCGCACGGCCCGCTGGCCGATGCGGTGGGTCTATCGTGTCGAGGCCGACCGTCTCGCCCGGCGCGAGGTGGAGTGGATCGAGCAGTTCGATGCGAGCGTCGTCTGCACGCAGCGCGAGGCGGACGCATTGAGCGGGGCGGCCTGCCGATCGCGGCTCCACGTCATCGCGACGGGCGCGTCGCTCGACGTCGAGCGGGTTGGAGCGGAGCAGGACGGCACGGAGCCGCAGGATGACCTTCCCGAGACGCCCGTTGTAGGGTTTCTGGGCGCGATGGATTACGGTCCGAACGTCGAGGGCGTTCGGTGGTTTGCCGAGTCGATTTGGCCGCGGATCCGCCGCCATCGCCCCGACGCGCGGTGGTGGATCGTGGGACGCTCGCCGGACCGTTCGGTCCGGTCGCTTGCCGACGGGGGCGACATTGATGTGACGGGGACGGTCCCGGAGGTCGAGCCCTATCTTCGCGGGATGCGCGTGCACGTCGCGCCGCTCAAGCTGGCGCGCGGCGTTCAGACGAAAGTTTTGACAGCCATGGGTGCGGCGCGCCCCTGCGTGGTGACCTCGTGCGTGGCCGAGGGGCTCGGCGCCGCCGCGGGCCGGGAGCTTCTCGTGGCCGACGGTGAAGAAGATTTCGCCGCAGCCGTGGCCGACCTGCTGGCCGACCGCTGCCGCGCCGAGGCGATCGGGCGAGCCGGTCGGGATTTCGTGCGAAGGGCCTTTGCGCCGGCCGAGGGGCTTGAGCGGCTCGAACGGCTGTTGCAGTCGGATGGGAGCATGCTGTGATCCGAGACAGAAACATCCTGTGTTTTGCGAGCGGGTGGGATTACCATCCGACCAGCAAGCACCACATCATGCGCAAGTTGTCGGAACACAACCACGTCGTATGGGTGAACTGGCACGCGTCGCGGCGGCCCGGCTTCAAGAGCGGCGATTTGTGTTCGGTGTTCGGTAAGCTCCGTCAGATCCGCTGCGGGCCGCAGCGCGTAGCTGACAACATCACCGTCGTGACGCCACCGCAACTGCCGCTGCCCGGATCGCGCTGGGCCGGTCGGATCAACGCGCGGATCGTCTCTTCGGCCGTGCGCGACGTGCTGGGCAGCCTGGAGCCGCGTCCCGTGCAATTCTGGTCGTTCGCGCCGGATGTGGCGATGCTGGCGGGTCGGTTCGATGAAGAGCTCGTGCTTTACTACTGCGTCGACGCGTTCGGCGAGTTCCCCGGCTACGACCGCGCCATGATCGCACGGAGGGAACGCGCGCTGATCGAACGGAGCGACGTCGTCCTGACGACTTCCGAGCCGCTCTACGAAGCGAAGCGCAGGCTTCACGGCAACGTGCATCTCGTCGAGCACGGGGTGGACCACGCGCACCTTTCGCGGGCCGTGCACGAACCTCTTCCGACGCCGCCCGACCTGGACGTGCTGCCCCGGCCGATCATCGGTTTCGTGGGCGTCGTCGGCCAATGGGTCAACCTCGAGCTTATAGCGGGCCTGGCACGGTGCCGCCCGAACGCCTCCATTGTCGTTATCGGGCCGACGGCGACTTCGATCGACGTGCTTCGAGGCCTGCCGAACGTGCACATCCTGGGGCCTCGGAACCACGATGCGCTGCCGGCCTACCTCCGCGCGTTCGACGTGGGGTTGATCCCATTCCGCCGCACCCCGCTGACGCTCCATGCCAACCCGATCAAGCTCTACGAGTACCTGGCGGCCGGCGTGCCGGTCGTGAGCACCACGATGCCGGCCGTCAGGCCGGCGGCCGGGGCGGTCTGGGTGGCCGACACCGTGCCCGATACGGTCCTGGCCTGCGAGGTGGCCCTGCTGAACAACGACCCGTCCGAGCGGCGCGCACGTTCCGAGGCGACGCGCGCCCACGCCTGGTCGGCCCGGCTCGATCACATCGGCCGCATCATCGAGGACACGCTGTCGCCGGGCGTTTCGAGCGACCGCCAGACGGACGCGAAATGCGATGCCTCGACGCCGGAACCTGAACCGGTTGAAACGACCGTCGGATGACCTTGTCCGCAGGCCGGTGAGGTGCCATTTCACGGCGATCCCCTCGGCAGGTGTGCCGCGGCGGTTTCAGTGAAACCAACCGCAGGTTCGTCCCATAAAAACGCACACTTGATCAAACGCAGCGTCGTTTTTCAGACGATGGCATGCCGTCACCGGTTTATAGGGCGCAAGCTTATCCGGACGGCGCGATTGTCCGACAACAAGGGTACGTATCGGAGGGGGGCAATTGAACCGGACGGCATCGATCGGCGCGGACGGGCGGACCGCGCGCCGGTCGTCCGCTCGGAACGGAGGACGCGCTTGGTATGACCGAGATCTGGCGCTACCGCGACCTGCTCGTGCAGTTGATCCGCCGCGAGATCGTCGTGCGTTACCGGCACTCGATCCTGGGGATCTCCTGGGCGCTGCTCCAGCCGTTAGGGCTCATGCTGCTGTTCTCGTTCGTCTTCACGCGGGCTGTCTCGGTCGGCGCGATCGAGAAATTGAGCGTACCGTACCCGCTGTTCGTCTACGTAGGCCTGCTCCCGTGGACGTTTTTCGCTTCGGGCCTGACCGGCGCGGTGGCCAGCCTCTCCTCGCACCGCGACCTGGTCACGAAGATCTATTTCCCGCAACAGATACTGCCCATGACGGCCATCGCCAGCGCCTTCTTCGATTTCTGCGTCGCCGCCGGCGTACTCGTGGGCCTGGTGGGCTTCTACCACTTCACCACACCGTGGTCGTTCCAATGGAACGCGGCCCTCGCGCTGCTGTCGGTCGCGATGGCGGTGCAGGTGCTGTTCATGCTCGGCCTGGGAATGTGGCTGGCCCTGGCCAACTTGTGGTACCGGGACGTCAAGTACCTTTTCACGTTCGTCATCCAGGTATGGATGTTTCTGACGAACGTGCTCTATCCGTTGCCAACGGACGGGTCGGCCGCGATGCGATTCATCACGACCGTCAACCCGATGGTGCCGATCATCGGCGCGTACCGCACCATCGTTATCGACGGGCAACTGCCCGCGGTGGCGCCCCTCGTGTCGGCGGCGGTCGTCGCGGTGGTGCTGACCGTGTCGGCCTGGACGCTCTACCGGGCGGCTGAAGGACGGTTCGCCGAGCGCGTCTGAACGGCCGGCGGGCGGCGCTCGGGGCCGAGGCAGGGAGGCATCGAGGTGAATATGAGTAGCGCCACGATCGAATCGAAGGAAAACACGCGCGTGGATGTCGCGCGGTACATCGACCCGCAGCAGCCGGCGAGCTGGTCACGGCAGATGGTCAGCCTGCTGGAAGCCGGGCACTATCTCGAAGCCTACGAGGTTCTCGCCGAGCACATGCCTTACGTTGAAAACATGCTTCGTCCCTACGCCGAGCACCTGGCTGGCCGGCCGAATGCCTGGTCGCAGGTGCATGCAAGGATCAGCACCCTCCTCGACGACGGCCGTCCCCAGCGGATCCTCGACGTGGGTTGCGCGGTGGGTCGCCACGCGATCGAATTCGCGCGCAAGGGGCACCGCACGTGGGGCATCGACATCCTCGGCCCGATGATCGAGCAGGGACGCGAGTTGGCTGGCTCGCTCGGCCTCGACGACCGCGTGCAGCTTGTGACAGGTGACATCCGCCGGCTGCACGAGGTTTTTTCTGAAAACCAGTTTGATGCCGTGGTCGCCTGCGACATCTTCGAGCACCTCGACGATGCGGGATTGCGCGAACTGCTGGCCGGCGTCCGGCACGTCGTTCGGCCGGGCGGCACGGTCGTGATCCAGACCTCGCCGGGCAGGTTTTATTACTGGTTCGAACCGAAACGCCGCAAAATACTGACTCTTCTGGCTCCTTTCGCCTGGCTGCCGGATCGGCTCTTTTCCGCCTACGTTCGTGCGTTGGAGCGCGGCCCGCTGCGGTCGCTTCGCGACGAGCACGTGCGTTTCTACCGTCACGAATACGGGCACATCAACTGCATGGACCCGATCCATCTGCGCCGGCTGCTCGAAGAGACCCGCCTGAGCGATGTGCGCACCTTCGCCGAGCACACGCATCCCGGTTTCAAGGACGAAGGGTGTTTCCGCGCGGGGTGGACGCGGCGTCTGTTCGGCCGCAAGTCGATCGCCTGCCGGAACGTCTACGGCCTGGCGACCGTGCCGTGAACCGTGCCGGCCCGAAGCGCAGGGTAACGTTGCGGGAGAAACGTAAGGTATCGCTCTCTGGGAAACGAGCAACGATGACGCGATCGAGTGAACCGGCCATTGTCGTGGAACACGTGTCCAAGCGGTTTCGCAAGGGCGGTGCGGAGCGCCTTTTGTGGGAGGCGATGCTCCGTGCGGGGCGAGGCCTGCTTCGTGGCGATTACAGCCGGCGCGACACCTTCTGGGCGCTTGACAACGTGAGTCTACAGGTGCGTCGCGGCCAGGCGGTCGGCATCATCGGGCCCAACGGCGCCGGCAAGAGCACGCTGCTGAAGATCCTGTCGCGCGTGCTCCGGGCCGACCGGGGGCGCATCGCGGTTCATGGCCGGCTCAGCGGGCTCATCGAGGTCGGCGCCGGCTTCCACGGCGACCTGACCGGCCGGGAGAACATCTACGTCAACGGCGCGATCCTGGGCATGAGTCGTCGTGAGATCCGCGCCAAGTTCGACCGCATCGTCGAGTTCGCCGGCATCGGCGAGTTTCTCGACATGCCCGTGAAACGCTACTCGTCGGGGATGTACGTGCGGCTGGGTTTTTCGGTGGCCGCCCACATGGAGCCCGACGTGCTGCTGGTCGACGAGGTGCTCAGCGTGGGGGACGTGGCTTTCAAGGCCAAGTGCATGGACACGATGCGCCGGTTCCTGCGCTCGGGCACGTCGGTGCTGTTCGTCTCGCACAATCTGGCGGCCGTCAAGCGGTTCTGCGATCGCGTCGTGCTGCTGGATCACGGGCGCGCCCGGCTCGAAGGGACGCCTGACGAGGCGATCGGCGAGTACAGCCGACTCGTTTCGGACATGGAGGACGCCAACCCGACAGGGATCGAAGGCTCGCAGATCGGCGGGCGGGTTGGCCGAAAGGGGCCGGCGTCGATCGAGGCCGTCCGCGTCCTGGACGAGCGCGGCCAGCCCGCGCGGACGTTCGTTTCGGGCCGGCCGCTGCGGCTCGAGATCGACTACAAGACCGCGCCGGACGGCGGCGGCTTGGACAACCCCAACGTGGCCGTGGCCGTCCACATGTTCGGGGCCGGTCTGTTTTATCAGTTCGAATCGCGGCGGGACGGTGTCGATCTCGGCCGATGGCACGGCAAAGGGACCGTGACCGTCGAGTTGCCCGCGCTGTCTTTGGGCGAGGGCGTCTACCAGGTCGGTATCGCGCTGGCTGACGACAAGGGGCTGCCCGAGCACGACTGGCACGATCGGTCCTACCGGATCAACGTCGTCTCGGACGGCCGAACGGATGGGCCTGTCCACCAGGTGCGCCAATGGAAGGTCGTCGACGGGAAGTCGGCCGACACGCATTCGGACTTTTGCACCGTACAGGCCGCCTCGACGGGAGTGTCGGCATGAGTTTCTCGACCGCGCGGGTTTCGGTCATCATCCCCTGTCTGAATGCGGAGCGGACACTCGGCGACGCGCTCGACAGCGTTTTCGCCCAGACGGTTCGGCCCATGGAGGTGCTGGTCATCGATGATCACAGCACGGATCGAAGTGCCGTGGTAGCGAGAAAGCATCATCCTTCCGTTCGCGTATTGACCAATCCGAGCCGTGGTTCCGGTGCGGCCCGACGGCTGGGCGTCGAGCAGGCGCGCGGCGACTTCATCGCGTTCGTCGACGCGGATGACATGATCCATCCGCTCAAGCACGAAAAGCAGTTGGTCGTCCTGGAAAACAGCGATCCCCACACACTGGTGCATACGGGTGCATGGCTTCAATGGGCCGACGGCCGACAGGCGACCCGGCAGCGCAGGAGCGCCCAGTCCGCGACGGGCCGTTGCATGTGGACCATCTTCGAAAGCAATCCGGTGTGCGGCGCCTCGACGATGCTTCGGCGTTCCGTGATTCTCGAGGTCGGCAACTACGACGCGGCGCTTTTCAACTGTGCGGATTTCGGGATGTCATTGGTGGCCTCCACCTGCTGTGACTTCGTTTACCTACCGGAACCGCTGTATGTGATCACCCGCCACGCGAACAACGTATCGTCTCGGAAAGCCGACATGGCCTACCACCACTGGCTGGCCCAGGAAAAGTTCCGCCGGCGGTTTCCAGCCGCCTTCGCGACGCTGCCGCCCGATAGCATTCGACGGTACATGGTCGAGCCGGTGCTGCGGGCCGTGCGCGAGGCGTACTGGCGGCGCGAATCGGTGGGGTATCGGCGGCTCGTCGAGCTGGCGATGCGTCTTGCGCCGGACGATCCGGTCATGCAGCGTTTCTACCGGCGGCGGTATTGGCCGATGCGTGTGCTGAGGTGGTTGGATCGTTTTCGTGGTCCGCAGGCGGCAGCTCAACCCGAAGCGTCGTAGACGCAACGTCGCAGGTGAACCGGATGGCCTTACGCGAACGACATTCCTCGCCGTACCTTGCCCTGGTGGCGGCCCATCCCGGTGGGATGGGCGGCATGGAGCGTTTCTGCCGCTTCCTGGCCGGGGCCCTGACCGACCGCGGCTGGCGCGTCACGGTAGCGTTGTCGGGCGCCGACATTTACGAGGACATGGCCCGACGCGACGGCGGTCCCTTGACGATCGCGCGTGTCGACTGGCTCGATGCGACGTTGGCCGGCGACCGGGATTATCGCTGGCCGGCGATTGACCAGCGCCGTCGGTGGTTCGCGCGCGCCCGTCCGGACGTCGCGCTGTTCGTCCAGTCGTCGAACACGCCGATGCGTGCTTCGGTGGTCGGCGCGTACCTGGCGCGCGTGCCGATCGTGACGACGCATCGGACGATGGCCTGGCCCGTCGAGGAGTCGCCGGTCGGCCGCTACTTTTTCGGCCTGGTTCGCGGGCTCGGCCTGCATCGCCGGCGCGTCGTGCGGAAAACCTGGCTGACGGCCGCCCTCGCGCGGCGCGTCGTGTTCAACAGCGAGGCGGTCCGGCGCGGCTATGAGGAAGCGTACCGCTACCCGAGGCGGAAGACTTGCGTCATCCCCAACGCCGTCATAATGCCGGCGATTCGCAGCGCGGCACGTAGCAACAGGGTGGTGACGATCGGTTATGTCGGGCGCGTGGCCCGCGAAAAACGGATCGACGTCCTGCTCGAAGCGCTCGGTCGGCTCCGGACGCGACGACCCGTCCGGCTGGTGGTTTACGGACAAGGGCCCCAGCGCGACATGCTGGCCGCTTTGTCGAGGCGAATCGGCCTGGCCGACCGTGTCGAATGGCGCGGTTACTGCGACGACGTTGGGGACGCTTATCGAAGTTGCGACATCGTCGCGCTCTGTTCGCCGCGCGAAGCGTCCAGCAACATGACGCTCGAAGCGATGGCGGCCGGCCGGGCGGTCATCGTCCCGCGCACGGGTGGCATGTCGGAACTCGTCGGGGGCGGTGCGTGGGGGGTATGCGTGCAGCCGCTGGATGCCGAGGCGCTCGCGCGGGCACTCGACCGGCTTGTCGAGGACGACCGTCTCCGCAGAGAGCTCGGTGAGCGGGCACGGCAGGCGGCAGCGGACCGCCACGAGCCGGCCAGGATCGGGGACGAGTGGTCGGAGGTGCTGCGCGAGGCGGCGGCGAGCCGATGGCGACGGCTGCCGGTTGTTCGGAAACAAAAAGCGTACCAGGCACCTGCCGGACCGCGTTTACCTGCCGTCGACGCGCCGTGTCGGGCTTGATCTGTCGGGACGCGAGGCTGAAGCTGATGAAACCCGCTCTGATGATGGTGTGCGATCCTCGGCCGCGAGCGGCCGGCCGAACCGTCGAAGCGATGGCTGACACGCTACGCGACGGGGATTGTCGCGACAATAGAATCGTCGCGGCCCAGGGGCGGGGCTGGGCAGTAGCCGTCGTGGCGCCGCCCGCGAATCTGTTGACCTGCGGAGCGGGCATCGCAGCAGGCCAGGGGGACTGGCTCATTTGGACGGGGGACATCCAGGGTTTGCCGGCTCCCGCCGCCCGGGACCTTGGTGAAGTCCTGCTCTGCCGCCTCCAGGCGCGTGGCGTCAAGGCGCTGGCCGACGTGGACGGCGCGTTCTGCGGGGCGTGGTTCGACCACCGGTGCGAGCGTTGGATCGTTTTTAACGACCGCTTCGGCCTGCTGCCGCTTTTTTATGCCGTCCATGGGGATCGGCTCGTTGTCGGCCCGACCGCGCGGCTGACCTTCCTGGCCGGCGGCGTGCCTTTGGAGATCGACGCGCAGGGTGTCGTGGACGTTCTGCGTTCGAGCAATGCGATCGACGATCGCACGCTCATCCGCGGTGTCCGGTGGCTTGAAGGCGCGCACACGCTCGAAGTGGACGTACACCCGACGGGCGAGCCGCGCGTCCGAACACGGCCCTACTGGCGGTTCCAACATCAACAACCGACGACCCGTACGAAAGAGCAGGCGCAGGACGAGTGCGTCGCCGCCCTGGAATGTGCGTTGCGGGAACAGGGGGTTCCCGGAAACGGCAGCGACCATGTCCTGTTGGGTATCAGTGGCGGACTCGACGGCCGACTGATCCTGGCCGTCGCGCACAGCCTCGGAATCGTACCCGACTGTTATACGGTGGGCTGGCCTTTCAGCGAGGACGTCCGTTTCGGCCGGCGGTTGGCGCGCGTGGCTGACGCGGATCATACGTTCGTCCGCCTGCGCGACGGGCGGCTGGCGGCCGACGTTGCTGAACTCATCCTGGAAACCGACGGGTTACACAGCGCGATGCACTTGGCCTTCGGCTCGCCCGTGCCGCGCTACCTTCAGGCGTATCCGCACAGCGTGCTGCTGGAGGGCTTTCTGCTGGGCCTGGCCGGCGGCTCGGGTTTGCCGGCTGAGGGGGATGTCCCGGTCGGTCGACAACCGCACGAGTGCGCATGGGCGCTCAAGCACGCGCACCGCGGCGGGACGATCGCGGAGATCGATGCCCTGCTCCTACCGCGCCTCGCTGCCGACAGCGCCGAACGCTGGAAAGCGCGCATCGACGCGCGTTATGCCCAAGCGGCCGGCGCCGACCCCTACGAGCGGGCCGAGCACGTTTATATGAACGGCCGATGCGGCCGCATCGACGTGCTGGGGACCGGACTGCTCCGGCGCGATGTGGTCGTCCGCAGCCCGGGCACCTGCCGGGCGGTGCTCGACTGGTGCGCGCGGACGCCGGTCGCCTGGCGGCGGGGCAAGCAGCTCTACATGGATCTGTTGCGGCGGCGGTTCCCGGCCTTTGCGCGCGTGCAGCGGGCGAATTGCAACGGCCTGCCGATCGCCCGGGGCCGACTGCTTCGCGAGTGGTGCTGGCAGCGCGAGCGGATTCACCGCCTCTGGGCCGGCTGGCGATGGCCTGCGACGCGACGGTGGGGGATGTCCGCGCGGTTCGTGCAGGCGCAACTTTTCGAGGCGTGGCGGCGCGATGGGGATCTTGCGCGAATTGCGAGCCCCGACGCACGCGTGCGGGCCTGGGTTCGACCCGAGCGGCTCGACTCGCTCTGGCGGCAGGCCGTGGCCGACCCCGGCACCTCGGCCATCCTGCTGACGCTCGGCACGATCGAGACGATGGTTCGTGCCCTCGAACGAACTCCGCAATTGAGATTTTCGCGGCACACGCAGCGGCTGCGTTTCGACCGTCTCGAAGGCGAACCAACGTCGAACAAGGAGCACGGCCGATGCGTGTTCTGCTGACCGCACCTTACGTCGGTGAGATCGGCTGGGAGCTGATGTCCTGGCAGGGACGCGTGCGCCTTGCCTTTCACCGGGGGCGCTTCGATCGGCTCGTCGTGCTCGGTGCCCAGGGCAAGTCGGCCTTTTACGACGACATGCCGCTCGACTACGTCCCGGTCGACCTGGCCTGTGTGCCAGGGGAGGCCTGCGAGGATCGGCGGGCCGTCGGGCCGGACCGCCAACTGCCGACGGCCGAAGCACTCCATGAAATCGTCCGCCCGGCCGTCGACCGCAAGCGTGAGCAGCTTGGCGACCAGGCGCGTCATGTCGAAGTGTTCTGGCCGGAGTACAACGGGACGATCTATTCCTGTGACCCCCGGCATCAGATGTTCATCCCTTTCCATCGTCCCGTCGCCTGTGTGCCACCTGCCCCCTGGGTGGTTCTGGTGCAACGAAGCAGGGGCTTCGGCGCGGTGAACTGGCCGGCGGAGGCCTGGTTCGAACTGAGCGAGCGACTCGCGGATCGCGGCGTTCACACAAGTCTTTATCCAAACGGTTCGCAGGCAGCGATCGAAGCAGCCTCCCACTGCGACCTGGCCGTGGGCCAATCGACCGGCGGGTTGCATCTCGCATCGCTGTGCGGCTGCCCGCACGTTGCCTGGTCGGTCCGTGGGGATTACCCGCATTCCCGCCTCCAGATGACCGATCGCCAGCGCTACCAGGTCTTCTGGAACCCGTTGGCCACACCGGTGCTGTTCCATCCCGTTGATGCACATCCCGCACCTGTCCAAGTGGAGAACTGGGTTATGACCGCGCTGGCCCGCATCGGACGCCGAACGGGTTCGCCGCTGCGCAGGTTCCAATTTCGCCAGCAGTGGCACGTCAAGGACTGGATCATCCGCCACGTGGTCGAATGTCGCTCATTCCGGCAATGGCCCTGGCCTGTCCAGCGGTTCGTTCGTTGGGAGCTTGTCTGACATGGATGGGCGCCGAGGCAAGATGATACAGCCGGCTGTCTGCGATATCTGCGGCGGCGGCACGTTCCACCTTCGGGTTTCACTGCGTTTCGAGGGGGCCCGCGACCCGTTCACACTGTGGCGATGCGACGAATGCGGGGTTCTCATGCACTGGCCGCGACTGGAATCGGAACAGCTCCGGGATCAGTACGACAGTGACTATTACATTTTCAAGGAGCCGCCCCTCCGCCGATGGAGTCGGACCGCACAGCTTTACCTGGAACATCTCCATCCGTGGGAAGCTCGAACGCAAGGCCGACGCCTGCTGGATGTGGGTTGTGCCTGTGGAGAACTGCTCGCCCTGGCTCGGGAGCGCGGCTGGGACGCGCAGGGGATCGAGCTGTCGCCCCATGCCGCTGCGGTCGCTCGGAAAAGATTTGGATTGCCTGTCTCCGCAGGCACCCTGGAAGAGCAGGACGGCCGGCTGGGCATTTTTGACGTCGTGATTGCCACGGACGTCATCGAGCACGTCCCCTCGCCGCGACGGTTCGTTCAGTCGATTCGTAGCCGGCTCAACCCCGACGGGGTGGCCATTCTCGAAACGCCAAACTGGGGAAGTCCATGGCGGCGGTTCGGGGGCCGACGGTGGCTCGGATACAACCCCTTCCACATCTTCCTGTTCAACCAACCCGCGCTGGCGCACCTGATGCGCTCGTGCGGTTTTGATTCTTGCGTGTTTACGACCAGTACCCACGTCGCCCATCGGCGATGGGGCGATCGGCCGGAATGGGCCGGGATTCTCGACTGGCTGCCGGCCGGCGCGCGGTGGCGGTGCCAGCGATGGCTCAACCATGTGAGCTCAAGACGTTCCGGTGAAGCGTTTCCGTGCGAACCGCCGGCATCTCTGGACGAAGCCCTCCAATGCATCGAGCGGGCCGGCGAATCCCCTTTCCCCCGACGTGGATTTCTCAATAACGACAACTTGGCAGTGATCGCCCGGAGGCCATGAAAGGATTGCGGAGAAACATACGACGACAATGATGCCTGAAAGCAACAGGGCATATGGCAGAGAATCAACATGCGGACGGACTATTGCGAAAAACAGGATCAAACGCAAAAAGAGCGCTGTTTTGCCACCAGTCCGCCGCCGCTATCTCCGATAACGCAGTTGGAGGCGAGGCCCGCCGCTGGCGGGCGCGACGCCTGGCCACATTGGATCGAATCCGACCCGGTCGTTACCACATCAGGCGGCGGTGGTGGCGTCCGGGTTCTTTTTATCTGCTACCAGTTTCCCCCCATCGGCGGCAGCGGCGCGCAGCGGCCCGCCAAGCTCGTCAAGTACCTGGACGCGGCCGGCTTCGATATCGAAGTTCTCACAGCCGCTCACCAGCGCTTTCCCTGGATCGACCCGTCGTTGTGTTCTGATGTTCCGGCGGCTGCCCGTATCCACCGTGTCGCGGGTAACGAGCCTGCCTGTCTGGCCAAACGATTCACCGACACCCTGGCCGGGTGCTGGAGGTGCGTCTGCACCGATGCGGACCGTTTCCCGAAACAATGGATCGAGGACCGCATCTACTGGCGGCTCGCACGGTGGGCCCAGCGGGCGGGTTTGGGCAATGGTGAACCGCTCTGGATCGGCTCAGCCGCACGGACGGCCCTCGCGTTGCACCACCGTCAACCCTTCGACGTGATCGTCTCGACGGGTCCGCCGCACTTCGTCCATCGTGTGGCGCTGCGGGTCTGTGCAGAAACGCGGCTGCCGTGGGTTGCGGACGTGCGCGACCCTTTCGTCAGCGATTTCGATCCTGGCCGACCCGACTCCCGGCACCTCGCAGCCATGCGCCGGCTCGAACGGGCCATCCTGCGCCGGGCGAGCCGGATCGTCACGACGAGCGCAGCCTTGGCTGCCGATTTCCGTGCCCGCTTCCCGCGGCGCCGCGCATCGGACATCCGGACGATCACGAACGGATTCGACCGCGACGATCTCCGCACGTCTTCAGACGGATTCGATGGTGACGCACGAACGGGCAAGGGGGAGGAATGTACGTTCGTGGCTGCGGGCGCGTTCTACGGCCGGCGGGAACTGCGCCGCGTGGTCGAACCGATTGGCAGAGCGCTTGCCCGACATCCGGAATGGTGTGGTCGAGTCCGACTCGTCGTGGCTGGTACACTGGACGCGCAGCAACAGGATTACTGGCGGAAGGAAAGGCCGGCGTGGATGCACTTGGCTGGCTACCTGGATCATGCATCCGCCATCCGCCTCGTTGTCCGATCCGCATGCTCGGTGATGATCGTCCCGGACTGTTGCCATTCCCGCACGGGCATTCCCGGCAAGACGTTCGAGCTCATCGCATTGCCCACGCACGTGCTGGCCTTGGTCCCGCCGGGCAGCGAACCCGAGCGGATCGTCGCGCGGGCCGGCGCCGCGACCATCGCACCGTTCGAAGATTCAGCCAAGGTGACGGCCGCGGTCGAGTCCGTCATCGAACGCCATCTCTCGGAGACGCTGCCGCGCGACCGAACGTGGTCGCACCTGGACCGCTACGATCGGTGCCGCCTGGCGGTCGACTTCGGCGGATGCCTCCACGACGCGATCCGGCGAGGGCGGACGTGAACCACACGTACGTTTTCCGTTTTCCGCCGTCCGATAATCCATCCATTTTCCAGGGTCGCCGGTACTTTATTTGCGCACAGCTCCTCCAGGGCCGGTTCTTACCGGGCGTAGCTTAACTGGCACCGGCAATGACCGATATTTCGTAGAGAGGTTCTCGTGGTGCGCGCCGTGCGCGCGAAAAGAGCGGACGGCCGCCACGGAAAAGCGCACGGGCCAGAGCGGAAATGCTGTCGCGCCGGTATTTGTAGCATCCTGGACCTTTCGGAATGAATGAAGCCATCCGACGATTGACATTCGTGACGGACGCGCCCTACCTGGGCGGGGCCGAGCAATATGTCAATCTAATGGCCCAAGCTGCGGCGGCGCGCGGCCTGCGTCCGCACGTGCTCTGGATGAGGCCGGTCCAGGGGGCCCCGGACGTGTTCGACGCGACGCGTGCGGCCGGCATCGAGGTGACCGTGGCGGGGCGGACGGGCGGTTTTCGCGCGAAAAAGCGCGCTATCGATCGGCTGATGCACGTGGATCGGCCCGACGTACTGATCGTCAATGCCTCGGGACGGCGCGGTTTCTGGCAGGTTCCGTGGCTGATCCGGTGGTACGGCCTTGCCTGTTTGTGGGTGCACCACATGGTGGACGGGCGGGATCCTCGCCGGTTGCGGCCTGGCCGGCTCGGCGGGCGCGTCGAGGGACCGGGCCTGTGGCGCGTACCTCAGGTAGTGCGGCACCGTCTGGCTGCCTCGGGTGCGACGGGCGTTGTGACCTTGAATGAGGCTGACCGTCAACACGTCATCGGTGTCCATCGTGTGCCCGCGCGCAAGGTTCACGTGATCCCCAACGGGATCGACACGCAACGCTTCCGTTTCGATGCGGACGCCCGCGCCCGGTCGCGTGCAAGCTGGGGATTGCCCGCTGACGCATGCTTCGTCGTCGGGACGGCCGGCCGACTCGTGGCCGGCAAGGGCGTGGAGCGGGTTATCGAGGCGGTCGCGCTGCTGGCGGCGCGCGGTCTGCCGGCGGTCCTCGTCGTTGCGGGGACCGGTCCGGACGAAGTGCGCTTCAGGGCGTTCGCGCGTCGGCTCGGCGTTTCCGATTCCGTGCGGTTTCTCGGTTTTATCCCGGACATGGCTGCCTTTTACAGCGGCCTCGACGTTTTCGCGTTGGCCAGTGCGACCGAGTCGTTCGGACTCGTCTTGGCCGAGGCGATGGCATGCGGTCGCCCGGTGGTCGCCACGCCGACGGCCGGCGCGGTTTCCCAGATCCGCCACGGCAGCGACGGTTGGCTGTTGGCCGACTTTTCGAGCAACGCACTGGCGGATGCATTCGAAAACAGCTTTCGTGCGCCGGCTGAAGCTGCCGCGTTGGGCCGTGCCGCCCGTGCCGCGGTGGCGCGGCGGTTCAGCGTGGATCGCGCGCTCGACCAGACGCTCGCGCTGCTTGCACCCCGCTTCAGAGCGGCCGATGAGCGGTGGCCGACTGCTTCGCCGCCGATCGTATGGCGACCGTTGTGGGAGGACAGCCGATGAAGGTCCTGGTTCCCCTTCCGATCGACCTGTCCTCGATGGCCAACGGCCGGACGCTCCGCGTGGTTAACCTGCTGCGCGAATTGAAACATCTCAGCACCTTGTGCTGTCTTGTTCCCAACGACGGCCGCTTCGACGCCGCGATGGCCGTCATGCCGGACGTCCCGCTTGAGCCGGTCGGCCCGCGTCGGGAAGGGCGCGTCAACGCCGAGGGCGCCTGGCCGACCGATTTTTTGCCGTACCGGGGATGGGCGCGGCGCGCGCTGGGATACCTTGGGATCGACGAGCCGCTCGTTCGCGAGATGGCCCGGCGCGGCGGCGCGTTCGACACGGTGCTCGGTTTCGACGTGGATTCGCTGGCGTACCTGCTGGCGGCCCGGCACGCGCGGACCGGCGACGCGCCGCGGATCGTCTGCGATGTGATCGACGACCCCTGGTTCGCCTGCAGGAGCATGCCGTTTTCGCGCCGTTTCTCGCCCGGCGGCTTGAAACAGGCAGCCGTCGTCCGGCTGCTGCGCTGTCGGTTGCTGAATCTGTGCGACGCGCTCGTCGTCGTTTCGCCGCAGGACGCCGACAGCCTGTCGGCCGCGGCGGGCAAACGGGTGTCGGTCGTACCCAATGGCGTGTGGTTGCCGGAGCGGAATGTGACGGATGCGCCGCGCGAGCCGCTGGTCGTTTTCACAGGCGCGATGCAGTTTCCACCCAATGCGACGGCCGCTCTCTACCTCATCCGCCGTATCTGGCCCAAAGTCCTCGAGCGGCTCGCCAACTCGGCCTACGACACGAGCGAGCGCGCGTCGGCCGTCCAACTGGCGATCATCGGCTCGTCGCCTTCGCCGAGTTTGTGCCGGCTGGCCGAACGTTACGACGTCCTCGTGACCGGCTGGGTTGAGGGCGTGTACGGATGGTTGCGTCGCGCGCGGGTGGCTGTGGCGCCGATGGTCAGCGGCAGCGGGATCAAGAACAAGGTACTGGAGGCCAGCGCGAACGCGTGCCCGGTCGTCGCGACCTCGCTGGGGCTCAAGGGGTTGCCCGTCGGGGAGTCGAACGGGCTCGTGGCCGTGGACGACCCGGCGTCCTTCGCGGACTGGATCGTGGAACTCGTGACGCAACCGCAGCGCGCCCGCGTCATCGGGATGGCCGGCCGGGCGATGGTCAGCCGGCAGTACGCCTGGCCGCGGATGGCTGGCCATCTCCTCCAGATCCTCCAGGCAAGCGAGCCGGACCATTCGGAATCAACATCGGCCGAAACCGGTGGAGCACCGGCCAAACGTGTACCGGACAAGGGGACCCTGACGCATGCCTCTTCGTAGCATCACATTCTTATGCTACTTCCTGGGCAGTTGCGGGTTGAGCCTGGCCATGCCCATGGTGGGCGTCGTCTGCTACCTGGTCCTCTACCACGTCTATCCGCAGACGACGTGGTGGGGCAAGCACCTGTCGTTTCTGGACATTCGCTACTCGTTCATTTGCGGTGTGTGCCTGCTCATCGGTACGGCCCTGAACCTGAACCGGCTGAAATTCGGCCGGCGGTTTCTCCACCCCGTCGAACTGATGTGCCTGAGCGTCCTGTTGGTGATGGTCGTCTCCTCGATCACCAGCGGCACCTGGAGCGTTCGTACCGAATTCGCCCTCGACAAGATGTTCAAGGTGGTCCTCTTCGGGCTCGTGATGGCACATGTCGTCACGAGCCGTCAGCGTATGTGGCACATCACACTGCTGCTGACGGCGATGGCACTCTACCTCGGCCACGAAGCGAAGATCGCCCCCCACGGCTCGTTCACCAACAACCGCCTCAACGCGATCGGCGGACCGGACTTCCGCGAGGCTTCGAGCCTGGCGATCCACCTGTTCGCGCTGCTGCCGTTCGTGGGCGTCGTAATCCTCCAGAAAGGTCTCCGGTTCAAGGCGTTGGCCTTCCTGGCCGGCTGCTACAGCATCAACGCGATCCTCCTGTGCCGCGCGCGGACGGCCTTCGTCGCGGGCATCATCGCCGGCGTCCTCGCGCTCTGGTACATCCCGAAGCGGTACCGCACCTGGGTCATCGTCATGCTCGTGTTGGCCGTCATCGGCGGCATCGTCCTGAGCGATACGTGGTTCTGGGAGCGGATGTTCACCATCTTCAACCCGCCCGAGGAGCGCGACGCCTCGGCTGCCTACCGCCTCGTCATCTGGCGCGCCGCCTGGAACATGATCAAGGCCAACCCCTGGGGCGTCGGGATCGGCCAATTCCGCGACTGCATCGGCCAGTACGCCCACACACTCGACGATTACGCCCTCGTCCACGACCGCGATGCACACAACTCCTACGTACTTTGTGCGGCCGAGACGGGTGTCCTGGGACTGGCTGTCTACCTCGGCGCGCTGGCCGTCGCATGGCACACACTCGCACGGGCCAACCGCACCGCGCGCAGCCGCGTCGCCGACGGCAGCCTTCTCCAGCTGATGATCTTCGCCAACCGGCTCGCGCTGCTCCTCTACATGATCAGCGGCCTGTTCGTCAGCCGCTTCTACACGGAAGCTGCCTGGATCTTCATCATGATGCCCGCCTGCCTCGAACGCGCGGTCGAAAACGAGATCCGCGTCGAGACCCGGCAGGTGGCTGCTCTGCTGGCGCGGAACATACGCATCGACAACGCGGCCGGCGCGCCGCTTCTGCCGGCCTAGCAGGCGGAAAAGCCTGCCCGGAAAGGACCACCAGTGCCGATGCCCAGCGAACGGGACAAGGATCGAATCGTCCGGCGCGTCAACCGGCTCTACCACGACAGGACGCAGGACGCCTTCGAACGCGCGCACCGCGAGCGGTTCGGCGTGCAGCGTTCCTTCTGGCGCCAGGTGGGGCGGATCGTCCTGGCCGACGGGGACCGCGACGCATCCCGCGCCGGGCGCGTTGTCGTCGACCTCGCCTGCGGTACGGGGTTCGTCGGGCGAACGCTGCGGCCGCACCTGCGGGACCGCGACCGGCTGATCGCCATCGACCTGTCCGAGGGGGCCCTCGATTCGACGAAACGCCGCTGGATGCACGAGCACGACGCGCCGCGGACGTGCGGGTTGGCCTGCGCCGCCGCGGACGCCCAGATGCTGCCGCTGGCCGGTGCTTCGATCGATCTGCTGGCCATGAACGCGTCGCTCCACCACGTGCCCGACCCGCGGACAACCTTGGCCGAGATCGACCGCGTCCTGCGGCCCGGCGGCTTCTTCGCGCTGGGCTTCGAGCCGAACCGACGCCACTTCCACTGCGCAGCGACGCGTCGGTTGTCCCAGGTGGCCACGCGTCTCCACTGGTACCTCAGCCCCGCCCAGAACGCGCGCCGCTGCCGCGCACGGCTGGCGTGGGCCGGACCGCTGCTCGCTTTCCTGCCGGAAGGCCGCCACGCCGACCAGGCCGGTCCGAGCGAGGCGGCGCTGTTTGCGATGATCAACGATCAACTCGCGCGCGAAGGGCTCATCGACGCGCCGATGCCTCTGCCGCGACTGCTGGACCTCGTCGACCCGCACGCGCGCGGGGACGTGCACGGCGGGGGGCTCGACCCGCACGATCTGCTGGCAGGATTGCTGTCGGCTTATGAGATACGCCTGCTGCACTGCTCGGACTATCTCGGCGAGACCACTCGCTTTGCACCGAACCTTCGAAGACTCGTCGATGCAGTCTTTCGTACCCTTCTGCCGCGCCACGGTTCGCAGTTCAGTTGGCTTGTCCGTAAACCCGGCGTCTCCTGGGAGAAGACCTCATGAGTCTGGCCGTCGCCCCGACACCGATCGCCGTCGATCGCGCCGAGCCGCAAGCCGGCCGGCCGACCGCGCCGGTGCGCGTCCTGCACGTCGTGCCGTCGCTTTTCGGGGGCGGCATGGAACGGGTGATGCTCCGGCTCATCGAGGGCTTGTCGGATCGCAACCGGACGCAGCGGGATAGTCGCTCCATTGTTCAGGGCGTCTGCGTGCTTCAGCGTGGCGACGAAGCGCTCGTGGACCGTTGCCGGGCGACCGTCCCCACGTGGGTTCTCGGCATGGATGCGCCTTGCCGTTGGAAACGTCGGTGGCGACTCGTCAACCTGTTGCGCGACGTCATGGACGATTTCAGCCCCGACGTCGTCCACGCGCGCACGACATCCGTCTGGTTCGACACCGTTCTGGCTGCGGGCCGCCAGGATGACCGTCGCGTTTTACTGAGTTTCCACGGCAAAACCCACCTGGCCGAGCCCGCTTGGCCGCGGCTTTGCCTCAATCGCTGGCTCTGCCGCCGGGCCGACGCGGTGCTGGCCGTCTCGCGCGAAGCCGGGGCGATGATCGTCCGCCAGTGGAACGCGCCCGCGGGGCGGCTTATCGTCATTCCCAACTCCGTGGACACGGATCGGTTCCGCCCGGCCGCGTCCCAAGAGCAACGCTCTGAAAGTGACACCAATACAGCCTTGCCGGGATCGTCTCCGACCGTTGCCTGCATTGCCAACCTCGTGCCGATCAAGAACATCGCGTGTCTCATCGAGGCATGGCGCCAAGTCACGATGGTCGTTCCCGGCGCGTGTTTGTGGCTGATCGGCGATGGGCCGCACCGCGACGCGCTTGAAGCGCTCGCCCGGCGGTTGCGCTGCGACGAGTCCGTCGTATTCCTCGGCGCGCGGGACGACACGCCGGCGCTGCTGCGTCGGGCGGATCTGTTCGTGCTGCCCAGCCGCTACGAGGCGTGCTCGAACGCGGTTCTCGAAGCGATGGCGACGGGACTTGCCGTCGTCGCCTGCGACGTGGGGGGCACCCACGAGCTTATCGAGCAGGATCGGACGGGCCGGCTCGTGGCGCCCAATCGCGCCGATCTGCTCGCCAACGCCGTCATCGAGCTGTTGCACAACGAGCGGTTGCGTACCCGGTTGGGCCGGGCGGCGCGCCGATACATCCTCGAACACCACGCACAAAAGCGCTGGCTCGACGATTGCGCGGGTGTGTACGTGAAGCTGGCCGAAAGGTGAACCATGTGCGGGATTGCCGGTATGGTCCGATTTGCGGGACTGGCCGACCACGAGCGGTCGGCCGGGTACGCGATGGCAGCGGTGCTGGGCCATCGCGGCCCCGACGCGCACACCGGCTGGACCGACGGCGTTGCGAGCCTCGGGCACACCCGCCTGAGCATCATCGACCTTCGGGGCGGCCGCCAACCCCTGGCCAACGAGGACGACACGATCCGCGTTGTGTTCAACGGGGAAATCTACAACCACCGCGAACTGGCTGCGGAACTCCGCGACCGCGGCCACGTGCTGCGCTCGCGTTGCGATACCGAGGTCATCGTCCACCTCTACGAAGAGCACGGCGAATCCTTCGTCGAACGGCTCAACGGCATGTTCGCGATCGGACTGTGGGACGCGCGGCGGAGGCGGCTCATCCTCGTGCGCGACCGGATCGGCATCAAGCCGCTCTACTGGCACGAGGACGGGTCGCGCGTCGTGTTCGGCTCGGAACTCAAGGCCGTCCATGCCGCGGGCGTTCCGCGTCGTCTCGACCCTCGCGCGCTGTGCGACTACCTGACGTTCGGTCACGTGCCGGCGCCGCGTACGATCGCAGCCTCCGTTCGCAAGCTCGAACCGGGCACGATGGCCGTCTGCACGGCCGCCGGCACGACGCTGCGGCGATGGTGGGACATCCCCTTCGACGACGAGACGGACCGCAACGATGAGGGCCGTCATCTTTTGGCCCGCGACGCGGACGCCTGGGTCGATGCGTTCGAAGCGTTGCTGGCCGACGCCGTCCGGTTGCGGCAGGTCGCCGACGTGCCGCTTGGGGCGTTTCTGAGTGGGGGGGTTGATTCGGCCGCGATCGCGGCAGCC
>Ga0272443_10002860_pt1 | contig 21297 bp, 18 predicted proteins | sample SSMAcet12_FD_193581 | JGI IMG/M metagenome (GOLD analysis project Ga0272443, IMG submission 193581) | Marine sediment archaeal communities from Little Sippewissett salt marsh, Falmouth, MA, United States - SSM-Acet-12 | ecosystem: Environmental > Aquatic > Marine > Wetlands > Sediment ... | reverse complement strand
CTGTGGGGCGGACGTTTCGTCGTCATCAGCGGTGGAGAGCCGCTTTGCTACCGGGATCAGGGAAAAGGTCTGCTGGATATGGCGGAAGCTCACCCGGAAATGTTCTTCATGTTCTATACCAACGGCACGTTGATCGATGATGCTGCCGCGGAGCGGATGGGGCAAATGGGGAACATCATGCCGGCGATTTCCGTGGAGGGTATGCGTGAGGAAACCGATGCCCGGCGGGTAGAGGGGGTTTTCGACCAGGTTCTGGAAGCCTTTTCGAACCTGCGTAAGCATAAAGTCCTCTTTGGGATTTCATTGACGGCAACGAAAGAGAACGCGGATATGCTGCTCTCGGATGAGGTTGTTGACTTCTATTTTGGGGAACAGGGTGCTTTCTTTGCCTGGGTATTCCATTACATGCCGATAGGACGCAATTTTACGCTGGAGATGATGCCCACACCAGCGCAGCGTCACAGGTTGTACGAGCAAGCCTGGAAACAGATTCGAGAAAAACAGGTCTTCATTGCGGATTTCTGGAACAGCGGCACCCTTGTCGGCGGGTGTATTTCGTCCGGGCGAAGCGGCGGATATTTCTATGTGGATTGGAACGGGAATATGAGCCCATGCGTGTTTGTCCCATATGCGCCGTTGAATGTGAACGACCTTTTTGCCGATGGTCTGACGATCAATGATGCCTGGTCTCATCCCTTCTTTGCCGATATGCGGCAATGGCAGAATGATTTTGGTTGTGAGCCGAAGGCCATGCGTAAAGACTGCGGAAACTGGCTGACGCCCTGCCCGATTCGCGACAACCACGCGGCTTTCCGGGCGATCCTTGAGAAAAACAACCCTGTGCCGATGGATGGGAATGCGGCGGCAGCATTGTGTGATGATAGTTATCGTTTGGGCATGATCCGATTCGATGAAGCGCTTTCGTCGGAAATGGATCCGGTATGGGGTCAAAAGTACCAATACCCGGGTTAGTTCTCAGTACGAAGAGGTGAGTCGTTCAATTGCAGGTGACTCAGAACGGAAGGGTTGAAAAAGTTCTTTTCGACTGCTCCCACAAACAATAAAAAGCCTGTTAGGTCATATTGAGGTCTTTTAAGATGTCTTATTCTTGGTTGATCAGGGGAATTTCCCAGGGACCTTCATAAAGATACCCCAGGGCTTCCAGGAATTTCTGATAGGCTTCTTCATCGGTCATCCCTTCCGGTAATGTGGTGTATGTCACACCGCCACCGCCGCCACCGCTGCCCCGATAGATCTCATAGCTCATTTCGATCCCCTGTGCTTCCAGGATAACATAGGCTGCTTCCAGCTCAGCATCCGGAATGACTTCTGGCGGGCTGATCTCCAATGCGGGGATGATCAGGGTTAATATACCGGAGGATTGATCCTTGCCCTGGAGGAAATCCAGGAGCAGGCAGCGGCCATGCTCGACGGTTTGGAATTCGGCGGGAATCTGCCAGTTCTCTGTGTTGTATCCGGAATAGACGGACACATCCGGGTCATAGAGCACCTGACCGCCAGACATATGAGATTCATCAGTGCCATCGCTCACAACAGCGTCAAAGATCCACCAATCTCGTTCAGATGGCTTCTGGTAACAAATCATCACCTTACTCATCGAAGCGGTTAGTTCTGCACGGGGCACAATGACCTCGATACCGTTAACAGTTACGGTTGGTATATTCGTGAGCACGGTGAGCGGTTGGATGGGTGTCGTAAAGTCGAATACATAGGTGCCGAGGAATTGATCGGGCAGGGATGGGGGCTGCTCGCCGGCAGGATAGGGTGTCGCTTCGGGAGAGATTGGGAAACCGGCGATGTATTCGTATTGCTGCGTGCTGCCCAGCGTAATGCTGAGCTGGAAGGATGCCTCGGTTTGTTCCAGCGGGGTCATAAAACCCACACTCCAGGTCCCCTGAACGGCGCCAGGCTGATCGTCGACACGGACAACATTACTGGTGCCAATACCCGCACCGCCAACCTCGTTTCCTTCCATATCATAGAGATGGATATTCCCCTGCACACCAACAGCCTCGGGTACATCGGGCAGACCCGTGATGGTGTAACCCACGGCGGCGCGCAGCGCATCCACAAAGACCCATTCCAGGGTGACCGTGACATCGGAAACGGTTTGAGAGCCGATTTCTGTAGGTGTGGGTTCCGGTGTTTCTGAAACCTCAGTATTGAAATCTTCCGTAGTGGGGAGATCAATATAGAAATTCCATAGGCCGGTCATCACTTCTTCCGATGTTTCATTTACCAGTTCATAGACCCGGAAGGTCATATGTTTTGCTCCGGCATCACTGCTGGTTTCAAAAGTGAATTGAACGCAGGTCCCATCCGAGGATTCGTCCAGGACTGAGTATGACAGGTTGTTTTCTTCCGTACCATCTCCCATCTGGAGTGTTGCGTTTTGCAGCGTCCAGTGGGAACCGTCATCGGTAGGGTAATCATTGCAGACCACCAGCTCCGTGGACGAAGGTGTCATTTGAATCGATTCCAACCGGAGTTCAATGCCGTTGATCTGGTGGGCATACGTTTGTTGAAGCGGGACAGTCCTGCCGCGGAAGACGGGGATATCCTGCAGTTCGAAGTGGAATAGTGCCAGGGACTCATCCGATTGTTCGTTTTTTCGGACGAGGGGCAGGTCAACGTTGAAGCCAAAGGCCTCCCCGACAGTATCTACCTGGATCACCTGATAGGATACGAAGATCAGTTGGTTGTTTTCTTTCCGCAAGGTTTGGATATTTCCTTCGGCCTGGGGAGTCGTATACCCATTCATGGAAATGGCCGGTATGCCGTAAGTCAAGTCTTCCGGGAGGGTGCCTGTCGTCCACGAAAGGGCCAGGCGTCCTTCATCAACATAAACCCAATCGAGAGTCAACGTGACACCTTCATGAGTCTCGCTGAGAGCAACGACAGTGGCGTTATGCGGCGTGATGGCTGAGGCCGATTCATCAGGGATCAGGGTCGGTACAGTCGTCAACTCGAGATCGGTCACCAGACCGACTTCCTGGATGGATTGGATGCCTGCATCGCCAATGCCCAGGATCTGGCGGAAGAACGCATAAACGTTCCTCGGGCCGAATCCGATGAACAACGCAATAAAGACGATCAGCAGAGCAGCTATGACAATCCATGCCGGGTGGCGGCGTAAGACGTGAATATGAGTACGAGTATCTGGTTGATTATGGTGTGTCCGCAGTTGATCCCATAGTCTGTCTTGGAAGTCCTTACTCGGTTCAGGCATCATTGCTGCCCTGTGGATCTTCTTTTCGATGGAGAGAATGAACATCTCAGACATAATTGTCCTCCAGTTGGTCTTCAAGTTTATCTAAAAGTCGGAATATCTTTTTTCTGACGGCATCAGGCTTTCGTTTCAAGACAAGTGCAATTTCCCGATAGCTCAGCATGGCCACAAAGCGCAGCCGGATTAATTCCTGTTCGTTCTCCGGCAGCAAGCGGATCAGTTCGCGCAGTTTCGTGTACTCGCCGGCTTTTATGGCTTGGTCCAGCAGGTCATCAGAGAGGCTTTTTACAGTTATATCTTCCAGGGGAAGGACGGCTATATTTGAGCGCAGGTGATCCACACGCTGATGATGGGCGATTGTGAAGAGCCAGGCGGGAAAGGTGCCATTTTCGCGATATGTCGGAAGGCGTTCTATGACCTTGAGGAAGACCTGAGAGGTCAGGTCCTCCGCCTCCTTGATATTATTGACCCGGTGGAGAAAATAGCGATATACAGGCGATACCCACTTTTGATACAGGGGCTTGAAATGAGATAGGTCTTCTTTGGCTGCTTTAATGATTTCTGCGTCCGTCTTTGGCATAGTTTCAACTTTCATCCTGGTGTTGAATAAGGATTTTCATGACTTGGCGACGAATCCCTGATGTTGGATTTCTATTTGTTAAAACGAAGGCATGAAGAAAAGCGGACAAAAAGCCATCGTTGTTAACAATACCGCTCTTTTATTGATCAGAAACAAACGAAAAGGTTTAATTTTTTCGTTTTCCACATAGAAGATTATACTGAGATGAAGAAAATCGGATCTGGAAAATTTGTGATCCTATCCATTACCCCGAAGTTGATAAGAGATTATTCGTGCACCGTCAGGAAGCGCTGCGGCAGACATAATATACTTTATTCGGCCGATATTTTCATCATGGCGTAGGCAACCCAGTCCCCCTCAGTAATTTTTTCGACCAACGAGAAACCTGCTTCACCGGCTGCATGCAGAACATCTTCTCCCTGATGGTCAAGGATGCCGGAGAGCAGCAGCTTACCGCCCGGCTCGACCAGTTTCCCCAACCCCAGCTCAAAAAGACGGATGATGACCGGGGCAAGGATGTTGACCACCACCAGCGGCGCATGCATGAGTGTGAAGCGTCCGGTGAGGATCTCCTCCACAGAGCCTTTACCCGTCTCAAGGACGTCCGCGGTAATCTGGTTCAGGGCCGCGTTCTCTTGGGTGGAAGCGAGGGCTACCTCGCTGATATCCACCGCCAGGACACGTTCAGCACCGAGTTTCAGGGCGGTGATGGAAAGTATCCCGGAACCGCAGCCGACATCAATGACTGGGGTGTCTGGCGTGATATGGCGTTCCAGCAGGCGCAGGCATAGTTGTGATGTGGGATGTGCGCCTGTGCCAAATGCCATGGCGGGGTCGATGCGGATGATGACCCGACCGGGATTGGGCAGCGGTTCTTTCCATGCTGGTGTAACCAGCAGGAAATCACCGATGGGGATGGGCTTGTAATGTTTTTTCCAGGCAGCCATCCAATCATCATCAATGATGGGTGTATAGACGGGCTTTGAAACGGGTGCGATCTGTCCAAGATGCCAGAGCGCTTCTTCGAGTTTGCGCTGCTTTTCTTCCAGGTGTTCATTGGCTGGCAGGTAACCCGAGATGATCATCCCTCCGGTGGGTGTGTTGTTATGTGTATGTGGGTCGTATTCAGTGATATTTTGTATGGCAACCCCATTAGAAACAAAACGCCCCAGCACTTCTGCCAGGGCTTCAGCGAGTTCTCCATTGCATTGCATGCGAACTTCTATCCAGTGGGCTTCTTTAGCATGATCAGCCACCGAACACTTCCCTCAATTTGTCAAAGAAACTCTGCTCCTGGATCTTGATGTCCGGGTCCATTGTCTTGGCAAGCTTTTCAAACATCTCCCGCTGTTCACTGCTCAGCTTCGTGGGTACCTGGACGGACACCGTCACCAACTGATCGCCGGTACCGGAACCTCGCAGATGAGCAATACCCTGACCGCGCAGCCGGAAAACCTTGCCGGGCTGAGTCCCCGCGGGAATACGTAGACTCACATCCCCATTCAGGGTGGGGATGCGGATCTCATCCCCCAGGACAGCCTGAGCGATGTTGATGTCCAGGTCCAGGAGGATGTCATCGTTACGCCGGCGGAAGAAGTTGTGCTTCTGTACTTCGATTTCAACATAGAAATTCCCGTTTGGGCCACCATTAATGCCCGGCTCGCCTTCACCAGCCAGGCGGATCTGCATCCCATCAGAGATGCCAGCGGGAACGGCAACCATCTTTGTGAAAGTCTTCTTCTCTAATCCGCTTCCACCGCAGGTCGTGCAGGGGGTATCAATAATTTCGCCGCGCCCGTTGCAATTCGGGCAGGTGACGACCTGCACCATGGACCCAAGCAGGGTCTGGTGCATCTGCCGCACTTCGCCGGAGCCTTTGCACTGCGGGCAGGTGTGGGGGGATGTCCCGGGCATGGCGCCCGAGCCGCCGCAGGTGTGGCAGGTGGCGTGACGAGTGATCTTGATCTCCTTTTCAACACCAAAGGCAGCTTCTTCAAAGGTCAGTTTGATGCGGCTGGAAAGGTCTGCACCACGACGGGGGGTATTACGGGAGCGTCTGCCGCCCATACCTCCAAAACCGCCGAAACCTCCGAAGCCGAAAATGCCCTCGAGGATGTCTGAAAGATCAATATTTGTGTAATCCGGCATCCCTTGCGTATTCACGCCGGCATGTCCGTAACGATCGTAAGCAGCCCGTTTTTCGCTATCCGAGAGGATGGCATAAGCTTCATTGATCTCTTTGAATTTCTCTTCAGCGTTTGGGTCGCTGCTCACATCAGGGTGATATTGACGCGCAAGATTCCTGAAAGCCGATTTAAGGTCGTCATCACTTGCGCCTCTGGGGACACCCAGTACTTCATAATAATCACGTTTTGCCATATTTTTGTTTTTTCGAAAGATTGTTAATGAATAAGTTCGATTTTCTATCCATTTGGATAGGTAAACTATGGAGAAAGAATATTATCAGGTGCCCGGTGTTGTCTCCGGGCACCTGTCTACTCGCATTCCAGGATGGCTGGCGTCAGACCTGTTTGAATTCGCCATCTACGACATCATCATCTCCCGATTTATCGTCAGATGATGGCTCTTCTTCTGCGGCGGTGTTTGTTTCCGGGTTTCCAGCCGCTTGCTCTTGCTGGTAGGCAGCCTGCCCGACCTGCTGGAGGACTTCTGTCAGCGCATCGGTTGCACTCTTGATGGCGTCTATGTCTTCGCTGTCCTTGACCTCGCGCACCTTGCTGACGGCATCCTCGACTTTTTGTTTGATATCGTCGGGGACCTTATCGTCCAGGTCTTTGAGGGTTTTCTCTGCGGTGTATGCCATATTATCTGCCTGGTTCTGTGCGTCAATCAGGTCACGGCGTTTCTGATCTTCTTCGGCGTGCTGCTCGGCTTCCTGGCGCATTTGTTCCACTTCGGATTCACTTAAGCCGGAAGATGCTGTAATGGTAATATTCTGGCTGCGTCCGGTGGCTTTATCCTGAGCGGTTACTTCCAGGATGCCGTTGGCATTGATATCAAAGGTCACTTCGATCTGGGGGACGCCGCGCGGGGCCGGGGGAATACCATCGAGGACAAACTTGCCCAGGGATTTGTTGTTGGCTGCCATGGGGCGTTCACCCTGCAGAACATGGATCTCAACCTGTGTTTGGCTGTCGCTCGCGGTCGAAAAGACCTGGCTTTCGCGGGTGGGGATGGTGGTGTTGCGCTTGATAAGCGGGGTAGCCACGCCGCCGAGAGTCTCCACGGAGAGGGTCAGCGGTGTCACATCCAGCAGGAGGATGTCTTTGACTTCGCCGCCGAGGACGCCTGCCTGAATGGCTGCACCAACAGCAACGACCTCATCCGGGTTGACGCCCTTATGCGGTTCCTTGCCAAACATCTTTTCAACCTCGGACTGAATCTTGGGCATGCGGGTCATCCCACCCACCAAGACCATCTGATCGATGTCCTTCTTTTTCAGGTTGGCATCGTTCAAGGCCTGTTTGACGGGGGTGAGGCTGCGGTTGACTAGGTCTTCCGTGAGCTGCTCGAGTTTGGCGCGTGTGAGAGTCATCACCAGGTGTTTCGGACCTGAGGCATCTGCGGTGACATAGGGAAGGTTGATCTCAGCCTGCATTGTGGAGGAAAGCTCGATCTTTGCCTTCTCGGCAGCTTCCTTAAGACGTTGGAGGGACTGACGATCCTGGCGCAGGTCAATGCCGTTTTCCTTCTTGAACTCATCGGCAATATAGTCAATGATGCGCTGGTCGAAGTCATCGCCGCCCAGGAAGGTGTCGCCGCTGGTCGAACGTACCTGGAAAACGCCTTCGCCGACATCCAGGATGGAAATATCGAAAGTGCCGCCGCCCAGGTCATAGACACCGATCACCTCGTTCTTCTTCTTGTCCAGGCCGTATGCCAATGAGGATGCGGTTGGCTCGTTGATGATCCGCAGGACTTCAAGGCCAGCAATCTTGCCGGCATCCTTGGTCGCGTTGCGCTGAGCGTCATTGAAGTACGCCGGAACGGTGATAACCGCCTGGGTGACGGGTTCGCCCAGGTAGGCTTCCGCATCGCGTTTGATCTTCGAGAGGATCATCGCCGAGATCTCAGGCGGGGAGTATTCTTTATCTGCCAGCATGACGCGCACGTCACCGTTCGGTGCTTTGGTGACCTTATAGGGTACGAGTTTCTTGGTGCGCTGGACTTCGGGGTCATCAAACTTTCGCCCCATGAAACGCTTGATGGAGAAGATTGTATTCTCCGGGTTGGTGATGGCCTGGTTGCGGGCGACCCGCCCAACCAGACGTTCACCGTTCTTGTTGACTGCCACAACTGAGGGAACAAGGCGTTCACCCTCTGCCGATGGGATCACAACAGGTTCGCCGCCAGACATAACCGCGCCAACCGAGTTTGTTGTTCCGAGATCAATACCAATGATTTTTCCCATAATTCTTTGCCTCCTGTAATTAACTGGCGACCCGCACCATCGCGGGACGTATGATACGGTCAGATATCCGATAACCCGGCTGGAGGACATCAATGATCTGTCCTTCCTCGAAGTCCGGGTTTTCTTCCTGAGTGATGGCTTCATGGATGTTTGGGTCAAAGGTATCCCCTGGTTTGACATCCATTCGTTCCACACCCTGGTTTTTCATCTGGTTCTGTAGTTTCTGAAGGATCAACTCGATCCCATCGACCCAGCCTTGGGTCTCCTGGTTCTCGGGCTTATTCTTCAAAGCCCGTTCGAGGTCATCCGCAGCGCTTAGGAAGATCTTTAAAACACTGCTCATGGCATCCTGGTGAGAACGGACGGCATCACGCTGAACGCGCTTGCGGTAATTATCCAGTTCTGCACGGGAACGCAGCCAGCCGTCTTTTTGTTCTTCGACGTCTGCCTGGAGAGATTCGATCTTTTTCTCCAGTACATCATATTCGTCGAAGGTCAATGCAACCATCGTCGGTGTATTTTCGTCTTGTTGTTCCTCTTGATTGGCACTGGAGGATGCTTCCGGTGCCTCTTTTTCTGTTTTTTCCTGTTTCTTTGAATTTTCTTTTTCCTCTTTTGCCATAGACTACTCCATAATATGATGATTTCTAGATTTATACGGCCAGGTCTTCTGAGACGAGATCGCTGAGGACGTTGGCAACGAACCGAACGGTCGAGATTGTGCGGTCGTAGGGCATGCGGATTGGGCCCAGGACGCCGACTGAACCGGTGAGTGTTTTGGGATCGCCGTAGCGTGCCAGCACGACGGATACCTGGCGGAGTTCTTCCCAGGTGCCTTCACCACCGATCAGGACCTGGATGCCGCCCACATCTGAGTTCATCACGGTGCTTGCCAGAAGGCTCTCAAGCAGAGGACGCTCTTCCAGGATGTGTAATGCCTGGCGTGCTTCGTCCGATTCTGCGAATTCAGGTTCTGAAAGCACGTTGGTCATCCCATCCAGGTAGATCTCGCCGGTGGCGGCTTCCTCAATGGAGGACATTTCCAAGGTGAGGATATCCAGGATAACCTGACCGAGGGAGTCAAGCTGATCGCGCAGGCGCGTGATCGCTTCCACATCCTTGCGTTCGCACATGTTCGAAAGCAGGCTGGCAACCTCCGAGAGGCGTTCCTGCGGGACCCGCTCCGGGAGGCTGATGAACTGCTCGTGGACTTCACCGCCCACCAAAACCAGCACCATTAAGACTTGCTGCCCGCGGGTGGCGATCAGCTCAAGATGCTTGAAGATCGCTTTCTCCGAGTGAGGTGCAGTGACCAGTGATGCTGCCTGGGATTGGGTGGCAAGCACGGAGGCTGCCAGCCGGAGCCACTGTTCAACATCCTGGCGGGACTGGTAGAACTGGTGGGTGATCGTACGGCGTGTGGTGGTGGGTAGCCCGGTTTTTTGAACCAGGTTGCCGACGAAATAGCGGTAGCCCTCCTCCGAGGGGACGCGTCCGGCGGAGGTGTGCGGCTGGCGAAGCAGCCCGTAATCCGTCAATGTTGACATCTCGCTGCGCACAGTTGCAGAACTCATTGTCAGCTCGTATTTATCCACGAGGGTCTTGGATCCGACCGGCTGTGCCGAGCGGATATGCTCATGAATAATGAGAGTCAGGATCAATTTCTGTCGACTTGTCAGTTGCATAGGTATCCCTGTTAAATTTTAGCACTCTCGACCTGAGAGTGCTAAAACAGCACAAATTTAATGTTACCATGAGGAAAAATACCCGTCAAGAACGGGAAGAGGCGTTAAATGTAAGAAATTTATAAGAAATTGTGAGTTTAAAAAAGAGAGTTGGGTATCAGGTATTAAGTATTGGGAATGTTTTTTGTCGTTGCGAGGGAGCCCAGAGGGCAGACGAAGCTATCTAAATCTTGCACAATATTGAGAATTATCCAACCAAATCCACTATCTTCCAGATTGCTTCGGTGCACCCTTTGTGTGTTTTCTCACAATCCCCTGACGGGGATAGGCTACGGGAGGAAGTCAGGCAGGTTCGGATACACTGCATCCTCACCAAGCAGTATCTACGACTATCTTGTGAATGATGGTTACAAATTCACGTAAAACGCCCCGGCGGGGCGTTTCTACGATGGAATTAGTGTTGTATAGTGCGTGCGACGAGCCCCACATGATATCTATGGTATCAGCGTAACCCGATTAACATACCTATCCACGCCGCCGAACTTGTACTTGTAATCCTCATCGCCGCGCATGAGATCGAACGCCCTAATACCGTGCTCAATTCCCCATTGGATCTGGTGCGCCAGGTGCACCCAGCCGGGGGAGAACTCCCGATACGCCCATTCCCACCCGGAGTTGTAGAGCCAGAGGCGGTTGTCATAAAGGAAATTCATGCTGGCGGCTGCTTTCTGACCGTCAAGGGTTAAGAGCGCCAGGTGGAGCCAACCGTTTTCGAAGGCTGCCCGGGCGGTGTTGTGGATATGCCGGCGCATGGGTGGGGTCAGGAAAGCCTGCTTGCTGGGGTCCTGCGCCATCATCTCCAGGAAGGCGTCCACTTCCGCTTGCAGTTCACTCGCATTTTCAACAATATAGAATCCGCCCTCCACCGGACTGGCGTCCAGGTTGCGCAGCTTGCGGCGGATCTCGTGGCGCTGTTTCTTGTCGATCCCGGCCAGATAGGTCTCGAAATCGCCGGGCAGAGTGATATAAGGGGAGGGCTGGATGCGACTCTGCTGGCAGTCCCAACCGCGCCGCTCTGCTTCCAGCTTTAGGACATTCAGGCTTGGTGACTCCTCCAGGAGATTGTAAAGGTCCAGAAGTTTACAAAGGGGCAGGTCAGCCTCTTCCCTCAGGTAGTCAAGTAATCCGGAAAGGAACGCCGGCAGGTCTTCCTCCCTGACGATGAAATCCAGAAAATCGGAGACCTCCACTGCCCCAACAAACATCAGGGCGGGTACACCGGAAAGGTTTTGGGCATGGAAAAAGGGTGCAATGCCTACAAGACGGTCTCCCTCAAAAGCAGCAATGAGGGCTAATTGGCTGTCCTCAGGCCATTCACCGCCGCCTCGAGTCTGCCACCAGGCACGCAAATATTCATAGGTGAGGAAGGGTACGTTGCTGATGCTGTTCCGCAATAAACTAGCCCACGCTTCCTGAAATCCTGCCAGCGATTCGAAACTGTCGTAGGTTTTAAACTCCATGGAAAGGATTATACCTTAGCGGTGGAATGTGTATAATGAAGGGTAAGAGTCTTCCATCAGGACAGGTGCCCATGTATGATTTGAACTTAATCCCGATCCATTTACGCCAAAGAGAATCATTTGAGCTGCAATCAGGCTTCCATGCGGCTGTGCCGCCCAGGCGCGCTACCCGCAGCCGGACGGAAGATATGCTGGTCCTTTCTCTGTTCATCAATGGGGGCGAGTCGGTCCCAGCGGACGTCCTGCAAAACTGGCTGGAACGGTTGACGCAGGATTTCTATAAGACCAGCGGATCGGTGACGGCTGCCCTGCGCACCCTTGTGGAGACGCTGAACCTGATCATGCTTGAGAAGAACCTCAAGGCTGCCGGGAAGGGTAGTTCACTCACGGGTGCACTCACCCTGGCTGCCATTCACCGGCAGAGCCTGTATCTCGCGCAGAGCGGTCCCGCACATGCATATGTCCTGACCCGCCAGGGGCTGGACCATTTCTACGATTCCAGCCAGTCGGATCACGGCCTGGGGATGAGCCGGACACCAGCCATCCGGTATTATCAGGTTATTCTTGGGGAAGATGGATACCTTTTCATGACTGATGGGCCGCCGGAAACCTGGACGGAGGAACTGCTGACGATTGGCAGTTTCCCTGACCTGGCACAGTTACAACGGCGTTTACTCAACCAGGCCCCGGCGGACTTCAGGCTTGACCTGGTGCACATGACGCCGGGTGAAGGGCAGGTCCATGTACAGGAGTCAGCCAAACCTACCCCTGGCGAAAAGCCCTCCATCGAGAGTATAGAAGAGGTCACTCCCGTTGAAGAAGCACGTACATCTGTTGATGAACCTCAAACAGAAACGAGAGAGGTTGGTTTTGAGGATACACAGAAAATTAAGAGCCAGATTCCTGTTACGAAAGCACCTAGCCCTGAGCCTGATCAGGTACAGCCGGATGTCCAAAGATCCCGCATGAAACAACCAGAGTCAAATCGCGTTCCCAGTTTGCCGGTCAGCGAACGGGTGCATCAGCAGCGTGGACAGTTGAAGGAAAAGGGGCTGAAGGGCTTGGCTGCGTTCTTTGACTGGCATCAGGATGTGAAAAAGCGCATGGATACTTTCTTTTCGAAGTTGTTGGGGAAGATACCGGCAGGCGATAAGATTGCCGAGACGAAATTATCTGGGAAGACGCTGCTGATCATTGCACTGCTTGTGCCGATTGTGTTGGTCGCAGTGGCAGCCGGGATTTACAGCGTGCGGGGGCGCACGATGCAGTATGATTCCTACTATGGCCAGGCACTTACCCACTCTCATCAGGGATTGACCGCGGAGGATCCGGACGACTCGCATCATGAGTGGCAGCAGGTCCTGACCCTTCTCGACCAGGCCGAGTCGTACCGCATTACGGACGATAGCGCTGCGCTGCGTGTACAGGCTCAGGAAGCCCTGGACCTGCTGGATGGCGCAGTCAGGCTATCGTACCACCCTGCCATCACCAGCGTGTTCACCTCCGATATCCATATCACCCAGATCATTTCCTTTGGGACGGACCTGTACCTCTTTGATGAGACCGGCGGCAGGGTGATCCACGCGGAACGCGCCAGCCAGGGATACGAGATTGATCCCGATTTTGTTTGTGCAGCCGGGAACTTTGACGGAGGTTCGGTCGGCACACTTGTGGATATGACGGCTCTGCCGATCAATAATACCTACCAGGCGCATGTCCTGGCGGCGGACGGTGCGGGGAATGTGGTCTACTGCGCTCCCGAACAAACCCCAATCGTCCAAGCCCTGCCGATTTCCGCAGGTGCCACAGTGGTGGTCAAACGCATCACGTATGCAAGCGGATATCTGTATGTCCTCGATCCAGCCGCAAATACGGTCCGCGTTTATCAGGCTACGGATGATCAGTACCTTGATGCGACCACGGATTTCTTTGAGGGCATCGAATCCGGCGGAAAGCCTGATATCTCTCATATTGTGGATATGTCCGTTAGTGGGCAGGAACTCTTTCTATTACGTGAGGATGGGTTGCTTGTGGACTGCGTTTCAAGCGGCCTTTCAAGTGAACCTGTGATCTGCGAGAACCCGGTCACCTATCTGGATAGTCGTGAAGGCAGGGAAGAACAGACGGTGACGATGCCGGAATCGTCCTATGTCTCTGTGCTGTATACAGAACCGCCTGATCCCACGATCAGCATCCTGGATGCCGTCAATGCGGATATCTATCAGTTCTCGGTGCGGTTCAAGCTGTACCAGCGGTTGCGTCCGGATTTGGGGGATTATGATATCGATTCAACAACCGCCACTGCCTTTACGATTGGGATTGACCGGATCGTATTCCTCGCCTTTGGTAACCAAGTCTTTTATGCCTATTTGGATTGAGGTAGTGGGAATCAGGTGGTAGGGATAAATAGGCTACCAAGCTTTGTTATTAAAGCAGCGTGGGGAGATGACATCATTCACTTGTGGGGGCGTTCTTTTGGGGTTAATGTTACAATTGATGTTCGAATTCATTGACTTTGATTGAGGAGGAACATGGACCAGTTGGATCCCAGAATAGAAGAACTGCGCAGGCTGCGGGTGGAAACTTTGAAGGGAGGCGGTCAGGCCAGGATCGACCGTCAGCATGCAAAAGGCAAGCTGACCGCGCGTGAACGCCTTGATCTGCTTCTGGATGAGGGCAGCTTCACCGAGTTGGAACCGTTTACGATCCAACAGAACGACCCAGACGCGAAAGCAATCCCAGGAGACGGTGTGGTAACCGGCTACGGGACAGTGGAAGGGCGAACGGTGTATGTGTACGCTCAGGATTTCACGGTGCAGGGTGGCGCGCTGGGTGAAATGCACAGCCGCAAGATCTGCCGGGTGATGGACCTGGCTGCGGCGAACGGAAGCCCGATCGTCGGGATGATCGATTCAGGCGGGGCGCGTATCCAGGAAGGTGTAAAAAGCCTGGGTGGGTATGCGGAGATATTCAAACGCAACGCTCAATATTCCGGCGTGATTCCGCAGATCAGCCTGATCCTCGGCCCCTGTGCTGGTGGTGCTGCTTATTCTCCGGCAATGACGGACATGATCATTATGGTTGAAAAACAGTCTTTCATGTTCCTGACCGGCCCACAGGTGATCAAGACCGTAACCGGCGAGGAAACAGATTTCGAATCCCTCGGCGGCGCACAGGTCCATCTAAATGAAAGCGGGACAGCCCACCTGATCACCAAAGATGAGGAAGCTGCCCTGACGCTGGTCAGGTATGTCCTGGGATATTTACCATCCAATAACATCAATAACGCCCCGGTACTATCAAACACTGACAACCCGGACAGGCGCGCTGAGGTGCTCAACAGCCTGGTGCCGGTTGACCCGGGATTGCCCTATAACATGCACACGGCGATCGAGACCGTGGTGGATGATGGTTCTTTCCTGGAACTGCAAGCAGGTTTTGCCCGAAATGCGGTCGTGGGATTGGGCCGATTTGATGGAATGCCTGTCGGGATCATCGCTCAGGAGCCCAGCGTGATGGCCGGCGTTATCGATATTGACGCTGCCGATAAGATCTGCCGGATGGTTCGCTTCTGCGATGCGTTCAATCTGCCGCTGGTGACCTTTGTGGACTCCCCAGGTTTCCTTCCCGGCGTAAGCCAGGAGCATCGTGGGATCATCCGTCATGGCGCTAAGGTGTTGTATGCGTATTCTGAGGCGAACGTCCCCAAGGTGAGTATCGTCACACGTAAAGCCTACGGCGGTGCGTATGTGGTGATGAGCAGCAAATACCTTGGCACGGATATCTATTACGCCTGGCCTAGCGCTGAAATCGCGGTGATGGGCGCTGAAGGCGCAGCTAATATCCTTTACGGCAAGGAACTCGCCAAAGCGGAAGACCCCCAGGCGGAGCGGGAACGTCTGACCGTCGAATACCGCCAGCGTTACCTTAATCCCTATGCGGCAGCACGGGCAGGATATGTGGACGATGTGATCGAACCTGCTGAGACTCGTTCGAAGATCATCAAAGCACTCCACGCGATCCAGCATAAATCCGAATCACACCCGCCCCGCAAGCACGGCAACATGCCGGTTTGAGAGGTGCATGAATGAGTAATATTCAACAAGGGCTGCTGATTGCTGCCATCGGGATGGGGCTTGTCTTTGCCGTTATCATTTTCTTATGGGGATTGATGGCATTGATGATGAAAGTTACTTCCGCGGGTAAGGATCGTAAACCAAAAACAGGGGAATCGGAGAAGGTTGAAGCACCGCTGGTTCCGGAGATGGAAACCGCAGATGGACAGCGGCGCGCAGCTGCAGCTGCCGTGGCCGTGGGAATCGCGTTGGCTGAGGGCAGGACGCACCAGACCGGAGCGCAGCAACAAGGCAGCGGAATGAACCCATGGGAGGTTTTTCACCGCTCCCGCCAGCTTCAACAAAAGAACACACGAGGATGACTGCATGAAATTTAAAGTTGTGATCGATAATCAGACATACGAGGTCGATGTAGATGATATCCACGTTCGCCCGGTTATTGCTATTGTGGATGGCGAGCGATATGAAGTCTGGCCGGAGGTTGAAAAAATCTCATCCGGCGGGGCTGCACCTGTACCGGCGATATCCGTTCCGGATGCCAAACCTGCACCTGTTGCGAGTGCGCCTGCCGTTCAAAAAGGTGGCAGCAAGGACATACCTGCACCGCTGCCTGGGGTGATCGTGGCGGTCCTGGTCAAACCCGGCGATACCGTCTCGCGGGGACAGGAACTGTGCACGCTGGAAGCGATGAAGATGAAGAATGCCATCCGAGCCAATCGTGATGGGAAGATCGCTGACGTGGCTGTCAACGTGGGAGACCAGGTCGGCCACGGCCAGGTCTTGATGACTTTTAGCGAATAAGGGAGCCGGTTGATGGATTTTTCTTACTTGCTGGAAGAGATTACACGGGGATTTGACCAATTCACCTGGGGAAATGGCGTGATGATCCTGTTGGGTGTGGTTTTGATAACGCTGGCAGTGGTCAAGGAATACGAACCGGTCCTGCTGCTGCCGATCGGCTTTGGATGTATCATGGCGAATATCGGGATGTCTGCGGACACCGGGTTCATGAAAGTGATCTACGATGCGGGCATTTCAACGGAATTGTTCCCCCTGCTGATCTTCGTCGGTGTGGGTGCAATGATCGATTTCAGCCCGCTCCTGGCGCAGCCCAAGATGGTCCTGCTGGGAGCCGCCGGACAGTTCGGCATCTACGGGGCGCTTTTATTAGCGCTGCTGCTGGGATTCCCGATGAATGAAGCGGCTGCGATCGGCGTGATCGGCGCGATCGATGGACCGACGGCGATCTTCGTGGGCAGCAAACTCGCGCCGGAACTGCTGGCACCGATTGCTGTGGCGGCTTATTCGTATATGAGCTTGATACCCATCATCCAACCCCCGATCATGCGTCTGCTCACGACCAGGAAAGAACGCTTGATCCGTATGGAATACGCGCCACGTCCGGTTTCGCGCCTGACGCTGGTCGTCTTCCCGATCTTCGTCACGGTCGTGGTCAGCCTGGTTGCGCCTGACGCCGCTCCATTGATCGCTACGTTAATGCTGGGCAACCTCCTGCGCGAGAGCCTGGTGGTGGACCGGTTGAGCAAGGCCGCTCAGAACGAGATCATCAATATTGCGACACTGTTCCTTGGGCTGGCCATCGGGGCGACGATGAAAGCCGAATCGTTCCTGAACCTGGACACCCTGATGATCCTGGGTCTGGGTCTGGTGGCCTTTATTCTGGACACCGTCGCAGGGCTGCTGTTTGGCAAACTGATGTGCGTCCTCAGCGGCGGCAAGGTTAACCCGTTGATCGGGGCATGCGGGATAAGCGCATTCCCGATGGCGGGGAGGTTATCGGCGAAAATGGCACAGGACGAGGATTTCGATAACTTCATCCTGATGCACGCCATGGGTGCGAACACCGCTGGACAGCTGGGCAGCGTGATCGCAGGCGGGTTGCTGCTGGCCTTGGTCACCGGGATGGGATAGGTCGATATTTCTTAAAATAAAAGAGACGCTGCATGCAGCGTCTTTATGTTTTTAATCCGGAGTCTGCTTAAAAAGACTAAGCAATCTTCTCTTTTTCACGGAGCTCTTTGGGCTTCCAGAGGCTGACCAGGTCCCCCATGGTATTGAGTGTGATGTCCTTCCAATCGTCCAGGGCGAGGACGAGGTGCCCCAGCGCAGCGGTAGGGATGGATTCGATCTCACCATCAATGATTTGCAGATAGGCTTCCAAACCCGGGTTGTGAGCGACGATCATGACCTTATTGAAGGCATTGTTGAGGATTTTGAGGGCGTTGATGAAATCTTGCGGCTCTCCCATGTAAAGATCGTCCTGGATAACGAGTTGATCCTCATACGAAAGGCTTTCGATGACGATCTCTGCTGTTTCCCTGGCACGCTGGGCAGAGGAGGAAATGATCAGGTCTGGGGTAAGCCCGTTTTCCTGGAGGACCTCAGCGATAACTTTTGTGTCTTTCCTGCCGCGTTTCTTCAACGGACGTTCGTGGTCTTTCAGTTTTTCATCTTTCCAGCTTGATTTGGCATGGCGCATTAATAAGAGTGTCTTCATGCGTGGTTCTCCTCATCGTTTCATATTTTCCAGGCGGAATCATACCATTAAGCGATTGGGAATCATGCGGTCCAGATTATTTAACAGCTTCTTAACAAAGGCACTCACCCAATGGATATGCCCTGGCAGCTTCAACCGCAATGCGGATATTATCGATGTCGATATCCGTTGGGAGGGTGCAGTCCGCACCGAGTATAAAGCCCTTCGGCCTAAAGGTCGCGATCACACCGTGGACAGCACGGCGGATCTTTTCCGGCGTTCCATCAACGATCACGCCCCGGTTGTCCAACCCGCCCAGGATGGGGCGGTTGAAGATTTCTCTGCCCTCAACCAGGGTTTTGTTGTGAGGTGTTGTCGCCGCCCAGTTGAACACATTCCCGGGGTAGTCGCTGTAGAGGGGAAGACGGACCTTGTCCTGGCAGATATGGACGATGTTGAAGTCGCTTTTTTCCTTGATGGCATTCAGGACGGTCAGGTCGGTGGGTTTGATGATCTCTGTAAAGATGCGATCATCGAAACGGTCTGCTTCGCCGCCCTGGCTGGCGAAATAGATCCCATCCGTGCCGGCATCCAGGCAGGCGCACGAAAACTCGGCCAAACTTTCGGCGATAGCCCGAAGCCCCAGGCTGACAGAATCGGGGTCAGCCCGGAGGTATTCATCGATCAGGTAACCGGAGGCGTGTTTTCCGGATGAAAAGGGATTGAAAATGGTGATCACCGTCAGGCATTCGCCGCGCAGTTCATCGACGATCATCTTGACTTCGTCCAGCATTGCCTGATAAAAAACGCTCTTGAGTGGTGCAGGCTTCAGTTTGCGCCAATCAGCGGGAGTCTTGATCGGTGTTTCCACCCGGTAGCGGTGTTCATTCATGATCTTGAGAAAGTCCAGGTCAGCACGGCGATAATAGTCCAGGTGGGCTTTTACCATGGCTTTACCGTGGGCTTGTGCTTCCGGGAAGTGGAACCAAAAACTTGCGGGTACGGCATCGGGAATCTCGCCTTTCAGGACGGCTTCAACGCGCTGGATCTTATCCATAGGATTTATCCTCCCAGGTGTTGGATCGTTTGAATGACCAGTTGGAACGTGGTAATTATAACCGTAGACTGCCCCTTGCCATCGCGGTGGTGATAGGCTGTCTAGGTTGTGTATAAGCTTCGGCGTGTTTTCTGAGTTAAGCAGCATTTTGCACTTAAGAAATCTGCGGTTATAATGTGATGGCTTGAAAGCAGGCAGTAAGAGAAGAATATCATGGTTGAATTACGAAGTATTTTTACGGAAAAACAAAACGCCGCCCCTCGGGTTGGGGGGTATGTGTCATGGTTCATAGGCGATGATGGGAATCTAATTTTTGGATTTCTCACAGGAGGTGCTTGAGCCATGCGGCGGAACATGCAAAACCTTTCATTTTTGGCGATCATCGGCGTACTTTTGAGTTGCGCGTTCTTTTTCTCGCAGCAAACGCAGAAGAAGACCTCTGATTCACTCGTTGCGGTAACGGAGACTGTGATCTCAACACCGGAGACCCTTGAAGACCTGCCGGATTGTGAAGACCTGGATTCGGATGAGGAAAGCCTGAGCTGCTATTCGGAAGCAGCGGTCTTATCTGATGCCCTCATTGACGCGAAAGTTGATGCGATCCTATCAATGATGTCTGAATCAGAAGATCGGCTGGATTTTATGGAAGTTCAGCTTGCCTGGGAGGAAGCCCGGGATGCGGATTGTGATTACATCATGGTGATGACCTCCGAGGAGCGGGAAGCTGCCTTGAAGGAGGCTGTCTGCCTCTATAACTATAATCTCGCCCGCTATGACCAGCTACAGATATATTATTGTGAATGGTATGACACACCCTCATGTGCTGAGGATGATTAGCTTAGGAATTGACCAATCGTTAATTATTTTCATTTATTCCATTTTAAATACCGGTCTATGTTATTTTATTGATGGGATTTCCATGTACGCTATACGCGCGGTGAAATCTAAGAGAATGGCGTTACTTTACCATCACTCCGGACCGACAATTATCAGAGGTGACAAATAATTATGTGCATATTTTGTCGAATTGCGGCTCATGAACTGCCTGCAAGCATCATTTATGAAAACGAGAAAACAATGGCGTTCCTGGAGCTTCAACCCATAACCCCAGGGCATATCATTGTAATCCCCAAAATGCATGCAGACTCCTTTTGTGAACTTGTTGAGGAAGATGTTGCAGGTTTGATGCGCGTTGGTCAGATGATGGACCGCGCGCTGCAGGCTAGCGCGCTGGAATGTGAAGGCGTGGATTTGATCCTGGCAGATGGGCGGGCAGCAGGACAGGATGTCGGGCATGTACATCTGCATGTCTTTCCCAGGTTTGAAGGGGATGAATTTGAACTGAATATTACAGACGATTCAAGAAAGCCGATTGGGCGTGAAGCATTGGATGAAAATACGCGCCTGATCAAGTGGGCGTTAGAGAATATCGGTCATTAGTCACCCGGATTGGGTATCAGGTAATTCAAAACAGACTCCAGGTATCTGGAGTCTGTTTTTATGTGATATATGAGGGCTTTCCTCATAACTGATACTACTGGAAAATGATTAGGACATTCTCCTTGATACTGATAAATATTGAGACCAACCCTCAATTCTGGTTATTTTTCATCGTCCAATCGCTTTGATTTACCCAGGCCGCTGATCACCTGGCGCAGCTTGGGGTGACCGTGATAGTTAACCTGCCCCAGACCCGAGATGGTGATATTCAGCTCTTCCTGCGCATTGATATCGGCATTCCCCTGACCGGAGATGGCGACCTTAGTCTTCTGGCTGACGAGATCGGCTGCTTGATACTCGCCAGAGCCGGAGATAGCGATCTTCTGCTCGTCTGCCCGACCAGCCCCTGTGAATTCTCCTCTGCCGCTGATGTGGACGTCGAGTGCATCGCATGCCAGATGATTGAAGGATAGATCGCCGTAGCCTGAAACATGCAAGCCGAGGGCTTCAGTTTCAAGCGATTCGCATTTGAGATGGCAGTTGCCGCTGACGCTGATGCTCTCCAGGCTGACGCAGGTCAGGTAATAGGTGATCTGGTGTTGATCTTTATCGAAAACCGAGGAGAGGACCTTACCTAATCTTTTGAACCAATCTTCATTAAAGCCCAGTACAAGTTTCCCATGATGGACTTCTGTGATCAGTTCCTGGAGGATCTCCTCATCCGCTTCAACGGTCAGCGATTCTTCCGCACCCTGTGTGA
>Ga0272443_10002859_pt1 | contig 21299 bp, 17 predicted proteins | sample SSMAcet12_FD_193581 | JGI IMG/M metagenome (GOLD analysis project Ga0272443, IMG submission 193581) | Marine sediment archaeal communities from Little Sippewissett salt marsh, Falmouth, MA, United States - SSM-Acet-12 | ecosystem: Environmental > Aquatic > Marine > Wetlands > Sediment ... | reverse complement strand
CACGATTTTGACATTGCCCCTTACGCCAAAGGAAGTCCAGCGGACGGTGTACGTTTGCCCCAGCTTCAGGATCGATCCCTGGCTGGGAAATGTGATGGTGATATGGTTCAGCTGGGCGCCGAGAAGATTGGCCAATTTGGCGGTGAACATGTCCCGGACCTGCGTCCAGGGCAGCTTGGCCGCCATGACAACGGCCCCCAGGATCCTGACCGAGGAGATCTTATCGTTAAAGCCCCCGGGGAGGGTGGCCATATTTGACTGAAGGCTCAGCCGGGCTCCGGAAAAATTGGCGTGTTCGCAGACAACAACCGTGGCGCCATTTTCGACCTTGATGGCCGAAATTTTGTCGTTCCAATTTCCACCGGCTTGAGCGCATCTTCCATTGCCATGAATTCAAATGAAAACAAGGATCCGGGTTTTCTGAAGCGGCCCGTGACGGGCCAAGCAATTCGCATAAACGGTTCTTTTTCAGCCTGGTTTTAACCTTTGCGTCCACCCTGTGATATAAGGGGTATGGAAATGAAGTTGATCAATCCCCTGGCCCTGGCCAGGCATCCGCGCCCGGGGGGGGAGATATCGTCAGCGGAACAGGAGATATGGGAAATGGAAGGCTTCGAATCCCGCCTGGAGCCGCTGAAAGACGGTTTGTACGGCTTTATTCTCAAATCCCTGGGATTCAATGAGGATGCCGCCGACGTATACCAGGAGACCGTACTCCGTGCATTCAAGTACCGCAAGGGATTCAAGCGCGACCGTTCCTTTAAAACCTGGATATTTTCAATCGCCAACAACGAAGTCAGGCGCTATTTCAGAAAGGCGAAACACACACTCTCCATTGACCGGGAAACCATCTTCGGGATGATGCCCGGTAAAGAGGCCGATAAAGAGCAACGGGTGTATGAAATATTCGCCGCCGCGGCCTTTCTGACGGAGCGGCAGAAAAGAATGTTTTTTCTTTTCTACGAGAGCGGGTTTTCGATTCGGGAGATCGCGCAAATCACGGGCACCACGGAAAACAACGTGAAGGTCACGTTGAATCAATCCAGAGCAAGAATCAGGTCACACCTGGGAGGATCCCATGAAACGTAAAGATCCGTTGGACGACAGGTTTATCCGGGATGCCGTACAGTTCATCCCCACACCGATTCCCCCGCAGTTAAACAAACGGGTAGCGGATATGCTGACGGGCCGGCGCCGTTCCAAGCGCCCCAGCTTTCATAGACGCTGGCGCCTCGGGATCGCCCTGGCCGCTTCCGTGCTGTTCGGGGTGCTGGTCTTGACCGGTCCTTTTCTCCGGGATCACGGTGAGCCGACGGCGACGCCCGGCAGGTCCATTACTACCCGTATCGATATTCCCGGGAAAAAAATAACCATTGTATGGATGCAGAGAGAAGGATTCTCCCTGCCGTTGATCCAAGGAGTCAAACCATGAAAAAAACATTGTTGCTGATTGCCTTATCTTTGTCGGTCGTGGTTTTCGTCTTCGCCCCATCACTCCAAGCAGCGGGAGCTGAAAAAGCGCAAACGAATCAGAATCAGGCGGATACTTACGAAACCCGTACCTATCAACTAAAGAACATCACGCCCAGGGACGTGGAGGCCCTGAAAGCCTATTACGTGAAAAGCTCGTACACCCACACCGGCGGGATGATCACCATCGTGATCCGCCGGGACTTGATCGCCCAGTTCGAAAAGCTTTTGAAACAACTGGATCAGCCCAGGCGGAGCGTTCAATTGAATGTGTTTACCTTCCTGGCTTCTCCGGAAAAAGGCAAGTTGCCTGAGGTTGGCAAGGATCTCCAGGATGTACTTAAAGAATTGTCCAAGGTTCTGGCTTTCAAATCGTTTCTCCTGGATGGGACTTCGTCCCTGATGGTGCAGGAGGGGCAACGTCACGGCCGGCTCCTTCTGTCGTCAAAGTACGAACTTGAGTTCCAGTTGGGCCTTTTTACCATCTCCAATGACCCCGTGGGCAAGCGCAAAACCCGATTCGAATTCAACTTGAAAGGACCTTACATGCAAACCGGTGCAACCGATACCGCCAAAGAGAAAAAGGAGAAAACGACCTTGATCTCCAGCACGGTCACTCTCGAAGAAAACGGCTACCTGGTGGCAGGCATTTCAAAATTGGGCCCCAACGGTCATTCGTTGGTGCTGATCCTCCACGCCACCATCCGCTGATTGCCGATCCCCCGGGAACAGCCGGACGCGGTTGTACCCGGGGTGCTTTTCCGTTGCGTCGTTCCGCCCCATTCAAGCCGGGGCCGGCTGAGCGGATCAGGTTGTCACGGTTCGTTTCCCATGGGATAATGAAATCAGAAAATAACCGCAGGAGTGTGATATGGGCAAAGTTTCGCTGGCTTTTTATCAGGTGGATGCGTTCGCGGACCAAGTGTTTGCCGGCAACCCGGCGGCGGTTTGTCGCCTGGAGACATGGCTGCCGGACCCGGTCATGCAGGCCATAGCCGCGGAGAACAACCTGTCGGAAACCGCGTTCTTCGTCCCCCACGAAGACGGCTTCCACCTGCGCTGGTTCACCCCGGTCAGTGAAGTTGACCTGTGTGGCCACGCAACCCTGGCTTCCGCCCATGTGCTGGTCAATCACCTGGATTGGCGCAAACCGGAGATTCGCTTTACCACAGCCAGCGGCGAATTGACCGTGACTGTCCGTGCGGACCGTCTGGAAATGAACTTCCCCTCCCGGCCCGGTAAAATCGTCCCGGCACCCGGGGAATTGGTTGACGGCCTGGGGATCCAACCGCGGGAGACCCGAAAGGCCAGGGACTTGATGGCCGTGGTGACCACAGAGGAACAGGTACGGGCTTGCCGGCCGGATCCGGACAAGCTATCGCAATTGGATGTCACCGGCATCATCATCACAGCCCCGGGAGACGATCCTGACATTGACTTCGTGTCCCGCTTCTTCGCGCCCCGGGAGGGCATTCCTGAAGACCCGGTGACCGGTTCGGCCCATTGTACCTTGATCCCCTACTGGGCCCAACACCTGGGCAAGAGTCGCTTGGTGGCGCGGCAGGTATCGCGGCGCGGCGGTACCTTGTTCTGCGAACTGCAGGGGGACCGGGTCGTCATTGCCGGGCGGGCGGTCACCTACGCCCGGGGAACCATCTCGATTCCGGAAGCGCCGGTTTGATGATGCACGCCGATTAAGTCGTCATGCTCGACACGGATAAGGGCAAACACCGCCCTTTTCGCACCCTCCGCGGGAATATTTGATTGTCACCGGTCGTTAATGCCGGCCGGGCGTCATGCCCGTGAAAGCGGCGGCGCCGGTGCACGGCAACTTTCAATCCCCGGTTTCCGTAACACTGCTGTGATATTTCACCGCATGCCGCAGAGAAATCATGCATGGGGAAATTGATTTTCCTGTCGGCGACATAGTCATGTTGCCGATATGGTTGCGGCATTGAAAACAGTGGTTGGGTTTTCCAGGAGATATACCCAATGGTTTCAATGAACAGCAGGAGGTCTGAAATGAAACAGCCACTCATGGGTTTGTTTATCGTTTTTGTTTTTCTGGTACAGGGAAGTGTGTTCGGGCAATCCAATTCGGAGGCGGATATGCCGCTCACCTCTGCAAAAAACCTTCGCCTTATCAATGTGTCCGCGACACCGGTGACCAGTAATGGAAAGAGCGGTATCGAAGTAAAAGCAGAGTCTCCCGGCTTCAGGGGAGAAACACTCGTCTTGATACCCGGTGTTCTCTTTGCCAACGGTACCATTGAAGTGGAACTCAGCGGTGATGTCATTCCCGGGGCGGACCCGAGAATGCGTGGATTTGTGGGTGTCGCATTCCGAGTGGATCCTGAAAACACCGCCTATTACGATTGCTTTTATATACGTCCCCGGAACGGAAGAGCGGGAAACCAGGTGCAGCGGAATCATGCCACCCAATATGTTGCCCACCCGGAATTTCCCTGGCATCGCTTGCGCAGAGAGTCAGCCGGCGAATATGAATCGTATGTGGATCTTGTGCCGGGTGAGTGGACAAAACTGAAATTGGAGATAAACGGCAACAAGGCCCGCTTCTATGTTCATGATTCCGCTCAGCCGGTGTTGATCGTCAATGATCTCAAACACCCCGAGAAACCCGGGCTCATCGGACTCTGGCTCCACCCGACCACTTTGGCCAGATACAGGAATCTGAAAGTAAGGCCCGGTGAACAAGGCAACCCATAAGCCGGCAAGCGTCAGGGTTCTACGGCCCCGGCGACAACCCGGGGACGGCGGATCAAAAGGCCTGACCGGAACCCGATTCCGGTGCGTTGGCTTGCCTTGGGACGTCCGGTTTGCGGCTTGCCCCGCCCATTCCAGGCTCACCGCGGATCCGGGGTCATGAGAAACCGGACTCCGGCCGACAGTTGATGTTATGGAAAAAAGTTGAACCCACTTTGGATGAGGCAAGTATTACTGAATGGAACCATTAGCGGGAGCCGGCGGAATGCAAGCGGGAAGGAGTGGAAAATGAAACGAATGATGATCGTCCCGGTCATCCTTGCTGTTTGGCTGGGATTCAAGCCGAATCAATTGAACTCTTGCACCATTGTCGCATTGCAGAGTCCGGGTGAGTCCTATGCGGCATTCAATCTGGATTATACCAACTTCGATTCCAGGATATGGGTCGTGCCGGCATCTGAATCAGAGTATGCGAGATTGTGTTTTGGTTTCGACAAGCAGTACAAAACCGCTGAAATGGGGATCAACAGTCACGGGCTGTTTGTCGGCGTTAATTCCGTGGATGAAACGAATTGGAAACCCGATCCAGGAAAACCGGACTGGGAAACCTGGGAAGGCTGGCTGGGAACAGGCGTTCCCGATGGAATATTGGCCAAGTGCAAAACCGTGGACGAGGCCCTGAAAATTTTTGAAAAATACAATCTCCTGACCTTCAGGAAAGTGAAGTACCTGTTGGCGGATGCCGACGGGGTTTCTGCTGTCCTCGAATGGTCAAAGAAAGGATTGAGTGTTTTAAGAAAGAGACGGGATGCGGCTTTCCAGGTATCCACCAACTTTGTCTCCTCCGATCTGAAACCGGAAGAATATAGTTGCTACAGGTACAAAATCGCCCGGGACATATTGTCGCAAAATCCGCAACTCTCTTTGCCGGAGCTGGCCAAGGCCGTTCTGTCGACGGCGGCTTTCGAATTCAACTCCTATACCCAGATTTCGGCCATCATGGACTTGAAAAAAAGAACCATCACAGTATATCTGTTTCACAATTTCGAGGATCCCCTGAAGATCAATCTCGAAAGCAGACTGGCGCAGGGGCCGTTCCAATCAGAACTCTGCAAATTGTTCCGATATCCCTCCTACAGCTATTCCGTACTGAAGAAGTACTTTGCCCGCAAATAGCCGGAGTCCGGGGAAGAAGAAGCCGGGAGTGTAGCCAGACGCCTGTTGACACCGGCGGCGCTGATAGTGGATTCCTTTGCGCTTCAGGGCAGGGGTGAAGTATGGCCCATGCCGGCTTTCAGGTATTCGGACGGGTGCCCATCCGCAGTCTTGGAAAGCCGGCAAAAATAAATTTCAAATTGTGGCAAAAAATCATTGACACCCACATTCCGGGCTTTTATAATTAATTATGATTTCAAATTATTATGTTAAAAATAGATGGATTGATGAAAAGGGGGGCGGTGAAAATGTATATGTTAAAAAGTGAAGTTATCGGGCAAATTCAGTCCTATCACAGGCAATTGGCTGATTTGTACTTGGGGCTCTATGAAAAGGTCCATGACAAAAGGATCGGAATGTTGATTCATGATCTGCAACAACATGAACTCGCTCGCGACCACTATCTGGAAAAACACAAGAAAATTGCTGAAGCGAACAATTGCTGGTTAAGTGTGCCGGCGGAAAAGCTATCCAATCAAATTTCCGCGTGTTTTAAAGACATTCACACGGGGCCCGGGCTAACCATGTCCGAGCTGATCAACATTGAATTGCATTTCGACAATTGCCTTATCAAGCTTTACAACATACTGTCCGTTGAAGACGAGCTGAGCGAATCAATGCACAATATCTTCTACTATATGCTGAAAAAGACAAAAAAAGAAGAGGCCACCCTGGCCAGGATGCTTGTTCATTCAAAAGACGGTGTGAATTACAAGTTCTCGATTCAAAACAATTGACCATCAATACCGATCAGGCCTGGGGCACTCACAATAAGGCGCAGGGGCAAGCACATTGCGCACTTTGTGCGTGATGCTCCTGGCGTTTGTTTCATGACATTGGCTGCGTCGGTTTCATGCCAGGGGGGAAGTACCTTTGACTTTGCGGCCGCCGGGACTTAGAATCTTTTCCCAAGGCAAATCGCATTTATTCACTGGATGGCCATGAACTACAACATCATCGCTACCTGTACTTTCGGGCTGGAATCCGTTCTCAAAAGAGAACTGTTCTCTCTGGGCTACCGGGAACTGCAGGTTCAGGACGGCAGAATCACTTTTCAAGCCGATCAATTGGGTGTTGCCAGAACAAACATGGTTCTCCGGACAGCGGACAGGGTCTACTTAAAGCTCGCCGAGTTCGATGCATATGATTTTGATCAACTCTTTGCCGGGGTAAACAAAATCAACTGGGGGGATTTGATCCCGGCCAATGGAATCATGCACGTGAGAGGGAGATCGAAAAAGTCAAAGCTGTCATCGGTCCCGGCATGCCAGGCTGTAACCAAAAAAGCCATCATCGACAAAATGAAACGAGCCCACGGTATGCAGCGTTTTCCCGAGGACGGTACGCGCTTCCCCATCGAGATCATCCTGGAGAAGAACCGGGCGGTAGTCACCCTGGATACTTCGGGCACCGCCCTGTTTAAACGCGGCTACCGCCTGCATACGGGTGAGGCGCCACTAAAGGAAACTCTTGCGGCCGGATTGGTGCTTCTTTCCAGATGGAGGCCCGATACGCCGCTTATCGACCCTTTCTGCGGATCCGGAACCATTTTAATTGAAGCGGCCCTGATCGGCCGGAACATCGCTCCGGGCATCAAGCGCGGATTTCTCGCCATGGAATGGGATTTCATCGACCGGGGGATCTGGAAAACGGCGCTGGAGGAGGCCTCAGATAAGGTTAATGACCATCATCTGGATCTCTCCGGATATGATATCGATGCCCAGGTCATCAACTCCGCCAGGTTGAATGCCGAGAAAGCGGACCTGAACCTTGTGATCCCTTTTGAGCGCAAGGACATATCTGAATTTCAATCCCCCGATGAAAAGGCTCTTGTCATTACCAACCTGCCCTATGGGGAGCGGATCGGTGACAAGGACACCCTGGATGAACTCTATCGAACCTTGCGAAACACCCTGTCCCCCCACACACAATTAAGCAAGCATATTTTTACCGCCCATGATCATTTTCAGGAGGTATTCGGCCGGGCAGACAAAAAGAGAAAGTTGTACAACGGCAACATCAAGTGCCATTTGTACCACTATTTTGCCGCAAAATAATTCAAAACCATCCAGGCTTTGATTCCGCTAAGGGGCCGTCGCAAGCCCTTTTCAGAGAAATCGTTCGTAGTGCTTTTTGGCGTTGCTTTTGGGGGGGATTTTTGCGCCCCTGCGGGCTTGGGTATTGCGGATCCCGGCGCGACCTTTGCCGGTATCCGGTTCCGCGGGTTGGACGGTCAGGCGGGTGTCGGCGAATGATGCATTCTTAAAGGATTTCAGAATCAAGTTTTCAAAATTGCTGTCTATTTCGAAAAACGAAAAGGAATTCTGAATCTCGATCCTGCCGATCTCAATGTCCCTTTTCCCGGAGAAATCGTTGATCATACCGATGATCTCTGGTGGAGAAACCTTGTTTTTACGGCCCACGTTAATGAAAAAACGGCTCATGGGCATGGGTTTCAGAACTCGTTTTTGGGGTCTGTCTTTCTGGAACGGTTTCCGCTCCTGCCGCTGCGGTTTCTCCGGGGCATTCAGGTCCGGTGCATTGCGGTAGTACTCAATAAAGCGGTTGAACTCCAGGGCCACGAATCGTTGAATCAACTGCTCCCGGTCAAGAGCGGCCAGTTTTTCATGTACTGCCTGGAGGAAAGGGGCAATCCGGGCTGTGTCGATTTCCACGTTTTTCACGCGGTCGATCAGATGGAGAAGTTGCTTCTCGCAAATCGCGTTGCCGTCGGGGATGGCCTGCCAGGCGAACTTCTTGTTGATGAATTTCTCGATCAAGCGGATTCTGTGCTTTTCCTTTTGGTGGATAATGACGATGGATGTGCCGCTCTTACCGGCCCGCCCGGTGCGGCCGCTGCGGTGGGTATAACTCTGCAGTTCATCCGGCAGGTTGTAATTGATGATGTGGGTCAGGTCGGTGACATCCAGGCCCCGGGCCGCAATATCCGTGGCGACAATCATCTGCAGTTGTTTCGCCCGGAACTTGTCCATGACATGATCCCGTTGCGCCTGCGACAGGTCGCCATGCAGCGCATCCGCATTGTATCCGTCGGCCATGAGTTTTTCCGCTACTTCCCGGGTTTCATTGCGGGTTCTGCAGAATACAATGCCGTAGATATCCGGATTGATGTCGACAATCCGCTTGAGTGCGGGGTAACGGTTCCTGGCCGCAACGGAGTAACACAGGTGCCGGACATTGTCGGCGCCGGAATTGCGTGTGCCCACGGTGACCTCGCTGGGATCTTTCAAGAACCTGCGGGCGATGTCGGCCACTTCCCGTGGCATGGTGGCGGAGAAGAGGTAAGTGGCTTTGTCCTGGGGCGTTTTCTCCAGAATGGCGGTAAGGTCTTCCTTGAAACCCATGTTGAGCATTTCATCGGCCTCGTCCAGGACAACCGAATCAATGGCGGAAATATCCGCCTTTTTGCGGTTCATAAGGTCGAGCAGCCGACCCGGTGTGGCTACGATAATTTGCGGCGGTTTGACCAGGCCTTTGATCTGCAGCTCAATGCTGGCGCCTCCGTAGATGGCCAGAACCTTGAAGCCTTTCACATGGCGGGCGAAGGCTTTGATGTCTCGGGCGATTTGCAGGCACAGCTCGCGAGTCGGGCATAGCACGAGCGTTTGGGTGCGTTTGTTCTCCAGGTCGGCATTCTGGATCAGGGGCAGCCCGAATGCCGCGGTTTTCCCGGTTCCCGTCTGCGCGAGGCCGACCAGGTCGCCCCGTTTTTGCAGAACAAGGGGGATGACTTTTTCCTGGATGGGCGTCGGGTTGACGAAACCCAGCGCTTCAATGCCGGCGATTAGGTTTTCATTTATCCCCAATTCTTTAAACGAATCTTTTTCAGTGTTTTCCAAATTGTTCTCCATTCATGGAGAGATCCGTACTCAGAGAAAAGCCATATTAATTTCTCGGGAGATCAGAATAACTTGCTTTTCAAAAGGATGGTCTGGAAAATCCAGGTTATTATGATTTACGGAGAACTCTCTTGAACCAGAATGCATTATACCTTAAAAAAGGCGTTTAGACAAGTGATCCAGCCCCGAAGTGCAATGCATCTTCCGGCATCCGGCCGTATCTGGAAGGGGTCGCTAAAGGATGCTCAGGGGATAGTCACCTGAAAACCGGGGTGGCGCGGGTTGGTGGGTTTGCGGCGGATACTGCCGGTTCATTCTTGAGTAAAAGCAGCCAGGCACAGCTATTGCCATCCGGTGTTGCGAGGCTACCCGCGCCAAGCAGCGGGCAACCGGGTTAGATGTCTTTGAACACCCTGGCGAGAGAAAATCCCGGTGCATCGATTCGCAAATCCAGAAAATATCCGAAAGGTGTCTGATGCACGATGTATCCCGCATTGGTCATGCGTTCCGCCGCTTTGTCAAGGAATGTCCGGGTGTCGTTCGCTGCGGCTTTGCTGGCGGACAAGTGGGCAAAGGAATGCAGTACAACCTCCCGGCTGTTGTTTTTTCCGCATATCCATTTCAGGTTCTTGATGAGTTTCTTTTCCACCGCTGTGGGGTTCTCCATGTCTTCGCTTTCCACCTGGATGAACGCGGTCTGGATGTTGTCGAACTCCCGCGGTTCTACCTTGTCCTCGGCTTGATCGAGTGTCTTGATGGCGGGTGAATATGAAAATTTTCGACAGTAAATCAACAAGCATTTCATGCGACCTGTTGTTCTCCTTGTTTTTGAGGTTTAAACGAAAGCGGCCCATCAAGGCCGTCACCTTGTGGTGCCATGGTATCTCAGTTTTTCCAGGCTGTAAAGGGAAAGGCGGCGGCAATGAAAAGGCAAGGGCGGCCCCTTCCGGGCCCGGCATTTACATGTTCCCCCTGGCCATGCACCGCTTCAACACCCGCACATTGAGGCCGGAATGTTTCCAGGCGCATGTTTCCCAAACGGCGGTCTACTGTCAGCTTCGACAATTGCACCCGGGGGGATTCCTCTTCATGATTGATTTAATGGCGGGATGTTTATCCTGAATTTCTTCAGGGCCATCTCCTCATCATCCCGGCCGCGGGTAAACATGACCAGGGTGCTGCCTGATATTGCAAATGAGTGCATGTTGAATTCCATCTTATCCGGCAATTCCATTACACCGCTGTAGAGGTACTTTCCTGCTGGAGAAAAGATGTCGAAATGTCTGCCATGTTTGTTTGTGTATTCCGGCCGCATGACCAGAACCAGTCCCGTCTCATGGATCAAAACGCCAGTGAAATAAGGCCCCCTATCCGGCATGCACTTCACCAGTTGATTGATCATTCCCTTGCCCAGCAGGGAACCATTCAATTTCAACCGGTTAAAGCGGGAGGCTTTGTACTCCTCCGGGATTTCCGGCCTGGATCGGCCCTTTACTTCAAAAGAGCGCAGAATCTTTCCGGATGGATTTGCAACATACAGCTTGTATTGCGCGCTCTGTCCGAAGATGATCGTATTGTGCCGGCAAGCCGTCTTCAATCCGGTAACCACATTGGCGTCTCTGACTCGGAGCCTTATACCGCCCCCTTGGGCAAGCAGTTTCGTCGGACTGGCCACTTTCTTTAAGAGAACCGCGGATTTGTCTTTGAACTTGATTATGGATAGAGACTGGCCATCCTGTGTTTCCTCACTCTTGAGCATCATTGCCGGGGATATCAGGCCTTCACTCTCACCTGAATACTTAATGGTTTTAATGTAATTGCCTTTTAAATCAAAGAGGTGATAACTGCCGGCATCATGCACGGCAACCTGATCGCCTACCAAGGACATATCCCATGCGGATTTGATTTCTCCGGGACCTTCTCCCTTTCTGCCAAAGGCAAAGAGTTTTTTGCCCTGCAAATCAAGCGCAACTACTTTATGGTTCTGGTAATCAAAAAAGTATATGGTTCCGTTGCGATGAATGTTGATGAATTCAACGGAGGAAATGATTTCTTCACCGGCTTCTTCGACACTCCACTCCTGCACGGGCTTGAACTGCCAAACGCCGTTTAAGGGTTCAGCCGGATTCACGATGTGTGTTTCCGCGCCCAAAAAAAGGGGTATGGCGATTAAAACCGCCACACAGAACTTTGCATACGTTGTCTTTGTCATGATTCACCTTGCCTTGATTTGCGGATGTTGCCTATATCTGATCAGACGATTAAACCACCCGGCAAGTTGCATCCGCATGGGAAATTTATTCCGCAAGTGTAAAACGCCTGCGGACATCCGCTGGTTTTCCGATTGAACGACTCTCCGGGTGAATTCCGTAACGGGCAAGACCATGAAAAAAGTATGAACTACCCGATAATCTCAGCTCCACCCTGTCGGCAGATTCCAGCGCACACAGGGAGGGTTCAAACGCCCGGTCTTTGTTGCCGGGAGTGGATCACGCGGGCGATGGTTTTGAGGGCTTCTGGCCCCAGGCGGCAGCAGCCGCCGATCATGTCCGCACCCAGGTCCAGCCACTCCGCAACCAGCCGTTCCAATGCGGCGAGATCCGCAGTGTTCGACCAGGTTTTGTTTTTTGCGTGGTAAATTTCACCGGAGTTGGGATAGATGACCACCCGTTTGTCATGCCGGATGCCTTTGATCCGTTTGATCAGCCCGCTTATGTACCGGGGCGCCGTGCAGTTGACGCCAATGGCGAATACCCGCGGGTGATGGGCAAATAGTTGAACGCATGACGCGATGGGAGCGCCGTCACGCAATTGCTTGTCATTCTTGCAGGAGAAGGATACCCAGGCACGCTTTCTCGTGTTTTCCAGCAGGCGGGCCAATACCTCAGCCTCCTGGAGACTCGGCAGGGTCTCCACTGCGAAAAAATCCGCATCCGAGGCGTCCAGCAATGCCAGCCTGGGAGAATGAAAATCCGTCAGCGCCTGAGCGGATATCCCGTAGCTGCCGGTGTATTCCGAGCCGTCGGCCAGATAGGCTCCATAGGGGCCGATACTGGCGGCCACCCGGGGCATGAAGTCTGTCCGGTGATCGGACCGGAATTCCTCAATGGCCTCCCGGGCCAGGCTCACCGTGCTGAGCAACAGCTTACCGGCCGTATCGGAATCAAAACCCCGGGCCAGAAAGCCCTGGGGGGTGGCCTGGTAACTGGCGGTGATCAGGCATTGGGCTCCGGCCGAGAGGTAGGCCAGATGCGCTTTGCGGATTTCCTCGGGGTGTTTGGACAGCAAGGCGGCGGTCCAGAGCGGGTTGTTCAGGTTGTTGCCCTGGCTTTCCAATTGATTGGACAGCCCCCCGTCGATCACCAGGGGGTATCGCTCCGGAATACCCAGTATCCTGGTTCCCCGAGATGTGATTGACATGTATTCATCATATCAAGTTTGCCCCTGAAAATGAAAAGACCGGATTGAATGGAGGAAAACCCAAGCCGATCCGGGACGCCTGGTTGCCGCTGAGAGTTCTTGCCCGAGAACCTGTGTTTTGGCTTTTTCCGTCAATTGGAGGATGTAACCTTTCAATCGTCACGCAGTTTTAATGTTGAATTCCCCGGGGCCCGCAAATTGGAGGAACATGTGAAAACACCATTGGTCCAAGCCTGGCTGGGAAAAGTGCGAAACCATCCGGGCACGAAATTGTTCAAGATCCTTAACCTTGGCATCGGGCTCAGTTGTTCACTGGTCATCATCTTCTGGATCAGCGACCAACTGGATTTTGATCGCCTCGAGGCCAATACGAATAATATCTATCGATTGGAACAAACGGGGTGGGTAGGTCTGCCGGCTTTCTTTCCCGGTTACCTGGGTCAGGTCCCTGAAATCAAGGAAACCCTTCGGGTGAACGCCGTGAGACCCCGGGCGCCTATTCTGCACCACCAACAAAAGCATATCGAGTTGCCGGATTTCAAGTTCGTTGACAAGAACTTTCTCCGGTTCTTTGCCATACCGATGATTCATGGAGATCCCCAAACGGCGCTTGAAGAACCCGACTCAATTGTTTTGACCGATAAAGCTGCCAGAAGAATATTCGGCAACGAGAATCCGTTGGGCAAAAGCATTCGATTCAATGGCAGCTACAATCTTCAAGTCACCGGCATTATCCGGGAGCAAGCCAAATTCCATATCAAAATCGATGCCCTCGCCCAGATAAACGCATTGCCGGTTATCCATGAAAACAAGGCGTATTTTCATGAAGACCGCTGGAATACCCTGGTGTATTTTTCCACCCGGAGGGATGTGGATCAAGCCGTTCTTGAAGACAAAATCAACGCCTTGCTGGCGTCCGAATTACCCGCCAGGTTCCAATCAGACAAAAGGTTTTTGATCCGGCCCTTTGGAAAGATCTATTTTGCCGCGAATCTGCAGAATGAGCCGGGTGTCCGGCATGGGAATCCCAACCTCATCGTGATTTTTACCTTGATTTCCCTGGCCATTTTATTTATTGCCTGCTTGAATCATATCAATATAACCCTGGCGCATTCCGCCCTTTATACCAAGCAGGTATGCATACGAAAGGTCGTGGGGGCATCCAGAAAAGACATTATCCTAAACAGTATGCGGGAAACCTTGGGCTATGTCCTGCTGGCCTTCCTGCTGGCCGCCCTTTTGATCTTTCTGGGGCTGCCGCATTTTCGCCGTCTGGTTTCATCTTCCTTGGAGTTAGACTTTTTTTCCCGTTTTTCGGTTTTCGCCGTCATGCTCATCGCCATGATCACCTGTCTCGGCGCCGGATTGTTTCCGGCGCTCAAACACTCGGCAATCACTCCCATGGCCCTGTTCAAGGGCATCACCACCCGGGGCAAAAGACAACGACATTCACGCAATGTCTTGATGATTGCGCAATTTGCCGTCTCAATCGTTTTGGTCATCGGCAGTCTGACAGTCATCGATCAGCTGGACTTCATGAAAACCCGGGACCTTGGATTCAGTCCGGAAAATATCGTTCATATAGAACTGAAACGGGACCTGGGGAATCACCGGAAAGCATTGCTGAGAAATCATCTTCTGGATCAACCCGGTGTGTTGCAGGTTTCCTATTCAGACGGCATTTTCGGGCAAATCGCCAATGTCAACACCTGGAAGGTGAACGGAGAAGCCAAACCCATGAACGTCATCAATGCGGATCCGGGATTTATCCCGCTGATGGGATTGGTGCTCGATTCCGGGCGCAATTTTTCCCGCGGCATGCATTCGGATCAAAAGAAGCGGGTGATCATCAACCAGGCAGCGGCAAAGCACCTCGGTATGGATCAGCCCGTCGGCAAGACCGTTCAACAGAACTTCGGCAACAGTGAAATCATCGGTGTTTTAAGAGATTTTCATTTTAATTCCCTGCACAATCAAATCGAGCCCCTGGGGATATGCTGGTTTGCAGGCTGGGCCAGACACCTGATCGTCAAGTTGTCCGGCCGCAGCAATCGGCTGACCCTCGACAGGATTCGTATGATCATGCGGGAGTATATGCCGGATTCACTTTTCAACTACCGGTTCCTGAGCGATTCTTTCGGTCAGCAATACCACAAAGAGAAAAATCTGGCCAGCACCATGATCTATTACTCTTTGATCGCTTTGTTGCTCTCCTTTATGGGACTATTTTCCATGTCCGTTTTTGTGGCGGCCAGGAAAACCAAGGAGATCGCGATCCGCAAAATCCATGGAGCCCGGCCCCGGGACATTGTCACGCTGCTGTCCGGCGTGTTTTCCCGCTGGGTGCTGCTGGCCAATATCATTGCCTGGCCTGTCGCTTATTTCATTATGAGCCAGTGGTTAATGCAGTTTGCCTACAAGACCCGTATGAAGTGGGAAACCTTTCTGATCTCCGGGGTATCGGCCTTGGTGGTCGCCGTATTGACGGTTTCCATGCAAACCATCCGGGCGTCAAGATTGCGATCCGTTGAAGCCTTGAAACATGAGTGAGTTGCCATGCGGCCGATTGCCGTGGTCACCCCATGGTTGCCTTTCCCAAAGTCGGGATCGTATTTATAACGGTGAAAGCGTAGCACATGAAGCCCTGTCCGCACTGAAAAGCAATCGCTCCGATGTTGCTTTAACTGAAACGGCCATTGATTGTTCCGCGTTTATGGGATCTTCGGTTAAACTTTTGCCGGGTTTATGCGTTATATCTCATGTCCGACAAACCATGGGAGGAAACATGAATCAGCTGTCTAAGCGCATATTGTGTTTGATTGTCATCGGGCTTGCCTTGTTGGCCGCGCCCGCATGGGCCAACGAAACAGACAAGGCACAGGCCATTGACCAGTTGATGAAGGTCTATCATGATTACGGCCTGTTCAACGGCAGCGTGCTGGTGGCGGAAAAGGGCAAAGTGATCCTGAAAAAGGGCTACGGCCTGGCCAATATGGAATGGAATATACCCAACACGGCGGATACCCGCTTCCGCCTGGGTTCCATTACCAAGCAGTTCACATCCATGGTCATCATGCAGCTGGTGGAGCTGGGCCGAATCCGCCTGGATGCGCCGATGTCCACCTACCTGCCGGATTACCGCAAGGACACCGGAAACAAAGTGACCATTCATCAATTGTTGAATCACACCTCGGGTATCCCCAGTTACACCGGAATCCCAGGCTTCTTCGCCAATGATTCCCGGGATCCCTACACAGCGGATGACTTTATCCGCAAGTACTGCAGCAAAGATCTGGAATTTGCGCCCGGCTCCAAGTTCAAGTACAACAACTCAGGCTATTTCATTCTGGGAGCCGTCATCGAACACGTCACGGGCAAACCCTATGCCACGGTATTGCGGGAAAACATTTTTGAGCCGTTGGGCATGAAGGCATCGGGGTATGATCTTCATCGACCACTTATACACAAGCGTGCGGGGGGATACGAAATGGGCCCGGACGGGTACGTCAACGCGCCTTACCTGGACATGACCATTCCCTATGCCGCCGGCTCTCTCTACTCCACCGTTGAAGACCTGTACACCTGGGACCGGGCGTTGTATACGGACAAGCTTTTGTCTCCAAAGATGAAGGCAAAGTTGTTCACCCCTTACATGAAAGGGTATGGTTACGGCTGGGGCATGGGCACCCGCAAGATCGGTGGCCGCGAAGTCCATACCATCGGACACGGCGGCGGCATCAACGGCTTCAATACCCTGATCACCCGTTACGTGGATGACCAGCACCTGGTGGTGCTGCTGAACAACACCGGCGGGACCAAGCTGGGGGAGATGACGGCCCAGATCGCCAACGTGCTGTACGGCGAACCGGTGATCCCGCCCAAAAAGCCCGCGGCCAGGCTCCTGATGAAGGCCTATACGGATGAGGGCGTGACCGGCGGAGACGCCTTGTTCGCCAAGCTCAAAACCGACGGGGGTTACGATCTGAGCGAAACAATGCTTAACGGCCTGGGCTATGCATTGCTGGGCCGGAACAAAGTGGCGGAAGCCATCTCAATATTCACCAAAAACACCGAGCTCTATCCTGACTCGGCCAACACCTGGGACAGCCTGGCCGAAGGGTACCTGAAAAAGGGCGACAAGGAAAAAGCCATCAGGTACTACAAAAAAACCCTGGAGATAAACGCAAACAACCCCGGGGCGGTGGAACACCTGAAAAAGCTCGGCGTGACCTGGGAAAAAAAGCCGTAACCGCCGGCCCCTTGGAAATGGTAGTTTAAGGCGTTCCGCTCCGTCTCACTTCGTATTCAAACGCATCCCGGTTACGGGTGAATGTGTTTGCGCTCTCCTCGCTGCCTGGGGGTTGAACCCGGGAATAAATAATTCGTATTAAGGATTAACAGGGGAGGGATTTCATGATGAAATGGGTCGTATTGTATCTATTGCTGATGACCCCAGGCATGTTTGCCCGGGAAAGCGATATCTTCAAGTCTATTTACAGACAGGAAAACCAACAAGTCGCCGGTATGCTCGCCCAACAACCTGAACTTGCCAATGCCCGCAACGCGAACGGTTTGACCGCCCTGCATATGGCCGTGGCTGTCCGCAATCGGGAGACGGTCAAGCGCCTTCTGGAAAAGGGCGCTTTGGTCAATTGCGGCGACAACCACCTGCGGGCCCCGATCCACTACGCCAATTGGAATAACGATCAGCAGACCATCGACCTGCTGCTTTCTCACGGAGCAGTGATCGACACCCGGGCCATCGGCGGTGCCACCCCACTGATCCACTCCTCACTGGGAGACAGCTTGGAGATGAGCCGGTTCCTCATCGACAGGGGGGCTGATATTCATGTCCAGTGCAATGCCTTGACCACGCCCCTTTACTTCGCGGTATTGAACGGCAACCTGGAATACCTTGACCTGCTCCTGAAGGCCGGGGCGGAGATCGATGTTCCTGATTTCCTCGGCAGAACCCCGCTTCAGGTGGCGGTCCGTGACGGAAATCTTGAAATCGCGGAGAAACTCCTCGCAAACCGGGCTGACCTGCGGGTATTGGAGGCGCCGCTGAAGCGCACTCTGTTGCATATAGCCGCGATTCGCGGTCATGCCGATATGGCTGAACTCTTGTTAAAAAGAGGCCTGAAAAGCGATCTGACGGATAGTAACGGTGAAAATGCCCTTGTACTGGCCTTGCGTTACGGAAACCATTCGGTTTCCCGGGTTCTGGCCGTGGAAGGTGCCCCAAAAACGGTGTCACCCCCCGCTCCGCCATTACCGGACTCTTTGCACGCACAGGTCGTGAAGCTCCAGAACGGCAGCTGGGCCGTTCTGACTCCAAGCAGTCTCCTGGTTATGGGGTACTCTGAAACAGGGGCGCCGAATCCGGACCGTTCTTTGCGAAACGGCCATATCACCAAGGAGATTCTGGGCAGCGGACGGTCAATCTACCTCATGGACCACGATTTTCACCCGCTGGGAAAACGTTTTTCTTTGCAGGGTAGCAACCCCGTGCTAAGCTGGCCGGAGGCCAGGCAGAAAATCGCCTTTGTGCTGAACAACAACCATCAGAAGCGTTACCAGGTATACGGCCTGGAAAACAGCGTATTTCCACAGCCGGGAGAAACGGCGCAAGTAGGACGTTTGAAGGTCACTGTTCTCAAGAGTTACGGACCGAATCGCTGCTACCTGGCGGAACTTGAAAACCTGAAGATCGTCTGGCTGACCGGGATTTGTGACAACTATCTGGTCCGGCGGCGCGATGTGGCGGTCGTTCAATCCCTAATAAACAATAATCTGCGCCCGGATGTCCTGTTTGTCGGTACTCCGTCCGGAATCGGCCCCGAGGTCGCCCATGGAATCCGGGAAATCCTGCTTGAAGTGCCTTCACTACGCAGCAAAGCGGTTTTTGTGTTCGGCAAGGCGCCTCTGGAAAGAAAAGTCCGTTACCAGTTGCAGAGAAAGGGCGTATCCATCCCGGGATTGATCTGCTCCTCAGCTCCGGGAGACCGTTTCCTTCTGGAATAGCGCAAAGGCGGGAAAGGGCAAACCACACCGCCATCCGGCTTCAACGCTGCCGGCAATAATCGACACGACTTCTGCGAGGATAGCGTGACTTAGCGGTTGCTCTGGCATAAAATTTGATTGCAAGCTAAAATATATTGTCCAGTTTTTTCATGGCAAGGAGGGGAAATCGATGCGGAGACATATGCACAAGATCGTGATGATCGTGGTCATCGGTTTTGTGATGAGCGGGACTTTGGTCTATGGCACGGAATTCAGATTGTGGGGCTCCCAAGCCCGGGGATCCTCTTTTGGAAGCGGCAAGTTCCAGGGAAACAGCGTCACCCTGGCGAACAATGCCAAGATTGTTCGCGTTTCCCGCAGCGCCGACAGTTATGCCGTGTTCCGGGACGGCGAGTTGTATGTCAGTGTTGAAAAGGGACAGAATTTATCTGGAGTCCTGCCTCCGGGAGAGTACACTCTCAGGCCTGATATCGGAACCGTTTCCATCTACCTGGACACCTCGTTCCAGGCGGAAAATATCATCCTGTGGGGCCGGCAGAATGCCGTGGTGAAACCGTTGTGGGAAGGTAATTTTATATCGCTGGCCGCGCCTACCCAGATTGTAGATGCCCACTATGACGGCACTGAAGGGTTCGGGATATTCCGCAACGGAGAGAGGCCGGCCTTCATGCAGTACATTTCGCCGCATTACCTGCAGGATCCCGGCCCCAAGGTGATCGATGCTTCCGGAAACTATCTGGGCAAAGGTCTGGGCGGCCAAATTCTGCCTCCCGGTACGTATATGCTTGTGCCGGGCCGAGGCACCGGAATCGGACAGGTGTATGGCGATGTCGTGCTGAATGTGGGCGCTGCCGTCGGGCTGCCGACGCCGGTTGTGGTTCATGTGTTCAGCCAGGTACCCAAGCAGGATTCAGATCATTTCAAGTCCAACCGGTATGACTCCGTGCGCATCGCCACCCGCAGTTTCGACCGGATCCCTTACCATATGACCAAAACATATGAAGTGATCATTACGGTTCAGGAGAACCAGCGGGTCCTGCTGGCCGGGGACGCGGCGGGGGAGAAATCCTGGTTCGTCGATAACTTTCTCTTGTTCGAACTTAACTCTCCGGAGGGGACCAGGCGGTTTGTCATCGGCACGGTGGAGCCCGTCACCTATGACGGCGCGGACGTTCCCCAACTAAAACCGGCGGGTTTTACTTTCGGCCCCGGTACTTTTGATCTGGCTGAGCAATTCCCCAAAGGGGTGCCCGTCACCGTAAGGATTTCCGCCCTCGATTACGGCCGCACCGGCGGAGTCTCTGAGCTGTACCTGATCGTACGGTGATTCTCCCGCAGAGGGATGCCAACGATCCTCTTGATTAATCGCCGGTGAATGGAATGAAGGACACTTTCACAAACCGGTGAAGGTCCCGTTCCGGGGAGGTAGCATGCGCAAAGCAGTTCTGGTTTGGTTTGTTGTGATTCTACCGCTTCTGGTTTGTCATTGCCGCAAATCCGCGCAGACAGACATTGACCTGATGGAGTTGACCGTTGCCCGGATCCACCAGGCCTACAAAGACAAGCGATGTTCCTGTGCGCAACTGGTCCAGGCCTATATCGACAGGATCGGGAAATACGACGAGCAGATCAATTCCATCACCTTGATCAATCCACGGGCCCTGGAAATCGCCCGGGGCCTGGACCGGGAGTTTGCAAAAACCGGAAAATTGCGCCCCCTGCACGGCATTCCCATGATCGTGAAGGACAATTTCAATACCCGGGGGCTGCCAACCACGGGTGGATCCCTGGCGTTAAAGGACTTCGTGCCCGCCGAGGACGCTTTCATGGTGGCCAGGCTGAAAAAAGCCGGCGCCGTGATTATCGCCAAGTCCAACATGGCGGAATGGGCCTTCAGCCCCATGCATACGGAGAGCTCCACCGCCGGCACCACCCGGAATCCCTACAATCCTGACTACGTGCCCGCCGGATCAAGCGGGGGGACCGCGGCCGCCATCGCCGCCAACTTCGGGGTCATCGGCCTGGGCACCGATACCGGAAATTCCATCCGCGGCCCTTCCTCCCACAACGCCCTGGTGGGCTTCAGGCCCACCCTGGGGCTGGTCAGCCGGCACGGCATCATCCCCCTTTACTTGCGCAATGACGTGGGCGGTCCCATGTGCCGCACCGTTGAAGACGCCGCCCGGGTCCTGGAAGCCATCGCCGGTTATGATGCCAATGATCCGATCACCAGTCATTCAGAGGGGCGAATCCCCGATCATTACGCCCGGTTCCTGGACAAGGATGGCATGAAGGGCGCGAGAATCGGCGTTTTGCGAGCATTGAGTGAAGATCACCCGGATCCGGAGATCAAGGCTTTGTTTGAGCAAGCCATTGCGGATATCAAATCCATGGGGGCTGAAATCATCGATCCAGTAGGTATCCCCGGATTCAAGAATTTGCAGGAGAACCAATGGTGCGATGATTTCCGGCAGGACATCGAGGCTTACCTGGCTGAATTCGTCCGGAATGACAAGCTGAAAACCCTGGAAGATATCATTCAAGCGGGCTCGAAATCCCGGTATGCAAAGGAATCCCTGGATTACT
>Ga0272443_10002856_pt1:0-20000 | contig 21332 bp, 10 predicted proteins | sample SSMAcet12_FD_193581 | JGI IMG/M metagenome (GOLD analysis project Ga0272443, IMG submission 193581) | Marine sediment archaeal communities from Little Sippewissett salt marsh, Falmouth, MA, United States - SSM-Acet-12 | ecosystem: Environmental > Aquatic > Marine > Wetlands > Sediment ... | reverse complement strand
GGAGAGCCGGGTAATCTCTTGTCGTGCAGTCGATACCGAAACCCCATCCCGTGCAGCGCTTTTCTGAGACGCATTTCGGGCTTGGTGTCCTTTTGAGGGACACTTTTCATGATCTTGGATCGGGTTTTGGTATCGACTGTATCCATCAGATTTTCCTTATCACTCCCGTCGTCACCAACGCTTTTAGATGTCGTTCCAGTTTTTCCGGCAGGTTGCCTCCACGGACCAGCACCCCCAATTCCATGTTGTTTTCCATGGCCGCTCTCGTGAGGTTGGCGCTCGTGATGAAAGCTAGGGAGCCATCGGCAACAGCACATTTGGCATGGACGGCACCGTTCCATCGGTCAGAGGATTTCGACTCGGAATTCCATGCATAGACATTGGCCGACGGAATCGCCTTTTTGAAAGCGTCTATCGAGTCGATATCGATTTTCCCGCCATGGGCCTTCGACGACTCCAGTAGGATGTCGATTTTGACGTTCCTGCCGACCGCATCCTGCAGAGCCTTCTTGACCGAGTCGATGTCATAGGCGACGAAGCTGACAATGAAGAGCCGCCATCTCGCGGATCCAATCACCTCGAGTAAAACCTGTTCTGTATGCCTGGATGCGACCAGCCCCGTGAAAGGACCTGTCCAGACCATTTCGACGGCTTCACGCTTTTCCATGATCGAAGCCGTTCCGGATGCGCCACGCAATGCGGCCGCAAGTTCCAGAGGGGAAACTCCGGGATCTTTTTCCCATGCCTTCTCGAGAGCGCTCATCATCGGTTTGTTGGCTGCCGGGCCGAAGCCCGAACTCGCCTTGTAAAACTCGTCCACCGAAGACAGCCCGGCTATCTTGTCCGCCATAACGTTTACTCGGTCGGGATGGAGTTCGATCCCGATGTCAGCTATGACTTTCCAGATATCGGTCTTCATCGTTTTTCCGCTGATCGATATGGTGCCTGTTCCTCAGTTACGCAATAGTAATCCTTCGTCATTTTGCCGAAAAATGCGGCATCTTTGCATTCGAACGTTTCCACCAGCAATGCTCTGTCCAGATAGCGATTGCCTCTTTCACAGGATGTTTCTGCCACGAACGCACAAGCATGACATGCAGCGGCATGGAGAGAGCGGTCTTCGCTTGGATTGTGTTCGGAACAAAGAGGATCGGATGAACATACCATGGCCCTGTTCAGCGCCTGTTCGATCAAGCGGCCAAGGTTTTCGGGCTTTCCGAGATCGACAAGACCACCGAGCGTACCGTCTGAATCCGCAGCGGCGGTATAGATGAGAACCCCGGCCATGGGAGACTCTCCGGTACCGGCATAGATCCTCTCACGGATACTCGCCGCGTTGTAACCACATTCCAGTGCCAGCTCCCTGATTAACAGGTGGGCGAATGAGTGCAGCATGGTGTATCTGATTCCCGGGTAACCGACTTCCGGATCGAGCCCTCGGGCGTTTCGCCAGCCACGGTGACCCTGTTCAATTTTCTGATCTCTGCGTTTGACAGCTTCCAGTTTTTCCCAGTCGGAAATGGCCTTCTCGTTGAACCGGATGAATATTCCTTCCCCATGGACCTCACCGGCAGGAATCCAGCTCGGTCTTCCTTTACAGAGGTCAGCCATCGGTGGTCGCTCGTCTTCGTCAGCCGATTCCTCGGGAGCTTCCACGCGGGTATATCCAATCAACGCGTTCACTTCTCTCAAGCGCTCCAGCAAGAGAACCGAATCCAGAACATCCTTGTAAGGTTCCGGTCTCGCGACCTTGCCACTCAAAAAGTGAGGCCAATCCGTCGGCGGGTTCGGGGATATCAATACATCCCACTCAGGTCCCTTGATGTCACCTTCGGAAACGATCTCGGTGGCGTTTCCGTCTTTTCGATCCTGTACCGCCAGCCATATTTCATCCGCCTGATATTTGTCGATTCCGGGGAGGCTGTTTGTCTTGGTCAGGGTCTTTACGATGATATTGATCTCATCGACAGAATCGGCATCCGCAAAATAGTCCCATCCATCGAGAATCAACTGGGACAGCTGGTTCTTCTCGAGGGGGATGGCCAACACGGAAAGCGTGATCGGGAACCAACTGTTGGTCGCACCCAAAAGCACTGCCCGAGGCTGCTCGTTGCAGTCCGCATCGAATTTGTCGAGATGAGGATGACGGCCTCGGCAAGCCGGAAGGTTTTCCTGACCGCTTTGGCCAAAGGCTTTGGCCAACTGTTTCGAAGCGCCACAAGCATCGCACTTGACCCAGAGGTTTTCGGTCTGCAGCGAAGCTCCTGACTCGAAGAAACGCAGCGTTCCTCTGCAATCGGATTGCCCGCCATGCACGAACCAGTGCCAAGGAAAATCGTCCAAATGCCCGTTGCGGCAAGCCAACAGGAAACGCGCTGGAACGGCATCGGCATTTGCTCCCTTGATGCAGTTCGTGTGAACGAAATGGGTCAGTTCCGGCCTGTACGGGTTGGCCTTGATGTTGAACAGCCCGGAGTCGTATTCAGCCAGAAGACCGCATTTAACGCAGCGAAGCCAACGCGGAAACGGTCTGACCGGAACGCCGACTTTGCCCTCGGCGGAAAACGGACTCGCACCTTCATCGTTCAGGAATGGTGGAATCCGCAGATGGGTTACCTGCGGCCCGAGCACTCGACGCACGGCAGCCAGCAATCGGGCTTCTTCAACAGGTGGACATCGGTCGATATCCCATCTGTCCAGTCCCATCGTGATCACGGACAGATTGGGTAGGTCGATCAACGCACCCGGTCCGTAGGTCCACAACAGCTGGCTCGGTCTAACTTGTCCTACTGGATGTGTACTCATGCTTCACCTCCTTCGCTATAATCAGTCCTTCTCATTCGCCAAGCCGGAGGTTCCGGCAGAGTCGCAATATCCATAATCAATTTCACGCCCGGTTCCACTTCACGCATCGACATGGGCACGGTAAATTCGTCCCAAGCGGCCACGCCCGGTTTTCTCAGCAGTGCCGCCACGTCGCCCTGACGCCTTTCGGCTTCATAGCCCAAGCGCCGTCCGGCTTTCCCGGCTTCCTTCACCCAACGGTCCGATCGATCGGAAATCATCACCTCGGCGTTGTCCTTGATGGCCTTTTTGCCGGTCGCTTTCCAGGCTCTGTTGGTAATACTCTCCTTTGCGCTTTTCAATTCGGGAGAGACCACGTTGTCGAGTGCCATGGCACCGAGGTTCGGATTCAACGGAGCGTGCCCCAGCCGCATCAGGCTGACCAGCGTCCCCGTCAAACCACGGTCGAGCGCTCTCGGCGCGAAAGGAGTGACCGATTGGGCCTCGACGTGTTTGTAGAAGGTGGCATGGTAGTGTTCGAACGTTTCGTAATGCGAGAGGTCACGCGGTTTGGACCATGTCAACACCGTGCAAACGAGTCCCGGGAACTGACGACCGACACGGCTCGTCGCCTGAATGTATTCGGCCGTGTTTTTCGGCTGACCGTTCACGGCCATTATTCCCAGACGATTCACGTCCACACCGACCGAGAGCATGTTGGTGGCCAGAACGATATCGATGGCCCGGGTTTCACCTTTTTCCCACTTGGTGACGTACTTGCCGTCTTCCAGAGTGGCATTGAACTTCACTTCCAGCTGATCCAGTTTTTTCGGGATATCCTTGCTCGACACACGGGAGGTCAATTCATCCACGTTCCTGACCGACCTTTGTTCCAGCCCCGGGCGGCTGACATCGCTCATCTGCACCCTGTAGGCACGGGTCTGGACGTCATCCTCGGCAAGGCGTCTCATGCCCCCGAGTTCCCGCAGTGAATTGAAATAACCGACAACCGTCATGTATGGGTCGGCGACCTGACCGAACCGCTCGAAAAGTGACTGAGCGGCCGTCAACATGGCCACGTAGACACGAATCAACACGGCCGGACGCGAGCTTCCCGGGGAACAGATCCCCATGTATCGACGGCCGGGTTTCTCCTCGATAGGTCTCTGGACCGAAAAGAAGTTGTCCTCCACATCCAGTCCATGGGGTGGGAAAACCGCCACCTGCCTCAAGAACACGTTGTTGACCTGCTCGTCGGCCTTTCGCACGGTAGCGGTCGACGCGATGACCTTGGGCCGGATCGATTTGTCACCGACCTGCCATATGGAGAGTTCATCCACGGCCGTCTCGTAAAGCCCGACCATCGTTCCCAGCGGTCCGCTGATAAGATGGAACTCGTCCTGAATGATCAAATCCGGCGGACGAATCGGGGTGATGTCTTTGACCGTAACCTTGGGAAGATTGCCCTTGGCGTTGTGATTACCGGTGCAATCCGCATTGGGCCAGAGCAGGCCATGTCGACAGCATTCCTGTGTGGCCCGTCCGAAGAGCGTTCGCACCTGTCCGCGCCAGGCCATCATGGCGAACTTGTCCACCGTGGCGATCAGCATGGTCGGAGGATGCCTGTAAATTTCTTCGTCCACTACCAGAACGGGGATTCCCGTATCCTTGGACTTGCTTCGGCCGAAATCACAGCGCCCGAACTTGTCTCCACAAAAGATGAACGTCCGCCCGATATCTTTTTTCACTTCGATGTCCCGGCCTTCGGCAATCTCGGCACCACACCACGGACAGGTGGTCAACTGGGCCGGTGAATTGCTGCCGTGACGCTTGCCATCCCTGAAACTCTGAATAGCCGTATGCGCTTCCTCGGTGTTTCCGGGAGTCACCCGATTACCGACCCAGAGGCCGATGGTAAAAGGAGTCTTGCCCCATTTCTTGGGATCTTCACGACGCATCGACTCCAAGGCACAGATCAGGGTGGTCGCACGCTGAAACTGCTGGAGGGTCAACAAGCGGAGGGTATATCTCATGATCACGGCGAGACCGCGAGTGCCATCCAATCCGCCCCGATTTCCCTGCAACCGCCGGATCGCCATGGTGAAAGCGGCCACACCCAGATACGCCTCGGTCTTACCACCACCTGTGGGAAACCAGAGAAGGTCGGCATAGGCTTCGAGTGGTTCGGTTCTGTCCTTGTGCTCCGGATCAGCCAAGGCTGGCAACGACAGAAGCATGAAGGCCAGCTGGAACGGTCTCCACGACCGGTTCTTTCGAACGTTCAGGGCATCGATGTCAGGATCGTCACCGCGCCTCTTGGAGAGCGCATAGATACTGCGGATACGCTGGAGGGCCATGGCACGGTTGGCGAAGCGGAATGCCTCGAGGGCATGTTCGCTCGTGCCCAATGTCTCGATACCTTCTTCCAGACGTTGGAGAACCTGAGAACAGCGATCCATGGCCGCTGATGCGGCACCGTCATATCCGAGAACGTCCTTGCCGATACGGTCCCTCTGTTCGCTGATCCAGAGAGAGTAATCCTCTGTCAATATCTTCAATCCTGCAACGAGGGCATCCTTGTCCAACTCCGCGAGATTTTCCATATCGAGGAAACCTTCGGCAATCATGCGCTTCATACCCGGACGGTCTTCGTCTGCCAGACCAGGTGTTTCGGTCACCGGCACTTCGTATTCCGGCAAGATGGCGGTTTTGATCTCGACCGCATGTTCCGTATCGTTTTCGGCCGTGATCGCATGGACGGACACACCGTGACCGACCGCGAACTCGACCTGTTTTCTGTAAATCATCTCCAGCGCTTCACGCTCGGCATCCCCGCCATCGGAATCCAGTACCGGCCGCCGCCTGAAGATGGGGCGCTTTTCCGGGTCCCGGACGATCAGTTCCGGCTGGAATACCCATGCCTGATCCTGATTCTGTTCCGGCATGGACTGATTGTTGATGAAAAACAGTGTCACCAGCCGGTCACCGTTATCCAGAGGCGGGCTGATGGAGCCCTGCACCAGAACTTCCGGGCACTGATTGTCGATGACGAGAGGTTCGATCTTCCGTTTGTTCATCGGAATGATGACGGAACCGCCGGACGGGATACGCTTCCAGCAGCGGAAAGGCTTGTCGTTGGCCTCGTTTATCCGCTCGCTTTCCGTTCTTTCGTAGCGTCCCCAGTTGGCGATCAGTTCTACCTTGTCGACCGTGGAATCCACGCAGAACGTGAAGCCCAAGGACGATGGAACGAGCGACTGGTTTGTCGAAGCATCCACCTCTCGGGTGCCTTCCTGTTCGTCTTCGGCACCGGCCCCGGGCAATTCGTCCTCTTCGGTGATGACCACATTTTGCGGAGCCAGCTTACCGACCAGATAACGGTCACGGACGCTCATGCCGATGATCTCTTCGACCGGGCCGTCAGCAGGTCCCAAAAGGTCGTCGATCATGGCCGCCTGCATCAAATCACGAACGTATGCCTGTCCAGCCGGTGTTTCACCTGAAATGACGGGGAATGCCGTCCAGCTCGCACCGGTGGTCGTTTTCAGGGCATTCTCGAACAGCGCCCAATCCAGCCGGGTGATCGGTGCCTTGTTTTCCGGGACGGGAATGGTCAGTTCGTCCAATGTGGCGGTCGGTGTTGCCGGCAGATAGCCATCGAAATAGAACGAAGTGTCTTCCAGCGAATAGCGCTTCCTGAAAACCCGGCCGACACCGATCACGGTGTATTGACCGTCACGCTCTTCGGTGACCAGCATGGCGTCTTCCGTCTGGATACCGCGCAGGCTGGAAGAGCCGAAGTCGATGGTAAGGACATAGCCATCGAGGCGGGCTTCTCCACCGAGCCTCACCAGCCATGCGTTGTAATTTCTTCCCGAAGGCACCGGCGAAGTATGTTCGGGATTCATATTGTCATTATCATTCATTTATAACCCCAAAGATTCTTGTATGCTTTGAAATCTTGGATTCAGCTTAGCCCACTGTTGTTTATCAACATCATGGATAAACGACATAAGCCCAGATACATGATTGAAAAAGCCGTAAACAGATTCAAATCCATCATTTTCAGCAACAGCCTCTATTCCGAACTTTTCAATGGAGTAGATGTTGCGATCAATTCTCTTCCTAAGCTGTTTGGTCAACTTTGGGGCTTTGCCGTCAACCAATAAACCCAGTACAACCTTCTTAGATCCCGGCCCCGCTATGCGGATTTTGTCATCGTTCTCCCGAAATCCACCCTTTCTAATCAGAGAGATAATTTCTCGCTTTATTTGTGAGATGGTTTTTCTTGAAGGAAGATCACTTGCTGAAAATGCTAGGTCATCAGCGTATCTTGAGTAAACAAATCCATTGTCTTGAGCATAATCAAACAGTAATTCATCAAGTTTTTTTGCTACTATATTGCTTAGCATAGGACTGCTAGGAGCACCTTGGGGCAACACACCGATCGTCTTTTGTGAGTGATATGGGGGGGAGCTTAGGTCATCAAAATCACGATATGAATCATCAAAAGACCTATTGAGTTCAATGTAACGTTTTTTGGATTTAGGCAAATGTAAGGTTGTGCATAGACGCGCCAGTTCAAAAGATAAAAGAGGTTTATACCCTAAGTTTACGAATACCCTACATACAGCAGGTTCGGCAATCGTATAAAAAAAGTCCTTCAGATCAAATTGAATGAGCCATCTACAGCCACAATGCATCGCGGCACATTGTTTTATTCCACCCGAAGAGTGGAATGCGAATGATGCCGAGTGGGGATCAACTTTTTGTAGGATTTCGTCATTTATGAATTTCTGTAAATAAAACAGCTTACCATTTACTGCATGGATGAATCGGCGACCACCTGTTCTCTTCCGAACTGAAAACATGTTGTAGTTTGCTACATCGCGCTTCCGATTGACGCTTTCATGTAACAATTCGTAGTCTATTCCAGTAATTTTGGACAGATGCCCGAGCGAGAAGATCACCGGCAGTTTTTGGCTTCGCAACCGACATGCATATCTTTGTAGCGACTCAGCCGAGGTAGCGTCCAGCTGTTTAGATGCTTTTTGAAAAAGATGGTGTGCTGACCAAGTTTCCATCCACCTACTCCTTTAGCCCCTTGGGGCCATGAGAGATGTGGCGCTCCCGAGCCCACGATGGATTTTGCGGCACATCCCTCATGGGCGACGAAGTCGCCATAGCGTCAGTTCGTTCCAGAGATGACTTTCCGTCATCCCCATCCATTAACTCAGAGTCAATGGAATCTGTCTTTACCCGTACTTCAGAAGTATCATGGTCAGACGGCTGGACAGTCCCTTGACCAGCACACCAAGATTGTGGTATATACAATGAGTAATCGTGAACTTTTTTCATACGACTACTTTTGTTATCAGCTAAATATTTCTTACCTGTTTTGGACAACCTTTTTGAAGAAGAAATGAATCCTAGTCCTATAGCCTTATCAATCAAGTTTTGCACAATTTGCTCATCGCAATCCAGTCGCCGCGATATTGAAGCTCTTGTTCTCAATCCTGATTTAATCAGATCAAGCAGGTCAACAATGTTGTCAGATATCTGAAGTTGACTAAAACCTACATCATTTTTTCCTGATAATGGTTCTGAGATCTCCAACAGCTTTATTGCCCAGTCTGGTAGACTCCGATTTGGAAATAGGGGTACCCATCCCTTGGGATTAGAATAAAACATCCCCGGAATATTGTTCGGAACACTATGGTAGAAAACGATGTTGCCCATTACGTCACCAAAGCCTTTGCGCCGGTTCTTGGATATCTTTTTAATCGAGGAACAAAGTGAGAGAATAGTCTGTGAAGAATTTCCCCATCGGGTACGAATATCAAAAGCATCATACACAAAATCGCTATCGAATTTGAGTTTTGAAGAAAGACGAATCTTTCTCCTTCCGTGATCTGACCCCGGAGTCCGCTCTTTTACGTACTTTTCAGATTGACGGGTTCGGGCATAACTCAAAATGTGAAGCGTAATGTAGCCACCGCTCCACCAACTCATGAATGTTTTACTGTTAGTCATGAGCTTAATAAAATCAGCAATGCGTTTGCCGCTACCGATAGAATCATCAACCAGAACAATATTTCTAACTTTTTGCTCCTTTAGATCTGTTAGGCTTGGATGATCCAAAAAGCAGTTATTATGCTGCCGATTTGCATTGGAAATGACGCATGCGACTAGGTCCTCACTGCCTTGGGTTTGTGCTGGACGCGGTTGGGTGTCCCCATTGTCCGTCCAAAGGCATTGAGCATCGCTATCAAACTTCCGAACCGAATAAATGGCTACATTGCTTAGCCTCGAATAGTTGCTCAATTTGGACAGGAGCCAAGTGGAATACTCATCCCGAGATATGAACAGAAGACGACTCAGCAACGACTTTGCGGTAAGCACGTCATTGGTCGAAAACTGAGTTAGCCAAGATTGTATTTCTGGGCTTTGCTCAATGTTTTCAAATGTCAGTCGCCTTCCAATCATTTCGACCCCTTCGATGAAGCGTTCATGAAATTGAACAAGTCCATGTTGCCGTCATCTTTGGCCGGGGATGTTTTCTTGTTGCGGGGAGTCGAGGTCTTCTTTTTCTTTTTGTCGTGCAGCCCTTGAGCGACCTCTTCCTCGTAACGTTCGTGATTCAGTTTGAGGAGGCGTTGCAGGACTTCACGCCGAGCTTCTTCGGAAATGGTGAAGCGGATACCTTGTTTCGTTTCGTGGAATCCATGACCGAGGTCTAAATCATCCCAACCGTATGCAACCGAAACAGAATGGTCGAGTTGTGCGTGTAGTTCACGAAGTTGTTTAATTTCGTCAATAACCACATCTGGAGAATGGAATAGGTTATACAATCCAGTAACACCAACACCTTGCAACCCGAATAATTGTTTCCTGAAAGAATGATAAGTCTCACCAGCCTTCTTTAATTCGGAGATGTTCAATGGGAATGGAAAAGTATCGAGACATCTACTGGGATTATATCGTAGTGTCTCTCCCAAAGTTGCACCATATTTAATCGACCATTGCTCATGATAGTTACTTTGTAGGACAGCAAAAACCGCGTAATCCCATTGGGGAATGCATACTAAGGTTTGGTCGTAAACATAGTTAGACGAAATCAATGATGGAGCTATATATTTTGAAGTCAGCGCAAATACAATTATTGCATCTGCCTTAATATTTTCATACAGCTCGTTTCTGGGGCGCCAGTATTGCCACCAATTCTCGATCATTTGGGCATACTGGTTTGGGTCTAACGATAGCCGATATGGCTTTATATGCTTTTCAGCCCAAGCGAAAGGTTGGCGATATTCTTCGGCTTTCTCCTTCGTAAGAAGTCCGAAATCAATAGCCCATCTTTGTATTTCATCAGGGGGAAACCCGTTTACATCATCACCATTGATATATGGCTTAATTACATTCGAGTTTATTGCCTCATTGAGCATAAATTCTGCATCAGCATTTGTGAGTATAAATCCGTCCCCATAAAGTACTGAACCGATATAGCTTATTGCTGGCTGCTTTTGTAGCTTGCATGGATCCTTTTCAAATAGACCTTGAAGTAAATAGTGGGTAATGCCTTCCACTTCACTGCCATCTAAAACGCAAAGGCCATTCCAAACGTCGTTATACATATGCACTTGTGACGCGAGAACTGCTGCTTTGCCTGGCCATGGGAAGGATTTCTTAGCATTTATTATTTTTGCGCCTCCTTTTTCGACTAACCATCCCAGCCCGGCATCTCTTGTGTTACCTTCACAAATAGTTTTCGTTGACAATAGCCCCATAGATGACTTAGCCCTCAGTAGTCGGTATGATGAACGGAAGAAAAAGGAACAAAAGTCAGCATTCAAACTGCTTCCCTCGTACTGACGAACCAAAAACTTTCCATATGAAACACCAAGTGCTCCTCTTATTCTTTTCCCGCCCATAAATGGTGGATTTCCGACAATCCCATCAAACCCACCACGTTCGAAAACCTCAGGGAACTCCAGCGCCCAATGGAAAGGCTTTCGTGGTGGTTTGCCGGCCGGAAGGTCTATGGAAAGTGATTTTCTGGCTTCGGCTATGATCTTCCGTCCGGTCTCGTTGTCACCTTCGATATAGGCAGCCGCCCAAGTGGACAGGTTGTCCATGGCATTATCCAACGCTCGCTGGTTGCCACCGGAGGCCAAGGCTTCACCGATCATGGCGTCGGCAATGTGTTCGATATGTTCGAGCTTCTGCCGGGCCTCTTGATCCAGCCGCTCCATGTATTTGACGTCGTGGATATCCCGAATCGGGGTTTCTCGGAGCTGTTTGCGTAGCGTGAGCGCATCCTTGACCGCCGCTTCGATGTTGGAAGCGAAGATGGAAATGGCCTGTTTCTTTTCCGGATGCAGCGAGAACTTGGTCAGCTGTTCCAGCTTGTGCAGTCCGAGCAGGCTGTCGCCGGAGCGCAGGTTGTGATCGAGAAAGCCGAAGGGTCTGCACTTGGCCAGCGTGATCAGCCAGATGGAAAGCTTGGCCAACTCCACAGCCAATGGATTGAGGTCGACACCATACAGACATTTTTCCGCGACCAGACGACGGGCAATCAACAATCGTTCGTCCAGCGAGTCGTGCATCGGTTCGGCACTGCCTGCAGATTCAAGCGCGACACCGTCCACGGTAATGAATTTCCCCTGACCCGTTTCCTTGCCCCACGCTTCGACCAAACGTTCGGACAGCCAGCGGCAGATTTGAACGAGAAAGGCTCCGGAGCCCATGGCCAGGTCGCAGATTTTCAGTTCCAGCAGTTCGGCCGATGACTTCAGCTGCCACTCTTCACGCGGCTTGCCTTCGGCGGGGCCGACATAGGCCACCGGTTCGAGTGTGGTTTCGACGATGCTTTCCGTCAGGGATTTGGGTGTGTAGTGCGTGCCGGTCTCACGCCTGTCGGCACCGAGGGTGACGGCAAAAGAATTGGCACGGTAAACGATGAAGTCTCCCCATGCATCGGTTCGAAGTAGATGGGCGAACGGTTTCAGGCGAGCGGCCAGTTCCATGTCACCACCACAGACCGTGACGATCTTGCCGAAGGTGGCTTCATCAACCTTCTTGGCCAGCGCCTTGCTGATTGCATTTCTGCTGCTTGATGTAGTCGCCTCCACAATGGATATCAATGCTTCTTCACCATCCAGCCTGGCCGATTCGAGTTCAGCGAGTGCGATGTTCGGATTCTTGGCCTTCTTGAAACCGACCAGTCCAAGCGTATTTTTGGTGAGCCTGCAAACGGTATGTTCCAACAGACCCTCATAGACATGTCCGATCTGTTCGACATCCAGCGCTTTGTAGGAGAGCAACAGCGCTCCACCTCGTTGTTCCAATAGCTGCAACGCTTCAAGCAGCAGCAACACGGTTCGGTTGTCTATCGGAAGTGGCTGTGCAGGTGTCTCCTGCCAATGTGTTCCTTTGGCACGGCCTTCGAGAAACGGAAAACGGTCAGGATCGAAAAGCGATCCACCCAGTGCTGGAAGCTGTAAGGAGTCATGTTCGATTCCGCCATAAATGGCCCGGAAAACAGCGAGTATCCTTGCCCAAGCGTCATACCGAAGACCAAGAATATCAGCGCTGACATTGTCAGCCTCTGTTCTTAATTTTGGTCTTAAAGTTGAAATTGCATAATTCTGATCATACACAGGGTCATTTAGTAGCAGGAGACCGCGCTCTTCGGCACAAAGCACGAACACCAGCCGCATCATCACCGTCAATCCAGCTTCATAGAGTTCCGCAGGAGGAACGTCGTGCAGTAGTTCCCGGTTTCTGTCCTGATCGGCCTTGTCCAGACACTGGACGAGTACTTCGACGGCACGTTTGACCTGCTCGCCGAGAGTATCCGTTACTTCTTCGTGGTGCTTGAGAGACTCTTCAAGCATTGAAGGAAGGGTCTCGTCTTCGGGACCGAACCAGCGCCGCACTCCCAACAGAGACTGGAACGCCTTCAAGGTCACCGGCTCCTGAAACCAGAGACGGGCACACCACGATACATGGGACGAGGTGCTGCCCACCGGGGCGTTCACCAGCATCCAGCGCTCGCCATTGGTGACGAGCCCGAGCCGGACTCCCTTGTCACGGCACAGCAGAGTCATTCGTTCGAAAACCGGCACTGGCCAGCCGTCGCCGACCTTGACCTTTTCCAGATCCGTGCCCTCGGGCATGCTGGATACGAACAACATCGGGTTATTTTCACCATCTCTCTTCAAGACAAAGTCTGGTTTGAATTGGCCATCTCCGTCCGGTGACTTGTAAGTAAACTCACCGGGTGCGGCCTCGAGCACCGAATCCTCGTATTCCAGCAGTTCTTCGAGCACCAGCCCGATCCATGCCCGGTGCAGTTCGGGAAGCTGCGGATCGTCTTCCTCGACGGCATCACGCCATTCCTCGTATGCGGAGCGGATACGTTTTTTTCTGTAGGTTTCCAGCGACTCCAGTCCCTGCGGGAAAACCTTTTCCAGCACGGATACGGCCAGAAAAGGACCGGACACTTCGATCATCGAGAGCCACTCGGTATGTTGTGACATCTGTCTTCTCATAGAGTGCCCCCTTCGAAATTCTTCAATTCTGGGACACCTGCATTGCGTAAGTGGTCATAAATGCGATCGAACCACTCAGGCGGTCTTGTAGGATCTTCCTTGCAACCTGGCGGGACCCAAATGACCATCCCCAAACGAGCACGTGTCAACAATACCCTGTATCGATTTCGAATATAGTCTTGCTCCATTTCCGATCGACAGTATTGCCATTTCGAACCTCGAAACTTTCGGAATGTCCACGAACGATGATTTTGATCCAGTGTCAAGTCACCACCCCAACAAACACCTACCCAGTCCAACTCCAACCCTTGGCATTCAAATTCTGAAGCTGATACCTCCAACGAAAAGCTGGACCGTACGTCATCGGGTGGAGAAAGGAACCATTTTTCGAATGCATACCCTCCGCGAAATGGTGTAGAATTTTCCAATCCATAGGCTCGCATTCGCTGGTCTTCCGAACTGCAAACCAGCCCGCATCTCTTGTTGATATCGCCGTCACTTCGCAATCTCAGCCATTCACGTGCATCGTGAAGACTTCTTGTCACATACAAAGGGAATTCTCGGGAATCAGGAAAACTCTCTCGGGCGGAATCGGAATTTGGCTCCAACAAGTTATTGACCCAATCGGTAATTTGTTGAGCTCTATGACTACGTACGCTCACCGTCAAGTGAGCGAGAGGATCGGAAGAGAAATCGAAAGAGGAAGGCATGCCATTCTCGAACAAGCGATGTCCTGCCACACTCGAACCTCCTCCGATCACCTCAGGCGAGGCAATGACATTCCAATCGCCATTCGTTTCCTGGAGTGCGCGTCCCCATTCCTCCAGTCCAGCTTCGCCAAGGAATATCTCCTGTCCTCCCCCCACGAGACCAATGACGACGGACCAGTCTGGCGTTCTTTCCATAATGGAAAGTAATTCGAAGGGTTCGGAATAATCGACTCCCTGCTTTCGTTTCATTTGGTTCCGGTCCCAGGCTCGTTGGGCTTCGTCGAAAACGACGACATGCTCATGTGGAATAGCCTGTGAATGCTCTCGGTGATAACGAAGAAACTGGTGGACATTCTGAATGAAAGTCGAAACTTCATGCTCGGCATCGCTTCGTCTGCGTCCGGCTTTTTGTTGATTGAGTACGAGAGCCTCTCGTACGATTTTGACCAGCGGTCCGTTTCCGGAAAGGAAGATTCCCGATGGCCCCTGTTTCGATCGAATTGATGGATCATGAACCACATTCAACCCGGTCAATGTCTTTCCGGCACCAGGAACACCAGTAATCAGGATCAACGTTCTCTTTTTTCGTTTCCTGGCAACCAGGATTGCTTGGGCAACCATATCGGTCGTTGCCGACAAGTTTTCGGCGTAATTGTGTGAGATGTCTCGAACACTGTGATTCTCATAAAGCGTTTCCGCTGCCTCTATGATAGTCAGTGTAGGGCGATAGACGGAAGAAATCCATGCACTCGCATCTAACGCTGCGGAGTGGCAGCTGTTTTTTAGCGCTCGATAACTGGTCTTCAAGATTTTCCCAAGGTTCTCGGAATTCGCTTTGAGCAAAGGAGCGACGAAGATCCCGTTCAAATGAAAATCTTGTCCATCGATAGCTCGGGCGTCTGTGGAACAGAGAACGGGAACGATTACCCTTTCGAAACTCTCTGCATGAAAATCCCTCAAATTGAGGGCATAATCCTCTGCCTGCCATCTCGATGCCGCATCGTAATCGACTGCACCGAACTTGAATTCGATAACGAAGATCATGCTATCAGTCAGTATGATGACATCCGGTCGCTTCTGGCGTCTTGGAATTGGATACTCCAAAACAAGGGTCCAGCTAGCTACATTTTCATCCAAACGAGCCAATTCTTTCAGGGCTTTTTCAATAACCTCGACCTGCCGACTCCAAACATCAATTTGCTTGCTGTGTTGTCGACTGATACCTGAAGCGGCTATCTGCCGTGCAAGCGCACCGACCACCATGTCTGGATTGCAACCCAGAAAGTCCTTTATAGTTGAAGAATAACCAGCGTTCACGAAATACCTCCCTTTTGTGACTCAGGTACGAGAAAGACCACCGCCACAGGGAAGGTTCTATCGGTCAATCCTGCATAACGTTTCTCTATCGCCGCCTTTTCCATTTCCCGCTCTTCGGGAATTCTCGACAGTCGCATTCTCAGTGCTTCGATATCCTTGCGAATCTGGTTGCGCTCCTCGGGCTCGAACCCGGGAAGAACCATTTGTTTAGGAAGTCCATCCTCTTTCAGTTCACTCTTTATCGTTTTCTCGAGTTCATCGAGGACGTTCGTCAAATCGGTTATCTCGCCATCCTTCCGACGTGCCAGCGTGTTTTCGAGGAAACGAAGCCTGTCTTTCGAACGTGCTTCCATGGTGGCACGAATGGAGCTCTCCTGTTTTTCGAAGCGCTCGGCCAGGATATCCAGAAGACCGACTTTCGGATCGAAGGTGGTCGCCTTGGTCAGCAACTCCTGCAATCGGCCTTGCTGCGGTATTCTCGAAAATCCGGTGTGTTTGAGTTCGCCACCGGAGATCGTGATCTCTTCGTGCAGGCGGTGATGGTCACCTCCGGTGATGACGAGACGGGACCAGACGAGCACGGCGGGTGTCGAAAGCTCGCTATCTGGTACGGTCTTGACACTCACGCGGTGCAGTTTTTTCACGTCATCCAGCTTCCAGAGCTCTTCCCGCAAAAGCCGCAGGCACATCTGGACGAGTCGATGGTTCAAGTGAGCCAAGACCACATCGTCACGGCCTTTGGCAACCTCGTGATCGAAGGTGATTGGTCTTCTGTCTCCAGTATGGGGATGTTCGAGACCGGCAGTCGCACGGCCCCACGAGCCGGGGAGTACAGGAACTTCGAACACGCTGCCTTCCGGTACTCCGGGTAAAGAGACTGGCTTCAAAGATGGTTTTTCTGCCAGTTCCAGAGCGATGGAAACGGCTCTGTGTATATGATCTGCCGAAAGATGGAAGTCGGTCTTCGCCTCCATGAGTCTTTCATGCAACTTGTCTATCTTTTCCTGAAGGCGACGCTCGGCGGATACATATTTTCTGGCCTTCGCGGCCTTGCCTTCTGCGTCGGCGGTATCGAGGATCGTTCTCTTGCCCAGCATGGCTTCTTCTATTTGCTGGGCGATAACCGGTCCGACACTTCCGAGATCTTCCCGGATGGTGTCGATCTTGAGCACCGCTCTCATCAGGTATTCGTGGTCGCCTTCTATTTGGCCTACCTTTTTCGAATGTATCGACTTGTTCGATTCGAAACCTTTTCCCACAGGATGCCAGATGAATACCTCGGATTCCTTCTGGCCGTGTCGGTCAATACGACCGTTCCGCTGTTCCATGACATTCGGATTCCACGGAATCTCGATATGGATCATGTAGTTACAGTAGTTTTGCAGGTCGATTCCTTCGGAGGCCGCATCGGTGGCCAGCAGTATTCTGACGGGTGAAATATCGGGATGGGCCTGAAACGCCGCCTTGATCTTTTCACGGTCGTTCTGGTCGACACCACCATGCATCAGCATCATGCGCTCGCCACCGAAGCCGTAGGTGGTCAGGATCTGTTCCATCCACACATGCGTGGCCCGGAACTCGGTGAAGAGAATCACTCGTTTCCCGTTCCATTCGCCGTCGGTTTTCAGATGTGTTTCGAGCCAGTCGACTATGGCCGACGCTTTGGCGTCCACCCGGTTTTTCGATTTTTCGGCCCATGCGGTCAACTTGTCGAGCATCTGCCGTTGATCCTGATCGAGAGGGATCGACAATTCACCGGCAGCTTCCACCGCTTCGTATTGGGCATCTTCATAGCGTTGGTCGTTGGCAAAATCCTCTTCCGCCTTCAGGATGGCCTTTTTGAGGATCTTGTCGTCCATGGCCCCGGCCTTTTGTTTCGGTCTGGGACGTTCCAAACTCTCCCGGTGTTTGGCCAGCGTTCCGGAAAAAGCCATAGGGGAAGAGAAAAGCCTCTTTTTCAAAAGTTTGTGGACGAAGTCGAAGCCGTATTCGAAGGAACTGCCCTTGACACTCTTTGCACGGGCAGCCGTGAATTGTTTCAGGAGGTCGTGTATCTCACGTTCCTCATCCGAGTAATCGACTTCCAAAGGCATCAGCCTTCTTTTCGGATACAAAGGGTTTCCGTCTGCATCGACCAGATCTGTCTTGAGCCGTCTGACCATCACACGTTGCAGCTGTTTCTCGTCGGGCATGACGGATCGGGCGAACCGTTGGTCGTCCAGCAATTCCAGCAACGAAGTGAAGGACTCCTGATACCCGTTGTGTGGCGTGGCACTCAGAAACAGCCGGTGTTCGAAATGCGGAGCGATGGTTCTGATCAAGCGGGTTCTCTGACTTTCCAGAGCGTACTTGGAGGCGGTCGACGGTGCGACATTATGTGCTTCATCGATGATCAGAATGTCGAACTTTCTCGGATAGGTAATGGTCGGCGGCAGGCAATCCTTGACAAGCCGGAGACCTTCTCCGCTTTTCATCCAATCCATGGAAGTGATGAGTCGCGGAAACGAGGTCCATGGGTTGGCATGTATGCCGCGTTCGCGTCGCAGGCGCTTGATGTAATCGGTATCGACAATCCGGAATTCCAATCCGAATTTTTCCCACATCTCGACCTGCCACTTGACCTGCAGCGAAGCCGGGCAGACTATGAAAACCGTTCTCGCACGATGACGGACAAGCAGTTCCTGAACGACGAGCCCCGCTTCGATGGTCTTACCCAAACCGACGTCGTCCGCAATCAGCAGGTTGACTCGGGCCATGTCTATGGCACGTACCAAAGGGTCGAGCTGGTAATCCTCGATGGTTATTCCGCTGCGAAACGGGGCTTGCAGGAACGATTTGTCGGCATTCGTCACCGCTCCCCAACGGACAGCATCAAGAAAGGCGTCCGATTTGTGTTCAGAATCGATTCCGGTTATCCGAGGCATCCCTGCTTTTTCGAGAACCTTGGCTCCGGGTTCTATCTGCCAGACCACCTGAAGTTCTTCACCCAGAGCATCCTCATCCAATGAAGACAAGGTCACGAGATGCTCGGAATCGACTTTTGACGGCATCGAGTCGCCACTGACATCGACTACCACCCATTGACGTCGGCGGACTTCGACAAGCTGGCCTGGCTCAGGAATCGCTGAGGTCGTGGCAACTGGCATATCGACTAACTTTTTCCTATAAGATCATTTTCATCAAGATTGGATGTACGATTACGAGCGCTTTGCATTACATGCTCTACAAGGCTCCGGCCGATAACTTCTCCAAGGGTTACAGGTACGGCATTGCCTATCAATCTCCCGATGACTTTCCGAATAACTTTTTTTCCTTCAGGAACAAACTTGTAATCTATCGGAAAACTCTGAAGCATCGCCCCTTCACGCAACGATAGAGCCCTATCTTGAGTGGGGTGCCCAAAGCGACCACTACCAAAACCATAAAACTGAGTCGTCATTGTAGGTGCGGGCATATCCGCTCGCATACGGCCGTAAACACTTTTGTAAGTGGTGCCCGTTCTTTTTTTGTGGCATTCCGTCACTAGATGTTCAGGCCAGTCTTGCCATGTTCCCCCTGGTTTCGAAGCTTGAATCCGGCGAAGATTTTTCTCTGACAATGAAGCGCATTGATGAAGGGAATCGTAAGGATCGACCTTTCCGGCTTCAAGAGGAGGTAAACTCCCAATTGCCTCTTCGACCGTTTTTGGTTTTCTCCCGAACTCTTCCGGTGAAAGCAAGCGAACTTTACCAAGCCTCGAGGCTATCGTGACGAGGCGATTTCTCTGCTGTGGAACGCCATACTCCGAGCAGTCTACGACCCCACGAAAAACCTGATATTTTTTCTTTTTTTCGAGATGCTCGATGAATTCGGCAAAGACATTTTGATCGGCCAGTCTTGGGACGTTTTCCATGGTCACCAAATCGGGGTTCACTTCGTCTATCAATCTCGAGAAGTGTCGCAAGAGCCACCAGCGTTTGTCCGAATCACAGGCTTTCTGGTTGTACGTGGAGAACGTTTGACACGGAGCGCATCCTGCCAGCAATTTCAAGCCGCTCTTTCCATAGAATGGAAGAATCTCGTCTCCAGTGATTTTCTCGACAGATTTTAGAAGAAATTCCGCGTTGTTGTTCCGGGTGTATGGGTATTGGCATGCAGGGTCGATATCCACTCCTAACCGAACGTCTATTCCCAAGAGACGAAGACCATGCGTGAGCCCACCGACTCCGCAAAACAAATCGACAGCATGAATTTTGGGGCTTGTTGAATGTGTTTTCATACTGTGAACATTAGGTGTAACACTTCATCCTATGTGATTGGTCATTAATCGAATTAAAAAAACACATGTAAGTTTATTATAAAAAAGCTTGATGAATTGGACGCAACCATTTTATGGTCAAAATAGCACATGTTTTTCATAGAGGCCTGATCGAAAGAAATAAGACGAGGAGTATGCATTGTAGTCGCTTGACGCTTGTTGGATGTTGTAGTGAAACACTCGCAACAACATAAACCATAGAAAAGCGGCGCCCCTTTCAGAGCAAAGCTCTTTCACCCGGAGAGAGGTGAATGCATCGCGATAAAATCCAATGCCAGAAGAGCAAAACTGAACAAGCTGGCTCCCCAGAGCATTTGATAACGCGAGGAATCGAAGGGA
>Ga0272443_10002855_pt1 | contig 21332 bp, 16 predicted proteins | sample SSMAcet12_FD_193581 | JGI IMG/M metagenome (GOLD analysis project Ga0272443, IMG submission 193581) | Marine sediment archaeal communities from Little Sippewissett salt marsh, Falmouth, MA, United States - SSM-Acet-12 | ecosystem: Environmental > Aquatic > Marine > Wetlands > Sediment ... | reverse complement strand
CGGATATCCGGATTCCGGGTCCACTGCTTGAGCGCGGCGAATCGCTTTCTTGACTCCGGGTCCGATGATCCGCGGTACTTGTAAAATAAAAAATCGTTGTGGTTGAAATGAGCACGCCACTGCCGCCTGCCTACGTGCTCCGACAAGAAGTAGATCCCCTTGAGGTCACCGTTGATCATCAGCATGGCGGGCTTGACCTCGGGGACCACGCACCCCATGCGGCGGGAAATATCAAAGGCCAGGCAGGATGTAAAGGGCTTGGTTTGGGGCCAATCCACGTGCACCACCAGGCGCTTGAGCGGATCCGTGGCCGGGCTGAAGATTCCCGGGGTGAAGCGGTTGGCCCCGAATTCGTTGCGGAAATAAAGACGGAAGCTTATCCGGTTCTTCAAGGTTCGGCCCGATCCGCCGTGCAGGCGCAACCCCGCTCCGGAGGCGAACAACAAACGGCCTTGTTCGAAATAGGACACATAAGCCAGGCGTTCCCACTCGCGCCCCCGGGCACGGGGATGGGTCATTAGGCCGTCTTTTGGATTGCGCAGCTCTTTTTCATCAATGACAATCGAAATCAGGGGCCATCCGGGTTTAAAATCCGCGGGGGTGACGATGCGGCTGCTCGGCAGCTCGGTCCTGCCCCCGGGATTGGCTTTAAACGCGAAATCACCGACCTGGCGTTTTTTTGCGAACAGCGTTGCTTTTTCCGGCTCCATGGGGATTCCCTCTTTACCGGATTTGCGCCCCTCGGCCTGAACGGCCTGAACCACGCCCAGCTGCTTGATGATCTTGCCGAATGCCCCGTAATCCAGGATGGCCGTGGGCACGGTCTGGCTGCGAATGGATCGGCGCATGGGGGCGAGAAAGTCGCTGCGCTCCAGGAAGTAGCCCCCCAGGGCGACCAATGCCGGGATGAGCAGGATCCATGCAAGCGAACGTTTCACGGCGATTTATCCAAGGCGATCAGACTTCACCCGAACGGTTGAAAAACACGTTGGACCGGACGCCCGGGGCCAGTCCGCGCAGGTCCCGCTGCAGTCCGAGCAGGGCGTCTTTTTCCCGCTGCACAAAACTATAGGACAGAACCGATTCGTCGTTGCTTTCCACGATGCTGTCAAACCGGCCTTTTGGAACCCGCTCTTCCAGCAGGGCGATCAGATCGCCGGACACACGGTGGTAATCATCCGCGGGCAGCGTAATGATCAGAACGCCGTCGTTCTTGCCGCTTTTCAACACCCCTCCGGAAACCCGCTGAATCAGCAGGGCGACCACCGTTACCAGCAGGAAAATACCCAGGAAAAGCAGGTTGAAGGTGGCGATGGAGATGGAGGCGGCAATCACCAGCATGATAAAGCCGATCTCCTCGGGTTCCTTGATGGGGGTGCGGAAACGCACAATTGAGAGGGCGCCCAGCAATCCCAGGGACAACGGCAGGGAAAACTGAATGCAGATGAAGATGGCGGTGATCGAAACGCCCAGCAACATGAAAGAGCGGTGCACTTCGCTGCCGGTGGAGCGGGTTTTATAGAAGCGCACGTAGAGGAAAGAGATAAACCACGAGCAAAGCAATGACAACAGCATGATGAGCAGGAAGGGGAAAAAACCGATATCGCTTAACTTCTGATTGCTAAGGTTGCCGATGGCCGCGAGCCATTCCTTGAGACTTAGTTCCATTGGCGGACACTCCTCTTTGGCGGGTTAGAAATCCACCCGCATGACCTTTCGATAGCAGGTACTGTACTTGGAAAACGACTGTTTGATGCACCCCAGGGCCGTAAGTTGGTGCAGTGTTTCGGGTAAATCCGCACGGCTGCCCTTGGTTTCAAACACGGCGCTCTGCAGGTTGAAGGGATTGATGCGCGGCACCATGCGCAGGTTCACCTTGGGGACATGGATGTCGTAGTCGATGCTCAACCGCAACCCCGAAACCGGCTCCACGAAACGCCTTCTTTTATAGCTGATCTGAAAAACCGGGAACAACGGCCCGCCCAGAAAGACATCCCGCTTTTTGAGCAAGTCGGGCAAGGCGATCAATTGCAGATCTTCCAGACTCGTCCGGGCCAGCCGGTCACCTGAATAAGCGGTTTGGATCCGCACCTTGCGCCGGGTTTCCCCGATCTTGTACTTGACTTCCATAAAGGATGCGTCAAAGGGTTCAAGGGTATTGATGTCGTGGTACCAACGGATTCTGACCTTTGTTTTCAGGTAATCACTGTTGACCTTTTCACCGAGAAAACGCCATTCCCGTGAATCGAAATAGATGCTTGATACGATCCCGGCGGCGAACTCCTTGTCCGGCCAGCAACGACAGCGCAACCACTCCACGACTTTATGGGCCACGCCGTTGTGAAGAACGAACTTGGTTTCGTGTATCCCGGGAGACAAGGAATCCTTCAGTTCATCAGGAATAGTCATGTACGTTCGTGTTTCCTGTAATGCGTTTCACCATTATATCATCAACGGTTTCGGTGTCAAAGACGCCCCGCCTGGCATGGTTTTATGCTCCGTGGTATGATTCCGCCATGGACAAATCCTTCGATACGTCCCGGCGCCACCGCCTGCACTCGCCGGAACGCCATAAATTGCTGCCCCCGGACCTGACACTTGTTGGGCTGGGCCTCAAACCCGGCGACCACATGGTGGATGTTGGCTGCGGAACGGGATTTTTCTCTCTTCCGGCCGCCGACATCGTCGGGCAAACCGGCAGCGTCACGGCCGTTGATCCATCGCCGGATATGCTGCGCGACCTGGAAGAACGGGCACGGGAGGCCGGCGCCGCCATTCGCATCCTTAACGGCCGCGCGGGTGAACTGCCCCTGGAAAAAGGCTCCGCCACTTTCGGGTTGATGGTCAACGTATTGCACGAGGTGGAACGGCCCGAACAGGCATTGGCGGAACTCTTCCGGGTGCTGGTTCCCGGCGGTATCGCGGCTGTCGTGGAGTGGCGGGTGGGAGCCAATTCAGGCGGCCCGCCGCCGCAACACCGCTTGCCAGTACCGACGCTCTTCGCCCTGCTCCGGGCCGCGGGGTTCGGAAGTTGCCGCGAAGTCGATGCCGGGACAGCCCACGTGGGCATTCGGGCCATACGCGGGGCATAACGTCGGGATTCAGTTTTGCGCCGGCCCCGATTCCAGCTCAGCCATGATATGCGCCGCTGACTCCTTGTAACCGGGCTCTCGCCCAAGCAGCATCACCCGCCGGCGCGGGCGCTCCAGGTCCAATCGGAAGGGTCCAACCCAATGTTCCTTGGGCCAGGCAGTGCGGAAGTTCGCCGGCAGCCCCTCTTCGAACACCGCCCAGGCTTCGCTGGCGCGCATCCGCTCCAAAACGGCTTCGGGCCGGCGTGCGGCGGCGCGCCAGAAGCGGGCCATGGGATTGCGGACAACGAACCAGACGTTCAACCCCACGGCCAATCCGATCAGAATCACCCATTCCATGACAGACAGTATGCCAGAAACGGCAGGATTTTCCCAGGCCGGGACGGCGAGTGATTGATATTTTTCCGGCGTTGCGGCAGAATCTTTACCCGGCGGCAATGGAGACACCCGCGGTTAATTGGCGCCGCTGAAATTTGGGAGGAGTTATGCGGAAACTTGCATTTCTGTTTGTATGTGTAGCAGTTCTGGCCCTGCTGGGAGCCTGCGGGGGAGAGGAAACCGCCACGGATAAGGCGGTTGCCCCGGCCGTGGACAACGAGTTTTTCTCTATCAAACTGGCCGCCGGCTGGCAGGCCGGGCCCCTCACTTCCGGCATGGTCAACGTATTGCCCAAAGGCAAGACCAGCCCGGGCCTCTACTTCAAGTTCGAGGGACATGGCAACGCGGTGGGCACGGCCGAAGCCTCGATCCAGTCCATGATCAAGGGCTACAACGGATCGCCCATGGAGGACATCGAGATCGCAGGCACGCTGTTCAAGGCCACCACCTACACCTACGGCGGTTCCACCCAGACCATGTACGTGGCTTTCCGTGAGGGCACCAAGGTAACCATCACCATCGAAGGCAAGGACGGCAAGGACAACCCGGATATCCAGGCCATGATCGACAGCCTTGTTTTGAAGTAGGCAAAAGCATAGAGAGCTTGGGAAAACCCCGGCGGGCGCAATCGGCCGGCCGCTGAAGGGGTGACTCCTTTCTTTGCGATTTCACGATCATTGCCGCCAACAAAGGGCTGTGCTGGTGCGTATCTAGAGCAAGTAGTTACAGGAGGCGGCATGATTCGAACCATTTTCGTTTTTGCATGTATGTGTCTCAGTGCCGGGAGCACTATTCCGGCGGCGAACCCGTTCCGCCAAGCGGTGATGACCCCGGAACTCGAAGTCCATGCCGGCGCGGCTTGGCGCCTCTCCCGGTTGCATTACACCAACAGCAGCGGGGAAAAAGGGGTATCCGAATTTTTTTATGACGCCGCGGGCCGCATGACTTCCTCCACCTGGAAACTGCTCAATGGCCTCCGCAGCTCGCAAAACAACTACGTCTACGACGCGGAAGGCCGCATCTCGGAGAAATGGCGGATCTATACCGAGGGACGATGCAGTTTGGAAGTATTCACCTATTCCGCAGAGGGGCACCTTGTCCGCGAGACCTTTAAACGCTCCGACGGCAGACAGGGGCACACGGACTACACCCGGGGCGCGGACGGGCGCATTCTGAGCGTGGATTGTCACGGCTTGGGTGGCTGGTTCCGGGGCAAGATCACTTATCATTACGATCAGCAAGGACGCCTAACCAGCGGCGACCTGACCCGGGAGGGCAAGCCCTTTGGGGTTATCCGGGTGGAACGGGATGCCCTTGGACGGGTACAACGGGAAACATGGACCCTGGGGAAGTGGACGCAAACCTTTACCCGTGAATACCAGCAACCGGCCAGGCAGACATTCACCTGGTCGTCTCCCTTCTTGCCGGAAGGGTCCGACCCCATCCTGAGTGAAGAGTACGCTTGGTGCGACAAGCCCGCCGGTCCATCATCCTATACATACAATGCCGCCGGCCGCCTGGTCGAGAAACGCTTTGTCCGCTCCGACGGCTTGTCCACCCTGACCACCTACACCTACACCCCGGACGGGCTGCTGACCCGCTCAGTGCGGCGCTACTCCGACGGCCGCAGCGGAACCTTCACCTACCGTTACCAGCAACGCCGCCTGGTGGAACGCGTGTTTCAACGTTCCGACGGCTTCCAGGGCCGCGAGACCTATACCTGGAGCCAGGCGGGTCACCTGACCGGTGGCGAATGGCAGGGTTTTGACGGCTGGCTCAGCGGCCGCTTGATAGTCACCACCGCACCGCAAGGCCGCCCCGCCACGGCGGTTTTTTCCGGCAGCGGTGACTCACCGGATGCGACCGTTGAGTATGCTCATGATTCCCGGGGCAACCTGGTGCGCGTCCATTGGGCGTTCAACAACGGCAAGACCCAGACCTACCGATTCGAATACCCCGCAACCGGAGGGCAATGAGGGGAGGCGAAAGTCGAGGCACGAATCACGCCGCCCCGACATGCGGTTATTCGCTACCTGCTTCCATACATGAAGTTGACGCCTTTGTTATCCCCCACTTCTCAACTTCTCTTTTCCCGGGCGTGGACAAAGTCCCGCCCGGCTTCTTCCCTCTTCAACTTTTCAACTCTTCAACTCTAATCATCAATCGACCGGTGAGTTGCAGCAGGCGGATCTCTTCCAGGCGCGCGTCGTATCGAGCCGTAGACACGGCACTGCGGGCCCGGGCCAGGTTCAATTGGGCCTCCCGGAATTCAGTGGCCGTCAGGCGGCCCAGGCGGTAGAGTTGCCGGGAACGACGGAAATTCACCTCCGCGGCCTCCAGGGATCCGGTTTCCAGTTCCAATACCCGCCGGCTGTTGCGATTGGATTCCCATGCCGATGCGACGGCGTTCTCCACGTCCAGGCGTGCCCGCCGGGCCGCCAACTCACTGTTTTCAAGTGCCAGGCGGGCGGTTTGAACCCGGATTACGTTCCGGTGACCGTTGAACAGGTCAAAACTCAAGTTGAGTCCCACCCGGGCACTGCTGGCGGTTCCGTCCAGCCGGATATCCAGGCCCGGAACGACCCGGGAAAACCCGTAGGCCGCAGACAGGTCCAGCTGCGGCAGGCGGGCGGCCCGCGCCAGGCCCAGGTCCAGGCGGGCATTCCGGATCCCTTCCCGGGCGGCCAGGAATACCGCATTGCCGGCCAGCGCCTGATTTTTTAACTCCTCCAGCGGCGCCAGGGCAAACAACTCCACCGTGGATTCCACGGCGAATTCAGTATCCAGGGGGCGATCCAGCAGGGCGTTGAGTTCCCGCCTGGCCGCGGACCAGGCGAATTGAGCCCGCTGCAAAGTGACCCGGTCGGCGCTGAAATCAACCCGGGCATTCAGCACGTCAATGGTGCGGGACTGGCCGTAGCGGGCACGGGCCTGCATACGCTGCAACCGCTGTCGTGAAACCTCCAACAGCTCGCCGGCAATCTCAAGGTTCTCCCGGGCCGCCGCCGCCGCATAGTAGGTGCCCGCCACCTGCCGCAGTATGGACTCGATCTGCGCCCGGGTATTCAGTTGCGCCCGCCGGCTGTCCGAGCGCAATTGCCGCAACTGAAGGATCCCGCCCCGGCCGTTAAACAAGGTGTAGGCCACCTGGACCTGGCCGCTGGTGGCGGTGGTGTCCATGCCCTCCGCCTCCTGCCAGGAAGCGGCACCGCTCAGGCTCACCCGTGGCAGTAGTCCGGCCATGCCCGGATGAGCGTTGCGGTCAACGATGCGGGCGGCATTGCGTGCCATGGCCACGTCCGGGTTGCGTTGCAGCGCCAGGGCCAGTGCCTGATCAAAGGTCAACGTTTCCACGGCACCCAGGCTCACGGCCAGGGCGCCGGCCAGCACCGTACAGATCCGCATACGCATGCTCATTTGGAATCCTCCTGGCACCCTTCGGACTGCTCCCGGGCAAACACCTCTTCGCGCACCGCCGGTTCCACGCTGGCCGCATCCGGGCGCACCCCCCGCCGCAGCGTGGCCCAACGCACCCGCCCGCGATTGAGCAATACCAGCATGGCGGGCAGCATCACCAGGGTCAACACCGTGCCGAACAGCAGGCCGTAGGCCACTGAGATGGCCATGGGCGAGAGAAACTGGGCCTGGTGACTTTTTTCGAAGATCAGGGGCCCCAGGCCGGCGATGGTGGTCAGGGACGTGAGTAGTACGGGCCGGAAACGCGACAAACCGGTGTCGAACAAGGCTTCCCTGAAAGCCATTCCACCTTTCAAGCGGCGGTTGAAAGCACTCACCATAACCAGGGAGTTGTTGACCACGATGCCCGCCAAGGCGATGGTCCCGAACCAGGAGAGCATGCTCACGATGTAGCCCTGGATGAAGTGGCCCCAGAGCACGCCGATAATGCTGAACGGAATGAGGAGCAATACGATCATGGCCTGGGAAAAAGAACGGAAAGTGACCACGATGATAAGGAACATGAGGATCAGCAGGGGGGGTACGATCCGGCCCATGGCCTGCATGGTTTTCTTGTTCTCCCGGGACTGCCCCTCGTAGAGGAAGTTGATGTCCGGAAAATCCTCTATGATGGCCGGCAGAATGTCGCTGCGAATATCGGCGATGACATCGGGCACCGACTCGCGGGGATCCGCCAGGTCGGCTTCCACCTTGATGACACGTTGACCGTCGATGTGGTTGACCGTCATGACTCCGCGGCTGATGGTCAGGTCCGCGATTTCACCCAGGGGATACTCCCGGCCGCCGGGAAAGCGAACGCGCATACGCTCCAAGGCGGTTACCGAGGAGCGGTCCGGACGGGCGTAACGGACCCAAATCTTGACCTCATCGATACCCCGCAGGATCCGCTGCGCCTCGGTGCCGAAAAAGCCGGAGCGCACCTGCTCCATTACACTCGCCGTGGTCAGGCCCATGGCGAAGGCCTTTTCCTTCAGGCGGATATGGACCTCCCTCAGGCCCGGCGGGTCATCGTCCACCACGTCCTTGAGTTTTTCCACCTGGCGCAGCTCGTCCTTGAGGCGCTGCTTGGCCCGGCGCAACTGATCGAGGTCGTTGCTGGCCAGGCCGATGGAGATGGGTTTGCCCCAATGTCCCCGGCCGCCGAACTCCAGCTTCACCGCCCCGGGCACGCGCCCCACCCGTTCCCGGATGCGATTGGTGACTTCCATGGCGTCCCACTCCCGCTCTTCGCTTCCCACCAGGGTAATGGAAAGGTCGCCCTGGTGGGTGGCCGGCCCGATGTGGCGCGCCACGGTTTCCACCAGTTCAGGGGCCTCCGGGAATAGGCGACGGTACTCCTCGTTGACCTCCCGGACTTTCACCTCCATGCCCTCGAGCAAGCGGTCCACAACCGTGTCCGGTGTACCGGCGGGCATCTCCAGCACGATGTCCACGTTCCTGCGTTCGATTACGGGGAAGAATGTGGTTTTGATCACGCTGCCCCGCAGTGCGCCCAGGGTGATGATCAGAACGGCGAAGGGTACCGCCAGGGCAACCAGGGGATAATCGATGCAACGGCGCAACAGGGGACCATAAATCCGGTCGCGGAAACGTTTGAGGATGCGCGTGGAATGACGCTCGATGAAACTGAGCTGGCCGGGATCGCTGCACAAAGCCCGGGAATGGGCGATGTGGGAGGGCAGGATAAAGGTGGCCTCCACTAGGGAGATCAGCAAGGTGGCCACCACCACGAAAGCCAAATCCCGCGAGCGGTCTCCCAACCCCCCCTCGAGGAAAAAGAAGGATGAGAATATCACCACCGTGGTCAGAATCGAGGCCGTAACCGAGGGCAGCACTTCCAGGGTGCCTTTCACCGCTGCGGGAATGGGCTTCTCGCCCCGTTCGTGGTGCTGGTAGATGTTTTCCGCGATCACGATGCCGTCGTCCACCAGGATGCCCAGCACCAGGATCATGGCCATGAGAGACATGACGTTCACGGTCAGGCCATAGGCCGGGGCCACCATGGCCATGCCGGCGAAAGACACGGGGATGGCCAGGGCCACCCAGAAGGACATGCGCATGTTGAGCGAGAGTGACAGAAACAGCAACACCAGCAGCATGCCCAGCAGGCCGTTAAAGGACAGAATGTCGATGCGCTCGTTGATGATCTCCGATCCGTCACGGATCACATGGGCCTGAATCTCTTCATGAGTCCGGTTGTAGCTTTCAATGAACTTCTTGACCGCCCCGGCCACGAAAAACAGGTCTTCCTCGTTGGTGTTCTGCACGGTCACACGCACGGCGCGGTGGCCGTCGTGGTAGACCCGGTCGGGATCCTCGGACCAGCGATCCCGCAGGTCCGCCACGTCCCGCAGGCGGATGACCACGCCGTTGCCCGCGGATTTCAGCACGTGACCGGCCAGCTCCGCCGCGGCATATCCCTTGACATCCGCGCGGATGAGCAACTCCTCTTCCATGCCCTTGATCTTGCCTCCCGTCATCTTGACGTTGGCCGCCTGCACGGCAGCCATGACTTCCCGGAAGGTGAGACCGTAGGCACGCAGATCTTTCTCCCGCAGGGCGATCTCGATCTCTTCCGCCGGGAACCCGCTGAGGCTGACCTTGGAGATGCCTTCAACGCCGAGCAGCCGCCGCTCCGCGCGGCGGGCCTCCTGCTTGAGCCGCTTCAGGTCGACGTTGCCGGCGAAAACGAAGTCAATGGCGAAATTGCGCGCCTCCTGACGGTAAACCGTCAACCGCTCCATGCCCACGGGAAATGAACTGATCTGGTTGACCGCGTTTTTGACATCCAGGAGCACCACGTTGACGTCGTAGCCGGTGAGCACGGTAACGTTGATGGTGCAGAAATTCTCGGAAGAAACCGAGGTGACCCGTTCAATACCCGTTACACCCTTGAGATTGTCTTCGATCTTGAGCACAATGGCCTCTTCGATCTCTTCGGGCGAAGCACCGGGGTAAGCGGCCTGGATCAGGATGGTGCGGCTGGGGATCAGCGGAAAAAAGGTGGTCTTCATGCTGGAAAAGCCCACCCAGCCGAATAGGAAGATAGCCAGGAGGATAACTCCGCCCAGGATGGGGTACTTTATAAAACGGGTGATAACGGCATTCATCGACCCTCTCCAGCGGAATTGCCATCCGCCCCGGGCACCCGGGCGCCGGGGCGGGCCTCGGGCCAGGGTTGGGCCAGGATGACCGTGCCGTCGGCCAGGCCGCGCAGGATCACCCGGTCTCCGACATGGCCCGCCACGATGACGGTCTGCAGCTGCAATACACCTTGGCGCACCACGTAGAGGCTGCGTGTTCCCACCAGCAGGTCCTTGGAGACGGCCACTGCATCGGGTACGGGCCGGGAGCTCTCCACCCGGCCGGTTACATACATGCCGTCCCGCAGGCCCGGGGCTGAGGTCGTGACGAACACGCGTACGCTCATGGTTTCCGGATCGATGACGCCGCCGATGCGCGCCACCCGGCCCTCAAAGTCGCCGGGTCGCGCGTCCGCGGCCAGAGAGACAACCATGCCCGGTGACAAGCGCCCGGCGTCAAATGCGGGCAATGACGCGTCCACTTCGAAGCGGCGGGTACCCGCGAACTCGCCCAACTTCTGGCCGGCCCGGACCAGGGTGCCGGGATTGAGGGACGCCAGGGCCACCACGCCGTTGAAAGGCGCCCGCAAGGTGTACTTACCCAGGGTCACCTCCATGCCGCGGATGGTGTGAAAGAGGTTGTATATATCCCGGGAAGCCAGATAGAAGCGTTCCTTGTCGCTGCGGGCTTCCGGCAGGGGCGCCAGAGGGCGGTCCGGATCCGTTTGCTTGAGGTATTCTTCCCAAGCCGCGGCGCGGTCGGGAAAGTCAATGGCGAAATCCGGCAACAATTGGGTGAGACGGTTCATGAACAGGCTCTTCTGCGCCCGCACGTTATGGCGATAAACACGGTCATCCAGGCGCAGCATGACTTCATCCTTATCAAAGCGCGTACCCGCCCGGAAGGGCTTGGGAGCATTGGCCAACACCCCGCTCACCTCCGCGTAAAGGTCCACGCGATCATAGGCCGCCAGGGGCCCGCTCACCACCACGGGTGCCGGCACATCCCCGTTGCGCACCGTGAGCAGCGGCACTTCCCGGACCACCCCGTTGCCGCTGCGGCGCTGCATGGGCTGTTTCTGGTTGCTGAGGATGGTGCTGATGGCCACGCCGGCCACCACTACCAGCACGGCGATGATCGCGGCCAGTGTTCTCTTCTTCATCGGAACCTCCGGGTCGTGGCCCCCGGCGGGGGCATGCAGGGAAACAATCAAACCATTGTTAAAAAAATTATACAAAATCCGTGAAAACCAAACAAGGTTGAAGGACGGCCCGTCGAAGCGCACCTTCAGGCGGACCCACAAGCAATGGCGAAATCAGCAAATCAATCTGACTTTCCCGAATCCTTTCTGCAGTTCGATCAGGTCCAAGACTTTTGAAACATAGCCGATGTTTTGCAGGCCATTCCTGAATGGCCCTCAACCCATCAACCATTCTCGTTCTCCGTAATTCTTAATTATGGTTGTGTGTCTTCCCCGCCGACTTTCCAACTCCGGTTTCTGCCCAACATCTCAACTGCGTTCTCTTTCCCCTCACCAGATCCCCGGCATGAGACGATATCTCACCCGATCCGCGTATTCCCGGTACTCGGGCAGCTCCCGATGCAGCGTGGCGTCCTCCAGGGCGGTCCGCACCCAGTAAGCCATGGCGGAAAACAGCGCCGGCGGTACAGCGGCCAGGGAACCCAGCAACAAGGGGGTACCCAACATGGCCGTAACCGCTCCGGTGTACCCCGGGTGGCGCAACACGGCATAGGGACCCCGGGTCACCACGGTATGTCCCCGTTCCGCCTGGATGCGTACCCCTTCGGTGAAGAAGGCGTTCACCTTCAGGGCGGCAAAGAACAGGGCATATCCCACCACGACCAGGAGCAGCCCCGCCAGGTGAACGACGGTTGGCCGCAGGGCAGTGGTCCACTGATGGCGGAAATCAAGCCCCGCGATAATCCAGCACGCCATGGGGAACACGCCCGCCGCCAGGGCAGCCACCCAGCGATCCCAAGCCTTGACGCCCGGTTCCAAGAGCCCCCGCTCCCGTACGGCCAGAAGGTCGCCGTGCTCCGGCAGCAAAACCACCGGGTGCAGGGCCAGGACCAGGAAAAAAACTCCGACCTGGACCCACCCCCAGGTCCAGCGAAAGGTCCCCGCCGCGGCAAACAGGATCAGGCCGTATGCCGTTACCCCCAGAGCGCCCTTGATGATCCAGCGCCGCACCCCACTGCGCACCGCTTCTTCCGTCAATTCCATGTTGCTTTTTTGTTTGATCACGGCATCCCCCATTGAGATCATACGCTTTCGCTGGGCAAAAGGTCCAGCGCCCCGACTTTTATTCCCTCCAATCCCATCCCTCCCGCCTTTCAAACTGCCTTCCCACCCGCAACTTCTTTTTTCCACCTCAACTGGATATCTCTCCGACTCTCCGCCAACTCCGACTCATTCAACTTCCTGCCGCTTCAACTTTTCAACTCTGCAACTCTTCAACTTTTTTTGGTTTGACTGCCCGGGCCGCAGGGCTTATGATCAAGTAAACATGGCCTGGATCGCGGACCTGCACATCCATTCCCATTTCTCTATCGCCACCAGCAAGGAGCTGGTGCCGGAGCACCTGGATTATCAGGCCCGGCGTAAGGGCATCCGCCTGGTGGGTACGGGCGATGCCACCCACCCGGGCTGGCTGGCGGAGCTGGAGGAGAAGCTTCACCCCCTGGGCAACGGCCTGTACCGCTTGAAGGACACCTGCCGCCTGGACCGCCCCATTCCCGCCGGAGTGGATCCGCAGGATCATCCCCTCTTCGTGGTCACCGCCGAGGTGAGCACCATTTACAAGTGGGAGGACCGCGTGCGCAAGGTGCACCACCTCATCCTCCTCTCCGGTATTGATGCCGCGCGCCGTCTTCAGCACCGCCTGGCCGCCCGCGGCGGCAACATCACCTCCGATGGCCGCCCCATCCTGGGCATGGACAGCCGCGACCTGCTGGAGATCGTGCTGGAGACGGATCCCCAGGGCCTGTTTATCCCCGCCCATATCTGGACACCCTGGTTTTCCGCCCTGGGATCGCGTTCCGGCTTCAACTCCGTGGCGGAGTGCTACCGCGACCTGGCCGGCCATATTCACGCGGTCGAGACCGGACTCTCCACGGACCCGCCCATGCATTGGATCTGCCGCCACCTGGACGACTATACACTGGTGTCCAACTCCGACGCCCACTCCCCGGATCGCATCGGACGCAACGCCGTGCTGCTGGATACGCCCTGCACTTTCGCCGCCGTGGCGGCAGCCATCCGCACTGGAGACCCGGCCACTTTCGGGGGCACCATCGACCTCTTCCCCCAGGAAGGCAAGTACCACTTTGACGGCCACCGCAAGTGCGGGGTTTGCTGGAACCCATTGCAGACCCTTGCCCATGGCGGCATTTGTGAATCCTGCGCACGACCGGTCACCGAGGGCGTACTCAACCGGGTGGCCCAATTGGCGGATCGGGACGACCCCCTGGAGCGCCCCCGGCGCCGGCCCTTCCATTGCATTATTCCCCTGCGCGAGGTTTTGGGTGAACTTTGCGGCACCGGACCCGCCTCACAGCGAGTGGCGGCCCGCCTGGAAGAGGTGTTGGCGCAATTGGGGCCGGAGATGGACGTGTTGTTGTGGAAGGATCCAGAGTCCATCCGCGCCGCAGGTTTTGGCGAACTGGCCGAAGCGGTTACCCGCATGCGGGAACGACGGGTTCACGTCACGGAAGGCTTTGACGGCCAATACGGCCGGGTACGCATTTTCGCCCCGGGGGAAGAGCATACACCCCTACCAAGCCTATTTGCGGCGCAACCGGCCAGGCCCCACCTGGCGGCCCCCCGGCCCCTGCTTGCCTTTTCCATGGCGGCATACCGCCATCAGGCAGACCGGCAAGCCGGCGTAGCAGCCGTTGCCGTGGCGGAAACGGTGCCGGACGCACTCAATCCCTCGCAACGGGCCGCGGTGGCCCATGGGGCCGGACCGGCCCTGGTGCTGGCCGGACCGGGCAGCGGCAAGACACGAGTCCTGGCTGAGCGCATCGCACGCCTGATTCGCGACAAGGCGGCTGATCCGACAGCCATCCTGGCTCTCACCTTCGCCCGCCGGGCCGCCCGTTCCATGACCGCCCGCATCGGCGAACTGAGCCTCGGTGTAGACGGAGCCGAAGCGGTCACCACCGCCACTTTCCACGGCCTGGCGGACCGCCTGTTGCGCGAGTTTTCCACAGCAGCGGGCCTCTCGCCGCAATTTACCGTGCTGACCCCGCAGGACCGCAAATGGCTGCTGCATCACGAACTTGGGCTGGACCGGGTAGCCGCCGGTCTTTGCGAAAAGGAACTCCAGACCGCATACCTGGATCCCCGGGCCGAACCGGCGCATCTGGCCGGCCCGGCGGGAGATTACGCCGGTCTATTGCAGCGCATGAATGCCTTGGACGTGGGCGACCTGCCCCACCGCCTGCTGCTTACCTTGCAACAACGGCCGGAAGTGTTGAACACCTGCCGACAGCGTTTTCAATGGATCCTGGTGGACGAATACCAAGACGTCAATCCCCTGCAATACGCCCTGATCCGCGCCCTGGCACCGGAATCCGAAGCCAACCTCATGGCCATCGGCGACCCCAACCAGGCCATTTACGCCTTCCGCGGCGCGGACGTGCGTTTTATCCACGCTTTCCGGGACGACTACCCGGGCGCCGCGGTGTTTGACCTGGCACGGAGTTACCGCTGCACCGACTTCATCCTCAAGGCTTCGGCCCAGGTAGTGCTGGGAGACCGCAACGCTCCGGCACTGCAATCGGGTTCAACCCGGGGAGTGGCCCTTGAGATTTCCGCCCACGCCTCGGAACGCAGCGAGGCCGAATTCGTGGCCCGCACCATCGAAGAGATGAGCGGCGGTCTGCGCTTTTTCTCCATGGACAGCCAGATCAGCGACGGCACCGGCGCAAAGGACGTGGCCGGGCCCGGCGATTTCGCCGTGCTTTGCCGCACCCGCCGACTCATGGCTCCCCTGCGCAAGGCCTTCGCTGACCATGCCATCCCTTTTCAGGAAGTGGGCACGACACCTTTCTTCCGCCAGGAGCCCGCCCGGGGGGTTATCGATCTGCTGCATCTGGGCGTGGATCCGCAAGCCCTGCTGCCCAGGGGACGCCTGCGGAAAGATCCGCGTTTCGCCCGCGTGGAAACGGCGGAACTGGCCATGACGGCTGATCTGGCGCCGCCGGCCGCCCTGGAGCGCCTCTGGGACCTGTGGCTGGGCCGTGAAGACACCCACGCCGAAGTGCGTCACCGCCTGCTCGACCTGGCTGCGGATTTTCCGGGCGACTGCCGCGGCTTCCTCCTCAGCCTGACCCACAGCCGCGGGGAGGACTGTTACCGCTCCGGGCGCCACGCCGTGGCCCTCATGACCCTGCATGCGGCCAAGGGCCTGGAATTCCCCGTGGTGTTCCTGCCCGCCCTGGAAACGGGGATCCTGCCTTTTTCCCTCTATCCCGACCGCCAGGCGGACCCGCAGGAAGAGCGTCGCCTGCTCTACGTGGGTATGACCCGGGCATCCCGGCGCCTCTTCCTCTCCCATGCCGGACGGCGCATTCTGGACGGCCGCAGCCGCGACCAGTCACCCAGCCCCTTTCTCAACGATCTGGCCAGGGACCTGGCCCGCTGGTTCGCCCCGGATCCACAACCTGAGCCCAAGAAGCCGCTGCAAAAAAAACTGTTCGACATTGAATGAAGCGGAAAGCAGGGAATGGCGTGCCGCAAACGCCTATTTCGCACGGATATGCACCGGGATCTTGACGATATTGCTCAGGCAACGGCCTGTGCCGGGCTCGGCGAGAAAAAAGAACACCATCCCTCGCCGTTTGGAGCGGATCTCAAAAGGGAAAAACGGGCAGTTGATGCGGACCTCATGTTGTGCGGCACCGGCTGGCCAGGCCTGCTGTTTCGCGGCGTAGACCGTCTGGGTCATCACCCGGCCGGATGCGGACGCGGCTGAGACGAAATGACTCCGGGTCAAGAAAATCTCTTCACCCTCGCCCTGCATCCGCGTACCCTGGAACTTGACTTCAAAAGCGATTCCCGTGTTGCGCAACATTTCACCATCCTGGGGCAAGGGAGCAATGTGGAAGCGGTTGCCGGGAACCACCTTACGGCCTTTGATTTCCAGTGAATCCGCCTCTCCCCAGCCCGCGCCCCCGCAGGACATCCAAATCATGACGGTGGCGATCATAAGAACAACCATGCCTTTGTGCATTCTTCCTCCCCGATATCATATTGTCGCCATTGCCGGGAAATTTCAGGAATCATATGAAAACGCATGCTTACCCCGTCGGCTGCGGATGAATCCGGAAGTTGTTTTGATCCAATCCACTCAACTTCCCGACTCTAAAACCGGATTCGTTTTTCGCTCAAAACGACCACTCTGCAATTTGCATTCCCCCGGCCGAAAGAGTATAATTTATTGTTAAGTTTGAACTATAAAGTTAGGAATAAACAAAAGAGGAAGACATGCCACACAACCTGCTGGAAATAGACAACCTCACCCTCAAAATGGATGGCAAGACCATCCTGGACCGCTTGAGCCTGGATATCTGGGAGGACCACACCCACGCCATTATCGGCATCAACGGCGCGGGCAAGTCCACCCTGGCCAACACCATCATGGGCCTGAACGGCTACGGAGACTTTGAAGGCGATATCCGCTTCCAGGGCAAGTCCCTCAAGGGCCTGGGCGTAGATGAACGCGCCCGCCTGGGAATCACCCTGGCGTGGCAGGAACCCGCCCGCTTTGAAGGCCTCAAGGTTGAGGACTTCATCCGCGCCTCCGCCAAAGACAAGCGCGATGAGGCCATCGACTCCGTGCTGGATACAGTGGGCCTGAAACCCGACCGCTACCGTGACCGCGCCGTCGACCGCACCCTCAGCGGCGGCGAACGAAAGAAAGTCGAGCTGGCCTCCATCCTGGCCATGCAACCCCGCCTGGCCCTGTTGGATGAACCCGATTCGGGCATCGACATCGAATCCATTGAACGCATCTTCAACGTGGTGCGCATGCTGCGTCAGGTCAACACCACCGTGGTGTTCATCACCCACAGCCTGGCCGTGCTCAAGCAGGCTGAACACGGTTTCCTGCTCTGCCACGGCCGCCTGGTGGACAAGGGGGAGGTGAGCAAGATCAGTCGATACTTTGCCGGAGAATGCATGCCCTGCGACATTCGTGATCCCGAAATCAAGGAGAAAGCCGTATGAGCCCGCAACAGGCCCTGGAAGAAATCGCCCGCCAGTCCAACCTGGATCCCCACGCCATGAACGACCCGGAGACCGCCCGCCTCATTATCAACGAAAACAAGGTGCTGGCGGAAAACACCGTACCCGGCCTGGAAGTTGAGGTCAAGGAATTGGTAGACGGCGTGGACGTGAAAATGGTGCTGGCTCCTGACACGGTGATCGAAAAGCCGGTCCACCTCTGTTTCGGCGTCATCCCCAAAACGGGCGTGCAGCGCATCAACATGAACGTGCGCATCGGCGCCCGCTCCACCATCCGCCTCAATGCCCATTGCACCTTCCCCTTTGCCGAAGACGTGCAACACCTAATGGACGCGGTGATCCATCTGGAGGAGGGCGCGGATTACGCCTACTTCGAGCGCCACGTGCACTCCGAGTCCGGAGGCATCACCGTGGTACCCAAGGCCGAGGTTTACGTGGGCGAAAAGGCGAAGTTCAAAACGGAGTTCGAATTGATCCGCGGCCGGGTGGGCAAGATGGACATCCGCTACACCACCCACGGCGCGGCCGGCTCCCTGGTGGACATGACCGCCCGGGTGAACGGCAAGGGCAACGACCACCTGCGCCTGGCGGAGATCGCCTTCCTGGAGGGCGATGAGTCCCGCAGCGTACTCACCTCCAAGGTGGCGGTACGCGACGACGCCGTGGCCGAAGTGTTCAACCAGGTGACCGCCACGGGCGACCGCGCCCGGGGCCACGTGGACTGCAAGGAAATCGTGCTGGACCGCGGCCGCGCCAAGGCCACTCCCATTGTGGACGTGCGCAACCCGTCCGCCCACGTCACCCACGAGGCGGCGGTGGGCAGCGTGGACAAGAAGCAGTTGGAAACCCTCATGGCCCGAGGCCTGGACGAGGACGAAGCCTCTGAACTCATCATCCAGGGTTTGTTGAGTTAATCCTGCAGCAGGTACCCAACGCGGTTGGACCCGCTTTACCCTTCGCTTATGCCTCAGTCCCGCGGCATCATTCCCAGATCAGGATGGGTACCCCCCCTGAAGGCAAGGGAATCCAAGTATTCAACTTTATTTCTTTAGATCCCTGAACATCTCTTTGATGTTTTTCACCCCGCCGACGGAGACCACCAGCACCAGCAGGGCGTATGCCGCCAGGGTGAACAGCAGCAGACCCTTCCACAGGTTGAGCCAGCTCATGACCGGACCTCCCTGCGCACCTTGTGGTCCGGCCACAACAGGGACCCGGCCACCATGCCGGCAACGGCCACAAAAAACGCCAGCAGGCCGAAAAAGCGGTCCGTCAAATACCAGGCCACATGGTCCCCCCGGGTCCAGGGACCGATGCCCAGCAGGGCCACCAGGCCCGCGCACAAGGCGATAACGGCGCCGATGCGGGAGGCGCGTTTCCAGTACAGCCCGGCCACCACCACGGTAAAGGCCCCGGCCAGGTATACCGTTCCCGTGACGGCCATGTAGTTCCACAGCGACACCGGCGCTTCGAACCACAACCCCCAGATCAGCAGAAACACGCCGATGACCACAATGGTAATCCGCGTAATCAGCAGGCGCTGGCCGTCCGCAAGCCCCCGGCTGCGCAAGGGGGCGATGATGTCCTGGGTGATCACCGAACTCCAGGCCAGGAGATAGCTGTCATGGGTGGACATGAAGGCCGCCAGCATGCCGGCCGTCAGCAGGCCGATCAGGCCCGACGGCAGGATCTTGGCCATAAACACGGGCATGCCGAACTGGCTGCTCAGGGCTTGCGGGCCCGAAAAGGCCGCGGACCACTCGGGGATTCGGGATACGAAGATAAACGCCCCGATGCCCCACAGCATGGGGATCACCCGGCGGGCCAGATAGGAAACGCTGCTCCAGGCATACAGGCGCTTGGCCGTTTTCGGGGTTTTGGCCGCCAGAGCGCGCAGGGTGGAGGACTGCCACAAGGTGGCCACGGAAAGGCTCAAAACCACCATGAAGGCCACGTAGATGAGGCCGAAGTCGGATCCCCGTGCCAGGGGGTTCACCCAGGCCGCGGCATCGACACCCTCGGGAACACGAAACAGGTTGCTCCAGCCGATCTCGCGGATCACGAACACCGAGCCGATCAACATGGTGGCGGACAGCACCACGAACTGGATAAAGTCGTTGATCACCACCGACACCATGCCGCCCAGGACGGTGTAGACCAGCACCATGAGCAGCATCACGGTCATGAACAGCTTCAGCCCGGCTGCGTCATTGTAGCCGGTCATGCCCATCATGAAACGCGCACCCGCCTGGAGAAAGAGTCCCATGTTGAGGATGCCGCCCAGGGCCAGGATGATGCCGCCCAGCACCCGCACCCGGCGACCGAAGCGCTGTTCGTAGAACTCCGGGATGGTCATGACTTCGCGTTTGCGCAACTGGTACACGATGAAGCCCGTCAGCCCCACGGCCAGCACGCAGGCCGATTCGATCAAGGCCACGTGGAAGGCGCTGAAGCCGTTGCGGAAACCCAGCTCCGCATTGTACATCACCGTGACCAGGCCCAGTTCCGTACCCGTCAACGTGGCAATGGCCAGAAACAGGCGCAGCGAACGCCCGGCCACGATGAAATCGCCCACCCCGCGGATGTGGCGCCGCACCAGGAAGCCGATGATCACGGGAATGCAGACGTAGACAGACACAATCCCCCAGTCCAGGGAAGAAAAATGGGTGGCGAAGATGTTCATGTTTTTGCCCCCTCCGGGAGCGGCGGATCGTCCGTCGCGACTCCGGCCAGGCGCGCGAATGCCTTCACCCGGGTTACCCCGTTACGATCGGCCAGGGAGAACGTTTTTTCCACAAGCCCCGGGTGAAATCGGGAAAGTCCACGGGGCGGCTGCGGGTGGCCACCGACTTCTCCGTCAAGGCGGACACACAACTCAAGGCGACCGCGTCGTAGACGTCCATGTCCGTGGGCGTACCCGTGCGCAGCGCCTGGATGAGTCGGTAATCCTCCAGGTAATCCATGCCGCCGTGGCCCGCGCCGTCGGCCTTTTCCCCCACGTTGCGCCACAGGGGATGATCGTACTCATGGCGGTATTTCTCCAAAGGCTCCCATTGGTGGGCCGGACTGCGGCCCTCGATGTGCACCCGGCCGGGATAGCCCTCGGTGATCCCCCGGGTGCCCTGGATACGGTTGATCCGCGAGTAGGGCCGGGGCAGATTGGTGTCGTGGTAAAGGGTGATGGTCACGTCGTCTTTGGTCTTGATGAGGCTGACGTTCACGTCGCCCAGGGCGTATTTCTGGCGCGTATAGGGGTGCTCCGGACCCAGCAGTTCGGCGGCGAACAGGTTGAGCCCCCGGGACTTGGAACTCATGGACACCAGGAAATCGAACTGGTTGCCCCGGTTGATGTCCAGGCAATTGGCCACGGGTCCCAGGCCGTGGGTGGGATAGAGGTTGCCGTTGCGCTTGATGGAATGGCGGATGCGCCAGTCGCCTTCGTACAAGCCGCCCACTTTGTAGTTGCGCAGGTCGTGCAGGTAGCCGCAGGCCGCGTGGACCAATTCCCCGAACAGGCCCTTGCGAACCATCATCAGCACCTGCAACTCTTCGCGGCCGTAATTGCAATTCTCCATCATCACGCAATGCCGGCCGGTCTTTTCCGCGGTTTCCACCAATTGCCAGCACTCCTCCAGGGTAAGGGCGGCGGGTACCTCCGTTGCCGCATGTTTGCCGTTCTCCATGGCCGCCACGCACACGGGCACGTGCCACTTCCAGGGCGTGGACGTAAACACCAGATCCAGGTCCTCTTGCGCAACCATGCGCTCATAGTCCAGCTCTCCCCGGGAATAACCTTTGGGTGAGGAAAATCCCGCGTCAGTCACCCACTTCTGCATGCGCGCCACTTTATCCGGGATGATGTCGCAGACGGCACGGATCTCCACTCCGGGGATGTTGAGGAAGTTGCGGACATGGCTGGAGCCCTGCATGCCCACGCCCACCATACCGATGCGCACCGGGTCAATGGGCGCCACCTTGGGCAGACCCGCCATTGTGGCCGGCTGGTAGGCCTGACCGCCGGGCTCACACCC
>Ga0272443_10002854_pt1 | contig 21344 bp, 19 predicted proteins | sample SSMAcet12_FD_193581 | JGI IMG/M metagenome (GOLD analysis project Ga0272443, IMG submission 193581) | Marine sediment archaeal communities from Little Sippewissett salt marsh, Falmouth, MA, United States - SSM-Acet-12 | ecosystem: Environmental > Aquatic > Marine > Wetlands > Sediment ... | reverse complement strand
TGTTCAGTCCATTGCTGATGCAGATGCTCGCCCCAATGCTTGAGGCATCCACAACACAGGGCGAACTGACCAGCGGATCACTCATGCAGCGCGCCTTCGCCATCCAGATTAACCAGTTCGAAGCGGAGAAGCAGGTTGGCGGAGATGGTGCGAATGCGAATTGTGGGCCTGCTTCCCTGGCGATGGCAATCCAGTCTCTGGGGCTCTCCATCGCAGGATGTAGCTGGACATCGACCCCCGGTGAACTGGTGGACATGGCGCGGCAGAGCATGACGGCGGCCTGGCAGGACGGGGTCGATTCGAATGGGCTCCGCGTTGAAGCAGAGCACAGTACGTTCACCACACTCACGGATATTGAACGGGGTGCGCGCGCCGCGGGGGCCACGACGCATCGTGTGAATCCCGATCCAGCAGCCATCCGGCTCGCACTTCTTGCGGGTGAGCGCGTCATCGTCAGCGGGACGTTTGTTGGCAAGGACCCCCTTCCCTGGACCGGCGACCGTGAATCGGACCGGCAGAGCGCACCTGGAGGGGCAACAGGGCATTTCGTGCTTGTCAGTGGGTATGACCCGTCCCTGGGGCTATTCGTGATTAACGATCCCGCCCGCAACACCCCCTTGATGACGGATGCTCAGACGCTCCAGTCCTTCATGGAAGGCAATGCCGGCGCACTCGCGATAGGAACGTGATCAAGTAGCAAACGGAACACATCAAAGCCCCGCAGCCAGATCAGGCGGCGGGGCTTTTTGTTTGCATGGTTTCCGGGGAGGATTTTTCAGACCTCGCGTCCGTTGCCGGCGGGCTCGATAGCAGGTTCAGGCAGCGGCGATGAGGGATCGTCAGATTCGGTTTCCAGGAGCTGGTCCATCCCGTCCATCTTGTCGTGCGTGATGCGGTACTGTCGCAGGTGTTGATGGATTTGTTCGGCCATATTCTTGAGAGCCTGCGTGGATGCAGCGACATCCGAGACCTGGGAGTGGACCTCCTCTGTCGAGGCGCTGATTTCTTCAACAGAAGCGCTGTTTTCCTCGCTGATGCTGGCAATCTCGTCGATAACATGGGTAACCTCGGTAATGCTTGTGGCCATTTGAATCGTTGAGGCAGAGTTCTCTTCAACGATGGCCGATGCTGAATCCATGCTGTCGACGAGACTGACGGCGGATGCATCCATATCACGGGCTGAAGCGAGGATGGCTTCAACCTGCTGATAGAGGTGGCGGACGGCTTCTTTGATGGCGGAGAGGGAGGATCTTGCCTGCTCGGTTTGCGAAACGCCGTTCTCCACCTCCTCCGTGGCTTCATCCATCGCAGCCCGGGCTTCAGCGGCAGTCTGCTGGACTTCCTCGACGATCTCGGTGATCTCCTTCGTGGCGACCACCGTCCGCTCAGCCAGTTTCCTGACCTCATCTGCAACGACGGCAAACCCCTTGCCATGTTCTCCAGCCCTGGCTGCTTCGATGGCGGCGTTTAGCGCCAGGAGATTGGTTTGCGAAGCGATTTCGTCGATAGCTTCGATGATGAGGTTAATCTTCTGGGAGCGCTGGTCCATGATCTCCACGCGGGTGGCGCCATGCAGGACCTTGTCTCGAATGATCCCCATGGCCTGCTTGTTTTCATCCACTGTTTCCACACCGATGTCAGCCGTCTCGGAGGCCTGCTCTGCCCCCTGGATACTTGCTTCCGCCTTTGACGATACCAGCCGGATCGCCTGATTGATTTGTCCGATGGCATCGGATGCCCGCGACATGGCTTCGGATTGTTCCTGGGCACCCGCAGCGATCCCATCAATGGCTTCAGAAATCGTGTTGAACGTCTCGGCTGCCTGCAGGACGTCGGATGTCTGATCCTGTGCCCCTTTGGCAAGCTGCTGGATGGTCGAGGCGACATGAGAGCTTGCGAGATCCGCTTGCTGGCTTGCCACGGAAAGTTGATCGGCCGAGTCGGAAAGGACAACCACACTTTTCTCCAGTGTGCTCATCAAGTTGCGCATGTGCAGGATTAATTCCTTTAGGGCTGCACCGGCAAGATCGGTTTCGCCGTATACAAGAACATCCTTGGTGAGATCACCCTCGGCAAGCGCTGTGAGATTGCTCTGGATATCGACAAAGTAATCCGTCAATGCCGAAAACGCACGCCCGATCCTGCCGAGCTCATCCTCCCGTTCATTGATGTTCTGGATCGCGGACTTATCAAGCTTGTCCATGGCCGCATCTCCAACGGCGAAACACTGCGCCCCTTCTGTGATGAGTTTGAGCGGGTTAGAGATGGAATTCGAGATGAGGATTGAGAGCAGAACAGCGGGAATTCCAAGGGCGCCGATGACAAGGAAGATGAGATTCCTGGATTCCGTCACTGCAGTTTCGATGTTTTGCTGGGCAACTGCCTGATTGGCGTTGAAGCTCTGGCGGATCTCGTCGATCAGAGGTGAGAACTCAGAGCGGATATCTACCAGATTGACCCGTTCAGCCTGGAGTTGCGAGGATAACTCAGTATAGAGATCAAATGCTGTGCGAATCTCGAGCGTATGTGCGCGCAGTTGTTCGTGAACCTCATCGTCCAATTCGACTGCGCCGAGGCTCTGGAGGTAACTGGATAACGCCGTGTGGACAGCAATCGCATCGGATCGCAGGCCGGTCTGCTCAAATAAAAGGATGCTGCGGCTGAGGGACTGCAGGTTGGCGTTCAGACGGGCGTCATTGGTGGCGAAAGTTCCATTTTGCAGGGTTGTTAAGGAATCCTGCAGGACAACACGGGCGCCATCCTCAGCGTTGTAACATTCATGATGGAGCGCAAGAGCACTGCTGTACGCCCCGTGGTAGGTTGTTACTAATGCGTGCAACGTCTCGATGACAGCGGCTTCCTCCGCCGATTCGGTGACGAGAGTGTCGAGCGTAAGATTGAGGCCGCTGATTGCTTCGAGATCGAGGTACGGATTGTCCTCGGAGCCCTGCTCATCGTTCCCGCCCGAGAGGGAACCCGCCTGCTGGATTGAGGTCTGTTCCTTTAACTCAAGACGTATGAGTTGTCGCTCGATGGAAGCGAGAGTAAGCGAATTTCCCATATGTGTTGAGAGTTGTTCCTGGTACGCCTCGCGAATTCCTTGCTGGGAGTAGAACATCACTCCTGTCAGTGTGACGACAAGGATCAGCAAGGGGATCAGCATCAGGAACAATTTCTTCCTGATGACGATGTTGTTCACCCAACGAAACATATACATGCTCCTCGGTGCGGATTAAATTCGGCAGTAGAGGCAACATGAAACGCATCTCCACCGGTATATCTATGATAGGTTGGGGGATGCTGATTAAAACTAAAATGTATGTAAAACTGCAACGTCAATGCGGGAAGGACTTACCAGTGCAGTGCTTGCTTGATCTTCATCATGTTGGTGCGAATGTCGATGAGTTGTTGGATCCGAGGTGAAATCACTTCCAGAACGATTTCGATGACCTCGTTCGCCTCAACAGGGGTTAAGGTGGGGGATTTATCAAGTTGTTCGATGAGTTGCAGAGGGGGGAAGTAACCCAATCGTACAAAGGCGGCCGTGAACTCCCATGGGTTGACATGATGCCGGTTTTTGGCCAATGCCCAGGTAGACTTCTCCTCGAATCGGACCAGGCACACACCCAGCCCGGCAACTGGAGAAATGTCTTTGGGGTCGAAATCGGGAAGGGGATAGTACAGCGTCTCGATGGGTTCTCCCTGGTATGCTTTGACCAATCCTTTCTGGAGCAAATCAGGAAGGGGGGCTTGCAGTGGTTGGACCTTGCTTGCGTCGATATATCTAGTGTCCATGAACGTCTCCTGGTTCGTGATTAGCCAGAGCACCCTCCTTTACAATAACCGATTTTATGGGGAAATCCATGGCTTAAGCTCCTGCTTTTTCTAGCGGGGTTTCAGAAGAGAAGGGACACACCAGCGCTGATCCTGTACCTGGTGGAGGTTCCCGGAATCGGCAAGCTGTTGAAGCGATGGGATCAGTTGATGGTTTTGCCAGCCAAAGAGCAATTTCAACGCATGAACATCCGTGCAGCCAAGCGCTTCAATGGCGTGCTGAAGCAGGCTCTCGCGCGCTGCTTGATCCGTTAGCCATCGGGCACCTTCCTTGATCTCAGGAAGCCAGCGGTCGAGCAGTTCGTACTCGAAGGCGTAATGCCAGGTTCCGGCATCGACAACGCCAATGGGGAGGATCCAAAGCCCTTTCTGAAGGGTTGTCAATCCCCGCGCGAAGCGCGACTTCGCGTTGGGAGAAGAGAGCCCTGCTTTCCGACGTAGCTGGATGCTGTTTTGTGGACCTTCCTCCAGCAGGACGCGTGCAATCCCATTCGCCTCATGTGTGAGGTTGCCGGCGCGATACGCTTCGGTGAAGTCGTCGAGGTCGCCATGGCGGGGGCTGAGAGCATAGAATCCTGGAAGAGCCTCCAGGCTGACAAGCGTCGCCCTTCCTCGGAGCAATTTGCCATAATACCAGCGTCGGTCGGGCAGCATGGAATCCTTCCAGCGCCAGGTGATATGCGCCGGATCGTCATTGTTGTTGGGAACCGGCCGTTCACCGGCGACGGCTGCCCAGAGGCTCGGGAAGTCGATTTTCTTTGGAGGCCAGAAGAAGAGGAAACCGCGCTCCTTAACGAACTGTTCCGCGTCAAGCAGCGTGGAAAGACGCCGGTCCGGTGAGGTTCTGAACGAATAGCGGCGGTAGTCGGTGATGGTGGAAGGGCTTGGCGTCGGTTCGGGCATCATCCTCTCGAGGTCGTATTGTACCCGCGATGACTCCCCTTCCATAATGCAGCCTTGTGAAGCGAGAACGACGCGTTTAGAATGGACGGTGGTCCGAGCGGAAAATGAGACGATGCGCTGGCTTCTTCGATCGAAAATCCATAAAGCACATGTGACGGAAGCGAATCTCGCGTACATCGGCAGCATCACCATTGATGGTGATCTGATCGACCGCGTTGGCCTGTGGGACGGGGAACGCGTCATGGTTGTGAGCAATACAACCGGCGAGCGACTTGAGACCTACGTTATCCGCGGCAAGAACGGATCAGGGCAGATCTGTATGAACGGCGCTGCCGCCCACCGCATCCATGTTGGTGAAGAAATCATCATTATGGGATATGAACTGAGTGATGAGCCCGTTTCACCGAAGATCATCCTGGTGGACGAGGACAATCATTGGGTTCGTGACCTCTAGTTGCACGTCACATCCACACCTCCCCCACATGTTCAAACACCCCTCTCAGCGGTCGGCAGCCTGTCTTGCGATCGCGTCCTGGCTGGGCTATGATGAGCGCAGTTATGGATGAAGCTGCGATCATCCGGGCGGCGCGTTCGCGCGACCTGGATGCCTTTAACGAACTTGTCCTCGCTTATCAGGCACGCGTCTATGGGCTTGCCTACCGCATCATGGGCGATTCTGCCTCTGCCTCCGATGCCACCCAGGAAGCTTTTGTATCGGCATTCAAGAATATTCGCCGTTTCCGGGGAGGTTCCTTTAAGTCCTGGCTATTTCGGATTGTTACCAATGCCTGTTACGACGAACTCCGGCGTCGAAAACGCCGCCCGTCTTCTTCTCTGGATACCCTGACAGAGGATTGGGACGGTCCAAAATTCGATGAGGCTCCCAGCATGGGGGCGGTGCCGGATTCCCCCGACCGTCATGTCGAACGCCAGGAATTACAGGCGGCGATCAAGCGCTGTCTGGATCAGCTCCCCCCTGAGTTCAAAGTGGTATCCGTTCTGGTGGACGTGCAAGAGTGTGATTATCAGGAAGCAGCAGATGTGCTCGGAGCCCCCATCGGCACGATTAAGAGCCGCCTTGCCCGGGCACGTCACCGATTACGGGAATGTCTGCATCAGTACCGGGAACTTTTACCGGCCGCTTTCCGTCAGGAAAGTGAGGGAATGTGATGTCACAGACGAAGCAGCCCGATCGCCGAGATATGGAACGACTGTCAGCGTACCTTGATGGCATGCTCGACGCGCGTGAAACCCGCAAACTCGAGGAGCGCCTGACAACGGACACGGAGCTGCGCAAGCAACTTGCCGAGTTGCGCACGACCGTGCTGGCGTTACGCTCGCTGCCAGATGTAAGGCTTCCGCGTAGTTTCACGTTGACACCCGAGATGGCGGGGGTGCGGAGCCGGGGGAATCCCTATCTGGTCATGCGGGCAGCGACGGTGTTTGCCGTACTTGCGCTCGTCGTCACGGTTGGTTTTGATGTCCTTACCCGCTTCTCCCTGGGAGGTGCCGCGCCGCATGCCGAGTCTGTTGCCATGGAGATGGCAGAGGCGCCCGCCGCCATGGACGAGGTGAGCGGGGGGATGGACGACGAAGCTGCGAACGTGTTTGCAGCCGAACCCGAAGAGTCGATGACGGAGGCGATGGAAGAGAGCCCCGCTATTCTTGAGGCTGAGGAGGTCCTGGAAGATCCTGTGCGCGCGCAGGAAGGAGAGGTAAGTGACACCATCGCTGAAACCGAGGTCGGCGCTGAGGAGCCACAGCTTACCGCAACACCGGAACCTGCGCTTGCTGTTGACAGTTCCGTTGATGGTGCCGAGGAGGAGGGAAAGGCGACGGAAGCCACATCCGAGCCAACACCAGAGGCGGCAGATTGGGTCGAGCCGATGCCGGTTGACGCTGCGATCCCGGAGGATACGCCGCCAGCCCATGGGTTCCCTGTCATCCGGGTTGTGGAGATTACGCTGGTCGTCTTGAGCGGGCTCCTGGCTGCCCTCACGTTCTGGCTGCGGCGACGCTGATGGCCGGTCACTCTTCATACAAGTTTTGCCCCGTTTGTGGTTCTTCCCTGGAAGAGAAAACTGCGTTTGGCAAGATGCGGCCTGTTTGTACAGCATGTGGCCGGGTGCATTTTATTGAACCCAAGGTTGCCGTTGCGGTCATCCTCACCCGATCGGGGAGGATCCTGCTCGTGCAACGGGATAATGAGCCTGCCATCGGGTTGTGGTCGCTTCCGGGCGGGTTCGTTGATGCCGGTGAGGATCCACGGATGGCCGCACGCCGGGAATGCCTCGAGGAAACCGGTCTGGTTGTTGAATCCCTGCAGCTCCGGGATGTCATTCATGCAAGCGGGGACGGCGATGCAGACCTCGTCATCGTGTATCATGGAGATGTAATGCAAGGTGAGCTGCGGGCCGGAGATGATGCACGCGCTGCAGCGTTCTTCCGACGCAATGACCTCCCCCAGCTCGCCTTTGAAGCAACACGCAAGGCTGTTGCGCTCTGGTTGGATCCGGACTGAACCAGCAGCTCCGCGTTTGGTAGGGGGATGGAAGACGCTTATAATCGGGCTCCAGACCGAAGCGATCCAATCGTCACACCACTTGAAAGAGGAGACTGTCCCCGTCATGATCGTTGATGTTTTTACACTTCTTCCGGAGGTGATGGACGCCTATTTACAGGCGAGTATTCTCGGTAAGGCCCGGGAAGCCGATTTGCTGTCTGTACACTGCCACAACATACGCGATTACACCACGGATAAACATCATACGACCGATGACGTTCCCTACGGCGGTGGCGGGGGGATGGTGATGAAACCGGAACCTATCTTCGCTGCGCTAGAGACGATTCTGGGTGAGGAGCTGGGGGCTATGCCTGTTCTCCTGCTCACGCCCCAGGGGCGTCCTTTTTCGCAAGCCATCGCCCGCAGCTATGCGAACGAGAAGCACCTGGCGTTAATCTGTGGACGATATGAAGGTGTGGATGAGCGGGTCCGGGCCTATCTCGCTACGGATGAGCTGTCCATTGGCGATTATGTCCTGACCGGGGGCGAGCTTCCTGCGCTGGTGGTTATCGATGCGATTGCACGCCTGATTCCCGGCGTGCTCGGGGATGTCATGGCACCGATGCATGATTCCCATGCAGATGGATTGCTTGAATATCCCCACTACACCCGTCCCGCTTCGTTCCGCGGGTGGGAGGTGCCGGAGGTTTTACGCTCCGGAGACCATGGACGTATCGCTGCATGGCGTCATCGAGAATCGCTCCGGCGCACCCTTCATCGGCGTCCGGAAATGCTCGAGCATGCCGCTCGAACAGACGATGACAGGAAGACCCTTGAAGAGTTACGAAGGGAGATGGACACCGATGAATCGTGAGGAGACTGTGCCTTTCCGTTCAGCCAGCCGTGTCGCGGCATGGGTGTTGGTAATGGTTCTGGCGGCAGGAACGGCTTCCTGCACACCGCCCGATGATGTGGATGCCGGCATCACTTTGATGCCATCTGTAGAAGCGACCGAGTCATCGGCGGAGCCGACCCTGGAACCGGAGCCCGAGGATGTTCTGTTTGTGTGCCTCAATCAACAGCCCGAATCACTGTATCTCTACAGTGATGCCTACCTCTATGGCTCAGCGCGGCTCGAAACCAACGCTGTGCTGCAAGCCATCTATGATGGCCCGTTTGATATCCTCGATTACCAGGTTCAACCGGTAATCCTCGCATCGACGCCATCCCTGGAGGCGGGAGATGTGCGCTTTGAGACGGTCACGGTGGCTGATGGTGAGGTGTATCTCAACCCCGTGACCCTCCAGCCGGAAAACCTGGAGCAAGGGCAATCGTACCTGCCTGCGGATTGTGCAGATTCAAGCTGCATCGAGACCTACGCAGGTGGCGAAGTGGAGATGCTGCAGATGCAGGTTGACTTCCGTCTGCTTGATGGGCTTGCCTGGTCGGATGGCGAGCCGCTCACCGCACATGATTCGGTTTTCTCCTTCGAGCTGGACCAGGATCCGGATACGCCAACAACGAAATACCTTGTGGGGCGGACTTCGTCGTATTCAGCGCTGGATGACGTGACCGTGCGGTGGGTGGGCATTCCCGGATTTCTGGATCCGGACTATGCCACCATTTTCTGGTCTCCGCTTCCCCGACATCAGATTGGTGGTGTCTCTGCAGGGGACATCCTCGCGGCTGAGGAGCCCAATCTGTATCCACTGGGATGGGGAGCGTATCAAATTGACGTCTGGGGGCAGGAAGGGTTGGAAATGGTACCCAACTCAAACTACTTCCGACAGGATGAGGGGATTCCGATGTACGATCGCATCATTTTCCGATTCCTGGGAAGTGGTGGGGCTTCAGCGTTACAGCAAGTCGTGAGTGGTGAGTGTGATGTCGTTGACGAGTCGCTGCTCACATTGGCAGCGCTGCCAACGGTTCAGGAATTGGCCAGTGAAGGCAGGCTGGTCATCGAAGCGGCTCCGGGAGCGGAAGTTGAACGGCTGGATTTCAACCTCCTCAGACAGTACGGGGATGAAGATGGCCTATCCTTTGCCGATGTGCGTCTGCGGGAAGCCATTGGCCGGTGTATTGACCGCGAAAGCTTTGTGGCCGAGACTTTATCAGGCTACGGTCTGGTGACCGAAAGTTTTCTGTCGCCGCAAAACCCGCTTTACCTTACCCCTGAAGAAGGCCTGACCTACGATCCTGAAGCTTCTGCTTTATTGTTGGATCAACTGGGCTGGGTCGATGAAGACGGTGATCCGACGACACCGCGCATTGCACGTGGAGTGCTGGATAATGCGTTCGGGACTTCGCTGGTGTTCGATCTTGCCTACACTCCGACGGGAATTGCAGAAGCGCTGGCAGAACAGATCCAATCAGATCTGGCAATGTGTGGGATCGGTGTGAACCTGGTGGAGATGGATCAGAACGACATCTCGGCGCCCTATCCGGAAGGTGTGATATTTGGCGGGGATTTTGACGCTGTCATTTGGGCCTGGCCTGATTGGATCAGTCCCTTTTGTGAGATGTATGTGGGGTGGGAAATTCCATCAGAATCGAATCCATTTGGGAGCAATGCATCGGGATACGAAAATTCGGCGTATAATGAAGCTTGCCGGAGCGCACTTCTGGGGATTCCGGAGCAGACAACTATGCAGGTGATTCAGGAGCGGTATTGGGAGGATTTCCCCTCGATACCGTTATTCACCTACCCCCGGTATATGGTTCACTCAACCGATGTGGTCGGGTTTGAGCCTGATGACCTGGTGTTCAGTCTTATCTGGAATCTGGAAATGTTTGCGCCCGCGGAATGAGTGCGAAAGAAGCATGAAATTCGTTTGAACCTTTTTGAGCCTTCAGTAGTAAACATTTAATAAGCAATGACAAAATAGGTCGTTCGTTAGGAATATCCGTTGTCCGAATCCATGACTGACCGGCAGCTTGTTCTCAAGCTTCAGATGGGGGATCTTTCTGCCCTCGGGGTGCTGTATGACCGGCATCGCCAGATGGTCTATCGCACTGCGCTGGCCATCACCGGGGATCCGGAAGCCGCCGCGGATTTACTTCAGGATGTCTTTCTGCGTTTGAACCGTTTCTCCAGCCGAATTGACCCTGAGCGGCCTATTGAACCATGGCTATACCGCATGACGGCCAATCTCTGCTACACCTGGATGAAGCGACGGAACCGTTTCATCCGCGCCGTGACCGAAATGGCTGAGTGGATTTCCCGTGAGCATCAGCCTACACCGCAATCCATCGCCGAGCGCGATGAGGAATGGGAATCCGTGAGAGAAGCGGTCGCCTCGCTTCCGCTTCAGCAGCGGGTTGTCGTGGTGATGTACTATGTCAATGATTGTGCGATCCAGGAAATTTCCGACATTCTGGATATACCCGTTGGTACCGTGAAATCGCGATTGTATTACGGTCGCACAGCGCTCAAGAAGCAGTTGAGAATGCAGGGCGACCGCTTGCCCGAGGTGAATTTTGAGTACACATAAGGCTTTCCAAACCAGGCTTGAAGACGAAGCCATTTCACGCAAACTGAAAGACTGGTCTGAACAGGTGCCCCTGCCTGCGGATGGCCGTGAACAGCTCCTTGCCTGTGCCGCGGAAGAGGCGTGCAGGAAGGAACCTTTCAGCATGGAGCGGGTGATCAGCGCCCTGTGGGACCTGTTTGCCTATGACGCAGCCCAGAGTATGATTGCCCCTACCGCGCCGAAAGAGATGAGATTTTTCGATAGTAGAGGTGATAAATCACCCTTTGGAATGTCGGTCTATGCGTTGCAGAATGCGATTACGGTTGGTGCGTGTCTTGTGAGGACCAACTAGACGAATTCAGTTTGACCATGCGAGAACATCGCTTCATAATGTGTCTCGCAACTGGCGAGGTCGACGGCTCCGCAAGAAGTCGTTTGGTTGACGGACTGTTGGTTTCGTGTATAATCGCCAGAATAATCTGCCGATATCAGCGACATCAACTAAAGCATGTTGATCGTTGCTGATTCCAGTAGGATTGGGAGGGTTCCTCCTCCAATCAAGGGAAGACGTTCCATCGAGCGATACCAAAACGCATGACATGACACAGGCCCTTATCCGAGGATTGAATCCCGCAATGCAGGAGAGAGTGCTTTGGCCCCAAAGGTGCTAGAAGTCAAGGATCTCGTTACGCATTTCCACACCCAGGAAGGTGTGGTCCATGCCGTGAATGGCGTGTCGTTTAACGTCAACGAAGGCGAAACGCTGGGAATTGTAGGCGAAAGCGGATGTGGAAAGAGCGTCTCGGTTCTTTCCGTCATGCGACTTCTCCAAGAGCCCCCCGCCAAGGTGCAAGCCTCAAGCGTCAAATTCTACGACCGTGAGTTGCTGGGTCTGGATGAGGATGCAATGCGGGAAATCCGCGGAAGTCAGGTCGCGATGATTTTCCAGGATCCGATGACCTCCCTGAACCCGGTTCTGACGGTGGGGTTCCAACTGATGGAACCGCTGAAACTACACCTGGGGATGAGTGATGAGGAAGCGCGGGAACGGGCTGCCGAATTGCTCCATCTGGTCGGCATTCCGGAAGCGCGCGACCGGCTGGATGACTTCCCGCACCAGTTCTCCGGCGGCATGCGGCAGCGTGCCATGATCGCCATGGGCCTGGCCTGCAACCCGGCTCTCTTGATCGCCGATGAGCCGACGACAGCGCTGGACGTGACGATCCAGGCCCAGATTGTTGACCTGGTGAAACGGCTCCGCGACCAGTTTGGCATGTCCCTCATCTGGATCACGCATGACCTGGGTGTGATTGCGGGTCTGGCTGACCGGGTGAATGTGATGTACGCCGGCTTCATCGTCGAGGAAGCGCAGATTAACGATCTGTACGGAACCCCCCGGCACCCTTACACTATCGGTCTGCTAGGATCGTTGCCTCGCATGGATGGAAGCCCGGGTGAAAAGCTGGATTCAATTGAGGGCTTGCCGCCGGAACAGTATTCACTGCCGGTGGGATGCCCATTTTCTCCCCGCTGCAAATTCCGCAAAGACATCTGCGATGAGAAGAACCCGCCGCTTGAGGAAATTGCCCCGGGGCACAGGATTGCATGCTGGGTAAACACTGAGACAGGTGAGCTTCGATGACGGAAAAAGAAACCCTCGTTCGCATTGAGAATCTAACCAAGCATTTTCCCATCACGCGCGGCATCATCGTTCAGCGAGAGGTCGGAGCGGTTCAGGCGGTCGACAATGTATCGTTTGAGATCCGCAAAGGCGAAACGCTGGGGTTGGTCGGCGAGAGCGGCTGTGGCAAGTCCACCACCGGACGCACCATTTTGCAACTCTACCGCCCGACGTCCGGCAAGGTTTATTACGGCGACAGCGAATTAACCTCGCTTAAAGGGGAATCGCTGCGCCAGATGCGCCGCAATATGCAGATGATTTTCCAGGACCCCTATGCATCCCTGAACCCGCGCCTCACGATCGGCAACATCATTGCCGAGCCGCTGGAAGTGCACAAGATTGGGACGAAGGTTGAGCAGCGTGAGCGGGTGCAGGAACTGCTGCGCCTGGTCGGCCTCAGCCCCTATTTCATCAACCGCTACCCGCACGAATTCTCGGGTGGCCAGCGACAGCGCATCGGCGTAGCCCGCGCGCTGGCCCTTCAGCCGGATTTCATCGTCTGCGATGAGCCCATTTCCGCGCTGGATGTCTCCATCCAGGCGCAGGTCGTCAACCTTCTTGAGGAACTGCAGGAAGAGTTCGGGCTCACCTACCTGTTTATCGCCCACGACCTGAGCATGGTTCGTCACATTTCTGACCGTACTGCCGTGATGTATCTTGGCAAGATTGTCGAGTTGTCGACGCGCGATGAGCTCTACTCCAATCCGCTTCATCCCTACACGCAAGCGCTGCTCTCGGCGGTGCCCGTGCCGGATCCGATTAAGGAAGGCAAGCGCCAGCGCATCATTCTGGAGGGCGATGTTCCCAGCCCGGTGAATCCACCAAAGGGCTGCAGGTTCCATCCCCGCTGTCCGCTGGCAATCGATGTTTGTAAGGAAGCTCAGCCTGAGTGGCGTGAAGTCAGCCCGGATCACTGGGTTGCCTGTCACGTTGTCTGAAGATAAGACGTCGCACGATACCGTTCAAAACACTACACGACGCAGGTATCAGCAGTCGTAACAATCCTGGTATCGATTCTTACTCAGGGAGGGAGGTGGTGCTGGAAGCATAATGAGAACGAAGCAGTGTTGAAACTTTGGTCCGACTTGTACATGTACGTTTTGGAAGGAGAAGAGAGCACCATGAGAGCCAAGAGCTTTACCATTGTTGCCTTGCTGGTTGTAGCAAGCATGCTCCTGGCAGCTTGCGGTGGCGGAGCTGTTGAGACCGTCGTTGTTACGGTTGAGACAGAAGGTGGCGTCGAAGAAGTTGTCGTCACAGCTACCCCTGAAGCCGCAGCAGCTGAACCGATTACCTATGATGGGTATTCGACCACAGACATTCCTACAGCAGACCCGCAAATTGCTGAGGATGTTGTTTCCATCGGCTACATCGAGAACCTGTTTGTCCACCTGACCAACTACGACCTTGAGACAGCGGAAATTGTTCCTGAAGCTGCGACGGGTTGGGTTGCGAGCGAAGACGGGTTGACCTACACCTTCACGATCCGCACGGATATTCCGTGGGTGTATCACAACCCCGCCACTGGCGAGACCACCCAGGTTCTGGATGACGAAGGGAATCCGCGCTTCGTGACCGCCAACGATTTCGTGTACGGCATTCGCCGCGCATGTGATGCGAACACCGGCGGCTACTACAGCAGTGTTGTCGCTCCCCTGATCAAGGGCTGCGCCGACGTGCTGTATTACGAAGATGCCGACAATGTGCCCGCTGAGATGGTTGAGGCCATTGGCGTGTCCGCGCCCGATGACAGCACCCTTGTCGTCGAGCTCGAATTCCCCGCCAGCTACTTCCTGTCGATGACCCCGATGTGGACTCTGGCCGCCGTTCCTGGCTGGACCATTGAAGAATATGGCAGCGACTGGATCGAGGCCGGCAACATCGTCACCAACGGCCGCTATGTGCTGCATGAGTGGGTCCACAACGTCCGCCGCATCCTGTGGCGCAACCCGTTGATGCCTGCTGACATGTACGGCACGGGCAACATCGAGCGCTTCATCGTCAACGTTGTTCCTGACACCAGCACGGGCTACTCGCTGTGGCTGAACTACGACGTCGACACCGCTGGCATCCCCGATGCCGAGCTGCAGGCGCATCTCGAGATGTTCCCCGATGAAACCGATCAGATCCCCGATCTGGCCGTGTTCTACATCGCGTTCCGCATGACCAAGGCCCCCTTCGATGACGCACGCGTTCGCCGGGCGTTCAGCGCAGCCTTCGACCGCGACACGTTCGTGGCTGAGGTTATCCAGGGCCAGGGTCTGCCCATGATCCACTTCGCACCTCCTGGCATCTTCGGCGCACCGCCGATTGACGAAATCGGCATCGCCTTTGACCCCGAATACGCAGCGGCACAGCTGGCTGACGCCGGCTATCCGAACTGCGAAGGCTTCCCGCAGGTCACCCTGCTCGGCTACAGCGGCCAGAGCACCCTGAACTGGATTGAGTACGCTCAGGATCAGTGGTCGACCAACCTCGGTTGCGACCCGTCCCTCATCCAGATCGAGCAGCAGCCGTTCTCCGAGCTGCTGGCAGCCACCGCCGCCAGCACGCCTGATGCGGATGCCCCGCACATGTGGACCCTTGGTTGGGGCCCCGACTATGCGGACGAGAACAACTGGGTTGGCGACGTGCTCTGGTGCGAGGGCGAGAATCGCTCCATCCGCACCTGCAACGAAATCGACGACCTGATCGTCGAAGCACGTGAAGAATCAGATCCGGCACGCCGGGTTGAACTTTACGCTGAGATCGAGGACATGTTCTTCGGTCCGGAGGAGGGTGAGGTCCCGTTCTTCCCGATCTGGGTCCGCATCGCCTTCGCTGCCCGCCACAGCTATCTGGACCGCGTTCCCGCGCTGTTCGGCGGCGAGCAGTACTACAACTGGACATTGGACTGGGACGCCAAACTGGCGGCACAGGAGTAACCTGTTCAGTAACCTCGTATGAGGTGGGGGAGCAGCGCAAGCTGCTCCCCCTTACCAGGATGACCGTCCCCTTCCAAGATAGCGAACGGAATCGATACTCGCATCAAGGAAGGCTTGGAATGAGACTGTTGTCCTGGACCGATATCTAGGAGCCGTAGATGACGAAATACATTTTGCGTCGACTGCTTTTCTCCATACCTGTTCTTTTTGCCATGGTTCTGGCGACTTTTTTACTCATACAGGCGCTTCCAGGCGGTCCCTTTGATACCGTCGGTGAGCGCGCCATGCCCGAGCAGATGCGGCTACTCATGGAGCGGCGATACGGTCTTGACCGCCCCCTCCATGAGCAGTTCTTTGCGTATCTCGGGAACGTCCTTACCGGCAATCTCGGCCCCATGCTGCGACTTCCAAGCCAGACGGTGAATGACATCGTCGCACAAACATTCCCGGTCTCCATCCAGCTCGGACTGCTCTCCATGATGCTGGGCTTCGGGACCGGGATTCCGCTCGGGATTATCGCTGCGCTGCGGCACAATACCATTGTGGACCACGCTGCCACATTCTTTGCTGTCGCCGGCGTTTCCGTCCCCAATCTCGTGCTGGGACCGCTACTCATCCTGGTTTTCGGGGTGAATCTCCAATGGCTGCCCATCGCATTCTGGGGCGCCGATCCGCCGTTTATTCTCGGCTTCCTGCCGAAACCAACCCTGGATTTTTGGCTGCATGCCGTCATGCCGGTCGTCGCTCTTGGCACGGGCTCAGCGGCAGGCGTTGCACGGCTCACACGCGCCGGGCTGCTTGAAGTCCTCAATGAGGACTACATCCGCACCGCGCGGGCGAAGGGCTTGCGGGAACGTGTGGTCATCGTCATCCACGCGTTGAAGAACTCGCTCATCCCTGTCGCAACCATTCTTGGCCCCTATCTGGCAGCCGTAATCACCGGCTCGTTCGTTACAGAACAGATTTTTGCGCTCAACGGCATGGGCCGAGCCTTTGTGGGGAGTGTGAACGCACGTGAGTATTTCCTGCTCACGAGCCTGAACTTAATCTACGGTGCATTGCTCATCATGGGCAATCTTATGGTGGATATCCTGTATGCATGGCTGGATCCACGCATCCGGTTCGACTGAGGATAGGTGAACAATGGCTGATACTGCCAATCTGAATCTCGAAAACGGTATGAAGAAAGCCGTAAAAGGACGCAGCCCCGGTCAGGACGCATGGCGTGAATTCCGACGCAACAAACTGGCCGTTGGAGGCCTCATCTTTATCGTCCTGGTGATTGTCATTGCACTGATCGCACCTCTTGTAACGCCGTATGGTTTTGCCTACCAAAACAACCTGAATGGTCGTGCGAAACCGATGACCGGCTATATCGTGACGACGGATCGCATCGAGAACTGCCACTGGGCAGGTACACCACTTGAATGGGGATGCACCATTTTCGTCGCGGGATCGGATGCGCTTGGCCGGGACTTGTTGAGCCGTACGATCTATGGAACACGGGTGTCCATCTCCGTCGCGCTCATTGCCTCGCTCGTGAGTCTGCTCATCGGCTCCGTTTACGGAACCATTTCGGGGTTTATAGGTGGGCGAGTGGACAACGCGATGATGCGCGTTGTCGACTTTCTCTATGCCATCCCCTTCCTGCCCATCATCATCCTGATGCAGGTCTATTTCCAGGCGCTTGCCCGGCAGGGTGTATCAGGCGGGCTTATGGCGTTGCTCATCCCGCTCAACCAGAGTACAGGCGGCTTGCTGTTCTTGTTCATCGCCATTGGCGCACTGAACTGGCTGGGCATGTCGCGTCTGGCTCGCGGCCAGGTCCTTTCGTATAAGAAGAAGGAATTTGTCGAAGCAGCCCGCATGGTGGGCGCAAGCAATTCCCGAATTATCTTCCGGCATTTGATGCCCAACATCGTTGGCCCCCTGTTGATTTCCGAGACGCTGGCGATCCCAGGATACATCTTCCTGGAGGCGACGTTGAGTTTCATTGGCCTGGGCATCAGCCCTCCCACACCAAGCTGGGGCGCCATGATTAACGAGGGATATCAGGGACTGCGATCCAATCCGCATCTTGTGCTGGTTCCCGGTCTGGCGTTGACCATATTGACGCTGGCCTTCAACTTCATGGGCGACGGCTTGCGCGATGCCTTCGATCCCAAATTGCGAGGACGACATTAACCCCCGGCCATGGCATGGCCAACCGGGGTGATGTGAGAGAGGACTACGAAAGCAATGAGATCACGGACCAAAGCAATCCTGGCATTGACGGTCATACTCTTGGCAACGCTCGCATGCAGCCGTGCCGGCGAAGTGATTACTCCTGAGGAAGCGACGCTGCGGGCGGAATCAACCGAATCCGCAATCCTGACTCCAGACGTCGCGGAAGGTGCGCTCTACTCCGTTGGTTCGAGTGTTGAGTTTATCGGCGACCAGTACTTGATCCCGCTCACCAGTGAGCCGGGAGAGGTCGTAGCAGAGGCTCATGTGCCGCGCGGCGAAGTGGGTGTTGTCATTGGATCTGAGGAGTATGAAGGTGAGGTGTGGTACCTTGTCGACACCTCTGCCGGACAGGGCTGGATTGTGGAAGTCTCTCTCCTGCAGGCCGAGGATGCCGAGGCGACTGGGCCCCAGGTCGGCGATACGGTCTACCTGACTGGCGTTGGGTATCTCATCAACCTTGCTGATCAACCGGGTAGCAATCGGATTGCCGCCAACCAGGAGCGCGGGGTAGCGGTTACCATTCAGGCTATCACGCAGTTCGAAGGTGAGATATGGTACCTGGTTGATGCGCCAACGGGTGAGGGCTGGATCCGCACCGAGAATATTTCCACCGAGGCCCCCTGAGTCTGTCTCTGAAACCTTTCGTTATCAGCGTACAGGCAGGGAATCTCTCAATGAAAAGGACCATGGACAGGGAGGCGGCGACCGCCTCCCTGTTATTACGTACACGAGGATTGGAAAGCGAATGACGATTTTAGCGCGACGAATGATCTGGGTGATCGCGTCTATTCTCATGAGTGCCTTGCTGATCAGCGGGTGCAGCTCAGGGGAGCAATCGCTCTATACCAATGCCCCGGGGTGGAGCCGGGCGCCGATGATCGGCGTGAGTGCCCTTGTCGACCCTGTCCCCGTTGCACTGGATGATGACGGCAATATCTATTTCTTTTTAATCGGGGTCGCCGAGGATGGCTACGCACCACACGTCATCAAACTGAACCGGGAAGGGGCTCTCGTCCTTGATGTTTCGATTCCTGCTGAACTTGTACAGCCTCACCAGCCGGAAATCCTCTGGGATGGAAGCTCTTTAGACCTGTTCTACATCAGTGACCAGAGCCTCTACCACGCTGAAATCAACACCGAAGGCACGATGATCACAGCCCCCGAGATGGTCAGCGGGGGCATCAAGACGGATCAGTATGCCGTCGCTGCTGGGCCCGAGGGGGGTGTCGCTGTCTTCTTCTCTGGCCCGCGCAGAGAGCCGGGTTTGCACTCGCTTGATCTCAATACAGGAGAGATCCTGATGCTTGATGCACGGGGAGTGCGTCCACAGCTTGTCTATGATGGAGAAGGAACACTGCATGCGCTCTGGGCGCTCTACCCCCCGGGTCTTGCGGATTCGGCGCTGTATTATGCCGCCTATCCTGGTGGCGACATCAGCGCCGGTATGGACGTCATCATTGCAGAACCAAGACTGGGCATATCCAACGTCCTGCAGGGGCCGCAGCTCGGGTTGGACGGGGAACGAGTGTATATCTTCTGGGCCGAGCGGATTATGACAGGCATGCAGGTGGGTGTGGTGCAGTCCAAGTACATCACCTTCCCCATTGGTCGCCCTGACCAGGTCTCGGAAGAACGGGACCTGCGCGCTCCGGAAGCCTATGAACTCCCCTATGCGAGCTGGGAAGGAGACGGATTCGCCATAGGCGACAGGGTCGACCTCGCAGCTGAGCAGATCTCATCGACAAGCTCACTGACCCATGTGTTCCCCATTCGACCAATGGCGGACGAACTCATCGCCGTCTTCGAAATCAAGGCTGATTTCCTGCGGAGGAAATCGGAAATACAGATTGGTGTGCTTTCGTTCGACGAAACACCGGCAAGCTACCAGTTGATCAGTTTTACGAGCATTGGATCGCAATTGCCGTATCTGTTGACAGATGGCGAAGGGCTCTATCTCACATGGATTGAAAAGTCTATCAGCGCAGGATACGAAGTGCGTTTTGCAACGACGGCTCCGGATCTCGCCGCTTCGCTGAACAACCTTACAGGCGATGATGTATTAAGCATTATTGGCAGTATCTTGTTTGGCTTTGTCTCGGGCATCCTGCTGCTTCCGATGGGGCTCATCTGGATTGTCCTTCCGATTCTCATTCTTGCGGTGTTTTCCTTCCTGAGGACAGACGATTCCTCATTCAGTTCGCCGCTCAACATCATCAGCCTGGTGTTGTCGCTTGGCGCGTACTGGGCGAGCAAGTTCGTCATCCTTCCCGGGATCTCCAGCTATGTGCCGTTCTCCGCGTGGATTCCCATCCTTCCGGATGCATGGGATCTTCCCCTTCGAATCGGAGTGCCGGTGTTGATTGCCGCAGTGGGCTTTTTTACGGCCTATCAGTTCGCCATTCGGCGTGAGATGCGGTCGACGTTCTTCTTCATGCTCATGTATGCCATCGTAGACGGTCTGCTCACATTGGGTGTGTACGGGGTGCTCATCTATGGTGGATGACCTGCCCGGGTACCCTTCTCCAGAGCCGGGAATTGAACCTCATCAAGGCTGAAATTGTAAATAACGTGCTTATGTGATGCGCCGGATAAATCGGAAGGATCGGATGCGGCGGGCATGATCGCACAAGGTTCATCTCTGGTGATGGCTTTGCGATGGTGTGGTTTCGGTACGATCAGATGCCACGGGGACGGGTTTGGGTACGAATATATGGACAAGACAGATAGGGCAATTGAATCATATGAATCATAACCAACGGCAATGGCAAAGAGTGGGATGGATTCTCATCCTGATGCTGTTGACAGCCTTTCTCTCAGCTTGTAGTGCGGAGGGGGATCCGCTATGGCTGGACGCTCCCGCATGGGGACGGGCACGTTACGTTCGCACGATCCCCGAAGGAAAGGTGTTTGACTTTGTCGCCGGATATGAGGACGACGTTTACTTCATCATACCGGTTGCCGATAATGGTGTCTATCAGGCAGATGTCTTCAAACTGGATGATGACTTTGAGGTGCAGTGGGAGCGCCGGCTGGACCTGAACTTTCCCTTCCCGCAACAAGTCGACATTCTTCTCATAGAGGATCAATTACACATCCTGTGGGCTGGCGGCGGCGATCTCCACATGCTGGAGATGAGCGCCTCCGGGCAGGGCAGTTATTCCATTCAGGCTGCGGATGCTCCATTCAACCTGGTCATGTTCGCGCCGGTCGTCGATGAGGACGGCGACATCAAAGTCTTCGGATCGGGCGATGAAGATGATCCTGGAATGTATGCACTCAATCACGGGGTGTGGATCCTCATCGATCATCTGGGGATCTCTCCTCGCGCCGGGTATGATCGCTCCGGCGCTTTGCACGCTGTCTGGCTCCATGACGATCGCACGGCCGGTGATAATGGCATTTACTACGCGGGTTTCCCCGGCGGAATCCCATACGGCAATGTGCAGGTCCGCATTGCAGAATTGTCCCTGAACCCGGCGGATGGCATGGATGGACCGGCATTCGGCATCGAAGATGGTCGCGGCTATGTTTTCTGGACCCAGCTTTATCGCACCGGTCTCCGTGCGGGCACTATGGAAGCGCATTCACTGGTCTTTTCCCTGGACGACCCCACAGGTACCAAGCAGGACTCTCTCCTCATGGTCCCGGGGGGATACCATCTTGAGTATGCTCCTTTCCAGGAGGGATCCTACCGAGCAGGATTTCGCTATTCCTGGCTTCCTGAAGCCCTGTATGGCACGGTGGATGTCACGGAGATAAACGCCCTGATTGGAGACGGGGATGAACTCGTGCTGGCTGTG
>Ga0272443_10002853_pt1 | contig 21347 bp, 16 predicted proteins | sample SSMAcet12_FD_193581 | JGI IMG/M metagenome (GOLD analysis project Ga0272443, IMG submission 193581) | Marine sediment archaeal communities from Little Sippewissett salt marsh, Falmouth, MA, United States - SSM-Acet-12 | ecosystem: Environmental > Aquatic > Marine > Wetlands > Sediment ... | reverse complement strand
CTGCAAGCCGGTCAACCTCAACGAGCCGCGCGCCGCCTGCGCCATGCGGTCCAATCCTTCCAGGAATGCGGGGATCCCTTCGGAGTAGCGCTGGCGCGAACATGGCAGTGCTTGCTCCCCGAGAAAGTTGCGGAGCAGGACCGCAGGGTCTTTATTGAAGACCTGCTCACGCTCAGTGAGCGACACAGTTATGCTTTCCTGCTGCGGAATCACACTTTTCTCGGACCACCGGATTCATCCCTGCTGCTCGCTACAGTATTGAAAACGATTCCAGCACACGAGCGTAGTGCATATCTCAAAACGCTGTTGGATGATATGGGGCTGCCTTCCGATGTTGAGTATCACCCACCCCATTCGCTCCATATTGCCACATTGGGTCGTTTTGTCGTGCGGCGCGGTGAGGATGTCGTGAGCGGGGGAGAATGGCATCGCGAGAAAAGCAAGTCCCTTTTCCGGTTATTTCTCGCGGAGCGGAATCGTTTCCTCGACCGTGAAGAAATCCTTTCGACCCTCTGGCCGGAAACCGATCCGGAGGCTGCAGAAAACCGTTTCAAGGTTGCCTTAAACGCGCTTAACCAGGTTCTGGAACCCGATCGTCCCGCACGTGCTCCCACGCGTTTCATCCAGCGCAGAGGCAATGCATATGGCCTCCACCCGGATGCTCCCATCTGGTATGACGCTGTGGTCATGGAGGAAACGCTTAAACGTGCACAACAAATCCCTGAGCGTGAGATGTCGTTGGACCTTCACAGGCGAGCGCTCGATCTGTATGAAGGCGACTTCCTCCCCGACTGCCTGTATCTGGATTGGTGTCGCACGGAGCGCGAGCGCCTGCGGGTCGTTTATAAACAAGCGCTCGTACGGTCGGCGGAGATGCTCATCCAGATCGATGACCAGCTGCAGGCCCTACGCTACACCCAGCGCGCATTGGCCGTCGACAACTGCATGGAAGCCGCCTATCGCATGCTCATGCGCATCTATAGCAAACTCGGCAACCGCGTTGAAGCCATGCGGACCTATGATCGCTGCGCAGCCTGTTTGCGTGAAGAACTCGATGTTGCCCCTATGACAGAAACCACCAGCCTCTACGAAGAAATCCGTTCTTCCAATTCCTGAAAGGTCCGCTTGAACACCTTTCCACCCGATCCAGAACAGCCTGAATGGTGCTAGACGTTACTGATTTGTAACTCGTCTGAAACTCCCGCATCTCATAATATCCGTATGTATGGACGCCGGGTGAACGCGACGTTCGCCATGCTCGGCGCCGGAAAGACAGCGGCTGCTGTCATCCAGATCGGGAAAAATCAAAGTCACGTTGGAGGAGCAAAAACATGCGTTTGAAAGATCGCGTCGTCATGATTACGGGTGGAGCCGCCGGCATCGGCAAGGCAACCGCCAAGCGCTTTGCTGAGGAAGGTGCCATCATCGCCCTGTGCGATGTAAACGAAGAAGCCGGGAAGGCTGTCGCCTCGGAGCTCGGTGACAAGGCCACATTCACGGTTGTGGATGTGACCAACCGCCAGGCTGTACAGGCGTGGGTTGATGGCATCGTGGCCGAACATGGCCGTGTTGATGTCATGATCAACAACGCCGGCATCACGCGCGACAACCAGCTTGTCAAAGTCAAAGGAGGCGAACTCGTCAAGCAAATGCCTGAAGACGACTTCGACCTCGTCATCGATATCAACCTCAAAGGCGTGTTCAACTGCACGCAGGCAGTGGCACCGGTGATGATTAAGCAGAACAACGGCGTCATCCTCAATGCCAGTTCCGTGGTCGGCCGCGACGGGAACTTCGGCCAGACCAATTACGTCGCCACCAAGGCCGGTGTGATCGGCATGACCAAAGTGTGGGCTCGCGAGATGGGGCGTTACAACGTCCGCGTCAACGCGATCCTTCCCGGTTTCACCGCAACCGAAATGGTGATGAAGATGCCGGAAAAAGTCCTCGACAACATGAAAGCCCATACGCCGTTAGGACGCCTGGCCGAACCCGTGGACATCGCCAACGCCTATGTGTTCCTTGCATCCGACGAAGCGTCCTTCATCTCCGGAACCACACTCAGCGTCGACGGAGGACTTGTCGTCGGCACATGACCCTGACCCCAGACACGCACGGAGCTTGAGCAAGCGTCCGGTCCGTTTTCGCGGGCCGGACCCGTCTCGCCGCCCAGTACAGAGGAGAATGCGCGTGGACCCGATAGCGTTGTATAAGCAAAAACTGCGAACCATCCCTGAAGCCGTAGGACTCGTGCAGCCCCATCAGACCATCGTTGCGGCGATGGCTGCAGCAGAACCTGCAGGGCTGCTCAGCGAGCTGAGCAACCACAAAGACCGCCTTCAAGATGTGAAGGTTGCGGTCTGTCTTCCGCTCCGCAAATACGATTTCCTGCTTCAAGGGGATATGTCGGGACACTTCTTCACCGAAAACTGGTTTTACGGCGCACCGGATCGTGCTGTTCATCCCGAAGGACGCACCTCGTACATCCCCAACAACCTGCATGCGGCCGCGAAAGATAAGCTGGCCGCTTCCGGCGGGCATGTGGACATCTTCTGGGGCACCGCCACCCCGCCCGACCGGCGCGGCTTCATGTCCCTTTCCACCTGCCTGGTGTACGAGAAGGAAATGATCGAAGCGGCCGATGTGGTCGTGCTGGAAATCAACGAAAACATGCCCTGGACCCTCGGCGACACGCAAATCCACATCTCGGAAGTGGATGTCGTTGTCGAGAACAATCAGCCCCTCTTCGAATTCCCCATCGTCGCCCCTACGGAATGGGAGGAGATGATCGGCGGCTACATCGCCGACCTGATTGAAGACGGTTCCACACTCCAACTCGGATTCGGCGGGATTCCCAATGCCATCACTGCCTTCCTCATGGAGCGCCGCGATCTTGGCATCCACACGGAAATGTTCACGGACGGCATGGTAGATCTGTACGAGGCCGGTGTGGTCACCAACCGGGAAAAGACGCTGTGGCGAGGGAAGATGGTGGGAGCTTTCGCCCTGGGCAGCAAGAAACTGTACGATTTTGTGGACGATAACCTTTTCGTCGAATTCCAGCAAGGACGCATCACCAATGACGCCTACATCATCGCCCAGAACCATAAGATGGTCAGCGTTAACACCGCCCTGCAGGTCGACATCCTCGGTCAGGTCTGCTCTCAAAGCCTCGGGCCACGTCATTACAGCGGCACCGGTGGTCAGCTTGACACGCACCGCGGCGCCCGCATGTCCGCAGGCGGGCGCGGCATCATCGCCCTGCGTTCGACCGCTCGCAAGGGCACCATCTCCACCATTGTGCCCATGCTCACGGAGGGGGCTGGCGTTACCGTCCCCAGCCAGGATGTGGACACCATTGTCACGGAATACGGCGTCGCAGACCTGAAAGGGCTTTGCGTCAAGGATCGCCTCGACGCATTGGCGAAGATCGCCCATCCCGATTACCGGGACTGGATTCGGGAGCAGGCTGAAGAATTAAAGATAGTCCCCCGCCTGGTCGTGCAGGGCTTTGAAGCACCTGCGGCGAGCGAGACATCCTCGGCGCCCGGTGTATCAGCCAACACCATCCGGCTGGGCACGTTCTGTGACCTGTCCGGCCCCAACGCAAGCATCGGCATGGCGTTGCTGCGCGGCAGCCTTACCTGCTACGACTATCATAATGATTGGGGTGGTGTGCACAACCGCAAGATCGAACTGCTCATCGAAGATGACGGATTCAACCCGACCCGCAGCCTCGCTGCGGCAAAGAAACTGGTGGAAGACGACGACGTCTTCGCCATCGTCAGCCCGCTTGGGACGCCCACCAATCTGGCCGTGATGGACTACCTTCTCGAGCAGAACATCCCGGTCATCTCTCCGCACAGTGGCGTCTCCACCTGGTCATCACCTGTGAAACCGACCTATTTTGCGCTGCAGCCATCCTATCAGGTGGAAGGCCGCATCCTCGCTCAAGTTGTCCTTTCCACGTGGGAGGACCCACACGTCGCCATCGTCGCCGTGGATGACCCCTTCGGCCAGGAAGGATCACAGGCTTTTATTGATGAATTTGCCAGCCAGGGCAAGGAGCCGGTGCACTTGATCAAGCACCATCCTCATGAGTTCTCACCGGAAACCTGGGTGGAGGAGTTGGCCGAAGCCGGAGCGGACCTCGTCCTTGTCTACACCTATGTCAAACCCGCTGCAGACCTGCTCCGGAGCGCTCACCGTCATGGGTTTAAGCCTCAGTTCCTGGGCAACTATGTCCTCTCCGGAACGGACATCTTCCGTCTCGCCGGGGAAAGCGCCATGCAGGGTGTGCGCGCGACCAGCTACCCGCGCGGACCGCGCTCACATCGTGGCGAGCGTCTCTTCCGCAAGAACATGGCCCGGTTGGCATCCGAAGCACAACCCGGGACCCACAGTCGCATCGGCTATGCCGCCGCTCAACTCGTACTGGAAGGACTGCACCGTGCGGGTCCGGATCTCTCCCGTGCCAGCTTCCTGGAAGCCCTGGAGAGCCTCGAAGGCTGGACCGGAGGACTGCTCCCCCCGATTCACTATACGACGGAAGATCATCGCGGTCTGACAGCCCTCGCTTTGTTGCGAGCCGTTGACGGCCGCTGGATGATGGAAAAAAGTCTTATTCAACTTCAAGAATGAGGAGGATGACCATGCCGCGTTATGCAACCATTATCGGGACCGGAAAATACGTCCCCGAAAACGAAGTGACCAATGACGATCTCAAGGAGCACTTTGGCAAGATCAATCCCAAGCTGGCTGAGGTCGTGGGCAAGTTCGAGGAGAGCAGCGGCATACGCAGCCGCCGACAGGCACCGCGCGATTGGGTAACCTCCGACCTCGCCGTTGTCGCCGCCAAAGCCGCGCTCGAGGATGCGGGCATCACCGCCGATCAGCTCGACATGATCCTCCTCGGGACGGACACACCGGATTACATCACACCCGCCACATCGGTCGTCGTGCAACACAAACTGGGTGCCATCAACGCCGGCACCTACGACATCGGTTGCGCCTGTGCATCCTTTCCCACCGGCATCGCCGCCGGCGCAGGTCTCATCCAGACCAACCCTTGGATGAACTACGTGCTTGTGATTGGGTCCTATATGATGAGCAAGCTTGCCGATCCGAACGATGTGATTGGCTTCTTCTACGGCGACGGCGCTGGGGCAGCTGTGCTGGCTGCAAGCGACAAACCCGGCTTCATCGTCTCCTCGTACAACGCGGATGGTGCCTACCACGGAAACTGGGGCATCTATGCGGGTGGGACCTACGAACCGACGACGGTCGAATCGGTTCAGGAGGGCCGCACCAAGGTTCGTCTGATCGAACGGTATCCACCAGAGGTCAACCATGAGGGCTGGCCAAAAGTGGCGCGCATGCTTGTGGAGCGCGGTGGCTTCGAGATGGACGACATCGACATGGCCATTTTCACCCAGGTGCGTCTCCCTTCCATCAAGCTTGTGATGGAAGACATCGGTCTCCCCCTCGAAAAGACCCACTGGATCATGGAAGAATGGGGCTATATGGGTTCGGCATGCCTCCCGGTTGCGCTGGATGATGCCATGAAAAAAGGCAAGATCAAGTCCGGCGACCTGCTCGTCCTGATTGGATCCGGTGTGGGATATAACCAGGCAGGCGTGGCGCTGCGCATGCCGTAGCGCAGAGAAAGGGCATCCATGATGAAGAAGCCAGCGTATCTTGAGGGCATTTCGGGCAGTATGGTAAAAACCGATCGCATCCAGTTGCATGTGCTTTCCACCCCGGGAGAGGGAACGCCTGTGCTTTTCATGCACGGCAATTTCTCCAGTGCACTCTTCTGGGAAGAGACCATGCTCGCCCTCCCCGCAGGCTACCGGGCAATCGCACCCGACCTGCGCGGCTATGGTTGGACTGAAGCACAACCCATCGATGCGACGCGCGGCTACCGGGACTGGAGCGAAGACATCCTGGCGCTCATGGACACACTGGAACTGGAGAGCGCCCACTTCGTCGCATGGTCGCTGAGCGCAGGTGTTGTGTACCGTCTCATCAGCGACGCCCCCGGGCGCATCCGCTCTGCCACGCTCATCTCCCCGGTATCCATCTACGGGTTCGGCGGCACGCGCGACATCGAGGGTACCCCCACCTACAGCGATTTTGCAGGCTCAGGCGGAGGAACCGTCAATCCGGAATTTATCCAGCACATCAAGGACGGCGACCGTTCGGATGAAGGCATGAATGCACCCCGCAACGTCATCAACAGCTCCTACTACAAACCGCCCTTCCGAGCTGCCCGTGAGGAAGACTTTCTCACCGGCGCCCTTGCGGAGCAAACCGGCGAGCAAGCTTATCCGGGGGATTCCGTTCCCTCAACAAACTGGCCCTTCACCGCCCCTGGGGTATGGGGTCCCATCAACGCCAGCGCGCCGAAGTACATCCAGGAGGATGCGGAAGACGTGCTCGCATCAACCCGCAAGCCACCCATCCTCTGGATCCGCGGCAGCGATGATCTCATCGTATCCGACAACTCCCTGTTCGAATTGGGAACCCTCGGCAAGATGGGGCTCGTACCTGGCTGGCCCGGCGAGGAGGAGTACCCTTCACAGCCCATGGTCGGTCAGATGCGGGCCTTCCTGACACGCTACTCAGAAAGCGGCGGCGCTTTTTCCGAGCACATCATCGAGGACACCGGCCACAGCCCGCATATCGAGAAGCCGGACGTCTTCAACACCATTCTGCATGACTTTCTTGAATCCAATTAAGCACAGCAACGGAGAGATGACATGACCGTACGAAAACTGAACCGGGGCGTCGCCATCGTCGGCGCAGGCATGAGCAACTTCGGCGCCTTCCCAGGCAAGACCACCCGCGATTTGTTCGTGGAAGCCTTCCAGGGCATGCGTGCCTCGGTTGACAAGGGCCTGGATCCCAACGATATCGAAGCGCTCTACATCGGCAACTTCAGCAGCGACGTGTTCGAATCACAGGGACACACAGCCGCCATCATGGCGGACTGGTCCGGCCTCACCCCCCGCCCCGCCACACGTGTGGAAGACGCTTGTGCGAGCAGCGGGGTCGCCCTGCGCGATGGCATTCTCGGCATCGCATCCGGCATCTACGACATGGTGCTGGTGGGCGGCATTGAAAAAATGACCAATCTCCCTACCGAACGCGTGACGGATACCCTTGCCATCGCCGGCGACATGCTGTATGAAATCCCGGTCGGCTTCACCTTCCCCGGTTTCTATGCCGCCATGGCCACAGCCTACATGAATCGCTATGGCGCCACACCGGAGACCTTCATGAAGGTCGGGCTGAAAAATCACAACAACGGCGCGCTCAACCCGACAGCCCAGTATGGCAGCACCATCACCCAGGTGATGGAGAAGAAGATCGAGCGCGCAGAGGCAAAGGGTCGCCCCATCCCGCAATGGGATGATGAGATGGACTTCCTGCACGACAGTCGCGCCAACCCCATCATCGCCTGGCCCATGCGTCTGTATGACTGCTCCCCCATCTCCGACGGCGCCGCTGCCATCCTGCTCGTGGCCGAGGACTTGGCATCCTCCTTCACGGATGATCCCATCATCATTTCCGGCACCGGCCAGGCCAGTGACCGCGCCATGCACGATCGTGAGGATCTCACCACCCTTTCCGCCGCTGCGCTCGCAAGCCAGCAAGCCTATGCCATGGCGGGCGTCACACCCGATGACATCAAGCTCGCAGAGGTTCACGATTGCTTCACCATCGCCGAGGTCATCGCCACAGAGGACATCGGATTCTTCCCGGCAGGTCAGGGAGGTAAGGCGGCAGAGGAAGGCCGCACCGCACGTGATGGCGAAAAGCCCATCAACACCTCAGGGGGTCTTAAATCCAAAGGCCATCCCGTGGGCGCATCCGGCGCCGGACAGGTGGTGGAGATCTGGAAACAAATGCGGGGAGAGGCTGGTGAGCGTCAGGTGGAAGGCACACTTGATCTCGGCCTGACCCACAACGTTGGCGCAGCAGGGCAGACCTGTGTTGTGCACATCTTTGAGAGGAAGTAACCCATGTCAGACGCCGTATTCACCGAATCAGCCTACACCGGGAAACTCAACGAGCATAAGCTCATGGGCACCCGCTGTACATCCTGCGGATCGCTCTTCCTGCCGCCCCGCCCCATGTGCGCCGACTGCTATGATGGCAGCATGGAATGGGTCGAACTGCCCACCACTGGCACCATCGAGGCCTTCACCAGCGTCTTCATCGGCCCCACCGCGATGATTGAAGCCGGCTACGACCGTAAGAATCCCTACTGTGTGGGCATCGTGAAGCTGGACGAGGGTCCTGCGATCAGCGCCCAGATCCTCGGGGTTGATCCAACCCATCCGGAGAGCATCAACGTGGGCACGAAGGTCAAAGCCACCTTCGTAGAACGTGGCGACGGCGAGGGTCAGCGCACCTTCCTCGCATTCCAGGCCGACGACGCATGACCGACGGATGCAACGAGGAGCGCAAGGAGGCATGCGATGCCGACAGCACGGGTCAATGACGTAGAACTCTACTATGAACTGCACGGGCCAGAGGACGCGGAGGTTCTCGTGCTGTCCAACGGTGTGCTCATGAGCACAGCCAGCTGGGCGGCTCAGCTCCCGGCGCTCTCGAAACACTATCGCGTGCTGCTGTATGACTGCCGGGGCATGTGGCAGTCAGAGCATCCGCAGGGTCCGTATTCCATGGAGATGCATGCTGACGACCTGGCCGCACTCCTGCGTGCACTGGACATCGAGCGTGCACACATCGCCGGAATCTCGTACGGTGGAGAAATAAGCCTCATCTTCGGCGTGAAGTATCCCGAACAGACCCGCAGCCTCGTGATTGCTTCCTCTGTGAGTCATATCGAGCCGCTCCTGGATGGCTTCATCCAGGGCTGGATTGCCGCCACGCGTGCACGTGACCCGGAGATGCTGTTCCAGGTCACCTACCCCTTGAACTTCTCGGAGGGGTGGATTGCCACCAACGCAGACGCACTCAAAGCTGCGCGGAAACGGTACAAGGACCTGGATTTCAACGCGTTTCTGGAGCTGCTGATTTGCTTCTCTGAGCTGAACATCACGGAGGAGCTGCATTCCATCAAAGCGCCCACGCTCGTCATCTGCGGTGAAGCGGATCTGCTTAAGCCTCGTAAATATGCCGAAATCATCGCAAACGAGATCGCCGGTGCTGAACTGGTGCTCATTCCAGATGCCGGTCACGCGGTTTGCTGGGAACAACCCATGCTCTTCAACGAACTCATCCTTGGTTTCCTACGGCGGGTTGATACCGCCTGACAGATCAGAGCCATCATGGTATGAAAGCGAAAGGATGACACACATCGATAAAACAGGACCATGAAAGCTGGATCTACATGATGAAGAAGGAGGTGAGAGTCTCAACAAATTCAGGTTCATAACCAGCGCAGGGCATCCGTGTCTGCCTGGTTGACATTGAATCGATCGATTGAAACCTAACTCGTATGAGGAGAGAGAAGACCATGAAAAAAATGAGTCGGCTATTGACCCTTCTGGTCGTTTTCGCAATGCTCCTGAGCGCATGCGTTCAGGCAGCAGAGCCGGAAGAACCCGCTGCCCCCGAAGAACCAGCACCTGCTGAAGTCGAGGACACGGAACCGGCCGAAGAAGCCGAACCCGTTGAAGAAGAAGAGGAAGCGCTGGGCGAAGTGCTCCGCATCGGACAGCTCTCCATGCAGTCCGGCGTGATGGCGCTTTACGGGCAGCAGCAGAACCGCGGCTTCCTGCTCGGGCTGGAGTATGCCTCCGGCGGCGAGATGGACGACGAAGGCCGCTACATCATCGCTGGCCGTCCGGTTGAGGTGCTCCTGCGCGACACCGAGGGTGATCCGGAAAATGGCGTTGCACTCGCCCGTGAGCTCATCGAGCTCGAAGGCGTTGAGCTTCTCCAGGGTCCTGTGAGCTCCGCGGTGGCCGCCGCTCTCACCACCGTTGCGCTTGAGAACGAGATCATCCTGATGGTTGATCCCGCCGCTTCAGCGTTCACCACCGGCGCCTACTTCAATCCGTACGTGTTCCGCACCAGCCGCACCAACTACGATGACGTGCTTGTCATCGCCAAGTACCTGGTGGAGAATGTCGGCACGCAGTTCGCCCACATCGGCGTCGACAACGCCTTCGGGCAGGGCTCGGGCCTGGCGCTGGCATACGCCGTTGAGCAGTTTGGCGGCGAGGTCATCGCAGACATCTATGCCCCCTTCGACACCACTGACTTCACCCCCTACATCCAGCAGGCCATGGATTCAGGCGCAGACTGCCTCTTCCTGACCTGGGCCGGCACCGGCTACGTCACGCTCTTCCAGCAGCTTGGTGACCTGGGCGCGCTGGACGAGATGCAGGTTGCCACCGGCTACGGCGACAATGCGTCCTTCGCGGCGGTCTACGGCTCCGCGCTGGGCCAGATCGGTCTGAACGTGTATCACTACACCGTTCCTGACAATGACATCAACGACTGGCTCACCGAGCGCCATCTGGAAGAATACAATGAGCCGCCAGACCTGTTCACCGCAGGCGGCATGGCCTCCGCGCTCGCGCTGGCAGCCGCACTTGAAGAAACCGGCGGCGACACCTCCGGCGACCTCATGATCCCCGCACTGGAAGGCTTGATGTTCGAAGGCCCCAAGGGCACCTACTACATCCGCCCAGAGGATCATGTCTGTGAGCAGCCGATGAACATCCTCCGGCTCGTTAACCTGGAACCGGATGCTGATGGTGATGGCGTGAACGAATACGCCTTCTTCGAGACCGTGTATGTATCCGCATACGACGAACTCGGCGTCCCCTGCACACTCGAGGGTGACTTCGCAGACCGCTGCGGCGATCTGCCCACGCCGTAATCGACGTAGAACATTGTGGAAGGGGGCGTCCTGGACGCCCCCTTCCCGCTCATGATCACTCATCATCACTTAACCAGAGGTCAACGCCATCTTTGATATCATTTCATTATTATCCTGACCTCCGGGAACGAGATGCAGAAATGGAGAACGCTTCGGTGGATCCCAACAACATTCTTCTAGAGACCATCGACCTTCGAAAGCAGTTTGGAGGTCTGGTCGCAGTCGACAATGTCAGCCTGAAAATTCGTGCCCGCCAACTCCACTCCATCATCGGGCCTAACGGGGCGGGCAAAACGACCTTTTTCAACCTGCTCAGTGGCACCCTGCCGCCCACCAGCGGCCAGATTTTCTATAAAGGCGAGGACATCACCCGCCTGCCGCCCCACCGTGTGGCCCATCTCGGCATCGGCCGCTCCTTCCAGATTACGAAAATCTTCCCGAACCTTACTGTCCTGGAGAACATCCGCCTTGCCGCGCAGGCGATGGGCAGCGACAACTTGAAGTTGCTGCACCATTATGCTCGTTTCGAAGGTTACATCGAAGACGCCATGCATGTCATCAAGCAGGTCGGCCTCGTTGGTCGCGAGTCACTCCTGGCAAGCGCGCTTCCCCACGGCGACAAGCGCAAGCTCGAACTCGGCATCATGCTCGCGTCCAAACCTGAGGTGCTCCTTCTCGACGAACCCACGGCCGGGATGTCGTCGGAGCAGGTCCCCGCGCTGCTCGATATCATCCGCGCCATCATGGCCGACGGCGATAAGACCATCGTGCTGGTGGAGCACCGCATGGACATGGTGATGAGCATCTCAGATCACATCACCGTGATGCACGAAGGCCGCATCCTCGCCGAAGGATCACCACATGAAATCGCCAGCAACGAGACGGTGCAGAGTGCGTACCTCGGGGCTCTCTATGGCGACCTTCTCAACATCGAGGTGAGCCGATGACCAACATACTCGAGGTTAACGACATTCAGACCTATATCGGCCAGTTCCATATTCTGGACGGTGTCTCGCTCTCTGTCCGCGAGGGCAGCATCACCGTGCTCCTCGGACGCAACGGCGCCGGAAAGACGACCACGCTCAAATCCATCCTCGGCCTGATCACCCCTCGAAGCGGCAGCGTTGTCTTCAAGGGAGAAGGGATCCGCGGCAGGCGGGCGTTTGAAATCGCCGCCCTCGGGATAGGCTATGTGCCCGAACACCGCGCCATCTTCCGCGATTTAAGTGTGATGGAAAATTTAAAAATCGCCGAACGTAACAAGGGCGATTTTGAGCGCCGTGCCGATATGATTTTTGACCTGTTCCCGGACCTGAAGCGCCTCTCCCGGCTTCCCGGAAACCATCTCTCCGGCGGCCAGCAGCAGATGCTCGCTGTGGCGCGTGCGCTCGTCCCCGAGAACCAGCTGCTGCTCATCGATGAGCCCAGTCAGGGTCTCGCACCCCTCCTTATCGAACAGATGATGGAGGCTATTCACCGTCTGCGCGCAAGCACGACCGTCCTGCTGGTGGAGCAAAACTTCATCATGGCCAGCCAGCTGGGCGAGGAATACTACATCATCGACGACGGAAAAATCGCGAATGAGGGTCTCATGAAGGATCTCGTTAATAACAAGGAGCTCATCCAGCGCTACCTGGGCGCATCGACAGCCATTCCCGAGCGCCTTGCAGGAAGTGAGGGTCGTTAAGGTGAATTCTCGAGAAACCATGCGAAAAGTGCGCCCTATCGCCATCGTGATGGTCATCCTGATTGCCCTCTTTATCGTGGGCTGGACGACCATGGGGCAGAAGCCATTTATCCGCACCACCCTCTCCGGCCTGACGCTCAGCGCCCTGTTCTTCATGGTCGCTGCCGGGCTGACGCTCATCTTTGGTTTGATGGACGTCCTGAACTTCGCCCACGGCGCAGTGTTCATGATCGGCGCGTATGCAGGCTGGCAGTTTTACACCAATCCAACGTTCATTTTCGGACTGCTGCCCCTCGTGTTTGCTGTCCTCGCCGGGTTGAGCTTCGGCTCACCCATGCGGCCGCGGCTGCAGCGCCTCTCCATCCCGGAGAACATCTACTCACCGCTGCGGTCCCTGCTCTACCTGGCTGCCGCAGCCCTGGTGGTGGGAAGCCTGCTGGGCTATGACATCCTCAGCCTGGCAGAAACCGCCATGGTGGCAACGATGACTGCCAGCGACCCGCTGATGGAGGCCACCCCGCAAGAAGCCCTGGGGGGCTTCTGGTTCCGTCCGCTGCTGCTGCTGCTGGCCGGCGTGCTGCTCTCTATCGCCGGCGTGCTGCCGCGCACACCCAATACGGACGATGACGGAACGACAAGCTGGCGGGGATGGCTCCTTTCGGCAGGTCTCCTCGCAGCTGCGATCATCGCCAGTCTTGCGCGCGAATCCGGCGCCATCGCTGTGCTACAAATGAATGCCGACCTGCGCTTTGTCCTATCCTTGCTGACCGGTTTCCTCGTCGGGGCAGGCCTTGGCGCAGCGATCGAAATCACGCTCATTCGCCCGCTGTACGTTCGCCCGCAGTTCCTCGTGCTGCTCACCCTCGGGCTTGCCTTTGTTCTGCAGGAAATCACCCAGGTCCTGTGGGATCCGCTCGCCTATCAAATGAGCCGACCGCCGCTCTTCTCACAGCCAGGGAAGGCAGACAGCATCCTCGCCTGGTTCAGCGGTCGCAACGTGACCATCGACATCCTGGGAGTCACCTTCCCCAGCTACCGGCTGTTCATCCTCGTCCTCGGTGTAGTGATGCTCATCGCCATGGCCATCCTTATGTCAAAAACCCGTCTTGGCATGATTATCCGTGCCGGCGTCCAGGACCGTGAGATGGTGGAGGCGCTAGGGATCAATGTGCGTACCGTCTTCACCCTTGTGTTTGCGCTCGGTGTGGGCCTGGCTGCTCTGGGCGGGATTGGGGCTGCGCCCTTCATCCCTGTCGAACCAACCATGGGAAACCGCTTCCAGCTGCAGGCGTTCATCACCGTCGTGCTGGGAGGCATGGGCAGCTACGGCGGCGCAGCGATCGGCGCCCTGTTACTGGGCTTCGCCCGGGCCTTTGGCGACTATCTTGCGCTGAGATTTTCCTTGAGCCCCGCTATCTCAGAGGCATCCACCGTCATCATCATGGCTATTGTGCTGCTGGTCCGCCCGGCCGGGCTGTTCGGCAGGAAAGAATAAGGAGATGACACCCATGGTATCCAATTCTTCCCCAACCTCATCCCGATTTTCTTCCCTGCGCTCCATGCTTCAGAAGCGCTGGCCGGCTGCTCTGCTCATGCTGGGGCTCATCCTGTTCCCCTTCATCTTCGGCAGGATTACCGGATCACCGGTCACGGAGGGCGCTCCGAAGTTCTGGCAGGGCCAGCTCATCGTGGTGTTCATCTTTGCCGTGTATGCCATGAGCTATGACTTGCTCATCGGCTATACCGGCATCCTCACCTTCGGACATGCCGCGTTTTTCGGTGGCGGCGCCTACGCCATGGCGTTGTTCCTCACCCACGTCGCCCCCGACTTCACCGACGCCTATGACATCGTCATCGGCGGTCTGGAAATCACCGGTGTGGTCATGCTCATCATCGGCACCCTGCTGTCCCTCATCACCGCCATTCTTCTGGGGCTGCTTTTCAGCGCTGTATCCGTGCGCGTGAAGGGACACTACTTCGCGATGATTACGCTCGCCATGGCAGAAGCGGTGAACATCCTTTCCAAAGCGACGGACTTCGTGGAATGGACCGGCGCGGACGAGGGGCTGCACGGCGTTCCCGTTCCGATGTGGATTAACCCCACCCAGAACCGGCTCACCTTCTACTACATCGCCCTTGTCTTCGCGGTGCTGATGTACCTCTTCGCCCGCCGTGTGGTGGACTCCCCCACCGGCAAGATTTTCGTGGCCATCCGGGAGAACGAAAGCCGGGTACGCATGATCGGCTACAACCCTGCCGCGTACCGCACTGCGGCCTTTGTGGTTTCATCCGTCATCGCCGGTCTCGCCGGCGGGCTGTACTCATTGTGGACCGTGAGCGCTACACCCACCATGACCGGCGTTGGTACAACCATCGACGCCCTGCTCATGACCATCATGGGCGGCATCGGCACACTCACCGGTCCTATGCTCGGAGCAGCCGTGCTGGAAATCTTCGGGCACTTCTTCTACCAGTGGTTTGGCGCCCGCTGGCCGCTCGTGTTTGGCCTCATCTTCATCGCCCTCGTCATCTTCCTCCCCTACGGCATTGTGGGCACCTGGCGTCTGCGCAGCGATCAGTGGAAACGGGCCTGGCAGCGCTTCCGGAAACCCAGGGAAGCCGCCGCCGACTGAGCATCAGGGCAATAGATATCCTACCGTCCGGCTGGGATCATCCTCAGCCGGACGGTTTGCGTTTCTCAAGCAGTAAAATCCTTAGGGGAGATACAGGTCCTGATAATGGGAAAAAGCCCAGGCAATGCTGCGGATATAGTTCTGCGGCTGGCTCAGTCGGATAATCTCCAGGAAAAGATCGGGGTCGCCCTGGGCATCTGCCTGCCAGATGAGGGCATTGCCCGGACCGGCGTTGTAGGCAGCCAGCATGGCATATGGGTCGCCATCAAACAAATCCGCCTGGATGGCGAGGTAGGCGGTGCCGAAACGAACACTCACAACAGGCCGGTAGAGGTCATCGGCTTCATAATCGGGCGGCCAGCCAAGCTGCAGCCGCAAGTAGTCTCCCGTGTCGGGGATGACCTGCATCAACCCATACGCGAAGGCATAGGATGTGGCGAAACTCTCAAAGAGACTTTCCTGCCGCACGACCGAGAACACAAACAGCGAATCGAGGCCGCTGTCCAATGACTCCGTCACGATAAGATCGCCAAAGTAGGGGCCAAAGCGTACTCGCTCAAAATACGACGGCACCGTGCCGCCCAGGCTTTCTGCCATGTCCATCAGCGTGCGTGCGGCGTAGATGGCGGAGCGGTAGAGTCCAAGGTCGAGGGCATGGTTCATGAAGCGATAGGTCCCTACGGGGTCCGTCTGCAGGTCCAGCCGCAGGGCTTCAAGCTCGACCTGTGCGTCGCCATACCTGCCGAGCGCCCACAGCTCATTGCCGCGCACAAAGCGCGCATCCAGCGCCAGCGCATCCGGTGTCGAGAGGTCGACGGAATGCTCCAGCGCGTACGCCAGCCGCAGCCATGCCTCTGCAGCAAGCCGCATCGGTTCCAACGGGAGGCTGAAATCAGGCACACCACCGCTCTGGAAAGGGGGTCGACCGTCTAGCAATTCCGCCGCGCGCAGTGAATAGTAGCCATCCGGATCCGCGGCTGCTGCCGCCTGCCACGCTTCTTCGGCCCGCCCAGAATCGCCCTGCGCCTGGGCGCTTTTGCCCACCCACAGCTGCGCCTGGGCCTGGTCAAAAGGTTCCAGGGCGATCGAAAAAGCAGCCTCAAACGCGCTCAGCGCCAGATCGTAATTCGCCTGCCTGTAGCGTGCCACACCTGTCAGAAACTGCGCACGATACGCGTAACTGGAGGAGGGGTACACCGCGACAAGCCGCTCCCAGAGCATAATGGCGTTATCGAGCCAATTCATGCGCTCGCGCACCATGGCCGCGTCAAAGAGAAACTCAGCCGCGCGGGGGTGGTCCGGCACGGCATCCACGAACCCGAGCAGCGTCTGGATGCCCGAATCATACGCCTCGAGGTACGCCCACTCGGTGTAGGCTTTCTGCTCCCAGGCATCATCCCAATAGGGGTTGGAGGGAAAGCCGGCGATGAGCAGGGACCAGTCGGAAAGGGCTCCGGCGTAATCGCCCGTTGCGCGCTTGGAAAGCCCGCGGAAATAGAGCGCCTCAGGGCGCACGTCCGCCCCACCCCCGGCGATGAATCGATCGAAGGCGGCGATGGCCACGCCATACTGGCCGGCATAGTAATCCACAATCCCGCGCTGGTATTCGTCCACCGGCACGCCGGCCTCCACCAGCTGCACCAGCGATGCATAGCTGTCGTAGGCATCCGGATAATTGTTAACGGCATGCAGGAAACGTTCGTTGGCTTCATCCTGCCGGCCGATGATGGCATAGGTGAGGCCCATCAGGTAATCCAGCGTAGCGAGCGTGTAGGGCTCATCGATGCGCGTGGTCATGTCGTTGTAAATGGCCAGCGCCGTTTCTTGCTGATCATCCCGCGCGTAGCTGCGGGCAAGCATAATTTCCAGCGTGAGGGCTTCCGGACCGTCAGCGGCGAGCAGTGCGGCGGCGAAGGCATCCTGTGCGCGGGGGTAATCGCCGGCTGCGAAAAGCGCATTTCCCAGCCGACCGCCAACATCGGCATCAAGCACACCGGGACGCAACGCCAGATACGCCTGGTAATCATCGGCAGCTGCGGCGTACTCCTCCAGGGTCGTGCGGACATCTCCCCGAAGCAGGTGTGCACGGGCGCGCAGGTCATCGCTCAGTGCCTCGTTGATGAGAGTGCTCAGTTCCTGAATCGCCTCGGCATGGCGCTTATCCTGGAGATACGTGAGGGCGATTCCGAAAGAGGCTTCCTGCGCCACGTTGAGATCACCCGTGGCCGCCCTGATACTCTCGTATAGCTCCAGAGCACGCTCCCAATCGCCGTAGAAGCGCGCTTGATGTGCCTCATCAAGACGCTGAGAAGGGCTGGGCGTTGGTGTGGGTGTGATCGTCGGCGTGACCGTAGCGGTGGGTACGAGCGTGTCCGTCGGAAGGGAGGTTACGCTCGGATCGAGCGCGGCTGGCGCGGGGGCATTGCACGCAGAACCAATCGGGATCAGCAGGAGCAACAGAAGGTAGATGGCCGTTCGCATTCGCTGCACAATCGACATCTTACGTGAGGGGAGATGTCCTGTCAATCTTGCACCAAACGCCCCTCCATGCTACACTGCCGTTGGCAAGCAGGTGGTGCGCTCTTCCGTGAGCGCGCTTTTCGTGTGTTGAAAATGCGAACAATCGTCTGGAAACAATCCGGTCCCTCCGTAGCGTTGATCGACCAGCGGCTCCTCCCGGAAAAGCTCGAGATCGTCTCCCTGCACACCTACCCCGAACTCATTCATGCCATCAAGGATATGGCCATCCGCGGCGCACCAGCTATTGGTGCCGCGGGCGCGTTTGGCGTGGCCCTTGCCGCGTTCACCAGCCCTGCGAATACCGTGGATGCGCTCTGGAAGGACCTTGAAACGGCATCCATCGCACTGCGGGCAGCGCGTCCCACGGCGGTCAATCTCGCCTGGGCAGTGGACCGCACCCTCGCCGCCGGCAGGCAAGCTGAGGCTGCTCGGGTCGAGGAGCTGCGCACCGCCCTGCTTGACGAGGCACAGCGCATCGCCGATGAGGACGTCACCATCAACCGGCGCATGGGCGCCAACGGCGCCGCCTTGCTTCCCGACCCGTGCACGGTCATCCACCACTGCAACACCGGTGCGCTCGCCACGGTCGATTACGGCACAGCACTGGGCGTCGTCCGCGCCGCACATGAAGCCGGGAAACGCGTGCATGTGCTGGTGGACGAGACCCGCCCGCGACTGCAGGGCGCACGTCTGACCGCGTGGGAGCTGGAGCAGGCCGGCATCGAATACGACATCATCAGCGACAACGCTGCCGGCTATTTTCTCGCCAGCGGCGAGGTGGACGCCGTGCTGGTGGGCGCCGACCGCGTGGCCGCCAATGGCGATGTCGCCAACAAAATTGGCACCTACATGCTCGCCCTCGCCGCATACGACAACGGCGTGCCCTTTTATCCCGTCGTGCCCACCTCCACCATCGACCTTACCCTCCCCACCGGCGCCGATATTCCCATTGAGGAGCGCCCTCCCGGGGAGGTGCTTGACATCCAGCGCGGCGGACGACCGGTCGCTCCTGCCGGCGCCAGCGCCCGCAATCCTGCCTTTGACATGACACCCGCCCGCCTCATCACCCGTATTGTGACCGAAGCCGGCGTAATCACACCCCCATTTCCCGACGCGCTGCGGCGCGTCTGTGAGAAAGCAGACCCATCATGAACATTCTCCTCACCGGTTCCATCGCCTTTGATTACCTCATGAGCTTCCCCGGCAGGTTCGAGGAACACGTCCTCCCCGAACACCTGGACAACCTCAGCCTGTCCTTCCTGGTCGATGACCTCATCGTCCGACCGGGCGGCGTAGCGACCAACATTGCCTACACCCTCGCCCTGCTTGGTGAGCGCCCGAAAGTGATGGCCACGGTGGGCGAGGATTTCGCCAAAGAGCGCGACAAGCTGGAGGCACTCGGTGTGGACACATCCGGGATCAAGCTCATCCCCGGCGTGCCCACTGCGTCCTTCTTCGCCAACACCGACCAGACCAACGCGCAGATTGCCAGCTTCTTCACCGGCGCCATGGCTCACGCGCGCGACCTCAGCTTGAAGGATCTGGAGGAGAAACCGGATCTCGTCGTCGTCTCCCCCAACGATCCCGGTGCGATGGTCAAGACCTGCCATGAGTGTGTCGAACTGGACATCCCCTACCTCTACGATCCCAGCCAGCAGACGCCGCGCCTCTCCCTGGAGGAGATGGAGATCGGCATCCGCACGGCGCACGCCCTTTTCTGCAACGACTATGAGTTTGCCCTCATCCAGGGCAAAACGGGCTGGACGCTGGACGAAGTGCGGGCGATGGTCGATCTGCTCGTCATTACCTGCGGTGAAAACGGCTCCGACATCTACGCCGGCGGATCGCTCACCAACGTACCCGTTGTGCAGGCCGCCTGCATCTGCGATCCCACCGGTGTGGGGGATGCCTTCCGCGGTGGTTTCCTCAAGGGCTACGCCAACGAACTCAGCCTTGAGCGCTGTGGTCAGATTGGCTCGCTCGCAGCAACCTACTGCCTCGAGGCTGAAAGTCCACAGGGTTTCACGTATACCCTGAGCGAGTTCGTCGAGCGCTTCCGCGCGCAGTTTGATGATCACGGCGACCTGGACGGCTGGAAGTGAACGGCAAGCCATCCGAAGCCGCCATCCTCCCCATCCTGGAAGAGGACCGCTTCTGGAGCGCCTACGCGCTCGCTGACCTCGAACCCCCTAACGACGAATTCTCGCGCTGGTACATCCAGGACGGCAGCCTGATGATGACCTTTCACGGCTTCCATCCTCCGACGATCTTTGCCGCCGGTGACACCAGTCACCTTGGCGAACTAACCCGGCAGCTGCCTGCGGGTCGCTACCAGATCACGCTCAAGCAGGAACATCTGGCGGAAATGGCCGACCGCTTCACGCTGCGCAAGATGGTGGGCATGCTGCGCATGGTGCACAGCCACCCCCCTCTGGATAAGGCTTCACCAAACGGCGTCGTGCGCCTGGGCCACGAACACCTCCCGGCGATGGAAGCGCTCTTCCACGGCCAGCCCGACCGGCCGGATGCCTTCCACCCGCGTCAGCTGGCAGCGCCCTTTTATGGCATTTACTCCGGCGCCACGCTCATCGCCGCAGCGGGGACGCACGTCTATTCGAACAAGCACGGCATCGCCGCCATCGGAAACGTCTACACCCACCGCGACCACCGCAATCAGGGCCTCGCCGGTCAGACCGTGGGTGCGGTGCTGCGGGCGCTCACCAGAGAGGGCGTCGACACCATCCTGCTGAACGTCAATATGGATAACGCTCCGGCCATCCGCTGCTACACGCGCCTCGGCTTCACACCCTTCTGCAAGTATTACGAGGGTTGGGGGTTGATCCGCGAGTAACCCGGCCGTGTGAAGACGTGGTAGTATTGTCCGACAACGTCAACGAGAATTGAGGGAGAAATCCATGAGCCTTGAGTATGACATTAAGGATATCAGCCTGGCCGAAGGCGGCCGGCGTCGCATTGAATGGGCCGAGCAAGAAATGCCCGTGCTGCGCTCCGTACGTGAGCGCTTTCAAAAGGAACAGCCGCTGAAGGGCTTCCGCGCCTCGGCCTGCCTGCATGTGACCGCGGAGACCGCCAACCTGATGCGCACGCTGCAGGCGGGGGGCGCCGAAGCGGTGCTGTGCGCGTCCAACCCGCTCTCCACCCAGGACGACGTGGCCGCCGCGCTGGTTTCTGCCTACGAGATCCCCGTCTACGCCATCAAGGGTGAGGACAACGACACGTATTACGAGCACATCCATGCGGCGCTGGACAACAAGCCGCATGTGACCATGGACGACGGCGCCGACCTGCTCAGCACACTGCACAAGGACCGCCGCGAGCTGCTGCCCGAAGTCGTGGGCGGCACGGAAGAGACCACCACCGGCGTCATCCGCCTCAAAGCCATGGCGCACGACGGCAAGCTGGAATACCCCGTCATCGCCGTTAACGACGCCATGACGAAACACCTCTTCGACAACCGCTACGGCACAGGTCAATCCACCATCGACGGCATCATCCGCGCCACCAACGTGCTGCTGGCCGGGAAGACCTTCGTCGTCGCCGGCTACGGCTGGTGCGGCCGCGGCCTCGCCATGCGGGCGCGCGGCATGGGCGCCAACGTCATTGTGACCGAGGTCGATCCACT